>Ga0209526_10000073_pt1 | contig 54558 bp, 61 predicted proteins | sample JacPinW_OM2H0_M1_FD_188566 | JGI IMG/M metagenome (GOLD analysis project Ga0209526, IMG submission 188566) | Forest soil microbial communities from Algoma, Ontario, Canada - Jack Pine, Ontario site 1_JW_OM2H0_M1 (SPAdes) (version 2) | ecosystem: Environmental > Terrestrial > Soil > Boreal... | reverse complement strand
CTGCCGTTGCGCCTTGAGAACTGTGATAACCACCTTTCATCCTGGATAGAGACACCTGTGGCATCTAAGCTATTGAATATGCAAAGAAAATAATTGGTGGCCAGGGACGGGGCCTTGTGAGGTTCAGTCTCCGCTGGGCGCTGGCGGCATGGGCGAGGTGTACCGGGCGCGAGACACGAGGCTTGACCGCACGATTGCGATTAAAGTCCTGCCATCGCACCTTTGTTCCGATCCTGACCTGAAGCATCGATTCGAGCGCGACGATTACTTCTTCCTTGAATCACCCGCATATCTGCCATCTCTACGACGCTGAGCCATGTGCCTAATTGCCCCCTTCTCACGCGCATTTGTCAGCGCGGGAACGAAGCCATAACCTGCGCATCAGGACTTGAGCAGCGTAGGAGTTTCGTTCACGACGTAGTTCCAATGTTGTTCGAGCACTCGCTCATCGGCGCGAGATCGACAGCGATCGATCCCTCGATCGATACATGCAGCTTGATGCGAGTGATCCTACTCGCTCCTTTTTTGATCTTGAATTTGCTCATTGTTTGCTCCTTGATGGTTTCTCGGTGATACCCAGTGGAGACCCCGACTTGATCCGTTCGAGAACCTGAACGGATCGAGTCGGGGTTTGGTTCTGTTCCACTATCAGCAGCCGGGAACGACCAGCACGAGCAGTCTCGTGCGGCAGCGAAACGCGGGGTCGTTCCCGCCCTTGGCTGCACCCATTTCTAGATCGCGCATTTTTCGCATCCGATTGGTGTCACGACAGTTACTCATCTGTGGTAAGAGGCAGGGGCCACTACGGTTGTGAGTCGAGAGTGGATTGGGGATGCATTCTTCCTTGCCTGAACGCCTACGTTCGGGGCAACAGCTGTGGTTGCCGCAGGCTCTGTTTCTTTGTCGGTGGACCACAGCCGGACCTATGTGCAATTCCACGCACCACGCTTTTCGTCGCTTCAGAAACACCCATTTGCGGAACTACACAAATTGTCCAGAGGGCGTTTACAAGTTCTGGATGGGGCACGCCGGGAAGGACATGAGCGACCTCTACGATAAAGTTAAAGAAGATGTTGCGTTCCGCAGGGAAGTTGCAGAGCGGTGTGGTTTCGGGTTCCAGTTGCCCGCAGTTGTACCGAATGTACCGATTTGTACCGAAAAGGCTGAAGTAGGAATAGCGGCGTAGACAATTGAGAGAACGGGAGAAAAGATGGTCGGGGAGAGAGGATTTGAACCTCCGACCCCCTGGTCCCGAACCAGGTGCTCTACCAGGCTGAGCCACTCCCCGACACGATCGAACTGACGCGGTAATCGGAACCATGCGGGCCCAGGGAGCGGGCCTGACCGCCCGGTTCTATTCAAAGTATAGCATCCGATGGTGGTTTGCGAAGTGGTCCTCTCGCCGCACGAATAACTTCGTGCTCATACGCCCGCGTCTCAATCGCCACGATACGTGGAAGTCCGATTTAGAATTTCCTATAGAATGAAGCCTGCGTTAACAGTTTCGTCATTCCATGATCGCGCTAACTGCCGCAACATTGTTTACGCCTCTGGAGCGGATCGAGCAGCCACTGCTGCTGGTGGAAGGCAGGTCCATTGTTGAAATTACCTCGCGGACGCACCGGGAATTTCCCAAGGACTGCCGCTCCGTGGATTTTCGCGACGGCATACTGGCGCCGGGCTTCATTGATATCCACATCCATGGCGGCGCCGGGCATGACGTGATGGAAGCCAGCACGGATACGCTGCCGCCAGTAGAGCGGCTTCTGGCGTGCCACGGCGTAAGCAGTTATCTCCCAACCACGGTCACCGCTCCGCTAGATCCAACGCTTTCCGCTCTGGCGCAGCTGGCTGACGCGATCGAAGCCGCCGATCGAGGTTCGCACCTAACCGACCTTCGGGCACGGCCCGTGGGTATTCATCTCGAGGGTCCATTCATCAGCCACATCCGACGCGGCGTGCACCCTCCAGAAAGCCTGTTAACTCCGTCTCTCGCTACGTTTGATCACTTCTGGCAAGCGGCACGTGGTCACATTCGTGTGATGACTATCGCACCCGAATTGTCGGGTGCGACCGAGGTAATCGCGGAGGCCACAAAGCGTGGGGTTTGCGTGAGCCTGGGCCACTCTGACGCTGACCTGAATTCTACTCGCGTCGCCGTGGCCGCGGGCGCTCGCCATGCTACCCACACCTTTAACGCCATGCGGCCTCTCGACCATCATGATCCCGGAATTCTCGGCGAAGTACTGACTGATTCGCGGCTGTCCGCCGATATTATTGCGGACGGGATACATCTGGACCCCGCCGTGGTTGATTTATTTCTCAAGGCGAAGGGACCGGACGGCGCGGTACTGATCACCGATGCCACCGCCGCCACCGGCATGCCCGACGGCCGCTATCGTCTGGGCTCGTTCGAGGTGGAAGTGAAAGATGGCAGGTGCCAGGCCGGCGGAAAATTAGCGGGCAGTGTCTTAACCATGGATCGCGCGATTCGTAACGTCATGCAATTTGCTCAATGGGACTTGCAACATGCACTGCGTCTAGCGACGGTGAACCCGGCGCGGGTCGCGGGATTGGACGGCGGTGGCTTGCTTAAGCCGGGCGCTCCTGCTGATCTCTTGGTATTGAGCCCGAACGGCGAAGTGAGGAACACAATGATCCGCGGAGCAGGGTTCTGATATCGCCAGCGCAAATCGAGGAGAACAGAATGGCTGACAAGGGGGGATTTCCCCATTACATGCTCAAGGAAATCTTCGAGCAGCCGCAGGGCTTGCGAGATACGATTTCGCCCCGGGTATCGCTCGAGGAAGGTGTAGTCCGCCTCGACGAGGTCCGTATCAGCACGGATGAACTGCGAGCCTTGCGCCGTATCAACATTGTGGCCTCGGGCACCAGCCGGCACGCCGGAATGGCAGGCCAATACATGATTCAGGAACTGGTCAACGTGCCTGTGGACGTGGACTACGCCAGCGAGTTCGAATATCGCAACCCTCTTATCGGACCCGGCGAACTCACCATTGTGATCACGCAGTCCGGTGAAACTGCCGACACGACTGCCGCGCAGCGTGAAGCCAAAGCCAAAGGCTCACGCACTATCGCCATCTCGAACGTCGTTGATTCCACCATCGCGCGTGAGGCGGATGGCGTGCTCTACACTCATGCCGGACCGGAAATCAGCATCGCCTCCACCAAGGCTTTCACCGCGCAGATGGCTGTACTCTACCTGTTCGCTCTTTACCTGGGCCAGGTTCGCGGCAAGTTTGCGAAGGAACAGCGGCGCCGATACATCCGCGAATTACTCGATCTCCCCGGCAAGGTGGAAACGGTGCTGAAGTCTGCAGCGTCGGCGTGCGAGCGGCTGGCCGACAAGTGCCACAAGGTGGAGGATTTTCTCTTTCTGGGTCGCGCCATTCATTATCCCGTGGCGATGGACGGCGCGCTCAAGCTCAAGGAGGTTTCGTACATACACGCCGAGGGCTATCCCACAGGTGAAACCAAGCACGGTCCGAACGCGATGATCGACGAGAACCTGCCCGTGGTAATCATTGCGACTTGCGACCGCAGCGATTCCGGATCGGGGCTCCGTTACGAAAAGAACCTCGCTAATATCAGAGGATTCAAGCAGCAATCGGCACGCGTCATCGCGATCGCATCGGAGGGAGATGAAGAGCTTCCCCATCTGACTGACCACACCATCTTCGTTCCGCAGGCGCCCGAGCTTCTGCTGCCCCTTCTGGAAATTGTCCCACTGCAATTGTTCGCCTATTACATGGCCGTGAAAAAGGGCTTGGATGTGGACCGCCCGAGAAATCTGGTGAAGTCAGTGATGTTGGAGTAGGAAGGCAGACGTCGGACCTTGGACTCTGCACGTGCGATCGCCGAGGTCTGAGGTCCTACTCAGTTCGGCTTCCGGTTCTTGCCGTCGGAAAGATAGCGTAGCAGCGCCGTATCCGAGGCAGTCTTGAATTTTTCCAGAAATGAAGCTTCCGGATTAAGCACCGAGTCCGCGGCCGCCTTCTGGCGGATGCTTTGTCGCAACCGCTCGCCTGCCTCGGATTCGTTGGTCATCACTTGCATGTAGAACCAGAGGAAGTGGCGCATCTGATCGAGGGCGGACTTCAATAGCTGGAGCGCATCCATCTCCGGCAGCTGACTGAGTGCTTCCATAAGCTCGGGATCGCTGGGCGCTTCCATAGCGGCACAATTTAGCTGCCGTTGAATCGCGCGCAAGTCTTCCGTCACGCGCAAAATGCGGATGTGGATTTCTTCCAGGTAATCTTCTCGTTCCATGGGCCCCGGTTCTTTCGAGATCAGACCACTCACGATCTCACTCGCCCATTACAGCGAACAGATATCCCATGTGCATGCGCTTTGGTAATTCAGGTGGTTACTTTGGTATGAGAATGGATTGGGAAGCGTCTCGGCTGGCTTTCACACTGCCGTTGCCTTCGAAAATCCGCCAGGGACGCGGATTTGCGGGACCTCCACAATGTTCACTCCGCGACCCGGATTTTCGACAGCATGGACCAGCGCCCGGGTCATCTGTTCCAGCGTAACCAGTCCCAGGCGCGTGGCGCCTTCGCGTGTCGCGGGCAGCAATTCCAACAGCTTATACATCGGAACCAGGAGGTACGGCCATCGGTGCCCCGGCCCGAGAACATACCAGGGGCGCAGGATCGTGGCGTTCATCCCGCTTTGGTGGATCACGGCTTCACATTGCGACCTTACTTCAATGTAAGCTTTCATTACAGGCGCGGGATGGGCCACGCTGACGTAGATGAAATGCTGCACGCCGGCGCCGTTGGCCGCATCAACCGCACCCCGGCCAGAAGCCAGATCCACGTTGCGGAATTCTGTCGCTTTCGAAGGACTCGGATGCGAAACTCCAACCAGTTGAACGAAGGTGTCGGCGGGCCCGATCTGTCCGGCGTAGGAGTTGCCATCGAGGGCATTGCCGAAAACCGCCTGGCAGCCCGCTGGAAGCTTCATCTCCGAGCCTGACCGTACCAGCGCCCGCACATCGTACCCTCGCTCAAGCAAGTGAGTGATCAGTGGACGGCCGACGTATCCGGTTCCGCCCGTAACAAAAACGCAACGGCGTTGTGCATCCATAAAGGCTCCTGCACGATCTTTCAATCTCCATGAATCAATACGCAAACCACGGGCAGGTGGATTGTACTGAACCGGGATGTCCTCGTGGCGTTGGCAGCGGGCTGGAAAAGAATTCAGAGCGGGTGCAAGCTAACCAGAAGATGGCTGACAGCTACATCCTGTGATACAAACACGTCTTGTCCGGAACCGAACAACCCGGCTTGGTGCGTGCCATTGGACGATCGAGTGTGACAGCCCTGGTGGCACTTCCCTCCGATGTCGCGAGACTCATCGGGGGGCAACCCGTGGGCGGTCCTATTGGCGGGGGCAGCTGCCGGTGTGATCATGGCCTGGTTCGCCGAGTGGTCTCGCAATTCGCCCAGGCGGGCGGAACCCTATCTGTATACTCGCGCTGCTTTCGGTCGTTTGGTGGGATCGAAATGGGCTGGATGCTTTGGCTGGTGCGACTGGCCGCACCAGGGGCTACCGCCATCTTGTTCGTGATGTATTGCGTCGAGTTCTGGCCGCATGCTGCGGACCCGCTCCCGCCATTCCTCATTTTGACGTTTCTGTTCGGGATCTTGACCCTGATCAACTATCGTGGTGTGCGCGCGTGCATGTATGTCAGAGACACTTATATCGCCGTGTTGGGCGCCGGGATTTGTATGCTCCTGATCACCGGTGTGAACCTGAGCGGATCCCTGCGGATCCCTGATCTTGCTCGCCACCGCGGTTGTCGCTATGCTCAACTGGCTGCTGGTCCGTAAGCGGGGCCCTGGCGAAATCTTGGTTATGTGATTCTTGTGTTCAACACCGTGGAACTGCTAGGCTACGCCGTTCCATGAGACTGAGATTCCTTGTACTACTGATCCTTTCCGGAACAGTTCTGCCCGCCGCTGCTCAGCATGTCATTGAAAGTGACGTTGCTGTCACTATGCGTGACGGCGTCACCCTGCCCGCCGACGTGCTGCGGCCGCGCGGCGAGGGCGCCTTCCCGGTCTTGGTCTACCGCACGCCCTACGGGAAGGAGTTCGCACTGAAGGACTACACCACGTTCCGGCATGCAGTCGAACGCGGATACGTAGTGGTAGTGCAGGACGTTCGTGGACGCTATGCCTCCGAGGGCGAGTTCCGTCCCTATCAGAACGAAGGCCGCGACGGGTATGACACAATCGAGTGGGCGGCGCGGCAGCCATGGTCAAACGGCGCCGTCGGAACTTTCGGCCTCTCCTATCCCGGGGCGGTGCAATGGCTCGCCGCGGTTGAGAATCCTCCTCACCTCAAGGCGATGGTTCCTGCCATGACCTTTTCCACCCCGCAGAATTTCTTCTACGCGGGCGGTGTTTGGGATATGTCGTGGATCGAATGGATCTGGGACAACATCGCGCCTGACGTTCGGGCCAAGAGGAATTTGCCGGGGCCGAAGACGTCCGATGAGGCCATTGTAGCGTGGAATGAGATCGGGCTAAAGATGCTGAATACGCTGCCTTTGAGCCAGCTTGAGGAACTGCGTGGTATCGCTCCTTACTACTACGACTGGCTCGCGCATCCACCCGACGATGCCTGGTGGGATTGGTGTGAGTTGCGCAATAAATACGATCACGTACACGCCGCTGTACTCAATTTTTCCGGCTGGTATGACGACAACTATGGTCCGGAAGGCGCCACTACGAACTTTGCCGGATTGCTGAAGGCCCGGGCCGGAGCATCTGATCCACAGACACATCTGCTGATCGGGCCGTGGGTGCACGGCGTGAGCTCTACGGCGAAAACCAAATCTGGCGAGCGCGAGTTTGGACCCGGTGCGGCGATTGATTATGACGATGTTGTCCTCCGCTGGATGGATCATTATCTGCGCGGGAACGCGAACGGAGTAGAAAAGCCGGTTCGCTACTTCGTCATGGGAGACAATCAATGGCGCGAAGCCGATGCCTGGCCGCCCCCCTCGAGAGCGGTTTCGTACTATCTCGCCAGTCCGAAGACCGGTGAAGTTCGCGGTAGTCTGTCTACGGTTGCGCCCACTGCAAAAGAAACCTTCAGTTCTTTCCTCTCTGACCCCGCCAAAGTGGTCACCAATTTGTATGGCGCATCAGGCGCCCACGATTATCGGGAGTTGGCAAAACCTGACGATATCTTGACCTTCGATTCAGCACCGCTGGACCGCGGCACTGAAGTGACTGGTCCCATCCGCGCGCAAATCTATCTGGCTTGCGACTGCCGCGATACCGACCTCTGGGTCCGCCTGCTCGATGTAGCCCCTGATGGCACAGCTTTCAATCTGATGAGTCCCGGTCTGGACTTGCTGCGTGCCAGTTATCGCGAACTGAAAAAGGGACGGCAATTGCTCACGCCTCGCCACGTGTACGAGTTACATTTCGATAACTTGATTACCAGCAATGTTTTTCAGAAAGACCATCTCATTCGCGTGCAACTTTCAGCCACTTTCTTTCCGAATTTCTCACGCAATTTGCACACTGGCGAACTCGAAGCCTCATCCGCAAGGTTGCAGAAAGCAAACATATATATCTATACGGACCGCCGACGACCTTCGCGCGTTATTTTGCCGATCGTCGCACGATAACGCGGAGACTCGGAGGAGTCATTGCCCACGCGAACCCGGATTGGACTGCTACTCTTGCTGGTTGTCACTTCCCTATGGCTTTTCGCCCAACGTGAGCCGGTTCTCACGCAGATCGACCTGCCCCACCCCTATTACTACCGCGAAATGTATCTGCCCCAGCTCACGACCGGTCCCAGTGCGGTTGCATGGGCACCCGATTCCCGTAGTGTCATCTACTCCATGGCGGGGTCGCTTTGGCGGCAAAAGCTCGACTCAACGGTCGCCGAGCAATTGACTGCCGGCCCCGGCTACGACTATCAGCCCGATTGCTCTCCCGACGGACGCTGGGTTATTTACTCCTCCTATTCGAAAGATGCGGTTGAACTCTGGGCGCTCAACTTGGAGACCAAGCGCTCTCAGCAACTCACCCAGAAGGGCGCGGTCAACGTTGAGCCACGTTTCTCCCCCGACAGCAAACGGGTCGCTTTCGTTTCCACCTCGTTTAACGGGCATTTCCACATCTTTGTCGGACAATTCACTGGTGGCGAGCTGAGCAAGGTGCAGCGCCTGAGCGGAGAGAACCGCAGCAATCTCGCTCGCTACTATTACAGCCAGTTCGATCATGAGATCAGCCCGGCCTGGTCACCTGACGGAGCTGAGATACTTTTCGTTTCGAATCGCGGCCACATCTATGGCACGGGCGGTTTCTGGCGCATGAAAGCGGAACCCGGTGCCCAAGCGCGCGAGATTCACTACGAAGAAACGGCGTGGAAGGCGCGCCCTGATTTCTCGCCAGACGGCAAGCGCATCGTATACGCGTCGTATCTCGGGCAACAATGGCACCAGCTCTGGGTGATGCCTTCCCAAGGCGGCGATGCATTCCCCCTCTCCTACGGTGATTTCGACAATGTTGCGCCCCGCTGGTCACCGGATGGGCAGCACATCGCTTTCATTTCCAACCGCGGCGGAAATATTTCTTTGTGGACGCAGGAAGTTCCCGGCGGCGCACAGATGCAGCTCGTCGCCGAAGAGAGGCATTACCTCAAACCCGCGGGTCACATCAACATTGCCGTGCTGGATCAAGCAGGCCATCCGATGCCGGCGCGGATCTTTGTGGTTGGCGAAGATGGGCGCGCTTATGCTCCCGAAGACGCGTGGATGCACGCGGATGACAACTTTGTCCGCTCCGAGCGTCCTTTCGAAGCGCATTACTTCCACACGTCGGGCAATGCCCAACTGACCCTCCCGGCCGGACGCGCCGACGTAGAAGTTATGAGGGGTTTCGAATACCGTTTCGAGCGGAAAAGCCTGACGATCACGCCCGGGAGGCCATCCAGCCTGACCATTCGCTTGCATCCCTTAAATCTGCCGAAGGATGCACGCTCCCAGTGGGTGAGCGGCGACGTGCACGTGCACATGAACTATGGCGGGGCTTATCGCAACACACCGAAGAACCTGGTAGCACAAGCGGCGGCGGAGAATTTGCAGGTTGTCGAAAATCTGGTTGTCAACAAAGAACAGCGCATTCCGGACATTGCCTACTTCAGCACCAAGCCCGATCCGGCTTCGACGGCAACCAACCTGTTGCTTCACGGTCAGGAATTTCACACCAGCTATTGGGGACACCTGGGCCTGCTGAACCTGACGCGCAACTTTCTTTTGCCGGATTACGCCGCATATTCCAATAGCGCGGCGGCCAGCCTGTTTCCCGCCAATTCAATGGTGGCCGATATGGCGCATGAGCAGCAGGGACTGGTGGGATATGTTCACCCTTATGACGCGGTCCCCGACCCTTCAAAGGACGCATCCCTGACGCATGAGCTGCCGGTGGATCTAGCCCTTGGCAAGGTGGACTACATCGAGGTGCTCGGATTCGCCGACCATAAATCGACTGCGAATGTGTGGTACCGTCTGCTCAACTGCGGATTTCGCCTGCCGACCGCAGCGGGCACCGACGCCATGGCGAACTTTGCTTCCCTGCGCGGACCTGTTGGTCTGAATCGTGTCTACGCCAGTGTTCCAACAGGACCTCTCAACATCGGTGTCTGGCTGGATTCTCTGAAGCGTGGTCGTACCTTTGCCACCAACGGGCCCCTGCTGGGATTCTCGCTTGGTGGTCAGAAACTCGGTGACGAACTGCATCTGTCGGCCGGCCAGAACAAAGTGAAGTTCACTGCTTGGCTGCGCTCCTATGTTCCCGTCGATCATCTGCAAGTAGTCTGCAATGGACAAGTGGCGCGTGATGTGAAATTGAATAGCGATGGCGAGACCGCGGACGTGCAAGACACGATTCTGATTTCCCAGACCGGCTGGTGCCTGTTGCGGACGTGGAGTGAGAAGGCCGAGCACCCGATCCTGGATTTGTATCCGTATGCGACGACCAGCCCGATCTACGTAACGGTGGCGGGGTCAAACCCAAAACCAGCGGAAGACGCCGCCTATTTCATCGCCTGGATCGATCGGTTGATCGAAGCTGCAAAGTCAAACCCGGATTGGAATGCGGAAGAGGAGAAGAACGCCGTGCTGGAACTGCTCGCGGCGGCGCGGCAAATTTACGTGCGGATGGGTAAGTAAGTCGAGCGGAGATTCGCCGCGGGCCAAGGCCCGCGAGGAATGACTGGCACAAATCCCTACGCCCGAGCAGACGCTTCTTCGCGCTCCAATTCCAGCAGACTTTTCTTGCGCGCCACTCCCCAGCGATAGCCTCCCATTTCTCCGCCTTCCCGGACCACGCGATGGCAGGGAATGGCCACGGCAACCGGGTTGGTCGCGCAAGCACGGGCTACAGCCCTCGTGGCCGTCGGCTGTCCGATTGCTTTCGCAACCTGGCCGTAGGAGCGGGTCGCGCCGAAAGGAATAGATTGCAGATACGTCCACACCCGACGCTGGAACGCGGTCGCCTGAATGTGGAGTGGAAGAGATGAGTTCAGCCGCTGGCCATGCATCTGGCGGAGCAGGTCCTGTTTCCAGTCCTGCATGGTCGCGTCGTCACGCCGGCGAACCGCGAACGGAAACTCGTGCTTGAGGCCATGCTCCAACTCGCCATCGGAGTCGGCGAACTGGATAGCACAGATACCCCGGTCGGTGGCCGCGATCAGCATCCGCCCCAGAGGAGAATCGGTGCAAGTGTAACGAATGGGCGCGGCAATGGCCCCGCGACGATATTTGTCGGGAGTCATGCCCAGTTGCGAAGCGGTACGTTCGTATAACCGGCTGCTGGAGCTGTAGCCGGCGTCATACATCGCTCGCGTAACTGAATGTCCCGCCTGCAGGTTGCGCTTGAACTGGTTCATCCGGCAAGAGTCGGCATAGGCACGCGGGGAAATACTGAGCACGGCTTTGAACGAGCGCTGCAGATGAAACGGGCTCTGGCGGAATTCCAGTCCCAGACGACGCAGCGTAATGGGCTCGTCCAGATGCTGCTCGATGTAGCGGCACACGGCTTTGACCATTTCCGTTTGTTGATTGCCCCCGATCGCTTTCGGCCGGCAGCGCAGACAGGCACGATAGCCGGCTCTCTCGGCTTCATCCGGCTGGCGAAAGAAAGTAACGTTGTCTCGCCGGGGGCGCCGGGCCGGGCACGACGGCCGGCAATAAATTCCGGTTGAGGAAACAGCAAAGACAAACGTGCCGTCCTGATTGGCATCGCGATCCAAGACTGCTTGCCAGCGACTGTCATTGCTGAGTGCCATGTTGTTTAACCCCGTCAGGTTGAGTATCGCATTGGTTGTCATAGTGCCCAAAGCTTAGGCCCGCGCGGTCCCGTGGAGTATCCGGATCTTGCGGTCAAAGTGGTTTTTTTAGGTTGTGCCAATGCGCACGGTGAAACATATACGTTTTTTACCGCCGGGCCTTTCACGAGACTACGGTTTGCGTCGTCCAGGGCGAATAAACAACCGGAGTAAGATAATATCGGTCTCAGCTCTAAGTTCGCATTTTAGATGGTGCGAATGGAGGGATGATTCATGAAGAAACGTGTTGTTCTGGCAGTCGTGATGTTTTCTTCTTTGCTGCTTTCGGCCCAGTTGAAGCCGGGCGTGCTGAGCGCCGATGACCTAAAGAAAGTGGTTCCCGCGACTTATTTTTTCCGCGGGCAATCGGCCCCCGTGCAGTTACGCAATTCGGCCGGATTCGATAGGCCGGATGGGAAGTTGGTCTTGGCCGGACTGGTAGATACATCTGGCTACGCGGCCGATGTGCAGGCGAAGTATCAGGGATTTCTGATCACGGAAGTGAAGCTCAATATTGAGGGATCGGAGTTAAAGCCGGGCCAATATGGGTTCGGCTTTTCACAAGAAGGGAAATTCCTGGTGATGGACGTTGGAGCTAACGATCTGTTCAGCGTTGCCACCAAACTGGACGATAAGCTTCCGCATCCAGTGCCGCTGAAAATCGTCCAAGATGAAGGAGCGTACCGGATGTATGCTGGCAGGAAATGGATTAGTTTGAAGCCCGAGTAGCTGGTTTCCGGGGCAGCTTAGTGCTGCAAAGGCTGCAGAGGACCCAACACTGCCGAGATGCCAGCCCGCCTGCGTAATTCAGCAAGAACGGCTTGAGCCGCATTCTGATAGGTCTTGCTAGGATCAGAAGGATCGGACCATACCGCCTCGTAAACCACCTGCGTCGCGTCTTTCAGGTCTATGTGCAGAGCGGCATCTAGTTGGTCCAATCGTTCCTGCAAGCGGGCGTAGCAGCTACGACATACGGCTGCCGGCTCGAATGCGCCCGGATGGTTCTTTTCCAGACTGCAATCGAAACTGGCAGCTGCGCTGATTTGCATATGCGAGGCGTAAACCTGAGACTTGAACTCCCGCAGAAAGCGTTCACGTTCTTCTTCGAGAGCAGCTTCGTCTGACGCCGGAGCACCTGACTCCGATAATTGTGCGCTGGATTCGATGCCGGCAACAATCGTGGGCAAAACCCGTTCTTCAGTCTTGCACACCGGGCACGCAGATAGATCGGCCGCATAGTAGGTCTTGCACTTCGCACACGGCAGCCCATAGCCGGTCCGCCTGGGACCGAGTTGCTGTGCGGCGGAGAGATTGTCAGCCGCTGGTGTGCGAATCAACTCGCTATCGGTTTGGAGTACTGGTGGCGCGATCGAGTTCACAGCGAGTCGTGTCGCTGGCGTTGGATTCATTGGATTACTCCCGGACCGAAAAGTGCATTGCGGGCTAAGCCATTCTAGGTCGGGTCGTTCGTTTGGCCGATACACGTCAGTTCATGTGAGCTACTGCCCAATAGTGCATGAGCAGGTGGGGAACCAACGCTGGCCATTGAAATGAAAGGGATTATGTTCTGGCCCCGTCCGCTTCCGTCTCGGGATTACGCAGGTCATTTTCAAACTGAGACTACAGGTCTGATGGTTAACGCACGTTCGACGCCTTCATGAGCTTTAGAAGCTCTTGTTTGCGGGCACGATAGAGGTCTTTTGCGGGCTCGAGCCGGGTGGCTGTATCCAGTTCATCGAGGCCATCGTCGTAACGCCCCAGGTTCATCAAGCAGGCAGAGAGATAATAGTGGATTGGCCGTGGGTTGGAGGCGCACGGCCTGACGAAACTCGGCTTCTGCAGCTACGGAGTCCTGCCCGTCGAAGAGTGCCGTCGCCAGCGTCGCCAGATAATAATGGGCCAACGGAGAATCCGGGTCTAAGTGAACCGCCAAGCGCAGTTCGCGCACGGCCTCCTGTTGCCGGTGCACGAGAAGAAGAGCTTGGCCGAGGTAACGATGCTCATCGGCGCTGATTGGATTCTGCAAAATGGCCAGCTGAGTTCTACTATCGCGCAGGAAGGCCCCAGGCAGACAACTATGACCAAGCTGCCAACCGGAATCCATCCGGAAGAGTCGCCAAATTCGACGATGACGGCGGCGTAATCGCCTTTATCGCAATAGGTGTTGCCCAGATTGTTGCGGACGAATTCTTCCGGCACCAGACGCCTGGCTTTGAGGTATTCGGCGAAGCGTCGCATGTCGTATAAGAGCATACCCAGGTTGTTGTGAGCCACCCAGAACTGCGGATTCAGTGCAATGGCTTTGCGGCAGGCGGGCTGCGGCCGCGTCAGTATCGCCCCTGGCGCGGAGAGTAATTCCCATGTCGTAGTAAACGTCGGCGCTGTTCGGCTGGCGAGCCAGTGATTCCTGGAAGGCATGGACGGCGGCCGAATACTGGCCGTTGGCGTACAAACCGAGCCCAAGAAGGGATAGGCTTCGGCGTTTTTGGGATCAACGCTGAGTGCGGTACGCACCTCGGCAATGGCATTGTCGGCGTGGTCGGAGCGACGGTAGGCCAGCCGGCTGTGAGTATCGGAGAGGCCAGGCATTAGCGCTCGCGAATTTTCATACGAGTCAAAGGCTTAATCCCAATCGCTTTGCTGCTGGTAAAGAATGGCCCATGACAAAAGTGCAAGGTCGCGTCACCGGGTCGGCCGTGATCAACTTCTGCAAAATGGATTCGACTTCCTGATGTCTTTTCTGCCGAATCAACTCGCTGGGGCAAGAGGTGCGGGGCAATCGAAAGTGTCTAAGTTAACCTTACGTGGATTTATCATGCGAGCCCTGTATCAAAGCTGGTTCCGCGCCCGCTATCAGCAAGGACTTGGATGTAGCGGCATCCAGCGTGAACGTGATTCCTCGCTCATGTGCGAGCCGGTTGAGCCGCTGGCTGGACATTTCCCCGGGCGGCCCACGCGATGCAATGGCTGCAATTTACTGGGGCGCTATCGTTCTGCTGCGCACGAGCAGAAACGGCAGAGACGCTAGTCAGCAGAAAGAATAAGGCCCTATGGCGCACTTTCGACTCCTTTCCAGGAAATAAGGTTCACCGGTTGGTAGTTGGCAACATAGAACCGCGGGAAGCGAGAGTGTAGGTCACGAAGGTAATGGGTCGTCGGCGGGCCGAACTTGACCACCAGGCAAGTTGACGTAACTACGTGCTTTCGCTAATGTGGAGATTGCTGCCGACTGTAGGCAGCGGAGGATTTCATGTTTGAAGGCTTGTTTCAGCCGATGCACCTGTTGGTGATCTTCTTTATTGCTCTGTTAGTGTTCGGCCCGAAGAAATTGCCTGAACTGGGCAAGGGCATCGGCGAGGGCATTCGCGCTCTGAAGAACGGGATGAAGGAGCATTCCGTCGAGCAGGCGGGAAATCCGAGCGGCGAAGTCAAAGATCCGCCGCCAGCGGATGTTTCCAATCGGCCTAGCTGACTCTTCCGCTCCTTTCTTTGCATCTCGAATACATCTGGAATTTCACGGCCTCTCACGGGTCATCTGAACCCGATCTCCCGCTTGTTATGTTTGGCAGCTATAGCTGAACATTTCAGCTTGCGTCGCCAAGTCCCTCTTCTCCCACCACGTCTCGTATAGTCCTATGGTCTTCGCAACCCTGGCGGGGGACGGTAAGAATGAAAACTCACCAGTCAGGTGACGCCAACGGTTGATCCTCTACTTCAGTAGTTCACAGCCTCAACCCTACACTTGAACAAAACCACGATTTGTTTGAAATCACTTCGGAGGAAAGACGTGTCGAAGTTACAAATTCTGGCAGTAATTCTCGTTGTTTTCGATCCCCGCGATACTGTTGCAGATCAGATTGGATTGAAGAACGGCGACCGTTTAACCGGAAGCATTGAAAAGTCCGACAACAGGGCGTTGGTGATCAAGACGGACCGCCGGTGAGGTTACTGGGCAGTGGCCGGCGGTCCAAGAAATCAACTCCACGCAGCTCTGCACGTGAGCCTGAACAACGAGAAGACGGTTGTGGGAACGGTTCAGTGTCCCGGTGTTTGCCGTAGCCACCATCAGGTTGCCATCCGATGTTGTGTAACGAACCCAAGCCTCCGTCACCAGGCTACTCAGCGGGCGGAGCAAGTCGCTTACGACAAATCGCTGCGTCCGGGACTTGTGCAAGGATGGCAGGTCGGATCAAATGTTGGCTCGCGCTTACGCGGAAACCGCCAAACCAAGAATCTGGCCCTGCCCTTCACCGTCGATCGCAAGACCTTGCACGATCCCCTTGGCCCGTTCACGAACAGCCTATAGGCCACGAATGAAGCGCCTGGGGCGATTCCCGGTACGATCGCAAACGCGGAGCAGGGCAGAATTCGTTATGACCACGATTTTGACCCCCAGGCTGTTCGGTCATGTAACCGCCGCCTTCCAGACGATGCCTTGCAGACTCTGGATCTCCGGTCCGTGTTCGGCAGTGGCTTGGCCTTGCACGTTATCAAGAATGATCGAGCTACGCTGGACCTGCTCGGCGGAGTTAACTATAAACGTGAAAAATACACTGTTTCCCTCGCAGCTTCGCTGCCATATCGGTAGGCCAGGAACTGAGCCACATGCCGGGATGAACACTTTGCTGACCGAAGAGCTCCACTTCTTTCCAGATTTGATCGACGCGGGGCGAGTACCGTGGGACGTTCAACTTCGGCACCGTAACCAATATCAGCAAGTGGCGGGGATGGCAGAATGGGTTCCGGGATATCTATGGGACCAATCCGCCAGCGAGAAGCAAGACGAATGATATTTCGCTCGCGACGGGCCTGAACGTCTCATTTACGCACTGAGGTGGTCTTCCGGCGAATCTCGGAAAACTCAATATCGTTACCTTGGCGGCGGAGCCAGTGAAAATGGGACATTGGTCCGGTGCCGGAGAGTCGGCGTGCACTTCCACCTTGGACACAGGGCTTGCGCCCTGGGCCACATTTCTGACGCCACTTTTCGGTAAGCGAGCGTCTTGCTAACGACTCTTTCCACCCGATTGTGCCCCACACCGGAAAGCATTGGCAAATGCCATTGCTGGAACATGAGGGATTTGGCGTTTACGAAACTTTACGGTCGTTGACTAACTTTTTACCCCGGGGTGTGCGGCGGCAGTGTTGAATGTATTAATGGTGTTTGCAATTCCTCGGATCATCTGGGCATGAGATTCCGCACCGAATCGAACTGGAACGTCCACGCGTTTTTCAATTCGGGGACGTGGGTTCTTGTCGCCCAGCAAATTGCGATCCTGCTGCTGATGGCGGTGAGCCCGTTGGCGCAGGAGCCGTCTTCCAGGCATACCTTCTCGCTTTCTGGGGTCGTGAAATCGGGCAACGCAGCCATTCCGGGAGCGACAGTCACCGCCACCAATTCCTCCACGGGAGAAAAAACTGCAACTTCTACGGACATCAATGGCACCTATTCGCTCCAGGTAGCTACCCAGGGAAGGTACGAGCTGCGGGTTGAAATGCCTGCATTCGCGCCCAGCACACAGGAACTTGTTCTGAATAGTCAGAGTACTCGGGCAGATCTTGAACTGGTTCTGCTATCGCGAACGCAACGGGCTACGCATGCAGAGCAAGGGCCAACGGCAAGGGCCAATAGAGGGTTCCAGAGTTTAGCGGTAGTGCAAGGTATCGCCGGAGCCGAGGCTGGTAATGGCGGTGCGGGAGACCAGATCGTACCTTCTGGAATGCCGGTGCCGGGCATTGCTGCGGATACGCCTACCGAGTCAGTATCGATTTCCGGAAATAGCTCTGGAGTGGGCATGTTCGGTATGAGCACCGACGAACTGGACCTGAGGATGCGAGAGTCTCGGGAACAGCAGGGCGGCTTTGGTGGAGGCCAGGTCGGGCCGGGCGCAGTGTACTTAGGTGGCCCTGGTGGTGGCGCGGCGCCGGGGGGCGGTCGTGCGGGGGCCGGTCCACCGGGGGGAGGTCCACAGGGGGGAGGGTTCGGGGGGGTCGGCGGGGTCGGCGGGGTCGGCGGGGTCGGCGGAGGTGGCGGACCTGGCAACGTCTTGGTGCTTGGGGGCAGAGGCAGATTTGACATCAATCGCCCGCACGGTTCGGTCTATTACTCGGCTGGCGATTCTGCCCTGGATGCCGCACCTTACGCACTCACCGAGACTCCTGTCACGAAAGCCGGTTACTTAAAGGAGCGTTTCGGCGCCACGATCGGAGGGCCGCTGAATATTCCTAGAATTTATAAGGGCGGAAACAAGACGTTTTTCTTCGTGAACTACAACGGCTCGCGCGGCAGCGCCCCCTACGACGCCTTCTCCACGGTACCCACGATTACCGAACGTAGCGGGGACTTTTCCGGAGTGGGTGTAAAGCTTGTAAACCCCAACAATGGACAGCCGATTGCCGACAACAATTTTAAAAATGCCGGGCTGACTATCGATCCCATCGCACAGGGCCTGTTGAAATACATACCGCTGCCAAATGCCCCGGGAGCAAGCCCTGATGCGCAGAATTTTCATTTCGTCACATCGACGCGCAACAATAGCGACGACCTCAATATCCGCCTGATTCAAGCCCTGGGAAGTGCCGGCAACAGCCCTCGTCAACGTGGCCGGCGTGGTCCACGAAATAACTTGAACATCGGTTTTCATTACCACGCTGCAAGCGCCAAGGTGCCGAACCCTTTCCCCAGCGTTGGAGGCAATACCAATACTCGCAGCTTTGACGTGCCGATCGGGTACGTACGAACCTTTGGCAAGCTGATCAATAACGCGCGCCTGGACTTTAATCGCTCCCGCACTCGATCCCAGAATCTTTACGCCTTCAACCAGGACATCACGGGCGCGCTTGGGATTACTGGGGTTTCGACGAATCCATTTGACTGGGGCCTACCCAACCTGTCGTTCACTCATTTCGGCAGCCTTACCGATGCCAATCCGCAACTGCTGCGCAACCAGACCTGGACCTTCTCGGACAACATGATTTACAACCACGGAAAGCACACCTTGCGCTGGGGCGGTGATTTCAGACGAATTCAGATCAACACCGAAACCGACGGTAATGCGCGGGGGACTTTTGTCTTTACCGGCCTCAATACCGGGTTCGACTTCGCTGATTTTCTGCTTGGACTTCCCCAGCAGACGTTCGTGCAATTTGGCAACAACAACTATCACTTCCGGGGCAATTCGTGGGACCTGTTCGCGCAGGATGAATGGCGGCTCCGCGGCAATCTGACGTTGAATCTAGGCTTGCGCTATGAATACATCTCGCCGTTTTCCGAGCTTAACGATCACATCGTGAACCTCGACTTGCCGGTCGGCTTTAAAGCTCCTCCCGTGCCGGTGCAAGTGGGCCAGGCAGGACCCTATAACGGCGAGTTCCCGCTGACGCTGGTGCGTCCCGACCGTAACAATCTTGCTCCGCGTGTTGGTTTAGCCTGGAAACCGCTGCGCAACACTGTGGTCCGCGCAGGCTATGGAATCAACTACAACACCAGCGCGTACCAAAGCATTGTGCAGAACATGGCGTTTCAGCCGCCGTTTTCGACCACGGCCACTAACATCGAGTCATCTACTACGCAACTGACGCTGCAAAATGGATTTCCGCCGGTGCCCGCCGGATCGATCACCAATAATTTTGGAGTTGATCCCAACTATCACCTGGGCTATGTGCAGATATGGAATCTCGATATCCAGCAACAAATTCGGCCTACGCTGGTGGTGAACTTTGACTACACCGGCACGAAGGGCACACGCCTCGACATTCTGGAGGCGCCTAATCGAACTGCGACCGGCGTTTTGTTTACGAGGGTGCAGCCGTTTTACTGGGAAGACTCAGTGGGAGATTCCACGGCGAACGCCGGCTCGGTCCGCGTGCGCAAGCGGCTGCAGAGAGGTTTTTCCATCGGTGGCCGTTACACGTTTTCCAAATCGCTGGACAACGCTTCCACCATCGGAAGTGGCGAACCCTTGGTGGCGCAAGGCGGAAACGGGCGCGCCGCAGTGTCAGGTCTGACGAATGTAGCACAGGACGCCTTCGACCTTGCAGCCGAGCGAGGACTCTCCAGCTTCGACCAGCGGCACCAGTTTACGGCCGACTATCTATGGGAGCTCCCCTTCGGCCATGAGCGGCAGTGGCTGACCGCAAACGGACCAGTACGAGCCATCTTTGGCGACTGGAACTGGAGTGGCGACTGGACGATTGCCTCGGGACTTCCATTTACGCCAAGGATTCTTGGCGACTTTTCGGACGTGAGCCGCGGTACCAATGGCACGCTGCGGCCGGACCTAGTTGCCGGAGAACCGGTCAGCTTGCCAAGCCCATCTGTGACCGAGTGGTTCAATACCGCCGCATTCACGGCGCCGCCGGCAGGACAGTTCGGCCATGCGCGGCGCAACAGCGTCGAGGGGCCAGGGCAGCGGCTGTTCGACATGGCGTTCACTAAGATTTTTCCCATCAGAGAATCGCGATTCCTGGAGTTCCGGGCGCAGTTTTCGAATATCTTCAACACCCCACAATTTCTGACGATCGACACGGTGGTGAACTCGCCTACTTACGGGCGGGTAATTTCGGCGGGAGCAATGCGCTCCCTGCAACTGACGGCCAGGTTCCGTTTTTGATGCGCGCATTGTTTAGTTGCGATTTGAGGATCCGGCAGAGGGGGGAGGATACCCGTCGCTCCATGATCGCGTTAGTTCTTGCGCTGGTGATGATCAGCACTCCGCTCGCCTCCCAGGAAACGGCGAATGAATACACCTTCCGTTCCAAGGCGGAGTTGGTGCTGGTCAATGTGACGGTCCGCGATAAGAACGGCAACCCGGTGCGGGACCTTAAGCGCGAAGACTTCACCGTGCTGGAAGACAACAAGCCGCAGCAGATGGCCTCTTTCGATCTCGAGAATGCTGACGCGGTACTATCCACGACCGCGACGGAGGCGCCATTGCTGGGTAAAACCCAGCCCCGAAGTGCTGAGGCTACGCAAGCAATCGATACGCGTCCGCTGAAAGACCGGCGGCTCATCATTCTTTTTTTCGATCTCAGCTCGATGCAACCGGATGAAATCGAGCGCACGACCACGGCGGCGCAAAGCTATGTGGACAAGCAGATGGTGACTGCAGATCTTGTCGCTGTCGTGTCACTCGGCAGCACGCTCACGGTTAACCAGGACTTCACTTCCGACCGGACGTTGCTGAAGAAAATCTTGCACAGCTTCAATGCTGGCGCTGGCCATGGTTTCGAGGAGGGGAGCGCGGGAGCGACCGAGGGCACAGCCGAAACGGAGCAGTCTTTCACAGTCGATGACACCGAGTACAACATCTTTAATACTGATCGCCGCCTGCAGGCATTGCGCTCGATCGCCAATAAGCTTTCGCGTATCGAAGAAAAGAAATCGCTGATTTATTTCTCGAGCGGCATGGACCGCACGGGAATTGAGAACCAGTCGCAACTGCGTTCGGCAACCAATGCGGCGGTGCGGGCGAATATGGCCATTTACACCCTGGATATTCGCGGGCTGCAAGCCATGGTGCCCGGCGGCGAGGCTCAGAATGCCAGCTTGCGTGGCACCTCGCCCTATTCCGGCAAGTCAACACTGAACCAGTATGACTCGAACTTCACTACCCAGGAAACGTTGGTCACCCTAGCCGGGGACACCGGTGGCCGCGCATTTCTCGACTCGAACGATCTCGGCCGTGTGTTTACTGGCGTTCAGCAGGACACTTCACTTTACTATCTCCTTGGCTATCACAGCACGAATCCCGCGAGGGACGGGCGCTTTCGCCGCATCACCGTGAAGATCAACCGGCCAGCACTCAAGATCGAGTTCCGGCGCGGCTACTACGCTCCGGCTGATTTCCAGCATTCCACCGGTGAGGATCGTGAGCGCCAACTGGACGAAGAGTTGGCTTCCGATCTCTCGACCACCGATCTACCCGTATATCTCTCGGCGGCATACTTCCGACTCGGGGAACGCAAATTCTATGTGCCAGTGTCCCTGATCGTGCCTGGTTCACAGATTCCTTTTACCCGCAATAACGATCAAGACCGCGCCACGCTGGATGTTCTGGGAATTGTGACCGACCCGGTGAAGCGCCCCGTGGGGCAAATCCGGGACACGGTAAGGCTTTCGCTCAATACCTCCCAGTTAGTCCAGCGCAAAAACATCCAATACAACTGCGGTTTCGTTCTCCCGCCCGGCCCGTATCACCTCAAGTTTGTGGTGCGCGAGAACCAGAGCGGCCGTCTGGGTTCGTTTGAGGCCGATCTCACGATTCCCGATCTCAAATCAGCTCCAGTAAAAACGAGCTCCATTGTGCTCGCGAGCCAACTGCAGCAAACTGGAAGGCGCCACGGCGAGAATCCGTTGGTGCGTGATGGGTCAGAAGTAATTCCCAGTGTGACTCATGTATTCTCCGCCGACCAGCACCTGTACTTCTATTACGAGGTGTACGACCCTGCTCGCGCGGCCGCGAATACAAATGCAAGGCGCAACGACCGCAATAATCCCGCCATTCGCTTGCTGACGAACGTCGCCTTCTTTCGCGGGAAAACCAAGGCTTATGAAACTCCTTTGGTCGTGAGCGAGCAACTGAATGCGCCGGACCGCAAGGCTGCGATCTTCCAGCTCGACGTGCCGCTCACCCAGCTAAAACCCGGTTTCTATACCTGCCAGGTAAACATCATTGACGACGCAGCCGGACAGTTTCGCTTCCCGCGGCTAGCACTACTAGTACGTCCCTAGTTTGTTTCCTGCTATTTCTCGCCCCCGGGCGGTTGCGCTATAATTTGAACCACAGTTGCAATAAGGATTCACGACCATGCCATTGCCGCAAACCGAGATCCCAGGACGTCTGCAGGCTGAGCTCATGTCGCGCGGACTGCGCATGACGCGCCAGCGTCGAACGATTCTTAGTGTGGTCGAAACGGCAAAGCAGCACCTTGACGCCAGCCAACTGCTTCGCCGTGCGCGCCGCCTCGATCCGCAGATTGATCGGGTTACTGTCTACCGTACCCTCGGTCTGCTAAAACGGCACGGCTTGATTGATGAGCTTGACTTGATGCATATGCAGGGCGAGAAGCACTACTACGAGCGCCGCCCACAGCGGGATCACATTCACATGGCATGTCTGCGCTGCGGCAAGATTACTGAATTTGAAAGTGACCTATTCGATCGGTTGAAAGGACAGATTCAGCGAGATTGCAGGTTCCACATCGTTGTCACCCGCCTTGAAGTTGGTGGTTACTGTGCCCAGTGCCGCACGGCTGACCAGCCCAGCGAATGAACCCTGCCTCAGTTACTCAACAATTCAGTACCCCGTACCTCGGTTCGGGCGACTGGTCGTTGCATCTAGTTGCAACTGTGGTGCAACACAAAATCGAAGTGACGATTGACCTCAGGAGCAAATGTCGCTAGAGTCAAGGAAAGGTAAGTTATTGCAACGCAGTTGCAATTAAGGAAGCCGAGCGAGCCAATACATCCGATGAAACCCGCCCTCATGCTTGGCCTGTTTGCCGTATTTCTCGCAGCAGCGGGCTGCAAGGCCCAGGAACGACCGTACTTCGTCACCTACTCTCATGAGATGGAGGAGCCGGGAAACCTCGAGATCGAATTTTCTAATGCAGTAGGCAAGCCGCCGGGAGGTAACCGCTTTATAGGTGGTACTGTGGAATTCGAATATGGCGCCACCGCTTGGTGGACTTCGGAGTTGTACCTCGACGGCCAGGTAACCCAGCACGACAGCACAATTTTCACCGGATATCGCTGGGAAAACCGCTTTCGTCCGTTGTTGCGCGAGCATTGGATTAATCCAGTTGTTTACATCGAGTTTGAAAACATCAGCGCCGACAAGGCATTGCGTGAGGTGGTTGGCCACGACGGCAAGAACGACTTGCTCGACCACAATGCGGAGGCGCGACAAGATAGGAAACGCGAACTGGAGCTCAGGCTCATTCTGGGAAGCAATTACCAGGGATGGAACATCAGCGAAAACATCATCGCGGAAAAGAATCTTTCCAACGGGCCCTGGGAATTTGGATACTCCTGGGCCCTAAGCCGTCCCTTGAAGCTGGCTGCCAGCGCTCATGATTGCAGATTTTGCGGCGAGAAGTTTCAAGCCGGAGTTGAAATGTACGGGGGCCTCGGAGATCGCTACAGCTTTGGGACTCATCTAACCTCGCACTATCTGGGTCCGACGATGAACTGGGCGGCTCCCCATGGCATGACTTTGTCCTTCTCGCCCCAGTTTGGATTAAATGACTTCAGCATTCCGCGCTTGTATCGCTTTGGGGTTTCGTACGAAATCGATCAGGTGTTTGGCCGCTTGTACCGGGGTGCACGATGATCCAGAGGCGCGCGCTCGCACTGCTGATCTTGCTCCCGGCGGCATTGCTGTTCGGCGCCGCCGACGGCAGTTGGTTGAAGAACGTTCCCGCCCGCGAGCACGAAAAAACAAGCCCGTATCACGACCAGTCAGATGCAATTGCTGCCGGTCGCAGGATTTTTGTTGACCGTTGCTCCCACTGCCATGGCGAAAATGCCGAAGGAACAAAGAAGCGTCCACCGTTAAGAGGCGAACGCGTGCAGCAAGAGGCCACCGAAGGCGATCTGCATTGGTTGTTACTTAACGGAAATATGAGGAAAGGAATGCCTTCTTGGGCGAAGCTGCCCGATCAGCAACTTTGGCAGGTCATCACCTACCTGAAGTCCCTGCGCGCACAATAGTTAGGGAACGCGATGAAGAGCTCGTGGTGTTTCCCAGCTGAATTGCTCAGAGAGCCCCAGTCGGCCTTCATGCAACCAGGCGCGCGGCAAGGAAATTAAAATCTTCCCCCATTCCCTCCGCGGTGGGGGGGAATTCTTAACACTCGCATGCCCTGGGCTCACCGCCTGGATGTTGCTGTACGCGGTTTCCCAATCGGATTCCAGGGCGACCCCGAGATCAACTTGGGGACCTCGCCACGTCGGCGCGGTTGAAAGTCGTGGGATGTTTCACAGGCTTGTCAACTCCCTCGGTCACGGAGATGACCGCCAGGCCGTCATGGAATGGCTTCATGAAGGTGTCTCCATTTTCCTAGGCGAGGAAGACCTTCGCTGAGAAATGTAAAGTCTTGTAAAGACAGAGGATAAACCGCAACCGGGATACACTTTTTCTCGTCAAACTGGCAGTTCTGGGCGCTGCAAGAGACAATAGACGAACGGCGTTCCCGAGGGTGAACAACACCTTGAGCTTACTAACTGAGAGCTGGAAGCAAAAGCCAGGCATATATCTGAACGGCGATCGCAAGATCAGGAATCTGTGTCTGCGGCAAGGCTTAGTGGTGCTCGCTCTTTATGTGGTGACGGCGGCCCTGATCGGCTGTGGCAGCGCAACTTCCAAGCCTAGTACAGCACGAGCTTCGACCCAAACAGTGGTGCCCGTGGGTGTGGCCACGGCTCAGCGCCAGGACGTGCGCGTCTATCTAAAGGGCTTGGGCAGCGTGAGCGCCTCCAATACTGTCAACGTTAAGAGCCGGGTGGACGGCCAACTCTCGCAAGTCATTTTCAAGGAAGGTCAATACATCAATAAAGGAGACTTGCTGGCGGTGATCGATCCGCGACCATTCCAGGTAGCTCTCAGCCAAGCGCAAGCAAATTTATTCCGCGACCAGGCTCAACTGAAGGACGCGCAACTGAATTATGAACGCTTCAAGAGTTTGCTGGATGAATCGGGTGCGATTTCACGACAGCAAGTGGATACGCAAAAGGCATCAGCAGATCAGTTGGAGGGAGCGGTTCGCGCCGATGAGGCACAGATCGAAAACGCGAAGCTGAATCTTGTCTACTCTCACATCACGGCTCCTATCAACGGCCGGATCGGACTACGCCTGGTCGATGTTGGCAATATGGTGCATGCCGCCGATACCAACCCGCTGCTGGTGATTACACAACTGCGGCCCATTGCCGTGCTGTTCACGCTGCCGGAAGACACTCTGCCCAACGTGGCCACGCACATGCGGCAAGGCAATCTCCACGTAGAAGCCTACAGCCGGGACGATCAGACCAAGTTGGCCACGGGCACTTTGCTTACGATCGACAATCAGATTGACCAGTCCACTGGCACCGGTCGCTTAAAAGCGCTATTCGACAACCAAGACAACGCTCTTTGGCCCAATCAGTTCGTGAATGTTCGCCTGCTGCTGGAGATACATAAGGGCAGCACGGTGATCCCCTCGGTCGCAGTACAGAACGGGCCCCAGGGAAACTACGTATTCGCGGTCAGGCCCGACAAAACTGTCGAAGTCCGGTCGGTGTCGGTTTCTCTTACGCAGAATAACGTGGCCTCGATCGCCAGCGGAATCACCCCTGGAGACGTGATCGTGGTCGACGGACAGGATAAGCTTAAGGCCGGCAGCAAGGTGGAGCCACATGCGAACAGCGGGAGAGGAAGCAGGAACGGGCAGTCGTCGACCGGGCAATCTTCGCCCACAGGAGCACCATGAGCCCGTCGCGGATCTTCATTCTTCGTCCGGTCGCGACGACCCTGCTGATGGTCGGACTTCTCCTGGTTGGTATGGCTGCCTACACCCAACTTCCAGTTTCCGCGCTTCCCGAAGTTGACTATCCCACAATTCAAGTCGTGACGTTTTATCCCGGCGCGGACCCCGAAGTCATGGCATCTTCCGTGACCGCGCCGCTCGAGCGCCAGTTCGGCCAGGTTCCCGGGCTGAGCCAGATGACTTCGACCAGTTCTCTGGGCAGCTCGATCATTACTCTGCAGTTTAACCTCAACGAGAATATCGACGTCGAAGAACAGCAAGTTCAGGCTGCGATCAACGCCGCCACCACATACCTGCCGCGCGATCTGCCTAATCCGCCAATCTACAGCAAGGTGAACCCGGCGGACTCGCCAATCCTCACGCTGGCCCTGACCTCGGACACGCTGCCGCTTTCGAAAGTAGAAGACCTTGCCGACACAGCTCTGGCTCAGAAGATTTCTCAACTTCCCGGCGTCGGTTTGGTTTCCATCAGCGGCGGACAGAAGCCAGCGGTGCGGATTCAGGCAAATCCTACGGCACTGGCTTCCTACGGAATGAGTCTGGAAGATCTTCGGACAGCCCTCGCCGGCGCCAACGTGAACCAGGCCAAGGGAGTCTTGGACGGTCCGCGCCAGTCTTTCACCATTGGGGCGAATGATCAGCTCAATTCCAGCGCACAATACAACAGCATTGTAGTTGCTTACAAGAACGGTTCGCCCGTTCGTCTCTCTGACGTCGCCACAGCGGTGGATAGCGCAGAAAACGTGAAGCAAGCCGCCTGGATGAACACGACTCCGGCGGTGGTGGTGAACATTCAGCGGCAGCCCGGTAGCAATATCATCAGCGTCGCCGACCGTGTGAAGGTGCTTTTGAAGCAACTGCAGTCGTCATTGCCGGCTGCGGTCAAAGTCCAGATCCTTACCGACCGGACCGAAACCATTCGGGCCTCGGTGAAGGACGTTCAGTTTGAACTGATGCTCACCATCGGGCTGGTGGTGATGGTAATTTTCCTTTTCTTGCGGAATCTGTCGGCGACTGTGATTCCCAGTGTTGCCGTCCCCCTCTCACTTGTAGGCACATTCGGAGTCATCTACTTGCTCGGGTACAGCCTGAACAACCTTACTCTGATGGCGCTCACCATCTCGACCGGATTCGTGGTTGACGACGCGATCGTAATGATCGAAAACATCGACCGCTTCCTGGAACAAGGCGACTCGCCGCTTGAAGCTGCCTTGAAGGGGTCGGAACAGATCGGCTTCACCATTGTGTCACTTACCGTTTCCCTGATCGCGGTCCTGATTCCTTTGCTGTTCATGGGCGACATCGTGGGGCGCCTGTTTCGCGAATTCGCGGTAACTCTGGCCGTGACGATTCTGGTCTCCGCCGTCGTTTCGCTTACTCTGACGCCGATGATGTGCGCCAAGCTGCTGAAGCAGCACGATCCCAACCATCAAAGCCAGTTTTACAAATCCACAGAAAGCTTCTACAACCGGGTCATCGAGGTCTACGGACGCACACTGAAGTTTGTTTTGAAGCACCAGACCACAACCCTGCTGGTCACGGCGGGCACGCTGGTTCTAACTTTGTTCCTGTACGTGGTCGTGCCCAAGGGTTTCTTTCCCGTGCAGGATACCGGAGTGATTCTTGGCATTTCGGAAGGACCGCAGAATGTTTCGTTCAGCGCTCTGGCGCAAAGCCAACAGGCGCTGGCGCATGTCATTCTGAAAGATCCGGATGTTGCCAGCCTTTCGTCCTTCATAGGAATCGACGGTACGAATGCTACTCCGAACAGTGGACGCATTCAGGTCAACCTGAAACCGCGCGACCAGCGCAAGTCCACCGCCAGCGAGATTATCCGCAGGTTGCAGCCGGAACTTACCAAGGTGAACGGCATCACTTTGTACCTGCAGCCAGTGCAGGATCTGACGGTGGAAGATCGCGTAAGCCGCACCCAATACCAATATTCGATGGAAGATGCCGACGCTCAGGAGTTGTCCGTCTGGACTCCAAGGCTGGTGGACAAGCTGCGGAATTTGCCGTCGATGCGCGATGTGGCCAGCGATCAGCAGAATGGCGGCCTCAAAGCAGATCTAATGATCGATCGTGATACGGCATCCCGGCTTGGCATCCTGCCACAGACCATTGACGACACGCTTTACGACGCTTTCGGACAACGCCAGGTCTCGACCATCTTCACGCAGTTGAATCAGTACCACGTAGTGCTCGAAGCCGATCCGCAGTTTCAGCAGAATCCGGACTCGCTCAAGAACATTTACGTACACTCCAGCAATGGGAATCAGGTTCCGCTGGCGGCCTTCAGCCATTTCGAGACTGCCAATACGGCCCTGGCGGTCAATCACCAGGGACAGTTCCCGGTAGTCACGCTGTCGTTCAATCTTGCGCCGGGAGTTTCGCTGGGCGAGGCAACAAAAGCCATCGACGACGCGGAACAGGATATTCACCTTCCCGCAAGTATTCACACCAGCTTCCAGGGAACGGCGGCGGCGTTCCGGAACTCACTTTCGTCCGAGCCCTGGCTCATCCTGGCCGCGATCGTAACCGTATACATCGTGCTGGGAGTGCTCTACGAAAGCTACATCCATCCCGTGACCATCCTTTCGACCCTGCCCTCGGCCGGCGTGGGAGCTATCCTGGCGCTGCTTTTGACCGGCAACGATCTGGGAGTAGTGGCGTTGATTGGCATCATTCTTCTGATCGGAATCGTGAAGAAGAACGCCATCATGATGATCGACTTCGCCCTTGAAGCCGAACGCGTGGAGCACAAACCGCCCGAAGAAGCGATCTTTCAAGCTTGCCTGCTCCGTTTTCGTCCCATCATGATGACCACCATGGCGGCGCTGCTGGGCGGCCTTCCTCTGGCGCTGGGAACGGGGACCGGCTCGGAACTGCGCCACCCGTTGGGCATCACGATCGTTGGTGGGTTGCTGGTCAGCCAGTTGCTTACTCTCTACACCACGCCGGTCGTTTACCTCTGGTTCGACCGGCTGGCGCAACGTTTCTCGCGCTTCCGGCTTGGCAATCCCATCGCAGCGACGGGCGAGGCTTCGGCGGACTAGGCCATGAATATTTCGGCGCCATTCATCAAGCGTCCGATCGGCACCTCGCTGCTGGCGGCGGCGCTGCTCATGGCGGGGGCGCTGGCCTTTCGTTTTCTTCCCGTCGCGCCCTTGCCGCAGGTGGAGTTCCCGGTCATTCAGGTGTCGGCCGGACTGCCGGGTGCGAGTCCTGAGACTATGGCTTCGGCGGTGGCGACTCCACTGGAACGGCAGTTCGGCCGCATCGCGGGCATAAATCAGATGACCTCGACCAGCCAGTTGGGGTCGACCGGTATCGTGTTGCAGTTCGACCTCAATCGCAACATCGATGCCGCGGGACGCGATGTGCAGGCCGCCATCAACGCCGCCCGCAGCCAGCTTCCTGCCAACTTGCCCGGCAACCCGAACTACCGGAAGGTAAACCCGGCAGACGCACCCATCCTCATTCTGGCCCTCACTTCCGACATCGTCACTTTGCCGCGTATGTACGACGCCGCTGACTCCATCTTGTCCCAGAAGCTGGCTCAAGTGGAAGGAGTCGGTCAGGTGTTCGTGGGCGGCGGCGCCAAGCCCGCGGTGCGCGCCGAAGTAAATCCAACTTTACTCAACAAGCTGGGGGTTGGTTTGGACACGGTACGCGCGGCCCTTGGCTCCGCCAATGCCAATCGGCCCAAAGGCGAATTAGCCGGTCCGGTCAACGCCTGGACTTTGGATGCCAACGATCAGATTTTTCTCGCTGATCAGTATCGCAGGTTGATCGTTTCCTATAAAAATGGCGCGCCGGTGCGTCTGGCCGACGTGGCGGACGTACAAGATTCAGTCGAGGACATCCGCAATATCGGGCTCTCGGGCGGAAAGCCTGCGGTGCTGATTATCGTGTTCCGGCAGCCGGGCGCGAACATCATCTCGACCGTGGATCGCGTGCGCGCCGCTTTGCCCCTGCTCAAGGCTTCGATTTCCCCAGCGATTGACGTAAGCGTTGTGCTCGACCGCACGACAACTGTGCGCGCTTCCGTGCAGGACATTGAATTGACCCTGATTATCTCGGTCTTGCTGGTCATTCTGGTCGTTTTTGCGTTTCTGCGCACCTTCAGGGCCACCCTTATCCCGAGCGTTGCCGTTCCTATGTCATTGATCGGAACCTTCGGGGTAATGTATCTGCTCGGATATAGCCTGGACAATCTTTCCCTCATGGCACTCGCCATTTCGACCGGGTTCGTCGTAGACGACGCCATCGTGGTGCTGGAAAACATCACACGCCACATCGAGGAAGGAGTGCCTCCGGTAGCGGCCGCGTTCCGAGGCGCTCGCGAGATTGGCTTTACCGTGCTCTCCATGAGCACATCCCTGGTAGCGGTATTCATTCCGCTTCTGTTGATGGGAGGCATCGTTGGCCGGCTGTTCCGGGAGTTCGCCGTCACTCTGAGCGTGGCCATAACGGTTTCGCTGCTGGTATCTCTCACCCTGACTCCGATGATGTGCGCCAAATTTCTGCGATCAGCGGATCGGGAGAAGCACGGGCGCATTTTCGGCTTCAGCGAAAAACTCTTCGACACGACCCTTAATTTCTATCGCCACAGCCTGAAGCTGGTGCTCCGCCATCAACCTCTAACCCTGTTGATCACGATTGCGACAGCCGCGTTGAGTGTTTACCTGTACGTGATCGTTCCCAAAGGATTCTTCCCCCAGCAGGACACCGGCCGAGTTATGGGTTCGGTGCAAGCGGCGCAGGATATTTCATTCGTTGCCATGAAGGACAAGATGACGCAGTTTCTTACACTGGTAATGAAAGATCCTGCCGTCGAAACCATCGTGGGTTTCGCTGGCGGTAACACATCGGCCAATAGCGGCCGCATGTTCATCACCCTGAAGCCGCTCTCTGAGCGCAAGGTGAGCGCCGACCAGGTGATCAGTCGGCTGCGACGCAAACTGGCGGTGGTGCCGGGCGCGACTTTATTTATGCAGTCCGCTCAGGATCTCACCATAGGGGGCCGCCAGAGCCAGGCTCAATTTCAGTACACCCTGCAAGGTGAAAATCTTGATGACTTGAATCACTGGGCTCCGCTTCTGTTGGAAAAGCTACGCTCCCTTCCGGACCTTCGCGACGTTAACACCGATCAGCAGGACAAAGGACTGGAAGCATCCGTGATCATCGATCGCGATACAGCCGCACGATTGGGCGTCGACGCGGCGGACATCGACAACGCCCTCTACGACGCCTTTGGTCAGCGACAGGTGTCCATCATGTATCGGCAGCTGAACCAATACCACGTCGTCATGGAAGTAGCTCCGGAATTTTCCAGAAGCACGGAAGCACTGCAAAACATTTACGTGCGCGCCGCCAACGGGACTCCGGTGCCTCTGGCTGCGTTCGCGCACTTCGGTCCTTCCAACACACCTCTGGCTGTGAGCCACCAGGGTCAATATCCTTCTGTAACGTTATCCTTCAATCTGGCTCTCAATGTGTCTTTAGGTCAGGCAACGGACGCGATCAACAACGCGCAACGTTCGATCAACTTTCCCGCTACCATCGACGCCAGCTTTCAGGGAACCGCAGCGGCGTTCCAGTCTTCCCTCGCCAGCGAACCTTTGCTGATCCTGGCTGCGCTGACCACGGTGTATATAGTTCTGGGCGTGCTCTACGAGAGTTATATTCATCCGATTACCATTCTTTCAACATTGCCCTCCGCGGGAGTGGGCGCCATCCTGGCTCTGCTGTTGACTCACAGCGAGTTGAACGTGATGGGATTGATCGGCATTATCCTGCTGATCGGCATCGTGAAAAAGAATGCGATCATGATGATTGATTCCGCGCTGGAGACGGAGCGGGCGGGCAAGAGTCCGGCCGACTCGATCTACGAAGCCTGCATTCGTCGCTTTCGGCCAATCATGATGACCACCATGGCGGCCCTGTTGGGAGGATTGCCACTCGCTCTGGGTACTGGCACTGGGTCAGAATTAAGACGTCCCTTGGGTATTACGATCGTCGGCGGACTAATCATGAGTCAGGCGCTGACTCTTTTCACTACTCCGGTAGTGTACTTATATCTCGACAGACTGCGGCTGCTGATGACCCGCAAACGCGACGCGATGCCGCCCCTGTCTCCACGGCCCACACCCGCCGATTGATCGTCCCTTAGTGCCCCTGGCCGTGTCGGCGAGGGTGGCATGGGCCTCTCCCGAGGCGTGGGCGTGACGATGGGCACAGACAAGATTCGCGCTGAGAAGTAGTGCGTTGTCTTGCAAGATCTCCGAAGGAGTCCCCGCGGCGACAATTCGGCCACGCTGGAAGACGTGGCAACAAGCGGCCATATCCTCGACCAGGTCCAGATCATGGCCACTTACGACCGCCACTGCAAGTCACTCGCTAACACCACAGTCACGGATCCCACTCCCACAGCGTGTCCGTCGTGCCACCTGGGGAGCGGAATGTTGAACATCATGATGAACGCACTCGCAACCGCCAGCAGCGGCACAATCCGTACGCTCAGCAGTCGTCTGACGCGCGCGAAGCCATCATGCCAGACGGCATCGCGGCGCCGTAAAGCCATCGGGAATCTGCCTAGCTTAAATCCGGAGCAGCGGTAATGCGGATCCATGCCCTTTGCAAATCGTCGTGGTGTAAGTTTGGGGCGCACGCGCTCGTGCATTTGGAGGTCGCATGGATGGTCCTGAGCATCTTGCCTTCAGGCATTTCTATTGCTGTAGGCTTCCATCGGCCAACCTTGTGACGCTATCGCCGGCTTGCCAACCCTTCTGATCCGTGAACTTTTGCCCCTCAGTCAGTTCCTTGCGCCCTCAGAGCAATCCGCAAACGCTTGATGACAAACCTTCTAGGACCTCGAAATATTCACAACTCTCTGGTCACACACCTGCCCTCACGCAGGCAATGAGGAATTGGGGAAATAATTAATGAGGTGGAAAATTGTCGCCATCTGTTGAGGGTGACGAGTCCCGGCAAATTGATGACGCTCGTCGACCAGATCAACTAGGCGCTCTAGCAGCGAGAACACAGGCTCCGGCAGCTGCGCCATGGCAACCCTAGCGAGTCGGCACTCCCGGCTCGTGAGCATCCACCTGCGGCCTTCTGACCTCAAGTTCGATCCCGCGGGTTCGCCAGCACCGCCACTACACTACTAAGGTCCTGGATGAATCTCTGGGTCTCAGCCCGACGACCTTCGTGGTCCGGCGCACGCAGGATGGAAGAAGGATGCACAGTCGCCATAACGTAATCTGCCAACGGGGACTTGATCCATTCTCCCCGCTGCTGCGTGACACGGAATTTCGGCCCGAGCAGAGCCCGTGCTGCGGTTGCGCCCAGACAGACCACTGCTTTCGGCTTCACAAGTTTTATTTCCCAGTCCAGCCACGGTCGACGCGCGACAATTTCCGAATAGCGCGGTTTCTTGTGAATCCGGCGTTTGCCTCGTGGCTCCCACTTGAAGTGCTTTACTACATTGGTGACGTAAATGTCCTCACGAGCAAGACCGATCTGTGTCAATATTTCATTTAAGAGTCGCCCAGCAGGGCCGACGAAAGGATGGCCCAGTTCGTCCTCCTGGTCTCCGGGTTGCTCGCCGACCAGCATTACTTTGGCACGGGTGCTTCCCTCACCAAAACTTTTTGTTTCGCCGATCTCCAAAGGTCACATCCGCGACAAGCCAAAGCAGCAGACCGCAATTTAGGAAGGGTGGGATTATCTGGTACGAAAGCCGCTGCCGTAGGCGAATCTTTTTGTGTCGCCACAATCGCCGTCTGGCGTCTTTGCTCGACGTCGGCATCGTGCGATAGGGTCTCTAGCGGCGACGGTACCGGGGATTGGTAGGCACCTGGGGACTCGAACCCCAGACCTGTATGGGTCAACCCGGCGTTGGTAAACTTTGCAAGAACCACAAGGCCCTAGTTGCTCTAGAATGCCCTGTAAACTGACATGGTACTTCTTAATTATTCTGCCCTTTCTGTGGCCGTGGACACAATACCTTCAGCGTTTTTCCACAACCGATTGCGGCTTCAGATCAAGCTGCGAGGCAATCGCGTATCTGCAGACTTCCCAGTGTCTCGCACGACCAGCCGCAGTTGATAGCGACCCAGAGGCAGGTCCCAAGAAGTCGGAAATGACTCGGGCGGCAGTTGTAGATGCGGAAAACATCCGGAACTGGGCAGAAGCTGGAAAGGCGTCATCAAACTGCTCGGGATTGCGGAGAGGCTGGAGGCTTCCGGGGGATGCACTTATTCTGTGAGCAACATGATTTGCTGTGCGCCCACCCATTTTACTCAGGGCTGTGAGTGCGCCGACTCCACTTCTTCTAAGCTTGATCCTCCTCCAGTCCTTTGCCCCCGAGATTCCGGCTCATCACGACACAACCCGGAAGCCTTTTCCGGCCAAATGACCTGGGCGTCGGCAACAAATTTGGCCCTGGGTTTACAATCGGACCCCTGAATCCGACGGTAGACGGAGAAATGCAAGAATGTGGACAATGGAGCTTCGAAGAGTGACGAACGACAAGATATGCATTTGGGCCCTCGTGTGCGTGCTGGCCATACAGGCCAGCACGTTCGCGCAAGAACTACCTACCGGCAAGCCCGACGTGGTGGGGTTGTCAGCGGAACGGCTTGGACGGATTGGTGCGGTTGTTCAGCGCAGCATCGATGAGAAGCGAATCGCGGGCGCGGTCACGCTGGTGGCTCGCCGCGGCAGTGTGGTCTGGTTCAAGGCGCAGGGGATGATGGACCGCGAGGCCGGCAAGCCGATGCGTGCCGACACAATGTTCCGCATATGCTCCATGACCAAGCCCATAACGAGCGCCGCGGTGATGATGCTGTACGAAGAGGGCCGCTTTCTGCTTGAGGATCCGATCTCGAAATACCTGCCCGAGTTCAAGAATCCGAAAGTTCTGGTCAAACCCGTGTCGGGCGAGCCTTACACGATTCCTGCCACCAGAGAGATCACGATCCGGGATCTCTTGAGGCACACCTCGGGACTCACGTATCACTGGAATCCCAATCTCGGTCCCATGTACAACGGCGCCAAGGTCGGGCATGGGCTACTGCCATACGATGGAACTATCGAAGACAACGTCAAACGTTTGGCGGGCGTCCCACTATTGTTTAGTCCGGGCGATCGTTGGGAATACAGCCTGGGCGTGGATGTGCTGGGACGGCTGGTTGAAGTGGTCTCGGGTAAACCTCTGGACGAGTTCTTCCGCACCCGCATCTTCGAACCGATTGGAATGATGGATACTTATTTCTATCTGCCTGACAACAAACTGGAACGGCTGGCGGCAGCTTACACGTACTACGCGGATAAAGGCCTCAATCGTTTCCCTGACACGCCCATCACAGAAGGGCCGATGGTCTATTCCGCGGACTACCCTTACCGTGGTCCCAAGAAACTGTTTTCGGGCGGAGCGGGGCTTACATCCACGGCTACGGACTACGCCCGCTTTTGCCAGATGATGCTGGACGGCGGCAGAGTGGGGAACACGCGCCTTTTGAGCCGCAAGTCTGTCGAACTTATGAGCCAGGATCAATTGGGAAAGATCAGCGCCGACCGCGGATTTGGACTCGGTTTCGGCGTTAACGGCGTGAAGGAGCCGCTGCCTGAATTGGGGTCGCCAGGCGAATACGAGTGGGGAGGATTCTTCTACACTGCATTTTCCATTGACCCGAAAGAACAGATGATCGTGATCTTCATGGCGCAATTGCACCCGACGGGAGATTTGAGCTTGGACCGCCAGGTGAAGGCGCTGGCGTATCAGGCGATTGTCGACTGAGGTTGATTACTCATGAGTCTGATGCGGTTGGCCCAGCTCGGTGATACGGCGTGTGATCGGAACGCCCACCGCCACGAGTTGTGGCAGGCTCTTCTTCCTTGAATAGAGGTTGCCCTATTCAAGCGAATGCTGCGACTTCCTGTAAGCCGGCCTGGTCCTTGCGCTGACCGCTCCAATCTGGCTCGATCAAGAGGACTGAATTTGTCCGTCAATCTGGGCGCAATGGCAGAAGGGTAATAGGGCGGATTACAACTGTTCTCTACCAAGTACACGAACAGATGACAAGCGGAAGACCCGAATATTGCGCAAGATAGTTCGATATCGCGTGATCGCAAGCGGTTGTCATTCGGCCTACGCACCGAATGCCCGCACGAGTCTCCTCTTCCTGCATCCGTGAGTACCCGAGCATTGTCCTCCCTGCGAGGGGCCTCAGAAAGTATCGCGATACCAGTAAATGGTAACGTTTGTCGACCCCGACGATCGTTGACTCGCTCAAGTATCATGCCGAAGATTCTCGGCAGCGAGGGTCGTCTGAGCTAGGGTTGACGCAAAAACAATTTCACAGATTGGGTGAGATAGTGTAGTTCCACTTGGGCAGGATTTCGTGAGGCTTGATGCGAAGTGCTTGAAGTTGTTCGGGGGTAGGTTCTGGGTGTTGGATAGTGTCCTCTTCCTCCTGTTGTTTCCCGATAAGGGGGCGGTCGTTAATAGACAAAAGTCGACTGAGAGAACCTTCTTTCGTCTCATGATGAGCGGATCGAAACGACGATGAATCGGTGCGCACAGGAGAACCAAGACGAGATGACGGCGGCCCAGGGGCTCTATCTTGAGGCGCTTGGCGTCAAAGTCGATGAGCCGGTGCAATGAGTCTGTGGGTTGAATTGTGGGTTGGACTTTTCGGCTTCGAATCCGGGGAGTGATTGAAAGACAATGGTAGGCACCTGGGGACTCGAACCCCACTCTGCCGTGTCAAAAATTCTCTCTGAGGTAATCTATTGACCTACAAGGGCCTGGTCGCTACCAAAAGCCCTGTTGGTTACGGAAGTTCACGTTATTTTACCTTAATGTGTCCAGGCCAAGCCTCTGTTGTGTCCTTTTTCAGAGGCAATTGTTCCACGCAGTAGAGTGGGATTCGAAGCCGATTTCAAGCGTCCCAAAAGGACTCAATGCGACACGGACAGCAATCTAAGCGCGCGTAACCACGAAAACCCAGGCTATTTGATTTTAAGTGATTTGCGGATCAGAGAATCGAGCCTAAGACTCGCGACGCATTCTGAGGTCGTACCTGCAATTAGGAGAGCGGCGGAAGACCGCCGCTCTCCTCGGATCAGATTACGCGGCCTGCATCGCCTTCTTCGCCCGTTCTTGCAATTCTTGCGGCGCCACGTCTTCGAGATGAGTTGCGACGCCCCAGAGATGTCCGAATGGATCCTGGATGAAGCCGGAGCGGTCTCCGTAGAACTGGTCCTGTACCGGCTTCAGAATTTTTGCGCCTGCAGCGACGGCGCGCTCGACCACGCGATCGACATCGGGGATGTACAAATACAGGCTCACCGGGCTCGCGCCGATGCTGGCAGCACTGGCGTGCCCGGCGCCCATGTTGGGATTTTCGTCGGCCACCATGATGCGTGAGTCGCCGATCTTCAGCTCGGCGTGACCGACTTTGCCGTCGGGCTGGTCCATGCGAAAGACTTCACTAGCACCGAAAACCCTTTTGTAGTACTCGATGGCTTGGGCGGCGCCCTTGATGATGAGGTAAGGTGTGATGGAGTTGTACCCCTCGGGAATATGCGAGACTTTGCTCATGATTTCTCTCCTTCAGAATGCAGGTTAGGGTTGAGGTTACGGCACGCACACTGCGCCCGTGAGCATTTTATCTATGAGAACACAAGTTCTGAGCTGGCTCAAGGCGGGACTTGTGTGCCTTGTGTGGCGCGGGCACTCCACCCCCGGATAAACACAGATTGCCTTACCCAGAATATTCATTGGCGTCTGCCCCTCCAGCAGTTCCATCGCGATGAAGGCTCACCCAGCGACCTCGTCGATTTCATGGATCGCGCAGATGCTAGGGTGGTTCAGCGAGGACGCAGCTGGCTTGCCGCTGGAAATGGCTGAGGGGCTGCGGGTCGTTGGCGAGTTCTTCAGGAAGGAACTTCAGCGCAACGTGCCGACCGAGCTTCAGGCCTTCCGCCCGTACAACACCCATGCCACCGCCGCCAATCTTGCGGAGTATGCGGTAGTGGGAAACCGTGCTGCCCCACATACCGGAATGAACAGCGCAGTTGTCCGAATGACAGAAGACGCCAGCCCCACGCACAGTGTGACGGTAGCAGCCATCGGCGGTACTCACTCCATCCACCCGCGAATGCCTTATGAGCGCGAGAGTGATCCAGTAGACCAGCATGACCGGAATCCACGACCTTCACCCCACAGATGCCCGCTGATGCGTGCCGCTGCGTTGCCGAGCACGAGAACAACAACCGGGGATAGCAACACCGTGCGACTTCGATTCCTCATTTGCTTAATGCGGCATTCCGTTCAACGCAGCCGTCAGGCCGCGCCCTAACGGGGGAATTGCAAAACGGCGGCATCTCGAAAAGCGGTTCCCTTACCTGCCCATGTAGCCGCAGATCTGTGGCTATCGAAGAGAGGAGCCTCTATCGGGAGCCGAATGATTGCGCAGCCTTAAACGCTTCCCTGGTCGTGGAGTTTTTCCTAGTGGGTGTCGATTTTGACACTCGCCGTTCGATTTACTGATGGAGGCACACAAACGAAGTACATGTTGCTATCTACGCAGACGAGCAGGTCTGCACCGAGGCCGAGCGGTACGAGTGTTACGGGGAATACAGACCTTGCGCATCAGCTCAAGTCGAAGGGGCAGTATCTGGCCGCCAACCCCGTTGCAGTCTGTGACCACGGCGACTGGCGTCTAGGTACGCAACGGCAAACGGCTTGTGACCGACGGTCCGTTCGCCGAGACCCGTGAACAGCTCGGCACCTACTTCCTGGTGGACGCGAAGAATCTCGACGAGGCAATTGAAATTGCGGGACAGATTCCAGAGCACGCGAAGGCGAGATTTGTTTTGCACCGTTCCTGACCGCTCTGGTGGTGGCCTATCGACCTCTGTCGCGTTTGGGCGCTGGTCTTGGCTCGCGGCGGCCGGATTCGACTGAAAAACATCTGGAGGAAAACATGTTGAAGAATACACCGATAGTTCCGTACATCCCAGTTATTGACGTGGCGCGAGCCCGCAAGTTCTACGAACAGAAGGTCGGACTGATACCCAAAGAAGAATACGCGGGCGGTGTGATCTACGAATGTGGCAAGGGCTCCTGGGTCTTCATGTACCCGTCAGCGGGAGCGGGAACGTCGAAGGCCAGTACGGCATTTTGGACCGTTGACGACGTCACGGCCGAGGTCGCTGAACTGAAGGCGAGAGGCGTGGTATTCGAGGAATACGACATGCCGGAGATCAAGACCGTGAACAGCATTGCGACCGCAGGCGGATCGAAGACTGCGTGGTTCAAAGACAGCGAGGGAAATATTTTGGCTATCAGTCAAAGGGTTTCAGCGTAGTGCGGCTTCTCGCGTGACGAGCTACTACCAATAGCAAGTAAAGGAGCCTAATTCATGCTTAAAATGAGCTATTTGGCCGTCGTCGTGGCGGCTGTGGCAGCGTTTGTGGTGGGCACGGTTTGGTACAGTCCTTTATTGTTCGGTAAGGCGTATATGGAAGTGCGCGGCACGAACCCGGGCGCCATGGCCGATATGAGACCGCCGGCAGGGGAGCTGCTCGGCGAATTTGCTAAGAACCTTGTCATCGCCTTTGTGCTCACGCACTTTGTCGTGCGTTGGGGTCGGCGACTGGAAGGGTGCGGTGCAGCTTGGACTCTGGGTGTGGGTTGGGTTTCAAGCCATGCTTCTGATGGGCGCCGTCCTTCATGAGAAGATGCCCTGGATGCTCTACGCCATACACGCCGGTGACGCACTCGAGAAGACACTCCTCATGACCGTCATACTCGGCGTGTGGCGCAGGTAAAAATTGTCATTGGGCTGTCCACAATCGCGCTCTGTGCGATTGCGCTGTTTATGGGCATTAAAGGAAGAGCGCCCGGGGCGGGTAGCACGCCACAAGTTGAGTGCTGTGGAACACCGCCCCTACTTATGTATTGCGTTCGGCGGCCGGTTCGGCGCAAAGGACGAACATGCCTCCGGTCTGTCGCAACTCACTGCTTAAACTGGCGTGATTACGATTGGCACGACGCGGATCGGGGCATTGGATGTGCTTGCTCCCAGATGGGCTGACTTCACGCCTTTGGCATTGGTGACAGGAACAGCTTGGACTCCGCCCCGACGCCTCGCGTATCAATTCGAATCGACCAAGCCTTGATTTCGAGCTAAAATCTGCCCCTAGCGGGAGGTGCTTATGACGCTTAAGGGGAAACATGCGCTGGTCACAGGCAGTTCGCGTGGGATCGGCAGAGGCATCGCAATGAAGTTGGCCGAAAGGGGAGCCCGCGTTGCCGTTCACTACTACCAGAATGAAGACGCCGCCAAGAGCACTCTTGCGAAAATCCGCGAGTGCGGGTCGGACGGCTTTCTGGTTCAAGCCGATGTCTGTCACCCTGAAGAGGTCAGCCGGATTTTCAAGCAAGTGGAAACGGAGTTCGGCTCCCTCGATATCTTTGTGAGCAATGCTCGGACGGAGGCCCCGACTTTTTATCAGCCGCCGATGGAGATCACTCTGGAGATGTGGGACACCGCCGTGGATTCGCAAGCCAAGGCATTCTTGGTGGGCGCCAGAGAGGCAGCGCGGTTGATGCGTGAGGATGGGAGGATCATCGCCATCACCTTTGCGCCGGGCGGTCGGTTTGGAAGCTGGCAGCCGTGGGTGGCGATGGGAGCCGCGAAGGCAGCGATGGAAGTGCTGACTCGCTATTTCGCCGTCGCCTTGGCAAGGCGTGGAATCACCGTCAATACCATTAGCCCCGGCTGGATCGAAGATAGCGTCCTGAATAGCCTGCCTTCTGCGTTTCAGGACGGAATTCGGGACTGGCATAGGGGCGGCTGGACACCGATGGGCCGCTTGGGAACGCCAGCGGACGTGGGGAACGCGGTCGCCCTGCTCTGCTCCGAGGAAGCGAACTGGATCACGGGACAGCTAATTGACGTGGACGGGGGCGCTTCACTGATGGACGCGCACCTTCCGCTGGAAATTCAGCAGGCGGTGCCAAGAGCAGCGAAGGCCGCGTGATCCGGAAGTCACCGCCATTTCAAAGGGGTGTCTGTGCGATTCTTGCTCGCTATCTTGGTCGTCGGCACCGTCGCTCTCGCTCTCCAAGCACAAACCGTTCCGGGGAACCCAGAGGACTTGCTGGTATTCACCGCTTGATTGATGGTCATGCCATAGGCTGGAACAAGGGCGATGCCGCCATGGTCGCCGCCCATGGCACGAAGGCGGCGACATCCGCGCCGGAGACGACGCCGGGATGAGACGCTATCCAAGCTCGGTACGAGAACATGTTCGCGGGATGGGCGAAGAGGACGACGCACAGTCACCCCGGATCAGTCACGATCCGGTTTCCGACCCCGGAGGTCGTGGTGGCGGACGGATTTTACGAGGTGCAGGAATCAAGGGTTCAGATGGGAAAGAGCAGGCACCCGAGAAGGGCACTTGGACTATCGTGTGCACCAAAGTAACAGGCGAATGGGGTATCGCATCTCTTCGATAGAGGCTCGCTAAGCTGCCTCGGACAGCGTGGGTTCGGATCGCACGTCTTAGCTATAGCTAAGCATGATCAAACTTTTTTATTGCATCACCAAGAAGGCGGGCTTGACGGATGAGGAATTCTTTCATTACTGGGAAAGGATGCACGGCCCTATCGGTGCTCGGATTCCTCGACTCCCCAAGTTGGTACAAAGCCACCGCCTGACCGCCCGGCGACAGATACCGACCCGATTACGACGGCATCGCGGAACGCTGGTTTGACGACATGGAGGCTTTGCTCGCGGCTCGTCAATCGCCCGAATGGAAAGCCTCAACTGAGGACGAAGTGAACTTCATAGACCACAACAAGGTTGCTTACTTCGTCTCAGAGGAGCACATCATCTTGGATGAGGCGAAGCAAAATAAGTAGGGGTCAGGGGTTGGCGCTAGTAACAGATGCTCACTGCCAAGCCCTTCTCGTCACGTTCAGGTGTGCAAACGTGAACGGCTTCACCCCGGTGCCGCCTGAGCGCCGTCCAAGCCGCACGCGAGTCAGCAGATCGTCCTTGCCGACCCCATGAGGTCTGCTAGCCAGATGCCGCTGGATTTCCGGGAAGGCCAGGGCTCAGAAGAGCGAGTTGCCTGGCCACACCGTCTTTGATCTTCTTGTTGTGCGCCATGGAACGTTGCCCGTTGAGTGCCCAGAAGCAGACCTCGGGTGAAGCTCGAATGCCCACTGCTGACAATCTGCAGTAATTGCGTCGTCCACCTGCTTGATTTTCGAACCCTATGCGGAACGCCTGTTGGCTCAGCCCTCTCCCCGTCTTCTGCCGATTAACCGCGCTCGCCTCTGCGTGGGTCTCCGCCCGCAATACTGCGCGACAGGGTGCGGCGAACACACTGGTACCACGTGGCTGACCGAGCAGTTTGCGGGCAGCCTTATCGCATGCTCTGGAGCCATCGAGCAGCCCTGGGGATGTCGATGCTGAGGCAGGCGAGATCGCTCGAGTCGTTCCCCCTCGAGGCCGAGAAAGCACGTACGGGCGATAATCCTGGGCAACCTTTGCAAGAGCGTGCCGCGCGGCGGCGTCTCGGGGGAAATACGATGGGTATGACGTACTATCAACCAGATTGCCGACGCTGAAAAGCCACCTGAAGAAGCGCAATTCGAAGGGGCCGTGATGACCGATTCCGTTGAGTCCCGGATTCGACGCCGCCAACAGGGGCACCAGGGCCTTCAAGGCGAGTGGATGCGCGAGCGCCATTGCGAACTGCGTGCCACCTTCGTAGGAACCGCTTAAAGGTCCTATTCCGCCGTCGCTCCACGGTCGCTCGACGGTTGGGAAGCAATCCAGGCCGCAGTGTCGTATCCGTCCGCCTGAATGACCACCACATAACCATGGGGAACAAACGTCATTTCATGCCAGTCCTAACGTTTACCGTCCAAGTGAAATGCCTCAGAGTCGGCGTCGTCCGCCGGAGCCGGTCCGATGTTGGCACGGTCGGTTGGAGAGCGTGGCGACGTGCCAATCATCGCGACAAATGCGCAGGAAGCCGCGGGGCTTACGAGTTGCGGAGGGCTCGTTCCGTACACATGCCCGCACCGCATCCGGAAGGGCATCTGGATCATAGAAGCGGTCATAGAAACCCACGTCTATGCGACAGACCTGGAACCCGATGATCGTCCGGAACGGCGCAGTGTAGGCGGGAAACCGTCCGTAGCGGCGAAAGACGTAATCACAATACGCAATCGTCGCTTGCACCGCCGCGGCGCTCGGCGCCGGTATTTTGTCGGCACAAGAAGCCGCGTCGCGCCAGGCGCTCTGTTGCGCTCCACCGCGGTAGGTTCCATCCGCCCCGAACTTCGTTTGCACGAAGGCGCGGACCGCATTCCCCATGGATTTGTAGTAAGGCGGGCAGAATGGTTTCAGCAGTACCCGGTTGTCCTTTTCCAGTCCGATTGGATACGCGAGCAAGGGCTCTCTTCCAAACCACCGCGCCAGCGCGGAAAGAAACCGTGGAGCACCTGCGTAGCGGCTGGCCGGCATGGAGTGCATGCGGAAGCCGATCGCTTTAAACCAACTGTACTCGTGTCGCGCGAAATTCGGGAAGCCGCCCAACCCGAGCGCTTCGGTCATCAGCGCGAGGTTCTGCAGGACCATTCCGTGCTCGGTGGCCATGGATTCCAGTAGCGCCGTTTCCATCATTTGAATCGTTGCCGTGCGGAGATCATGCGGTTCGTCATGCAGGTGGCCACCCTTGCTGTGCGCAAAGCGACCAACACCCGCTCGCCGGAACCACGCCCGCTCGTCGCGCAAGAAAACTCCCATGTCCTCTCCGAACAACTCCGAGGAGCGCGTTGATCGTGAGCGCGGTGGTTTCGATGATCGGCAGGAAATAAGTCGTTCCGGGAGCGTAGAGCGACCATCGATTGATCGAGAAATTATGGCCAAGGTCTAAGGGCGGCGCGGTTCGGCTATCGGACAGCTGTATGCGGCCGCGTTATAGAGGTCGGTCAGGGCGCCATTTCGCGCCAAGCGGACCAGTTCCAGGAACTCGGCGCGGCAAAATCCTGGGGACGCTTCAGCAGCCAGGTTCCACGGTCATTGGTGACGAGGACCGCCACGGCATTCACAGCATCCGGGCTCGCAATCGTGCGGGCAAGCCTTCCGACCAACATGCTGCCGCCTTCGCCGGTCCCATATGAGAGATCTGCAAGTGCGTAGCCGGTGACACCGCAGGCAGCGAATGCCAGCGCCGCTTCCTCATCCTCAGTCAGAGGAACGGGTTCGTGCGGGCTCGTGTATTGAAACGGCCCGGCCGGGATACTCATCCCCAAACCCACTCGCCGCGAACGGCGATTGAGCAGGACGTCGAACAAAGTCGCTTTACGCGGATCAAGGAACATTTTCAAACAGGTTGCGCTTCCGGAGTGCCGCTCTTGCCCTGTTTCAGAAGCATCGCCACGTCGGGCCACACTGCGCTCAATGCATCGGCCGCTTCGCCGTCAATGGCCAACAACCGCACTCGCGTACACGCCCGAATACAACAGTCGGAGCTGGGTCGGGTGACATCGCCGAAATAATCGCCTGCCTTAAGCGAGCCCAAGAGGACCTTGTCGTTCCGGTCGCTCGAGACGACCTCCACTTCTCCCGATTCCACCAAGTAGTGATAGCACCTGGTCTCGCCGGCGGCGACGATGATCTGTCCCGGCTCGTACAGGGCGTGACAAATCGCTCCGCGCTCGTCAATCCTGGGATTTACGACATCGCGACCAAGGACCAAGGTCAACCACCAATCAAACATCAGCCGCACCCCGAGTCCAACTGGGCACGAACATGGTGAGCACAATGAAACGCCAGCCAATCCATGCTAGGTAGCCGCAAGCGGGAACGCCCTTCATGTGCGATCGCGCAGCGGTGCCCGAGCGTGCAAGCCTCGCCGAGTCCACTGAAGGAATAGGGTTTAAGCGGCATGCCAGCGACTGCACCCCAGATATTCGCGCCAATGTTGGAACCGGCTTTTTGCGCGTAGTGTGCCAGAGGAGGGCAGGTGCCTCCGTCGGGATGGGGGACGGCGGCACAGTCGCCTCCGGCCCAGATGTTGGTTGCACCAGACACGCAGCAGAACTGGTCGGTGACAAGCCGTCCCCGCGCGTCGCGTTCGTAGGGCAATTGGTCGAGCAACGGAGACGACTTCATACCGGTGCACGTGATGATGGTGCGCGTCGGCCTGCGCTCGCCCGAGCTGAGCACTGCCTCTTCAGCGGTGGCTGCGTGCAGACCGGTGTTGAGGTACACCTCAAGGCCCAAGTGCAGCACGCGTTTTTCGGCGTACCGCACCAGGTACGGATGACGTTTCCCCAGCTCCGGCAGAATACGCGGGCCGGCTTCCACAAGCACAACTCGGAACTCTTGGAACTTCAACTCCGGATATCTCGTTCCCGTCAGGAAACGAAAATAGTCCACCAGGTCGCATGCGACCTCGACTCCAGCGAGTTGCCGCCCGCCACCACAAAAGTAAGCAATCGCCGGCGCTCTTCCGGGTTTGTCTCGATGGACGCCATCTCCAGGACGCTCACGAGATGGTTGCGAAGACGGTAGCAATCGGCGAACGTCTTCAGCGGAAACGTGTGGTCGGCGATTCCGGCGTAGCGGGAGAAATCCTCGACCGAACCGACGCCGACCACAAGATGGTCATACGGCAGGGTATACGTCCGGCCGTCGAGCGAGCGCCGGGTCAGCACGCGCTGGTTGCTGACGTCCACCGACTCAATTTCGGCATTATGAAGATGAGCGGGCGCGATCATTTCGCGCACGGACGCGTTGATTTGCTGCGGCTGTATCTTGCACGTCAGCATTTCCGCGATCAGCCCGTGCACGGTGGAATAGGTGTCTCGGCTGACCACGGTCAGCTTGACCTCGCCCTTTCGTACTGCTGGACGCAAAGCGCAGGCGAGGTAAATGGCCACCCAGCCACCCCCAGGCACACCACACGCATCGGCTCCTTCATCGCTTTCCTCGCTTTCCTCCGTCGGTCACACACTCGTTGGCGGTTTCGCGTTTCGCATGACTTGTCGTGGATTCGGCCTCACCTGAGCGAACCGCTATCCGTCGAGGTATAACGAACTCCCCTGTCCGCCCCTTCAGCCCGCGCTCGCTCAAGAGGTGTCGAAACGCTTTTGGTCCGGCGACTTTTGCCAGGGCTTGTACCCGGGTACTGAACATCCGGGCGGTTTCCACCAACCACGTCGCCGGACGAATCGCCGGCACCAGCGATTTCCAGCGGGTCTTCGGAAATCCGAGAGCGGCGGCCTGCTCATCCCCAATCAGCGCGCGCGAGATCCCGTAACAACGGTTTACGCTGCACAAGCGCCCTGCCTTGAAGCTGCGAATGTAGTCGGATGAAGTCTGCATGAGGGCATCAACCAGCGCGCGCGAATCGTCGTCCGGTTGCGGTTCGAACGCAAACATCATGTCCAGCAGCCGGTGGCCCTCGAATTCATCGGCAATCAGCAGTTCATGCTCGACGCCCAGCAAATAGCCCGCGTAACGCCACAAGTGGATGAGCGCTTCGCATTCCACGCGTTCGAATCGATAGCCGAGGCGCGTCAACCCGTCGAGTACGCCAACGGAAAACATCAGGTTGGTTCCGGCCATGTGGCATTGGTTGATGGGTGCGCCCCAGGCTTCCGAGCGCCATTGGCCTGACTCGAGAAGCAATCTCCTCACTTGCGCATGAATCAGGCGCACGCGCACCGTCATCGCAAACCCATCGCAAAAACGAGACAGACCGTCGGGCTGACAAAGGGCGAATACGTACCGCGTGGTGTCTTTCAAGCGTTGCGATGCGCGATGCACCAGTTGACCGGACAGAGCGAGCGGCTTGTTGCCCGCGGGCCAGCTGTAGATGATCGGCAACGCAAGCATCGCCAGGACTGCAAAGCCGAGCCGGCAGCGCAGGAAAGTGGCGCCGCCCAGGTTGCACCGGTCGCGATCTACCCAGAAGGGAACGCAATCCAGCTGGCGAAACAGCGCTCGCAACGGCTCCGGTGCATGAGGACTGCTTCGATACCCTTAACCAGCGCCAGGTCAAGCAGCGCCCGCCATTCGCTCTCTGGCATGCGGGCGAAAGAGGCAGGGCACCACCACTTAAGATGCTCCCAAACTCATACCTGAGTCGCTCTTCTGCATCACAAGCGGCGAACAGCTTGTCTAGCTCTTCGTTTTCGTACATCTCAGGCTCTTCTTCGGTATAACGAGGCCAGTCGTTCTTTTTCAGCAGCCCACGAACCCGAGGAGTATCTGAGATTCGGTGAAAGATTGAAGGCGCTAGATTGGTTGGAGGAGGGTTACAGGAATCATACGTTACCGATGGACCGGTTGAATGGCGATGCGCAATTCGATCCTCTCCGTTCCGAGCCACGTTTCCAGAATCTGTTGCAACGAATCGGTTTGCCCAAGTAGTGTTTGAAATCAGCAGAACTCGCGGTGAATTGATGCTGCAGTCTGTCGCGCGGGAAATGGCTGGCCATCCTGGAGACTCGGTACTGGCCACGAACGGCGCACTAAAATCGATTTATTGGTGGCCCAATGTCAGCGAAACGTTCCTTGTAATTGAATCGGTGCTTCGCTGAAGAAAAGTGTGGTGAGCGAGTAAATGATCCGAATCCATTGCTGGGCTTAGACTGTTGAAAAATTTGGGAGATGAGATTAAGAGGAGAGTTCCTGGCAGCAGAGGACCGGTTGGGAGAGGAAAACGGCACCAACTACAAGTAAGCGAAATTGGATCGGAAAATGACCGAAATTCGTCAGAATGGGAGGTGATACCAGGGGCTGGTGGTAACAGGCTCGCAGCTTTGAAATGCCAATATTGAGAGCCTCCATTTGCGCCTTGCGCCGGACGCTCGTTTCCTGCACTACGTGCGGCGACATTGGGGATATTGACCGGCAAATGACCGTGGATCGGAATTTCTCCAAAAAGCGCCTTAGCGACGCTGATTTCCGAGACCGTCGCGTTTGAGTATGCACAGATATAGTTCTGGATTGCTGGGAAATCCTCCGTCAAGTACGGATTTCCCATGGCTAGAACTGCGGTTTTTTCCGCGGCGCGGGCGAGAATCTTGCCCAATAACGCACCACTGGAGTCCGGTAGAGAAACGGAATTCTTCCGGCCACGCTTCACCTTCATCGCCCTTGCTGCAGAAGGGACTACATACGCGGCCACGACGACTGCCTGCGCCTGATCCACAGCCTTCAGCAAATCATCTGATCTGCCCCGCGCGATGCTGGGATCCATGTAGACTACGTTTGCTTTAGGTACACGGGCCCGGATTTGACGCTCCAGAACGCGACCGTCATCCGCGCGCACATTGTCGCAGAGAATAATCACGAGCACGGCCTGACGCACGTGTTCCATTCGTTGATGGGGAAGACTGTTCTTGTCGGATCCCCACTGCCTTAATGGCAAGAGCTTGCCGTTGTCCCGTACCAGGGTGACGGCATCGTCGGAGATTCGCTGGCCCAATGCAACATTCTCCGGTTTGCCGACCATCGTCGCAATCGCTCCTACGTCCACCAGACGATCTTTGTGGAGACCTAGGGAAGCTTTGGCCTTCAATATTTTGAGGACGGATGAGTCGAGCTGTCCTTGTGCAATCTCGCCACTGCGGACGGCCTCGAGGACGGCCCGGTAGCTCGCGTCCAGGTTGGCGGGAATGGTGAGCACATCGTTCCCTGCCTTGAAGGCATCTACCGCTGCGCGCCCCACGTTCGCTGCATAGCGCCGGCTGAGGCCCGCCATGTCTAAGGCATCCGTCACCACGATTCCCTTAAAACCGAGTTGGTTCTTGAGCAGCTCAGTAACGATGGCCGGTGAGGTCGTGGCCACATCTTTAGGGTCTGGATCGAGCGTTGATACACTGACGTGTGCGGTCATGACTGCATCTACCCCGGCTTCGATGGCCTTGCGGAATGGAGGTAGGTCGACTGAGCGCAGGCGCTCTGGATCCCCGTCCACTCTGGTCACGCCGAAATGCGAGTCTGTTGCGGTATTGCCGTGGCCAGGGAAGTGCTTGGCTGTAGTCAGCATTCCGTTAGCCCGCGCACCGCGTATATAGGCAGCCACCAAATCGCCTACCTGCTGCGGGTCCTCGCCGAACGAACGCGTGTTGATGATCGGATTGGCAGGGTTGGAATTCACGTCGGCGACGGGAAATAAGTTCCAGTGCACGCCGATGGCGCGGGCTTCTTGTGCGGTGATGCGACCGAACTCCTCGGCGTAGACCAGCTTGCCTGCAGCACCGAACGCCATTGCGTGAGGAAACACGGTCGTTCCGAAAAGACGAGTAGGCACACCGCGCTCAAAATCCGCGGCGATCAACAGGGGTAGCTTGCCTTCCCCCTGTAGCCGGTTGAGAAGCATGACTGCTTCATACCGGTGGCTACCATAGAGAAACGGCCCTTCTGCTCGCACTGACATTGCCAGCGAGCCGATGTGGTATTTGCGAATGCTGTTGCGGAGCTGCAGATAGTTGGGGCTATAGCCTTTTAAGAATTCCACCCGCAGACGGATCATAAAAAGCTGGCCGACCTTTTCCTCGAGTGAAAGTTTGCTGAGAGTCTTTTCAGCCCATTCCTCGCCATCGCGGTCGAGATGAAGGGGACTGGGCTGTTGATATTTCTCCGTAGCGGGGGCAGACGACGCAAACAGGGTGAACAGCGCGATAACCAAGGCGGGTCTTCGAAGCATCGGCAACGCAATAGCTTACTTCGGAATCTAAATCGTGCGACGCCTGAGTCGAACAAATTCTAGTCTAAAGTAACCTTTCCCAAGTACTGGACTGCGAGATGAGCCCCAGCTAGCTGCCGAGGCGCTGACTTTTCTCAGGTTCGTTTTCCGCTCAACCTCAGCAACCACTACGGTAGCCGGTACATCCAGATTGTGGCGAGGAGCGGCCCGCCAGATCGGCCCCGCGACCGCATCCAGCTCTGACACGTTACTTCCTTCATTTTTGCATGTAGCTGCGCATGTTGCCAGGCAAACTTCGGAAAGACGCGATCACCGAAGCTTCTTTGGGTGAAGAGGACGATGCCGACAAGAGTCGGGTTAGTTCTTGATGCCTTGGGGATCGGCAACTCACGCAACGTGCTGCGACCTACGGGGCGGCGGATATGCAAAAAAAAACCGGATACTGTTCCGGGATATTCCTAAACATCGGTGTGGATCTGTGAATCAGGTGGCGGCAGTTCGAATTTTCCTGCGGTGATCTCCTCTTCTGCGCGGAACCAGTCCTCGAAGTCGCGGACGCCCTCACGGCGGCTTTCGCAGCTTGCAGGAAGGGCAAGCCGTGCAGTTCGACGTGACCAAGAGTCCGAAGGACTGGCAGGCGGAGATAGGGCGTCTAAGTGACAACCGGGTGCCCGTTATTCGAAAGGATTTCGGACCCGCTCTATTTTGCGCAGAAAACGAGGCAAACCGGCTCCAATATCCGAGAAATGACGCGCCTCCTAGTTTTTGACAGTCATTTACTCCGAGACAGCTTTCTTTCCGGTAATGCCTTCTAGTTCCGCCAATACGCCTTGATAGTCTTTCTCGTCACACTGTACCGCAAGATCACCTTTTTGATCGCCATTAGCCCAGGTCAAGCCGACATCTTCTCCGTAGCTGATCTCAGTTATCGCGGAGGACGGTATCTTGGCTAGTTCTGTCTTGCCCTTCACGAACCGGACCTGGTTTGCATCGATATACATCTTCAAGCCGGTCCCGGTCTTGGTATGCAAGGACCCGCCATCATATTTGACGTTGTAACCGTTGTCGCCAGCAAAGAGCGCAAGAATAATCGCGAGGCAAAGAGCAGCAGCAAGCTGAGCAAACTGAGCTTTCATATTGTCTCCATTCCGGACAGACTTGGAACCGGCGCAGAGGGAGTCGAAGAAACATGGCAGGGTAACTAAGCAGTGTCAATTTCATAGGCTGGAGAGACTCTAGGTTGGCAACACCAGGGGTAGTTGCACGCTGGTGTCAACCACAACCCATGCTCAAAGTTCAACAGACTCTCAGGGCTGCCCCGTTTCAAAGCAGCTGGAATTGCTGTGGGGCGGTTTGATACTACGAACAAATTGGAATACTTCTTCCCGCTCAGCGGATCGGTGGTCAGAGACGCTACGACACGGCCGTGCTCTACAGGCCGGCTGTCATACAACGGGCTCGTCGAACCGGATTCACTCCGGATGAAATCCGGCGATTATTCCTTGGGTTTCGGGATGGCACTCCGGCTTCGAAACGCTAGCAAACACTGTCGCAACGAAAGTTGGCGGAACTCAAGACGCAAATGGATCGGATCAAGACAATGCAGCACTTGCTCCGTAGAATGATCCAGTGCTGCCGCTGCGATACTCTGGATCAATGTGGGAAGGGAATATTTTTGAAAGGGTTCAATAAAATGCCAGTGAACCACGTCTCAGGTGCGCAATGGCAAAAGCAAAGACTGAACAACGGGCACTGAGCGGCTGGAGCGAAATCGCAAATTCTTGGGCCAGCCAATCTCGGTTGCCCAACGCTGGGCAAAATCCAGGATGCCAGTCACCCGCCAAGGTCGGCGCGTGCATGCTTCGCCGGATGACTTGAATCGCTGGCTAGGACGGGAATCTGCTGGCGAGCCCGTTCAGATTGCGACCGAAACCAACGATCTTAGTTCCGAACTCAAGCGCTGGCTTTCGTATGTTCGGGAGAACTCGCTTGAGCGCAAAAAAAGAAGAAAAGAGCGGCTCGACGCCTTATCACCTCCGCATCTGAATTGACCCACTCGAAGGGAGGGACTAGACTCGTCTCGGAGGTTTACTATGCGCTGTTTACTCAAGGTTTCAATCCCCGTGGAGACGGGCAATGCAGCGATCAGCGATGGCAGCTTGCCCAAGACCATCGAATCAATTCTCGCCGATCTGAAGCCTGAGGCGGCCTACTTTGCCGAAGACAATGGCAAGAGAACCGGGTTCATCTTCTTTGACCTGAAGGACACGTCTCAAATCCCCGCCGTGGCGGAGCCGTGGTTTCTAGCCTTCGATGCACACATCGAGTTCCATCCGGCTATGAACCTCGAAGACCTGAAGAAAGCCACACCCGGCATCGAGAAGGCGGTCAAGAATTACCGCCGAATGGCGCAGGCAAAAGCGGCCTAACCTGATTTCCGCGCAAAGCATAACATCGCCCTCGAAAGAGGGCTTTCTTATTCTGGATGCGAAGACGGCTGGCGAGTCCGTCCATATCGCGACCGAATCTGCCGATCTCAGTTCCGAACTTGAGGCGTAGGCTTTCGTATGTTCGGAAGCAGAGCGGAGCCCAAAGGGCAAACAAAAGAAAGAAAGCAGCATAGCCGCTTCGCCTCCGCCCCAGGCTGGCATTGTTATGAATTGGCATGTGCGGAATTGGAACAAGCAAGTGTCTAATTGCCAGGTTGAATTCGGACGGAGTGAACGAGCCGATACCGTTCCTTGCGGCAAGCCAGCGGTTGCTGAATCGCGGATTGCGGAATCTCGATTTGCTCCGACGTAGCCAAGACTTTTTCCTCCCGGTGGGAACCGCCGCGCAACCGAAGTCACCCGTGCTACTTGAATGCTCCGCGATAACTAAGTAGTTGAGGTCAGGCCGATGCGCCCGAAGTATGGATTTTGCCGAGTGCGGTCTAGAAAGTCCTTGGGAAAGGATTTCGGGCATTCCTTTGTGGTTTACGAAGCGCTTGCGGCCTTGGCCTTCAGCTCTTTTGAAGGGTTGAACCCTGGCTGTTCCGCGTTGAAAGCTCTGACAGTTTTCATAAGAGCCAAGTCCAGATCGGAGAGAGCGGCCTGCTGTGCGCTGGGCAACAACTCGCCAGCGTAGATGTGACGCTCCTTGAAGATGCGCTTGACGGCGTCCAAGCGGGCAAGAAGTTGGCGCTCAACGGCGGATATTGTGGGCGTAGGCTTTTTGCTCATGCCAACAAGCGTATCGCGGACCGCGAGCGGAGTGAAGATTACTGCCGAGCGGAGTGAAGATTACTGAAGTTAGTCACTTCGGGAACCGAAGAAATGGAAGGCAACGGCGCATCGTGACGGTCGTGGCTTTGCTATTTCTCTAGCTGTCCCTCAAGAAACTCCTTCCCCTCGAAAGTAAATCCCTCACTCTCCCCCGCTCTGACGAACTCCGCAGTCTCATTCTTTGTCCGGAATACGAGTCGCGCACCTACTCTTGGATGAGCCGTGCCTGATGCCCTTTGGGTGGAACGTTTGAAACTGTGCGACCATGCCGTCAATGTTTTCCATCCCGCTTTGTTTCTGACGTAGTATTTGATGTTCCCAACTGACGCTGGGATTTTCGGCAGTACTGAGGCGGGAAACTACGCCACTCGCGCATCGCCGCCAGGTGAACCGTCTGTGGAAACCCGGCAATTGGACCTCCGCACTTCAATCTGACCGTTCCGAATTCGAGCATCTAAGAACGGCTGAGAATAAACATCGGATGTTTTCACCTTGTTGTGACGATAACTCCGACGATCCTTTCATTCATTGAATCCACAAGGCTTCTGGCTTGTTCTGGGGTCACGCCGCCGAGCCACTTCAAATCCTACGGTTAATGATCTCAGGTGCGACACGGTGTCATGAAACAGATCCAATTGGATCACGGGCTTGCCGTCGTCTGTTTTGACGACAAACCGGCAGCCGCTCCGTTCTCCTCTCAGTGTCATGTTAAAGGGCTTCCTTATCAGCCGTGTAGATTCAGTCCCCGGCGCAGCTGTGGGACTCTCTACTGACGGTACCTGGCACTCGTATTGATCCAACGCCTTGTGCGCGTCATGCACGTTGGCATGGTCGGAGGTGCCACCACATTTTGCGCAGAACCATTCTTTTGTAGCGGGATTCCAGCCGATGTTCAGGTGTTTCATCGCGGACTGGGGGGATCGGCGCTGAGACGGCTATCTGATCAAAAAAGCGGTCGCCGGCCGGAACTATAGCCGTGCGAGTTGAGGGATGTATGTTCGCTATCAGACCGAAGCTGTTTGCGCGGAGGCATGTGGGACCGAGATTTGCCCTGGAGGTGATGTCGGTCCTGCTGGTGCCGCCGCACGCAGGCATTTTGCACATCTATAATGTACGGAATGCTGCTCAGGCATCCGGGGGCTAAATTCTGTGACCGGGAGATTTTGGGACATGAAAGTCGAAGTCGTGTACGAGAGCGGACAAACCTACAATGAGTACATCGAATCGGGGACTGCCCTTATCAGCCACAATGCGAAGAGGGTGATCGTGCAGTTCAAAAGCAATGGATCGGGGAGAATGTCGGGAAAATTCACAATGACCCACGACGATGCGGAGCGTCTTGCTCACGCTCTGATGCTTGCCTGTTCCGCAGGCGATGTCAACCCAATCCAGTTTTCGGTTGGCGAGAAGAAAAACGCTGCATTGGCGGTATAATTTTAACCCCGTCCGGAATCCGCAAAGGCTAGCTTAGTGCTCTGGTTCGGAATTACGGTGAGGTATTTGGCTGATATTCTCAGGCAGCGGCGGCGATCGCTTTTGTGGAGAGTTTGGTCAATAAGGCGTTGAGATCCTTGCAAGTGAAGGTCCACTGAAACGGAGAAGCGGTTGGCTGATAATGCTT
>Ga0209526_10000072_pt1 | contig 54565 bp, 61 predicted proteins | sample JacPinW_OM2H0_M1_FD_188566 | JGI IMG/M metagenome (GOLD analysis project Ga0209526, IMG submission 188566) | Forest soil microbial communities from Algoma, Ontario, Canada - Jack Pine, Ontario site 1_JW_OM2H0_M1 (SPAdes) (version 2) | ecosystem: Environmental > Terrestrial > Soil > Boreal... | reverse complement strand
AGACGACGTCTGGGTCTCAAGCGCGGCCTTGCCGATCGAGAGTTGGGGACCGCCCGGTGGTCCGGCGAACGGCGCAGTGCTGCTCCACTTCGACGGCCGCGGCTGGTCGCGCGCGCCCGTCGACGCGCCTACCGCCGTCGCCGCCGTCGCCGCGAACGACGTCTGGGCCGGAACCTGCGGCGGGGCGTCACACTTCGACGGGACGTCCTGGCGTTCGTATCCCACGCCGTCCGGCTGCATCCGCGCCATCGCGGGGGTTCGGGGTGGCCCCGTCCTACTCTCCAACGAGACACCGTACGACTGCGGCGCCCATTCCACTGTCTGGTGCGCGGGCTACGCCCTGTTGGGCTTTGACGGCGGCGGGTTCAATGCCGTCGCCGGCCCCGCGACGCCGGTCCTTGCGGCCGGCGAAGGCAGGATCTGGGCCTTCCAGCCCGGATACACGGAGGCGCTGCTACGCTTCGACGGGTCGGCCTGGGAGACGCTTGGGACCAGCGGGCGTGACGGGACGACTTACGAGCAGGCGTTCGTCGCGCTCGCCGTGGTCCCCGGCGGCGAGGCCTGGATCGTCAGCACCTATGGGCGGCGCAAACACTTCGATGGAACGTTGCTGAAGTCGGCATTCCCCGCCGCGCTGCTGTGGGCAATGGGCGGTTCAAGCGAGTGCGACATCTGGGCAACCGGCGACAACGCGGCGGTGCTCCATCGCGACTGCGACGGGAACTGGACGCCGGTCGACCTGGTCGCGGTTGGGGTCGTCGCCCCGCCCGACGCGCGTGCCTACGAGGACGGGCAGCTGTACCAGGTTGCCTCCTCCACGCCGGACGATGTCTGGATCGAGGACGGCCACGGCAAGCTGCTGCACTTCGACGGTGCAGCGTGGTCGAGCGAGATGGCGCCGAAATGGGGCGTCCTCGCCTCCACCAAGAAAGGTGAGTTGTACGTCGGCAGCCGCGATGGCCTGTGGCTGCGGACGACAGTGGGGTGGGAGGCCATTCCGGCGCTTTCGAAGCAATCGATCACGCAGATCACGGCGATCGCGCCCGATGACGTCTGGGTGATCTCTGGCGACGGCATCTGCGCCGGCGGCGACGGGATCAGCTGCCCGGCCCCATACCAGCACATGCTCCTGCACCACTTCGACGGCGCGGCGTGGTCTCTGGCGCTCGGCTTCTACGATTCGATGTCCCGGATGGTCTTCGGCACCGGCCCGAACGACGTGTGGCTCACCGGATACGGCAAGTTGGAGCACTTTGACGGCTCGAAATGGACCAGCGTTCCGCCGCTGCAGGATCCGTTCTCCGCTGCACCCGGCCCGCCCGGCGGTCTCTGGATCGAAGGCGCTGGCGGAAACACTTCGCTCGGTGACTTCTTCTTCGACGGAAAGAGCTGGACGAACTTTCCGTCTCCCGGTGCGGACCGCGGCCTCTTCCACGTCGGTCACACGCTCTTCGCCTTCGGATGGGCGGGCCAGATCCTCTCGCGGCCTGATCGGCCTTAGGCCGGCACGAGCAGCGTCGTCACAGCGCCCCGTCGTACTTGAAGTAGGGGTTGGCCCCCTCCAACATCTTGATGTCGGCGCCGGCGCAGAAGAACTCTGGCCCGGACTTCTTGCCGGCCTCCGCCGCCGCAGGTCTCGCGCCGGTGATCATGATGACGTGGACGCTTTCGTCCATGCGCGCGTCGAGGACGTGCGCGTCGAGCGCGCGCATCATCTCGTAGCTATAGGTGTTGGCCGGCGGGTTCGTCAGCTCGAGTACCATCACGCCGTCGTATTTCGAGCCGTTCACCAGGGACGTCGTCATGGGGCGCGTTTTACCACCACCTGGAGGTCGAAGTTCACGGCCGCCATGTACTCGAACTCGATGTGGTGGTGCACGCTCGCGCGACCTTCGATCCAGGGATCTCCCGCGTGATACGGTCGTTCCAACGCGGAGGGTCAGTGGACCTCCCCTGGCTGGCCGAACTGAAGCGCCGCCGTGTCTTCCGTGCCCTCGTCGGCTACGGCATTGCGGCGTTTGCCGTGCTCCAGATCGTCGAGCCGGTGATGCACGGGCTGCACTGGCCCGACGAGGTCCTCTCCTATGTGGTGGTCGCGCTCGCAGTTGGCTTTCCCGTCGTGGTCAGCCTTGCCTGGATCTTCGATGTGAAGGCCGGCCGGCTCGAGCGCACGGCCCCGGCCACGCTTCGCGGTCTGAGCGGCGTCCGACTTGGGCTTCTACTCGTCGGCATCGGCGTGCTGGGGGCAGCGCCGGGAGTCGTCTGGTACTTCGCGCTGCGGCCGGGCGTGCGCGCCGCTTCTCGCGACGATGCTCTGCGTGCCACGCTCGAGGAAGTGCCGCCGGCCTCGGACGTCAGGGCATTGCCCTCAATCGGGGTACTTCCCTTCGCGGACATGAGCCCGGGGAAGGACCAGGAGTACTTCTCCGATGGCATCGCGGAGGAAATCCTCAACGCGCTCGCCCAGGTGGACGGTTTGCGGGTGACCGGCCGCACGTCGTCGTTCTCGTTCAAGGGCAAGAACGAGGATCTGCGCAGTATCGGCCGGAAACTCGGCGTCGCTGCGGTGCTCGAGGGCAGTGTACGCAAGGCAGGCAACCGCGTGCGGGTGGCCGCACAGGTCGTCAAGGTCGCGGACGGCTTTCATCTATGGTCGCAGACCTACGACCGCGACCTGAGCGACATTTTCGCGGTGCAGGACGAAATCGCGAAGGCAGTCGTCGAAGCGCTGAGAGTGAAGCTCCTCTCCGGCACTGAACTGGCTCCGAAGCTGCACCCTGCGCATGATCCCGAGGCGTATCGCCTCTTTTTGCTTGGGCGCTCACTTGCCCTCCTCGCCACCGAAGAGAGCATCAGCCGCTCCTTGGCGATCCTCAAGAAGGCCGTCACGCTCGAACCGGCCTACGCCCCGGCGTGGGCGCTCATGGCCCAACTGCACGGCAACATCACGCGCCGGGCCCTCCGCGTGGAGATCCAGTGGAGGACGCGCGAAGCACTGGATGAAGCCGAGCAGGCCATCAAGCTGGAACCGGATTACGAAGAGGGCCATGCCGCCCGGGGATATGTCCGAGGGTGGCTGTTGTGGGACTGGGCCGGGGCGCACAGCGATCTCAATCGCGCGCTGGCCTTGAACTCCAAGTCCGCAAGTGTGTTGAGCAACTACGCGGGGCTGATGCAGAAGCTCGGGCGTTTGAAGGAGGCGGTCGAGGTCCAGCGGAAAGTCGTGGAGATCAATCCGCTGGACGCCGACGCCTGGAGTGACCTCTGCGCGTTCCTCCTTCAAGACGGGCAACTCCGAGCAGCCCGGGACGCTTACGCGCGCTCTCAGGAGATCTCGCCCAACAATGACGAGGTCGCTGGACACCTTTCTACTATCGACTTACTCGACGGACACGCCGCGGAGGCGCTGATTGCCATGCAGAAGTCTCCCCATACGGCCAGCCGTTTGAGGGGTGTCGCCATCGCCCAGCATGAGTTGCATCACGCGCATGAGTCGGAAGAGGCGCTCCATCAGCTCGCCTCGATGGTCGAAGGTCCCGAGGGCGACATCGCCTACCAGGTCGCGAGGGTCCATGCCTGGCGCGGGGAGCGAGAGCGCGCATTCGAATGGCTTGACCGCGCCTACGCGCGGCACGATCTCGGGCTGCGCCTCGTGAAGGTCGACCCGTTCTTGCGCAACCTGCACATCGACCCGCGCTTCACCGCCTTCCTCAAGAAGATGAACCTGCCCCCGGACTGAACGCCTCCGGCGCGGCCGCGGTTGCTGCCGCTGCACCGCAGGGAAGGCGGCACCGCCAACAATGCGCGCACGGATGGTTCGTCACAGCACCCGGTGTACTTGAAGTAGGGGCTGGCGGTCTCGAGCATCGTAATGTCGGCCCCGGCGCAGAAGAACTTCTGGCCGGCGCCGGTACTCACGATGACGTGGACGGACTCGCCCATCCGCCCGTCCAGCACGTGCGCATCGAGTTGCCGCATCATCTCGTAGCTGTAGGTGTTGGCGGGCGGGTTCGACAGCTCGAGGACCAGCACGCCTTCGTGTTTCGAGGCATTAACTAAACTAGGGCCGTCGTCATGAGCTCCATGTACCGCTGCCGATCGGCCAGTATTCAAGACCGCGACGCGGAACCGTCAGGGCGCTGTCAAGAAGACGAGGCGCCTCACCGCGGCGTAGAGTGCTCCGCGTCGGAGGGACGACCATGAAATCCATTCTGCTCCTGCTCTCCTTGTTGTCTTTAGCTGCGGTTGCCGCGAAGGACTCCAAAGCTGATGAAGCCGCGATCCGCAAGGTCGTCCAGGATGAGGTCGCCGCGTGGAACGCGGGCGATGCGATCGCATACTCACGCCATTTCGCGGAAGACGGCACGTTCACCAACATTCGCGGCGAGTTCTACAGCGGCCACGAGGCGTTTTGAAGCGGCACGAGGTCATCTTCAATGGCATGTTCAAGGGAAGCACCCTGAAGGTGGAGTTCGTGTCGCTGCGTTTTATCCAGCCCGGCGTCGCCATCGTGGAGCTGGTGACAGAGGTCGCCGGGACAGGAATCTCGCGCTCGGTACCGGTGCAGACTCCAGCGGACGGGCGCCGGTCAACACAATGACGTGGACGTTCGGATCGACCCGCGCATCGAGGATCTGCGCGTCGAGCTCCCGCATCATCTCGTAGCTGTACGTGTTGGCAGGCGGATTCCGAAGCTCGAGAACCATCACGCCTTCCTGCTTCGAGGCATTCACCAGGGTCGTCGTCATGCGGCGCCTTCTACCACCACCTGCAGCCGGATCTCTCGCGTGGTACGGTTTCTGCCGAAGTATCTCCCGCGTCTTGCCCATGGACAGTCGCTCCGTCGCCATCCCGCCTCCGTTTGTGGAGGCGGACGGCTCAAGCGCCATCCAGCGTCGCTCGCTTCCTACCGCCCCGATCCGGGCGGCACGCCACCCTCGTGAGCCCGGCCGGCCAGTTCTGTTCACCATGCCGATCCCGGTGTTCACGATGCCGATCCTGCCGTTCACGTTCCGCCGATCCCGGTGTTCACGATGGCCCGATCCGCGCGTTCACGATGGGCCGAAATCCGCATTCAGGCCTGCGCGAAGCTAAAGCGCGGTTATGGGAATGTGGAGCGCACGCGCGGCCGTGAGCATCCGTTCATCGAAGCTTGCCAAGCTCAGCGGCTGCCCGCGGCCGTGGAGGAACTGGAATGACGCGAGGTGAAGCGCGTCGAGCGTTCGGACCGGCGCAGGAAAAGGCTCGAGCGCCCGCGCGAGGACCGGCGACGCCAGTTCGAGGAGTGCGATGCGACCGAGAAGCGCCCGGACCGCCTCGGCGTGGGTGCGCGCGAGGCGACGGGCATGGATTCGCGTCCAGAGCTCGTACTCGAGCAGTCGGCTGGAAACGAGCGGCTCGTCCCATAGCGATGCCGGCGGCGAACGGTCCTCCGCCAACAGGTAAGCGAGCGCGACGGAGGTGTCGAGGTAGATCATCGGTCTGACCTGTCCCGATCGAGCTCGGACAGGATCTGCGCGAGCGGCGCGACGGGCAGTCGTGGCGGCGGACCGCCGCCTGCCATGACCGGCGCCGAGACCCAGCCCTCGCGCACAGCCTCCGCAAGCAGTGCATCGGCGAGCCATGGGCTGCGGCCTTCTCGCGGCGGAACGAGCTCGGCGACGACGCGGTCACGATCCGTGACCAGGACCGTCTCGCCGGACGCTGCCAGCCGGACGTACTCGCTCAATTTGTTCTTGAGGACCTTCAATCCAACGGAGCGCATGGTGATAGAAGGTAGCTTCTGGAAGCTACTTTGTCAACCATTTGGATCCTTGGCGTTGCCGCGTCTCGACGCAGTGCATCAGGCAATCGTCGTCAGCGGCGGTGCCACCTTGCGAGGTCGCCCCGGTAGACGAGGACCTGGGACGTCGAACCAGGACACGTGCCGGAACCGTGCGTCGTCGGCCCATCGTCACAGCGCTCCGTCGTACTTGAAGTAGGGATTGGCCCCTTCGAGCATGCCGATGTCGGCGCCCGCGCAGAAGAACTCGGGCGCGGGCTTCTTGCCAGCCTCCCCCGCCGCGGGCCGCGCACCGGTGAGGACGATGACGTGGACGGACTCGTCCATCCGCGCGTCGAGCACCTGCGCGTCGAGTTCCTTCATCATGTGGTACGAGTACGTGTTGGCGGGAGGGTTCGACAGCTCGAGCAGCAGCACGCCTTCGCTCTTCGAGGCGTTCACCAGAGGCGTCGTCATGCGGCGCCTTCTATCATTCCCCGCGGCTTGATACGTTGCTCCCGAGCGCGGGAGCAGGCTGATGCTGGACAGGAGCATGCCGCCGGCGCCGGGCAGTGCAGCGGGCGAGCACCCTGTCCTCTCGGTCGGCTTCGCTCACTGGTTCGCGCTGCCGGGATTCGTGCTCTCGATCCGGCCGCGCCTTGGATGGTGCCCTGCGTGCTCGGGGTGATGCTGTTGCGGCGCGCGGGCGAGGAGGGGAACTGGTGATGGAACCTCGGCCTGCGGTGCGCGATCGCGGAACGCTGCGGCTGGCGCTCCTGGCGATGGCCTTCGAGACCTGGTTCGTGCTCGCGCTGGTGGTGCTGCACTTGCTGCGCCGCGACCTGCCTCCGGGACGGACGATGATCAGCCAGTATGCGGTCGGCCCCGATGGCGCGTTGATGGCCTCGGCGTTCGTCGCGTTGGCCCTCGCCCTCCTGATGCTGGTCCTGGGCCTGCTTCGCGACGGGCCCAGGAGCTGGGCGGCGCGCATTGCCGAGGTGCTGCTCGGGATCGCGGTGGTGGGCCTGGTGATCTCCGCGGCCTTTCCGATGGACATTCGCCCGCCGCGGACGCTGTCGGGCAAGCTCCACGACATCAGCTTCCTGGTGAACGTGACGAGCTCGCTCCTGGCCTCTGCTCTCCTATCGGCAAGCTTCGGGTCGGATCCGCGGTGGCGGCCGCTCCGCGGCGCCGCGCTCGCGATGGTGGCGGCGCAGGTCGCCGCGTTCGTGGCGCAGATCGTCACCATCGTCACGCGCAACCACTGGGGAGTGGCGAACCGGCTCTTCGTCTTGACGATGGTGATCTGGTTCTTCGCGGTGGCGCTGCGCTTGAGGGTCGTCGCGCTCGATCGAGTTCTCGTCACAGCGCCCCTTCGTTCTTGAAGTACGGCGCGCTCTTCTGGAGCATCTCGATGTCTGCTCCCGCGCAGAAGAACTCGGTGGGTTTCTTCGAGTCGGGCGTCGGCGGCGCGCCGGTCAGCATCAGGACGTGGACGGACTCGTCCATCCGCGCGTCGAGGATGTGCGCCTCAAGCTCCCGCATCATCTCGTAGCTGTACGTGTTGGCGGGCGGATTCCTCAATTCGAGGACCATCACGCCGTCGTGCTTCGAGGCGTTCACCAGGGGCATCGTCATGCGGCACCAGTTCCAGGTCGAAGTTCAGCACATGGGGTAAGACTCGAACATGAGCTATGACGTCATAGTCGTGAAGCCTCCAGTTCCTGCGGGGGAGGAGGCGTGGCGAGCGTTAGAGTCGATCGTTGGGGAGAGCGGCGCGACGGCCCCGGATCTGCTCGGCTTCTACGAGCGCCTGACGGCGAAGTTCCCCTGCATCTGCAGTCTTTCCGAGGATCGCCTCGACGAGGGTGTTTGGAGCACCGGACCTCTCCTGCAGGCGTTCGGGCACCGCGCAGCGACGCTGACGTTCTTCGGGGACCGTGCGGTTGACGTGCTTCCGTACATTATCGAGAGGGCGGCTTCGTTGGGGTTGCTAGTTTTTGATCAGGTCACACACCAACTTCATTGCCCAGGCGGACTGCGCGGGTTCATGCTGACGGTCGAGGATGAGGTGCCGGTTCCCGCGCTCTCGGTAGGAATCATCGAGCAGGCCGTGGATCGCCTGTCGCCGGCTCGCGGACCAAGCTTCCTTGTGGTGGACGGCCCCCATGAAGCATACGCGCAGGCAGCGGGAGGCGATGGTGCTTTCACGGCAGAGTGGTACGAGGTCCAGAATGGTACCCCGCTGCATTGGGTCGGAGGCCTTAGCGACGTGCCACCGGACGGGGAGATCGCGATCCCGACGCGCGATGCCAGAGTGACCGTGCGCCGGAATGAGCGGCTCGCCTCGACCGACGTGAAGGAGATTCTGGGGGCCTTCGTGCAGGGCTCGCCACGCCCGTCGCGCTTCGCTTGGCGAAGAAGATGACTTCGTGCAGGCCTGCGCAGTTACCACTGTAGTACGGTCGAGGGCGACTCTTCCCGGGGCGGTTACCTGGGTGCGAGCGATCGCCAGCTCTTCAGAGCCTTGGGCATGAGCTTCAGGTCAGGGTCGGCGCCCTGATGCGCCGCTGAATGGATATCGAAGCCGAATAGCGACAGCCCGCTATCTGTGCGCGTCACCAATAGGAATGCGTGCGCGTTCGTCTTGCCAGGAAGAGCAAATTCCGTCACGAAGAACTCATACATCTTGTACGGGTCGCGGGAGATCATCTCGTCCATCCACATGCCGCCGCCCGTCGAGTCGATCTGCTCGTAGGTTCCGGAGAACGCGTACTTCTCCGAGGTCGCGCGCAGGTGCTCGGAGACCGAGGAGTCGTCAAGCTCACCGCGTAAGTCGCCGGACGCCACGGTGCGCAGGCCGTTCACGTCCTGGTGCAGGATTGCTTCGACGCATTGCCGTGAAAATGGCTGCAGGTCGTCATCAACGCGGACGGGAACTGGACGAACCAAGGCCCCGCCGTCCTCATGCATGTTCGCGCCCCAGTAGTAGCGGCTGATGCGCAAGCTGGAGCACGCGCTCGCGAATGCGACCGCGAGCAGTAGAAGTGCGAGTTGTCGCCTCGGTCCCGCAGCGCGCTCCGTCACGAGAACAGTCTACAGCAGATCCCTGCACAGCCGAATTGAAACCCCGCTGCACTCGGTTGCCGCGTTCGAGCAGTCCTGACAATTTGCCAGCGAAACCGCGGCGGAGCTTGTCACGTTGTCGCTCGCCCACGCTCCGGCCGTGCCTTGCGCAGGAACCCCGAGCGAATCGATGGCATGTCGCTTGCTGTTCCATCTTTCATGGAGCTCGTCTTCCAGAGGCACTCCTGGACACTCTACGCACTCGTGGTTGTGCTGGCCGCGTACCTCGCCGCGCGCACGGTGAACACCGTGGTGGCGGCGGCAATCGCGCCGGAGCCCGTCGTGCAGCAGGCGAGGGCGGTGTTGCAGGTCGCGGACCAGCCGCAGCCACTGAAGCTGGACGCGGAGAGAGTGGCGAAGTTGTTCGACGTCCCCCTCCCGAAGGCGGCGTCCGCTAGTACCGAGACCGCGGAGGAGCCCCACGGCCCCCGCGTATGGAACCCGGTCCCGGTCCGCTCTTCCCTGCACGGGACGCTGATCGGCACCGCGATCGCCGATCCGCACCGGTACTCGCTCTGCCAGATCACCAACCCGGACCTGAACGAGACGCAGATCTACGCGATGGGCGACAAGTACCAGAGTGCCCTCGTCTACCGGATCGAGAAAGAGCGCGTGCTGCTCGATCACGACGGAGTGAACGAGTACATCGACACCAGCGGCCCCGGCGCTCCCAGTCTCCATGGCTCGCCGGTACCCATCCCCGGGGTGGCACCGGTGCAGCGCGGGGACGCCGGCGGGGTGCGCCAGCTGTCGCCGCACCAGTACGTAATGGCGCGGAGCGAGCTCAACAGCGCGCTCACCAACCTCCCCGATCTCACGACCAAGGCGCGCATCGTGCCCTCGTTCAAGAACGGCGTCGCCGATGGATTCAAGCTCTTCTCCATCGTGCCCGACTCGGCTCTCGCTGACCGCCCGATCAGCGGCGCAGCGCGCCCATCTCCTTCTCGATCTGCAACGACTGCTCCATCGCGTCCGCCCACTCGCCGGGATCGGTGGTGACGATCGCCGCCGCGGGGTCGACGATGGCCGCCCCCAGGGCGCTGGCGAACAGGCTGACCAGGTTCTGGAAGGGGTGGATCCGCTCGTGCTCGTCCAGCTTGCCGCTGGCGATGCTCAGGTATGTCTGCGCGTTCTGTTGCAGGTGGCTGGCGGCCTCCGACAGCTCCTGATCGCGCCCGCCAATGTGGTCGAGCAAGGCGCGGTGCGGGCTCTCCGGGTCGCGCATGTCGAACACCTGCACCAGGCAATCCTGGGGGGCCGCGTCGGCGCGGTCCACCACGGTCACGCGCCAGGTCCGCTGCGACGCGAATTCCTGCGGCGAAGGTCCGCCGAGGGGCGCGACCGTCAGTGAGGCGCCGGCGTCCTCCTGCCGCATGGAGTTGATGCACGCGCTCACCAGCCGCTGCAGGTCGTGCGGCTTCATCGACTGTCCGGTGAACAGGCCCACCATGCGCGCGGGGCGCTCGGAATCCACCAGCGCCTGCAAGTACAACTGCTCCTTGCCTGCCGGCATGGAAGGACTCTGACCTTCCCCAGCTCGCGCGTCAACGAACCGTCAGGCGGACTCGATGATCACCGACACGCCCTGGCCCACCCCGACGCAGAGGGTTGCCAGACCGTACCGGCCGCCGCGCGCTTTCAAGGCATGGGCGAGGTGCCCCAGGATCCGCGCGCCGCTCATGCCCAGGGGATGTCCGATGGCGATCGCGCCACCGTCCACGTTGACGCGCTCGGGATCGAGGCCCAGCTCCTCGATCACCGCCAGCGACTGGGCGGCAAAAGCCTCGTTCAGCTCCACCAGGTCCAGCTGCTTCGCGGAGAGCCCCGCCTTCTTCAGCGCCTTCTGCGTCGCGGGCACCGGGCCGATGCCCATGACGCGAGGATCGACGCCGGCGCTTGCGGCGGCGACGATGCGGGCCAGCGGCTTGAGCCCGAGCTCGGAAGCCTTCCGTGCCGAAGCGAGCAGGAGCGCGGCGGCGCCGTCATTGATCGAGCTGCTGTTTCCGGCGGTCACCGTGCCGCCGTCGCGGAAGGAGGGCTTGAGCCTGGCGAGCTTCTCCAGCGACGTGTCCGCGCGCGGACCTTGGTCGCGGTCGACCACCACCGGCTGCTTCCCCGGCACCGTCACCGGCAAGAGCTCCGCCCGATACCGCCCCGCCTCGTGGGCGGCAAGCGCGCGCTGGTGCGAGCGGAGCGCGAACTCGTCCTGGGCAGCGCGCGCGATGCCGTACTTCGCGGCCACGTTCTCGGCGGTCTCGCCCATGCTTTCGAGCGGGAAGCGCTGCGCCATCCTCGGGTTGGGAAAGCGCCAGCCGAGCGAGGTGTCGTAGCTCTGCAGCGACCCGCCGGCGAATCCCTCGCCAGGCTTCATCACCGCCCAGGGCGCCCGGGTCATGCTCTCCACGCCGCCCGCGATGCAGAGGTCCATGTCGGAGAGCCGGATCGCCCGCGCGGCCTGCACCGCCGCCTCCAGCCCGCTGGCGCAGAGCCGGTTCACCGTCACGCCGGGCACATGCTCGGGCAGGCCGGCCAGGAGCAGCGACATGCGCGCGACGTTCCGGTTGTCCTCCCCTGCCTGGTTCGCACATCCAAAGACCACCTCGTCGACGGCGCCCGGCTGCGCGGCCGGATTGCGAGCGAGCAACTGTTCAATGACGTACGCGCCGAGATCGTCCGGCCGCACCGCCGAGAGCGCGCCACGCAACTTTCCCACCGGCGTGCGAACAGCGTCGATGATTAGCGCGTCCATTTCGATTACCATCCTTTCATGCACGTGCGCGAGGGCGATCCTGCCCCGGACTTCACCTTGAACGGAGTTCCATCGGGCGCCTATCATCTCGCCGACCAGCGCGGCAAGGTGGTGGTTCTAGCCTTCTATCCGGGAGATTTCACGCCGGTGTGCCTGCGGCAGCTCCAGCACTACGAGGCCCAGCGCGAGAAGCTCGTCGAAACCGGCGCGGTCCTCTGGGCTCTCTCCACCGACGATCTCGAGCTCCATGAGCGGATGGCGAAGAGCTATGCGCTCAGCTTCCCACTGCTCGCCGATCCCGGCGGCAAGGTCGCTGCCCAGTACGGCGTGCGCAGCCTGCTGGGGAGCGCGCGGCGCTCGATCTTCATCGTCGATCCCCAGGGAGTGATCCGCTACCAGAAGGAAGAGCCTCTCTCGCTGAGCTACCGGAGCGTGGACGACATCCTCCACGCGCTGCGCGACAGTGGGCTCATCCAGGCGCGCGCCTAGACAGGTGCGGGCTCGGTGTCGTGCAGCCTGGCGTAGTCGAGCTGCAGCCTTCCGTCCGGCTTCTGCGAGAGCATGTCGGCGAACCGCACACCGAATCGGAACTCCTCCGGCAAGTAGCGGTGCCTGGCGTGCAGCGTCTGGAACGTCGTCCCGTCCAACCCGATCACCGTGACCTGGAGCTCCACGTCGGTGCCCCGGATCGACTCCTCGGTCGCGTCCCGAAACGGGCTTTTCCCCTCGATTCGGTGGAGGATGGTCCAGCTCCGACCCATCGCCGAGCTCCGGTCGCGCACGAGGTCGAGATCGTACATCCGATACAGGAACACACCTTCCTGGGTGGTCTCCGCGCGGATGAAGGTCACCCGGACCTGCGCCTCGACGATGAAGTTGCGCCGCCGGTTCGCGACCCGGATGGCAAGGGTGCGGACGCCGTCCTGCAGGTAGACCGCGACGTTTCGCGAGAACTCCAGCCTGGCGACGGGCATCGAAAATTTCGTGAAGACGACTCCGGTCGCCAGCGCGACGGCGACCAGCGCCACGATCGATTCCACCGTCACCACCAGGTGCGCCGCCCTCGACTGCGGGTACATGGCCCCGTACCCGATGGTTCCCAGCGTCTGCACGCTGAAGAAGAACGCGTCCGCGAACGATCCATGCTCCGCGTTCGCGATCCCGCCGGTGACGACGTACACCAGCGCGAATCCGACGTTGAGCGCCAGCAACATGACCGCGATGACCAGCAGGGTCAGCGACCAGGGCGCGCCGAGCAGCTCATGATAGAGGTCGCCCACGACGTCCCGCGGCGCATGGACGACGTCGACTCCGGTGTCGTCCTGCTGGGGAGGAGGCGAAGCCGCCATGCGCCCGAGCATCGCGCGCGCCCGGGCGGCATGGCAAGGACGGAACTACTTCTTCTCCGTGGTGTCCTTCACGTCCTTCTTGACGTCGTTCTTGGTGGCCCGCGCCTGCTTCTTGGCGTTGCGCACGTTCTTCTTCGCGTGACGCTTCGTCTTGTCAGCGCCGCTGTCGGTGTGCAGCGCGTCCTTGGCGCTGTCGGTCGCGTTCGCGGCGGTGTCCTTGACGTCTTTTACCTTGTCGCTCTCTGCAAACGCAGGCAGCGCAAGGCTGATGGCCAGCGCCGCGATCATGCTCTTCAACATGTTCTCATTTCCCTTCGCAGGCCGGCCGATGGGCCGGCGGTCCTCCGGCAAGGTGCGCACGCGCCGTTCGGTGCACAACGGTCCGGAGGACCACCTGCCTTCAAGGCGGCCTACCGGTCCTTCGGCTGGCTGCCGGAGGGGGCGGTATCGACCGGCTTCTGGGTGTCGGTGGGCTGGCCCGTCACGTCGCCGGGACGCGAGGACATCCCCGGATCCTTGCTCGCACCTTTGTCGGTGCTCGGCGCGGGCGGCCGCGCCACGCTGCCCGACGTTGCCTGATCGGAAGGCGAGGAACTGGCGCCGCTGCGCGTGTCGGTCGCCGAGCCCGGCGAGGTGCTCTTGTCGTCCGACGCCTTCGGAGCAGCGGGCGACGCGGGGCTGCTCTTGGTCTCGTCAGCGGGAGGCGTGTCGGAGGGCGTTGTCTTCGCGCGGTGCATGTCCCCTGTCCCACTGCGGCCCTGCGCCGGCTGACGCTTCTTCATCTTCTTGCTCTTCGGAGCGGCCGCAGTCGAGCTGTCGTCGGGCCGCGGCTGCGCCTTCTTCGCCTTCGTGTCGGCGGACGGCGTCTGGTTGGCCGCCGGGTCGTTGCTGGGGAGCGTGGTGTTGCTCGTCGCGGTGTTGGACGAGTTGCCGGGCAGAGCGCTGCTGTTCTGATCGGCCGGGAGAACCGCGGTGCCCTTGTCCTCGGTGGGCTGCTTCTTTGGGGTGGTCGTGCTTCCAGTATCCGTGGTGGTCTGCGCGCGCGCCGCGAACGCGGAGAGCGCGAGGGCCAGCGCGGCTGTCGTGATGATCTTCGTCATTGAGCCTCCTTGGTTGTCTACGGGAGACTCTGGAGATTCTCGGGCGCGATTCCAACCGACGAGGGCACGCAGGTGCGAAGCGCGAAGAGGGAATGGCCCGCCTGGCCACTCCCTCTCGTCAATGCCTCGCGCTACAGGCCAGAACCGGAGCGCGTCATCCCGCCGGGGGCGGGACTACGCGCTGAAGCTCGACCCGCAGCCACACGTATGCTTCGCGTTCGGGTTCTTGAAGCTGAACCCGCTCTGCCCGAACTGGCCTTCGACGTAGTCGACCTCGACTCCGAGCAGGTACATCGAGCTCATCGGGTCGACGAAGCACTTCACGCCCTGGACCTCGAAGACCATGTCGCCGGGCCGTTCGTCTTTCTCGATGTCCAGGCTGTACTGGAAGCCAGAGCATCCGCCGCCGACGACGGCGACGCGCAGGCCCGAGCCCTGCAAGCCCTCGCGCTCGATGGTCTCCTTGACCATGGCAGCAGCCTTGTCCGTCAGCTTCACCGGGGCGGGCGGCTCGGCCTTCGCCTCGGCGTGATTGGTGGTCTGGGTCTGGGTTTCCATGGGTTCTCAGTATAGTCGGATGTGGCCGGAAAACTAGGGATTCAAAGAACGCCCGCCGTCCACCGTCAGGATTTCGCCCGTGATGAACGGCTCCTGGGCGAGGAACAACACGGCACGCGCCACGTCTTCCGGGCTTCCGATGCGCCCGAGCGGGATGCGATTCGTGAGCCGCGCGGCGTCCACCCCCTCCTGGAGGAGCACGGCCCCCGGAGCCACGCCGTTCACGCGCACCTCCGGCGCCCACTCCAGCGCGAGCAAGCGCGTGAGCGCCGCGAGGCCCGCCTTGGAGGCCGCGTAGTGTGCGTACCCCTTCCACACCTGCGTGGTCCCGCAGAGGTCGAGCAAGGTCACGATCGATCCCCGCGACGCGCGCAGCATCGGCAACGCCGCCTGCATCAGGTAGAAGGGTCCGGTGAGGTTCGAATCCAGCATGGCCTCGAACTGCGCCCGGGGGAGCTGGTCCGAGGGCGCCTGCTCGAACCGCGCCGCGCTGCACACCAGCAGATCGAGCCCGCCCAGCGCGCGCGATGCCTCGCGGACGATCCGCTCGGGCTCCCGTCCCTGGTCTCCCTGGATGAGGGGAGCGCCGCCGAGCAGCGCCGCGGTCTCCTCCGCCTCCTTCTTCGACTCGCGATAGTGCACGGCGACCCGGGCCCCTGCCCGGTGCAACTCCAGCGCGATGGCGCGCCCGAGGCGCTTCGCGGCGCCCGTGACCAGCGCTTGCATCCGGAGACAATACGCTCTCTATTGCCGCCCGCGATGGGGAAGAAGAACAAGGCCGGCAAGGCGAGAGCCGAAGCGCCGCCGCCGGAACCCTCTCCCGAGCAGGAGATCCCCATCTCGGCCGCGCCGTTGCCGCTCCAGCAGCTCGACGCTCGCGCGTTGGGCGAGTTCCTCGAGCTGTGCTTCGCCGACCGCCGCCTGCTGGGGCTCTGTGGTGAGCTCCGCCTCTACAGCCCCGGGTACCGGCTCGAGTCCATGCCGCCCAACCAGGTGGCGCGGCTGCTCGCGGACGAGGCCCGCGGGGCCAAGGACGCGGAGCAGTTGCTCGAGAAGGCCATCCGCGAGGCGTTGCGCAACCCGGTGCTCGAAGGCAAACCGCTCACCGACGAACACTATCGGGACCTGCTCGAGCTGTTCACCGGCGACCCATTGCAACACCTGGCCCGCCTCGCCTGGCGTGCGCTCATCGAGGAGGACGAGAAGCTGCGGCCCTATGCGCTCTCCGCCATCGATCTGGGGATCGAGGCGCTGGACGCGCCGGCCAAGGCCAAGGCGCCCCCTCGCAAGCCGCAGCTTCCGGCGGAGGTGACGGAGCTCCGCAAGGAGCTGGAAGAGGCCCGCAAGGGCGCCGACCGCGTCGAGAAGGAGCGCGAATCGCTGCGCGAGCAGCTGGCCGCGGCGAGGGTGGACATCGCCGGGCGGGAGAAGACGCTCGGAGAAGTGCGCGAGGAGCTGTCCCAGGCGCGCGCCGAGCTGACCCGCGCCTCCGCCGAGGTGGGGCGGCTGACCGCCGCAGGGGAGGGCAGGGCGCTGTCGGACGCGCGGCGGCTTGCGGACGAGAACCGGTCCCTCTCCGAGCGGCTGCGGACGGCGGTCGAGGATCGCGAAACGTTGCGCGCCCAACTGGCGCAGGCGCAGCGCGCCCCCACCGCTGCAGTGCCGGCGCCTGCGCCCGTGGAGGAGGAGGCGCTTCCGAGCGCGGAGGAAGCGTCCACCTTCCTCATCCCCATCTTCACCCGGGAGTTCTACGATTCGATCCAGCGCTGGGACCGGCGCATGCAGCGCGCGGCGTTCGACAAGGTGTCCCTGCTGGCGCGCGACTGGCGCCACGGCTCGCTCCGCGCCATCGCGCTGGAAGGGCTTCCGGGGTACTACCGCATCCGCATCGCCACCGACGTGCGGCTGATCTACCGGCGCGGAGAAGGAAACACGGTCGAGATCCTCTCCTTGATCGACCGCGAGGACCTGGATCGATACATCCGGCAAGCGAGGACCCGATGAACGAGATCGACGCCCGATCGCTGCAGCAGAAGCTCGCGGCCCCCAACCCGCCGCTGGTCATCGACGTGCGCAACCCGCCGGAGCTGGCGGTCGGGCGCATCGAAGGCAGCGTGAACATCCCGATGAACGAGCTGCCGTTCCGCCTCGCCGAGCTGCCCGAAGGGCGCGAAGTGGTGACGGTCTGCCAGAAGGGAATGCGCTCGTTCAACGCCGCAGGATGGCTTCGGCAGCAGGGGCGCAGCGCGACCAGCTTGCAGGGCGGTATGGATCAGTGGAAAGCGCTCGGTCTGCCGGTGACGCGCTGAACGGCGCGCGCAGCCCGGTCCGCGAGGCGGTGACGGTCTGGTCCTGCGTGATCGGCGGGCTCGCCGCGCTGCAACTGCTCGGGTACTGGGTGCCCCTCGTCCGCGGCCTGGTCGGGGCCGTCGCGGTGGCGGCATTCCTGTACGTGCCCATCCGCTTCCTCGAGCGCCGGGGGCAGGACGCGCGCGACGCGGGTTGGCGGTTCGACCGCCTCGGGCGGGACCTGGCTTGGTCCTTGGGGGCTTGCGCGGTGGTGCTGCCGCTGTTCGCGGCCGGGTACGTGCTGTTCATGAAGTGGGCGGCTCATCTGCCCGCCGAGACTCGCTGGTGGCTCACGCCGAGCGTGCTCGACCATCCATTCCACTTCCGCGTGCCGCTCGATTGGGAGCTCGCCGGGCAGGTCGCCGGGAACGCGGCGGTCGCGTTCTCCGAGGAGTTCTTCTACCGCGGATACATGACGGTGCGCTTCGAGGAGCGGTGGGGTCCGGTCAGCAGCGCGCTGGCAGCGGCGGCCCTGTTTGCTCTCGGCCACCTGCTGACGCCCGCGCCCTGGCGCCTGGCGGTGTTCTTTCCGGCCCTGTTGTTCGCCTGGCTCCGGAACCGCACGGGAACCATCGTCGGAGCGTCCGTCGCGCACTTCCTGTGCAACGTGTGGCTGCTGCTGCTGGAGCGGTCGGCGTAGTGAGGCGCGCCAGGGCGTAGCCATCGCATGGATCCGCGTCGCGGCGGAGGCGAGTGTTGGTTCACCGGGTGGAGGCACGACAGAGCACGACGGCAACATCGTCCAGCAGATCGCCGGAGCGTAGCCGCGGCAACTCCGAGAGACGGGCCGCCGCGGAACGGGTTCCCGCTCGCGCACCAGCGATGAGATCCGATCGTGCGAAGCGTGCTTGAGGAGCCCGTCGGAAAGCGAGCAGCAGCGTGGCACCGTCGTTCAGCTCCGCCTCGAAGGGGACCGCCTTGGAGGCTCCACTGCCCAGGAGCGGCTTCCGGAACTGCTTGGCAGTCAGGTCGGCCGTCCTGTCGTCCACCAGCCACGCGCCGCAGTCGCCGATGCTTGCGCCCACGATCCGGGTTCCGATGACGGTGGCGAGCACGATCGCGCATTGACCGCCGTCGGACGCGAGCGCAGCGTCCGTGCTTTCGAGCAGTGAGGTCCATGCCTGCACGCTGGCACCATGCGGAAGAAGCAGCTCTCGTTTCCCTGCAAAGGGCACGGTGGATGGCGCCCGAACGCAGGCCGGCCCAACGGAACCCGCGTGACGCATCACGGACGCGACCAGGTCGACGCGCGGCATCCAGTGCACCTGGTCTGGCGCACGATGGAGGACGTCCCGTCGCTCCGGCGGAACGCAGTCTACCCGAAGGTCGTGGCGGCAATCCGCAGGAGGTGCAACCGGGAGGACTTCCGGATCGTGTACGCCTGCGTGCTCGGCAACCACCTCCACCTCATCGCGGAGTGCGACTGCGCCGAGGCGCTGGCGCGAGGGATGGCCTCGCTCGGAACCAGCATCGCCATGCGCGTGAACCGCATCACAGGCCATCGCGGTGCTGTTTTCCAGGACCGGTATTTCGTCCGCGAGCTCCGGACGCCCACCGAGGTCGCGAGAGCAGTCGCCTACGTGGTTGGAAACGAGAAGCATCACGGGTTCGAGCCTCGCGCGCCGCCGCCGCTGGCACCGCCGGCGACCTGGCTGCTGCGCGAAGGATGGCAGCGAGTGGCGTCCACCGGGGACGGGATCGATTTGGGCAGACCTCGCCCGGGCCCCGGGAGCAGAGAAGACGATGCACGCGCTGCGGCTGTGACGTAGGGACCAGCGGCTCGTGCATCCAAAGTCAGACGTCGATCCGGGGAGGGGATTGATTTGGGCAGACCTCGCCCGGCCCCGGGAGCAAGAAGACGATGCATGCATTGCGGCTGCCCGAGGAACCTTGGCAAGCCGGCCACCCGGACAACCCACGCCCAATTTCGCACGGGGTCACGTCGGCGAGCAGGGCGGACTGGAGCGCGCGGGTGAGAAAGGATTTGAACACCCTCGCGCGGGGCCCCGAGACGAAGAAAACGATGCCCGCGGCCGTGCCGAAGACGCACACGGCGGCCTCGGCATCTCACCCCATGGGAAGCCAGGCAGAGCGCTCAGCCTTCTCTTGCCGGCACTCCGAAACGCCACCGTCGTCTCTGGCGACAACGAGCGGATCAGCAACCCGGCTCGTCCCATGCCCTCGAAAGCCAGGCAGAGCCGCTCAGCCTTCTCCTGCCGGCACCCGCAACGGCCAACGTCGTCTCTCGCCCTCGGAAAGGCTGCATTGAAGCGCGCGGCCGAGGCCGATGATCGGAGCGTTTCGAGCATGGCATTGCGGATCATCCGGGACTGGCTCACCAACGAGAAGTTTCTTCCGGACGCCCCACGGCACGAGCCGATCACCGCAATTCCAACTCGTGGTAGGCAGAGGCTCCGGTGAGCGACATCCCCGCGCAGCTCTGGAGGTGAGTACGCGGGGAGATGCCCCACGACGAGTTCGGGTACTGGCTTTACGACAATGCTGATTCTCTCAAGTCGGCGCTGCGACAGGGCATCGGCGAATTGATCGACGTTGATTTCTGGCCCGCACCAGTCACCGGCTCGGATGCGGAGCGCATGTGCGCCAGACTCGCCACCGAACTGCCCCGTCGGTGCGGGTGTCCGCTGATGATGGACCGGCAGTGGCTTCCATTCGGGAGCGAGTTTCTCCCGGAAAAGGTCGCCCAGGCGTTCGAGACCCTGGCGAAACGGAACCCGTGGCTCACATTGTCCCGGTGCCGCCGGTGCGGCCAGAAGTGGTACGTCGCATGCGACACCGCAGACGACTACTGGTGCTTCGAGCGCCTCGAACACGGCGACGCTGAACGCATTCTCGCGTCGAACCAGTGGCCACTCACCTTTGACGGCTGGCTAAACGTCTGGCCGGAGGGCGCTCAACTCGGCCCACGGACGGTGCAGACGACGGAGTTTCATCGGGGCATCATCACCGACTTCGCTGCTGGGCTCTCCACCCGTTAAACGGCATCCCACAAGCCTTGGTTGGCACTGGGCGAACAGCCCGTACGGCCTCGGAAAGGAGGCCGAGGCCGCAGCCTACCGCGGGGCGACCCAGCGCGCGCTGGACGCCGGTAACACGCTGGGCATCAGCAAGCCGGGCAGAGCTGCTGCCGGAACCTCCTGCCAGCACTTCGCCACCCCACCCGCGACGGGCGGAAGGTCTGCCCAAATCAATCTGCGTGGACAGGGATACGCAATGCCCGCGCGGATTGATTTGGGCAGACCTTCCCGAAGCCGGCGCGAATGGCAGAAGATTCGCCGCGAAGGGCACGAGACCGATTAAAGCGACCGGATGTCCGTCAGCGTTCGCGGAATGGCGACAACCTCCCGCTCGGCGACTTCCCGGAACCCTTCGATCGGTCCCGCGGTTCCCGACAGCACCATCGCCGCCCGCAGCATCCGGTGTGACTTCACCCGCGGATCCAGGTCGTTCGCCCCAGGCCCGATCTCGCAGCGCTGGCACGGGATCAACCCGTCCACGAGTCCGACCTGCAGCGGATGTCCCCGCCGCAGCGCAGCCATCACCCGGCCGTTGCTCACCACCACCGCCATCGCGGGGAGCGACTGCCCGGTCTGTTCGAAGGCGCGCTCCGTCTCCCCCACCGCGGCGGCGAGCGAGCGGGCCGCGGTCGAGGCATCGAGGTCGTGATCGTCCAGGCGCCCCACGTCGCGGAGCCGGGAAAGGAAGGTGAAGAAGAGCGCCTCGGCTGCAGAGTCGCCCTTCACCGAACGGCGTAGGTAGTCCGGCAGGTTCTTCAACAGGGCGGCTCGTACGGGCGCGAGCGTATCGGGCTGGCCGGCGGTTGCGAACAGCCAGCGCTTGAAGCGGAACGGCAGCGTCATCTGCTCGTTGAACGACCGAGTCGTCGATCCGACGGCCCCGCTGCAGATCAGGGCCGCCTCGCTCTCCACGCCTTCGGCCAGCTTCTCGGGGAGCGCGGCCTGGCCGCCCAGGGGACGCTTGCGCAACAACAGATCGTCGCTCTGGAAGAAGCCCACGCCGGCGGCGCGCTCCGAGTCTCCGAGCGAGACCTTGCCCGCGAGCCGGCGGAGAAGACATCCCAGAAGGCTCGCGTCAGACTGATGAATGGCGAGGAACTCGGCCAAACAAACTGCCCTCCCTGACCGCAATGTGGGTCTTGTGGGATCGTAGCGCACCCTTCGGTGCCGCGCCAATTGTCGATCTTTGACCGCTCCCATCCGCACGGTAGACTCGCGGCAACATGGCCGATCCCGGTGACATCGCGATAGGAATCGATCTGGGGACCAGCTACAGCTGCGTCTCCATCCTGGAGAACGGCCAAACCACCGTGATCCCGAACGAATGGGGCGAGCGTACGCACGCGAGCGTAGTCAGCTTCCTCGAGGACGGCACGGTGCTCGTCGGCAACAGCGCCAAGCGAAACATCATCACCAACGCCGACAACACCGTGTACAGCGCCAAGCGCCTGATCGGCCGCTTCTACTTCTCCGACGAGGTGAAGAAGGCGCAGGCGGTGATGCCGTACAAGATCGTCGAAGGCGAGAACAACTCCGTACGCATCCAGATCCGGGAGAACATCTACTCGCTCCCCGAGATCTCCGCGCTCGTGCTCAAGGAGATGAAGTCGATCGTCGAGAACTACGTCGGGCACGAGGTGAAGAAGGCGGTCGTCACCGTCCCCGCCTACTTCAACGACAACCAGCGCCAGGCCACCAAGGACGCCGGCCGGATCGCCGGGCTGGACGTGCTCCGCATCCTCAACGAGCCGACCGCCGCCGCGCTCGCGTACGGATTCGGAAAGGACATCACGCAGAAGATCGCGGTCTACGACCTCGGCGGCGGCACCTTCGACATCTCCGTCCTCGAGATCGGCAAGGACGTCTTCGAGGTCCTCTCCACCGCGGGCGACACCTACCTGGGCGGCGACGACTTCGACGACCGCATCATGACCTGGCTCGCCGAAGGCTTCCTCAAGCAGCACGGCATCGATCTGCGCCTCAACAAGTACTGCTTGCAGATGCTCAAGGAGGCCTCCGAGCGGGCCAAGATCGACGTGGGCCGCGACGGGGTGTCCAAGATCCAGGTCGAGGGCATCTGCCAGGACCCGGCCGGCAAGGTGATGGATCTCGCCGCCACCCTCAGCGAAGCCGAGTTCAACAAGATGGTGATGGACCTGGTGCAGCGGACCTTCAAGGTCTGCGACGAGGCGCTGCAGAGCGCGAAGATGACCGCGCAGGACCTGGACGCCGTCATCCTCGTCGGCGGTCCGACCCGGCTGCCCATCATCCGCACCAGCGTCAAGCACTACTTCGGCAGGGACGTGATGGCGGGGATCGACCCCGACGAAGTGGTGGCGATGGGCGCGGCCATCCAGGCCAGCAGCCTCCTCGACGCCAAGAGCGATCACTACCTGCTGGACGTGACGCCTCTGACGCTGCGGGTGGGCACGGTGGGCGGCTACACCGACAAGATCATCGACAAGAACACCCCCATCCCCATCGAGCGCAGCAAGTCGTACACCACCAACCGCGACGGTCAGGAGCGGGTGAAGATCCGCGTCTACCAGGGCGAGTCGAACAAGGCGGAGGAGTGCGAGATGCTGGGAGAGTTCGAGTTCTCCGGGTTTCGCATCGGATATCGCGGGGAAGTGCGCATCGAGGTCACCTTCGAGATCGACACCAATGGCATCGTCAACGTGACCGCCGCCGACGTGGAGACCGGACAGAAGACGTCCTGCACGATCCGCTTGTCCTCGGGTCTGACGGAAGACATGATCAAGACCGCGCAGGAAAAGAACGCGCGGACGCAGCTCGCGCGCGGTGAGGCTGCCGCTTGATGGACGAAGCATTCGAGATCGAAGCGCGGGCGCTGGCACAGGTGCTCGAGGAGCTGGACTACTTCCAGATCCTCAAGATCGGCCAGAACGCCAGCCCGGGCGAGATCAAGGCCGCCTACTACCGCGAGTCGCGCGCCTATCATCCCGATCGCTTCAGCACGCTCCCGGCCGGCGAGATGAAGGACACCATCGGCCGCATCTACAAGCGCATCAACGAGGCCTACGTCTGCCTGCGCGAGGACACCAAGCGGGTCAAGTACCTGGCCGACGTGCTCGGGCCCGAGCGGCAGAAGAAGCTGCGCTTCGTCGAGGCCAGCGAGCAGGAGCTGAAGAAGGAAAAGGAGCAGGAGGTCGGGGCCACTCCCCAGGGCCGCAAGTTCTTCATGGCCGGCCTGGCCGACATGGCGGCGCAGCGTTTCGCCTCCGCCGAGCGCAATTTCAAGATGGCGCTCACCTACGAGCCGAGCAATCCGAACTTCAAGGCCAAGCGCGACGAGGCCGGCAAGCTGATCAAGAACGACATGAGCATCCGGTGAACGGGTTCGACCTGTTCTGCCTCCTCCTCCTCGTCCTCTTCGCCATCTGGGGCGCGTTCCGCGGGCTGCTGCGGCAGCTCTTCGGCCTGATCGGCTTCGTCGGCGGCATCGTGCTCGCGCGTCTGCTCGCGGACAGCTTCGGGAACGCGTTCGCGAAGGACCTGGGCCTCCCGGTGGCGGTGGCGACCGCGGCAATGGCCATCGCCCTGTTCCTGGCGGCTGAGATCGCGGCGAAGCTGGTGGGCAGGTACCTGCACAAGCGCATGACCGGAGGGTTCACGCGCGCGGTAGAGCGGGGTGGTGGGTTCCTGCTCGGCTCGGCGAAGGGACTGCTGGTGGCCTGGGCGTTCGCCTCCATCGTCGCGCTGGTACGGCCGAGCTTTCAACACCTGATGGAGGAGACCTCGCTGGCCAAGATGGATTTCGGGCACTCGCACGTGCTGAACGTCGCGCGCGAGGTGAACCTGATCACCGAGCTGCGCGGCCCGAGGAAGACTTGAGGGATCCAAAATTCACGGCGCGCGGCGCGCCCGAATCCGCCTTGCGCAGGTAGAGCTCAGCCCGCCGGCCAGATGCAGGAGACGTCCACCCGCATCGCCGGCACCCCCAGCGCGACGTCGCGCGCCGCGAAGAGCACGAACTCCGGCGAGGACCCGAGAACCATCTGCCGCATCCACAGCGATCCGGGCACTCCGGCCAGCTCGCCGAACAGCTCCGCGTAGCGCATGCCGGCAGGCTTGCCGAACCAGTGCGCGACCCGCGCGTCGCGAAAATCCGTGGGCCCTTGCTGCAGCTCGTACACGCCGCCTGCTCCGCCCGCGGCCATCGCCGCCACGTCGTCGTGCGGAGCACGCCGCGACCCGCTCACCGCGCCCTCGTTCAGCATCCCCAGGTCCGCGAACCCGCCGACGCGGTACCAGTCCAGGTAGGCCGGCCCCGGCAGCCACGCCGCCGGCCCGTGGCGCAAGGAGAGGCCGCCCAGGTAGCCCAGGGGCTTGTCCGCCTCCATCGCCTGCAGGAACTCGGCGACGTGGCGGTCGTAGTCGGATGCGCCTTCGCGCGGCCAGTGGAAGAACGTGTACGCCAGCATGCTCAGTCCCGCAGCGCCTGCGCGTCGAGCTTCTTCAGGCGCGTCAGGGCGTACTGGCGGTCGATGACCACCCGCTCGCCGCGCTTCTCCGGCGCGTCGAACATCACGTCGGCGAGCAGCTCCTCCATGATGCTGCGCAGGGCGCGCGCGCCGAGCTTCTTCTCCACCGAGTACTCGACGATGGCGCGCAGCGCGCCTTCTTGAAGGTCCAGGTCCACGCCATCGAGCGTGAGCGCCTCGCGGTACTCGCGCGCCAGCGCATCGGGCGGCTCGGTGAGGATCCGGTACAGCTCCTCGGGCGTCAGCTCCTCCAGCTGTACCTGCACCGGGAGCCGGCCCAACAGCTCCGCCAGCATCCCGTACTCGATCAGCTCCTTCACGCGCAGGCGGGAGGCCCCCATCCGGCGCCCCGCGCTCCCGAACCCCACCTGCCGGTCCACCTGGACGTGGTGGAGGTCGGTGAACGTGCCGGCGCAGATGAAGAGGATGTCGCTCGTATCCACCTGCACGAAGTCGTGCTTGTTCCAGTGCTGCGTCACGTTGAGGGGCACGAAGATCTCGCGACCCTCCAGCATCTTCAACAGGGCCTGCTGGACGCCCTCGCCGCCGATGTCGCGGCTGCCGGCGCCGGTCCGTGCGCTGCCCGTCCTGCGCGCGATCTTGTCGATCTCGTCGATGAAGATGATCCCGCGCTGGGTGGCGTCGATGGAGTGGCCGCTCTTGAAGAGCAGCTCGGCCACCATCACCTCCACGTCCTTTCCGTAGTAACCGGCCTCGGTATACTCAGTGGCGTCGACCACGGTGAACGGCACCTCCAGCAGGTCAGCCAGCTTGCGGGCGATGTGCGTCTTCCCCGAACCGGTGGGACCCATCAGCAGTACGTTCGACTTGCGCAGGAGCGTCGGCTTGTCCAGTCGCCGCTGATCGATCCGTTTCAGGTGCTGGTGCGCCGCGGTGGAGACGGCGCGCTTGGCGGCCGTCTGCCCGATCACGTACCGATCGAGGTGATTGTAGATCTCCCGCGGGGTGTGGACCCGGATGTCCTCCCGCGCGGGGGGTACCCGTCGCGGCCCGCCGGACGGCGGGAAGGAGTGCGTGCGATCGTCCTTCGGCATGCGCCCCAGTGTACCGCAGCCGGTGCCGTGCCCGCATGCCCCCCCGACTCCCGGGCGCTCCTCGCTTGCAGTCGCAGCGCGCGGCGTCCAGCTTCAGAGGTCACCTGACGAGAGAGGACACCTACGATGACCCTTCGCAAATGGATCACGTTCGCATCCGCAGCCGCCCTGATCGCGGGCGCTAGCGCTTGCACCGAGAACCGCGGCACCAGCGCCGACAAGGCGCCGGCCGACAACACGGCGCAGGGCCGCCGCGGTGACACCCTGCCTCGCGCCCGCGATGCTGGCGTTGCCGACACGGCCACCGGCTCGGGCTCGGCCACCGGAATCACCGGGAGCAGCACCGACTCCAAGGCCCCCAGCGACAGCAGCGGGACGAGCGACACCAAGAAGTAGCTGAGCGCCGCCAGGAGGCTCGGCGCGCCTGTCGGACACCGATCCTGGTGTCCGCGGCGCCGTCCCGGCGTGCGGTGGAGCCTCCTCGTGACCGCCGCTGGGGCGGCGCGTTCATCGCTTACGTAACGGCCTTGCGGAGCGCTGCCTCGACTCGAGGCAGCGCTTCCTCGACGTCGCGCACCGACACGGCGCCCACGCTGAGCCGGAACCACCCGTTTTCCCCGCTCAACCCGAAGGCCTGGAACGGCACCATTGCGAACCCTGCCTCCTCGAGCAGGTACTTCCGTACCTGGTCGTTCGTCCGGAAACCGCGCTTGCCGATCAGGTCGAACTGCACCGAGAGATAGATCGCGCCCTGCGGGGGAATGTCGCGCACCGGCAAACCCGCCTTGGCCATCCGCGTGAACCCCTGGTGGAGGCGGTCCAGCCTTTCTTGAAGGCGGCCCTTGTGCTCGCGCAGGTAGGCGTCCACGGCCGGCGCGTCGCGCAGCAGCTCCGCCGTCGCCACTTGCTCCGCCCTGGGCGCCCAAGCCCCGACATGGCCGAGGATGTCCTTGAGCGCGGCGATCACCGCCCGCGGGCCGATGCACCAACCGACGCGCACGCCGGTGGCCGCGAACGATTTGGAGATGCCGTCCACGAAGATGGTGTACCGCGCTGCCTCCGGCACCGCGTGGACCGGGGTGTCGTGCCGGGCGCTGCCAAACGTCAGCATCCAGTAGACCTGGTCGTACAGGAGGTAGAGCGGCTTTTCGCCCGCGCGCTCGCGACGGCGGTTCTCCGCGACCACCGCCTCCGCGATGCGCCCCACCTCTTCAGGGGAGAGCACCGTCCCAGCCGGGTTGAGCGGAGTGTTCAGCGCGATCAACCGCGCCCTGCGCAGCTCGGGCTGGAGCGACGCGGCCGTGGGCAAGAACCCGTGCTGGGGATCCGTCTCCAGCGGCACGCCCTTCGCGCCCACCAGGTGGCAGTAGTGGTTGTTGTTCCAGCTCGGCACCGGGTACACCACCGTGTCCCCAGGCTCGATCAGCGCACGGTACGTGGCATAGATGACCGGCCTCGATCCGCCGGCGATCACCACGCTCTCCAGGGGGACCTCGAGGTCGAGCCGGTCGCGCCAGAACTCGCGCACGGCCTCGCGCAGCCGCAGCACGCCGTCGCTGGGCGGGTAGTTCGTCTCCCCCGCCGCCAGCGCCTTGAGCGTGCCGTCGCGCAGGCGGTCGGGGATGGGGAACTCACGCGAGGAGAAGTCCCCGACGGTAAAGTTGGCGATCTTCTGTCCCGCCGTGACAGCCGCCCGGATCTCGGCAGCGATGCGGAGGATCTCAGAGCCGACCAGGCCCCGGGACATCGTGGAGAGACCGCGCCGTGGGTCCGGACCGTCCAGATCGAGCGGCAGCTTCTCCATGGGAGTCTCCAGCCTCGGGCAGGACGGGCCCATCTACCATAGCTTAGTCGGTAGAATCGCGACGCATGCGGCTCAAGGCGCTAGTCTGGATTATCCGCCCGGGACCCAACGGCCCGCAGGTCCTCTTGCTGGAGCGGCCGGAGCGTCGCGCCGGCGGGGAACACCCCGTGACCGGAAAGGCGGACCCCGGCGAGAGCCCGGCGGCCGCGGCCGAGCGCGAAGCCTTCGAGGAGACCGGACTGCGGGGAGAGCTGGTGGACCTGGGCTACGCGCACCGCTATCGGGGGCGGAGAGGCGAGTTCGAGGAGCACGCATTCCTGCTGCGCGTGTCGCCCGACGCGACCCCGGTGCTCTCCGACGAGCACAGCGGCTACCGCTGGGCGTCGGAGGAAGTCGCGCGCGCGGCGATCGGCTGGCACGCGCATGCGCGCGCCCTCGATCTGGCGCTGAAGGCGTTCTGATCGGGTCCGTCGCTGAAGGCGCCTCGGCCAGGGTGGCTCAAGGACGCGGCCGGGCCGTGGAGGCGCGCTCGACCAGCTTCACTTCGAGGATCTCCGTACGGGGCCGACCGGCTTCGAAGATGAGCTTGGCCGCCAGGCGGCCTTTCTCGACGATCGGCTGGGAGATGGTGGTCAGGGGCGGGTCGGCGGTCGCGGCGTCGGGGATGTCGTCGAAGCCGACCACCGAGAGGTCCTGCGGGACCCGCAGGCCGCGCGCCCGGGCGGCGTCCATCGCAGCGAGCGCGACGACGTCGGACATGGCGAGGATGGCGGTGGTGTCTGGCCGTGCCGAGAGCAGCTCCTCCGCATGGCGGGCGGCGGCCTGCCGCTCGTTCGGGACCTCCATGATGGGTACATGGTCGAGCTGGATGCCGTGCTCCGCCAGCGCGGCGGCATAACCCGCGGCGCGATCGCGCTGGGTCCTGTATTCCGCGGACCGCAATCGCTCTGCATCGACCCAGCCCAGGCGCGACGGCTCCGCAGCCTCCATCGAGAGCAATCCGATCTTGCGGTGGCCGAGATCGAGCAGGTGCCGGGCGGCGAGATAGGCGCCCCGGCGGTCGTCGATCAGGACCGAGCTGATGCCAGGACCGGCGTCGAGGTCGACAGCCACGAACGGGAGCCTGCGTTTGCGGGCAAGAGAGATCAGCTGATCTCCCACGCTCAGGCAGTGAACGATGAAGCCGTCCACCACCGCGGTCTGGATCCTCCAGGCGGCGTCCTTTTGCCGCGTGGCCGAGACCAGCGACATCCCCGCCCCGCGCTCGTCGCACACCTCACCGATGCCGGCCATGAGCAGGCGCGCGAATGGATCGCGAAAGAAGTAGGCCGTGTCCTCGGCCATGACGATCCCGATGGCGTTGACCTTGCCCGCGCGGAGCAGACGGCCCCTGGGGTCGGGACCTGCGTAGCCCAGGCGCCGCGCCGATGCCTCGACCCGTTCCTTGACCTCCGGCCGGACGAGCTCGGGCCGGTTGAAGACGTTCGAGACGGTGCCCTGCGACACCCCGGCCGCTTTCGCCACCTCGGCCAGCTTCACCATCCGCTTCATCCCCTCGAAGATAGAGGATCTTTTGAATCGTTTCAATCCAGGCTTGACACCGCCCGGGATCCGCCGCAAAACAGGGGAGGTACTTGAATCGATTCAAATGAACCGATTCAACACGAGGAGGTACGGGTCATGAACGCGATGGTCTTGGCAAGCGCCCTCATCAAGGCGAAAAGCGACGCACCCCGACTCGACCAGCGCGAGTTGGAGCTTTCCTACTCCGGCCTGCGACACGGCCTGGGGGATGTCGCCCGCGTCGTCTCAGCGCTCGGTGGCGTCGCGCTGTACGCCTGGGTGCTGGGCATCGTTGGCCGCTAAGCCTGCGGCCAGCGGCGCGAGCTCGGAACGAGTTCAACTGTCAACACTCAGTTCAACCGGTTGAACTAGTTCATCTGGGTGAACTCGTCGCGACGACCCAGCGAGTTGGGGACGCCGGCATCCATCTTGGGCGCACTACCTGATGAAGCTCGTCGCGCAAACTGCGGCTACCCTGCGGCAGTAACGCCTTCAACCTGCACGCCCGCCCCTGGGACGATCACCGCACGATCGCCGTATCGGCTCCTGCGGACGGGGCGGCACTCAAGCCGCATGGCCGTCCACGAAGAGCTGGCCACGGGACCGGCAATGCGACCACAAAGGGCAGCGACTCGCGCCCGCGCGACTCCCCCGGCGAACAGCGACAGCTACCCCCGCGCGGGAACGCCGAGCGAGATCGGTACCGGCTGGGCCGGCTCGGCCGCGAGCTGGTCCAGGGAGGTCCGCCGGTACACCTCCAGCATGCGGTCCTGGCCGACCTTCCAGACGTGATACATCGTGCACCCGGCGCTCACGTCGCAGCGGTCCTTGTGGTCCAGGCAGACGTTCAGCTGTACCGGGCCCTCCACCGCCTCGATCACCTCGAGGAACGAGATGTCGCTGGCGGGACGGGCCAGCTGGTAGCCACCGTGTGCGCCGCGGCTGGACCGGATCAGGCCCTTGTCCGTCAGGATCTTGAGGATCTTCGCCAGGAACTCGCGGGGCAGGTGCAGCGTGGTGGCGAGGTCCTGCAATGACGCGATCTTGCCCACCGGCAACCCGGCGAGGTGGATCATCGCCCGCAAGCCATAGTCGATCTTGCGGCTGACCTGCAGGACGTGCTGCATGGTAGGGAGATAACCAGCGTCGCAAAGGAGCGTCAACAGAGTGATCGACCTCCACTCCCACACCCTGCACAGCGACGGGGATCGCACGCCCGCCCAGCTTTTCGCCGAAGCGAGCGCGGCAGGGGTCAAGGTGCTCGCGGTCACTGACCACGACACGGTGTTCGGCCTGGAGGAATGCCGCGTCGCGTCAGAGCAGTCGGGCGTACGCTTGGTCCCCGGGATCGAGCTCTCCTGCGACCTGCACGGCCGCGAGGTCCACGTGCTCGGGCACTTCATCGACGCACGGTCGCCGGCGCTGGAGCGGCTCGCGACCCTCATGCTCGCGGAGCGGCGCGAGCGGATGGAGCGCATGGTCGTGCTGGCTCGGAGCGCCGGGTTCACCGGCGTGACGATGGACCGCGTGGTCGGCGCCAGCGGCGGCGAGAACCTGGGCCGGCCGCACCTCGCGCGTGTGCTGGTGGACGCGGGTCATGCGGAGAGCATCAAGGACGCGTTCGATCGATTCCTCCACACGCGCGGGCCCCTCTGGGTCGATCGCCGGCGGCTCCCGGTCGACGAAGCCGTGCAGCTCGTCCACGATGCTGGGGGAACGGCCTCCATCGCCCATCCCGGCGCCAACGGCATCTCCAGACAGGAGCTGAAGTCCATGGCCGAGACCGGGCTCGACGGGGTGGAGGCGTGGCATCCCGAGCATCCGCCGAATCAGGCGGCGGCGTTCGTGCTCTGGGCAGACGCCCTCGGCCTGCTGGTGACGGCCGGGAGCGACTTTCACGGACCCGGTGTGCAGCCGGAGCGCAAGCTCGGCGATCGGACGCTGCCGCTGGAGCGCTTCGCTGCGCTGGAAGAGCGCGCTAACCGGTTTGCCCGAGGGAGTCGTCCTCGCCGATGACGTGGTGCACGGTCAGCGTGCGGCTCTCCTCCGAGATCGTGTAGCGGACGCAGACGCGTCCCAGTTGCAAACTGAGCAGAGGCGGCGACTCGCCGGACATCCAGGTCTGCGGCACGTTGGGGGGAGTCAGGTCAGCGAGCTCGGTGATGTCCTGGAGCATCTGACGCAGCCGTTGCTGCGTCTGAGGCGACAATTTGCCGATCTTCGCCATCGCCGCCGGGGCGACGCGGATCCTGAAGAATGAGTTCGTCAACCAGTCTGTCCAAGTCGAGGGCAATTGGGGGCACACTCCCGCATGTCGTCGTGTTGCAAGGCGTCAGCCATGCGGGGGTCTCCCTCTGCCGAACTGCACGACTCCCTTCGTTTACCCAGCCCGGAGCGGCAAAAACGCCAGTAAACTCGTTAAATGGTCGGAAATTATTGCCGCTTTTCCACCCGAAGTGGAATCGAACGGTAATTACTTCCAAGTATCCTGAATCAGGACGCGTTTCCGCCGCCGAAGGCCGCGGCTGCCCAGCGCACCAAAGGCGTCCAATACACGCCCAGAGCGAGGATGGGCACAGCGAGCGCAACGAGAAGCCCCGTGTAGACCGCGGGCACCGCCAGCGGCCGCTGGTCCACGGCTTCGTCGAGATACATCGCCTTTATGATCCGCGCGTAATAGAAGAGCGACACCGCGCTGTTCAAGACGCCGATCACGGCCAGCAGCACGTACCAGAAGCCGCCCCGCTGCACGACCGCCGCGAAGATGAGGTACTTCCCGATGAAGCCTGCGAATGGAGGGATCCCGGTCAGGCTGAAGAGGAACACCGTCAAGGAGAGCGCGGCGATGGGGGCCTTGGTCCCCAGGCCACGCAGGCTGTCGATGTCCTCGCTGCCGGTGACGCGGGCGACCGCGATGATCACCAGGAACGCGCCCACGTTCATCAGGACGTAGACCATCAGGTACACGAGGATGCTCCGCACACCCGCGGCGTTGGCGGCGGAGAGGCCCATCAAGAGATATCCGGCGTGCGCGATCGAGCTGTACGCCAGCAGCCGCTTGAGGTTGTTCTGCACGATGGCGGTGAGGTTGCCCAACGTCATCGTGATGGCGGAGACGATGCCGATGATCGCCGGCCAGGGAAGGTCGGTGATGGGCGCGTAGTCCCCGCCCGGAAGCTGCCGCTCGAACGCGGCGAAGAAGAAGCGGATCGCCACCGCGAAGCCCGCGGCCTTCGGACCGACGGAGAGGAAAGCGGTGAACGGCGTCGGCGCGCCCTCGTACACGTCGGGGCACCACATGTGGAAGGGAACGCACGCGATCTTGTAGCCGACTCCCGCCAGCACGAAGATCACCGCGACCACCAGGGCGAGCTGCGCCGCCGGCTGTCCGCCGAAGGCCTGGGCCATGAAGAGGCGGCTGGTGACGTCCGCGAGCTGGGCCCCGATGCCGGAAGGGCCCGCCACGCGGCTGGTGGCGAAGAGACCGTAGAGGATGCTCATCCCGTAGAGCATCACGCCGGAGGCGACGCCGCCGTAGATGACGTACTTGAGCGCCGCTTCATTGGCCTTGCGGTCGGCGCGGCGGAAACTGGTCAGCACGTAGCTGACCAGCGAGACCGTCTCGACGCTGAGGTAGATCATCAGGAGGTCGGTGGCGCTCGCCATCAGGAACATCCCGAGCAGCAGCGCGAAGAGCAGGGCGATGAACTCGCCCAGGCGCGCCGGCGAGATCTGCCCGCTCCTGGGCACGATGATGACGGTGAGGGCGGCCGCGCCGAGGAACAGCCAGGCAAAGAAGATCCGGAGCGGGTCGTGCTGGAGCAGGCCGCCGAAGAGCGGGGTGATGCCGCCGGGCGTCGCCCAGGTGGCCCAGGCTGTCGCCGCCAGCCAGAAGAGGGCGCCCACCACCAGGGACGGCACCCGCCAGGCGCTGCGCCGGACGATGATGTCCTGCACGAGCATCGCGATCACCGCGACGGTGAGCACGCTCTCGGGCCAGAAAAAGCGCAGCGACTGGAGGTTGTCCATGGGCTATTGCAGCGGCAAAAGCAGGTTTCGCAGCGATCCCTGGATCAGGTTGAGGATCGCCGACGGATAGAAGCCGAAGAGGATGATCAGCGCGCCCAGCGGGTAGAGCGTGAGCCGCTCGCGCCAGTTCACGTCGGGCAGCGTGGTGTAAGCCGGGTTGAGCTGACCGAGCATCATCCGCTGGATGGCCCAGAGGTAGTACGCGGCGGTGATGATCACGCTCAGCGCCGAGATGATGGTCATGGTCTGCCAGGTCGCGAGCGAGCCGAGGAAGACGGTGAACTCGCTGACGAACCCGCAGAGGCCGGGCAGGCCGAGCGAGGCGAAGAACGCCAGGCCGAGCAGACCCGCGTACTCCGGCACCTGTTTGGCCAGCCCGCCGAACCCCTCGATGTTGCGGTGGTGGGCGCGGTCGTAGATGACGCCGACGATGAGGAAGAGCATCGGGCTGATCAGCCCGTGCGTCCAGAGGTTCAGCACCGCGCCGTCGATCCCCTGCTGGGTGAACGCGCTCATCCCCAGCAGGCAGAAGCCCATGTGCGAGACGGAGGAGTAGGCGATCATCCGCTTGAGATCTTTCTGCGCCAGGCAGACGAACGCCGCGTAGACGATGTTGATGGTCCCGAAGACCGCCATGGCGGTGGCGGCCCACTTCGTCGCCTGCGGCAGGATGGCGTAGTTGATCCGCAGGATGCCGTAGATGCCCATCTTCAGCAGAACGCCCGCCAGGATCACCGAGATGGGGGTCGGCGCTTCGACGTGCGCGTCGGGGAGCCAGGTGTGGAACGGGAACATCGGGATCTTGATCGCGAACCCGATGAAGAGCGCCACCCAGGCCACCTTCACGAACGCGAGCCCCAGGACCAGCGGGGCGGTCATGTACCCGCCGGCGCGGCCCCACTGGGCCATCTTCACCATGTTGAAGGTGTGCGTGAGCTGCCCGTTCACCACTTCCGTCGGGCCGTTGTAGTAGAGCCCGATGATGGCGAGCAGCATCAGGACCGAGCCGGCCAGGGTGTAGAGGAAGAACTTGATCGCGGCGTACTCCTTCCGCGCCCCGCCCCAGATGCCGATCAGGAAGTACATCGGCAGCAGCATCACTTCCCAGAAGACGTAGAAGAGGAACATGTCCATGGCGACGAACACGCCCATCATCCCGGTCTGGAGGATGAGCAGCATCGCCATGTAGCCGGGCACGCCCTGCTGCGTGAAGTGGTGCTCGTCGAGGTGCGTGTTGCCCGGCCACCACGGCATCGAGGCGATGGTGGCGATGAAGCTGATCAGCGCGGTGAGGATCACCAGGGTGATGGAGATCCCGTCGACGCCGACGAAGTAATCGATGTTGTAGGCCGGGATCCAGCGCGCCTGCTGCACGAACTGGAGCGCCGGGTTGGACGTGTCGTAGATGCGCCAGAGGCCGAGCGCGAGCAGCAGCACCAGCCCGGAGGCCAGGAGCGCGATGACGCGCGAGACCTGGTCGGCCGCTTGTTTCGACAGGACGCCGGCCGCCCGCAGGCCCAGGACGGGCAGGATCAGCGCCGCTCCGATCAGCGGCAGGAAGGTCAGCCAGGTCAAGAGCGAGGGGGTCAGTTGGCTCATGTCGGTTACCGGATCACGTACTGGATGATGACGAAGGCGATGGCGCCGCCCAGCGCGCCGTAGAGGTAGCTCTGGATGTGACCGGTCTGGACGCGGCGGAGCGCGCTCCCGCTGTTCCAGGTCAGGGAGGCGAGTCCGTTCACCGCGCCGTCCACGATGTACTTGTCGATGGCCGCGTCGACGTAGGCCACCGCGCGCCCGAGCCAGCCCATGAAGTTCACGAAGCCGTCGATCACGTTCTGATCGATCCAGTACAGCACGCGCGAGAGCACCAGCGAGCCGCGCACCACCGTGGCGTCGTACAGCTCGTCGACGTAGTACTTGTTGAAGACCAGCGCCCAGGCTCGCGGGAACATCTCCCTGAGCCGGGCGGGCACCGTGCTCCGGTTGTCGTGGTAGAGCGCGTACGCCACCAGCCACCCAAGTCCCGCGACCAGCACGCCGCCGATGAGCTGGAAGAGCAGCTCGGTCGAGTGCGACGCGTGGGCAAAGGGCACCCGCTCTTGCGCCGGGAGGCTGGGCGACAGCCAGTGCTCGAGCAGCGGCCCGGAACCGCCCCAGGCGGCGGGCCAGCCGAAGATGAAGCCCGCCAGGACGGCCGCGGCGGCGAGCGCGATCAGCACGTAGGTCATGCTCTTGGGCGACTCGTGCGGCACCCCGCCGTGGGCGTGCTCGTCCTGGTGCACGGGGGCCGCGTCCTCCGCCTCGCCGCGCATGTGCGGGACCGACGCGGCGAGCGCCTGCAGCGCGGCCTCCGAATGGTGGGCGTGCGCGGCGACGTCCGCGTGGCGGTGCGCCTCGACCGCGTGCGGGTCCTCTTCCGTCTCCTTCATCTCGTGGCCTGCGCCGCCCCGGTACTTGCCCGTGAAGGTCATGAAGTAGGAGCGGAACATGTAGAAGCTGGTTCCGAGAGCGGCGAGGGTCCCGACCAGCCAGATGGCGGGACCCATCCAAGGCTGAAGCAGCCCGCGCGCGGTGAACGCCTTCCAGAGGATCTCGTCCTTCGAGTAGAAGCCCGCCGCGATCGGGAACCCGGCGATGGAGACGCAGGCGGCGAGGTACGTCCAGCGCGTGATCGGCGTGTACTCGCGCAGCCCGCCCATCTTGCGCATGTCCTGCTCGTGGTGGCAGGCGAGGATCACGGACCCGGACCCGAGGAACAGGCAGGCCTTGAAGAACGCGTGCGTCATCAGGTGGAAGATCCCGGCCCAGTAGGCGCCGACGCCCACGCCGATGAACATGAACCCGAGCTGCGAGACGGTGCTGTAGGCGAGCACCTTCTTGATGTCGTACTGGAAGAAGCCGATCGACGCGGCGAAGATGGCGGTCAGGCAGCCCACCGTCGCCACCACCGTCATCGCCGCGGGGCTGAGGGCGAAGAGGAAGTTCAGCCGGGCCACCATGTAGACGCCCGCCGTGACCATGGTAGCGGCGTGGATCAGCGCGGAGACCGGCGTGGGTCCCGCCATCGCGTCCGGGAGCCAGACGTAGAGCGGGATCTGGGCGCTCTTTCCCGCCGCGCCGACGAAGAAGAGGATGCAGATGAGCGCGATCACCGGGAAGCCCCAGAAGGTCATTCCCTGCAGCCGCTCGGCCATCCCGGTGGACTCGTCGGCCACCTGGTTGCGCAACTCGCGGAACTCTACGGTGGGCCCGAGCCGGACGCCGCTCGGCGCCATCTTGGGCCGATCCGGAGCAGCGCCCAGGATCCGGCCCGAGAGTCCCCTCTCGGGCACGTACTTGTTGGTGCCGGGCGCCCAGGCGCCGGACAGCGACCAGAAGAGGATGAAGAGGCCGATGATGAACCCGAAGTCGCCGAACCGGTTCACCACGAAGGCCTTCATTCCGGCCTTGGCCTTCTCGAGGTCCTCGTACCAGAAGGCGATCAGCCCGTAGCTGCAGAGCCCCACGCCCTCCCAGCCGAAGAACATCACCACGAAGTTGCTGCCCATCACCAGGAGCAGCATCGAGAAGACGAACAGGTTCAGCCACATGAAGAACCGCCAGTAGGCCGGCTCGTCCGCCATGTAGCCCGTCGAGTAGACGTGGATGAGCGTCGCCACGTGCGTGACGATCATCGTCATCAGCATGCCGAGCGGGTCGAGGCCGAAGGCCAGATCGGCCCGCAGCGACCCGGACTGCCACATCGTCCAGAGGTGGTTCTCGAAGAAGCGCTCGTGCGGGTGCGCCGCCACCATCTTCCAGAAGACGACCTCCGCGACGATGCAGGAGAGCACCATCGCCCCGACCGCGATGGCGTGGTTGGCGCGCTTGCCGTACGCGCGCTGCAACCAGGGGCCGAGGGAGACGTTCAGCGCCGATCCCAGCAGGGGGAACGCCGGGATCAGCCAGAGCCAGCCGACCTGAATCGCGTTCGCGATCGCTTCGTTTTCCATGGCGGAGTCGGGCTATTGGCGCAGCAGATCGGTTTCCTGCACGTCGATGGTGCGGAAGGTCTGGTAGATGGCCAGCACGATGGCGAGTCCGATGGCCGCCTCGGCGGCCGCGAGCACGATCACGAAGATCGAGAACACCTGTCCGGTCAGCTTCCCCGGCCCCTCCACGAAGTGGTTGAAGGCGACGAAGTTGACGTTGGCGGCGTTGAGGATCAGCTCGACCCCCATCAGGATGCCCACCGCGTTCCGCCGGGTGACCACCGTCACCATGCCCAGCGCGAAGAGGGCGGCGCCGACGATGAGGAAGTGAGGCAAGCCGATAGAGCTCTGGCTCATTGGAGGATCGTGTCCGAGGTTTCCTTGATTTCCTTGCGGGCGATGATCACCGCGCCCACCAGCGCGGCCAGCAGCACCACGGAGGCGACCTCGAACGGCAAGAGGAAGTCGGTGAGGAAGGCGACGCCCAGCGCCGCGCTCATCGGCTGGTAGCTGGGCTCTGGGGTCAGCTTCCAGGGCGCCATCACCGCCATGTACGCGAGCGTGCCCACCGTCACCGCGGCAAGCGCCGCGCCCACCGGAAGCGCCAGGTGCGCGTTGGTCAGCTTGGGATCCTCGCCGATCTGCTTGGTCAGCATGATGGCGAACAGGATCAGCACCAGGATGCCGCCGACGTAGATCAGGACCTGTGCTACCGCGGGGAAGTCGGCGCCGAGGAAGACGTAGAGGCCGGCCACGCCCATGAAGGCGAAGAGCAGGCTCCAGGCCGAGTAGATGATGTTCCGCGAGAAGGCGCAGCCCGCCGCTCCGCCGATGGTCATCACCGCGAAGGCGTAGAAGATCAGGTCCACCAGGCGGACGAGGCCGATGAAGCGGCCCGCCGAGTCGATCAGGAAGGGCCCGGCGACGCTCTGGAAGAAGTAGCCCACCAGGAAGAGCGCGCCGAACACGGCCGCCGAGAACACCGGCAGCGAGAACCAGCCGGAGAGCGGCAGGTTGCGAAAGATGAACCCGTTCAGGCCCCAGACCACGCCGACGACGCCGAAGTACTGGGCGGCGATGGTGGGCGCGGTGGGGAGCTTGCCGAGCGCGTGCAGGACGCTCGCTCCGGCGAGGACCAGGAGTCCAGCGACCAGGACGGCGAGCCGCACGAGCCAGGCGCGCAGATTCGAGGAAGCTACCGCCAACGATGTCCCTCCGCGCGAGAGCGCGCCGCACTCTACTTTGCAGGCGGCTTGGTGCCTAGCATGATTTCGTAAAGCTTTACGCGCGTGTCCTCGCCGCCGGGAGCGCAGCGGTTGAGGTCGGTCTGGCCCTCGTAGACGATGCCCTTGCTGTAGCCGTCGCAGTCCGCGTACTCGCAGTCGCCGCAGTCGGTCCCGGCCATCGCGTCGAGGACCACCTTGTACAGCTCGTCCTTGGAGAGGGTCTGCGCGAGGGGTGGACCCGTGGGCTTCTCGACTTCAGTGGAAACCGGGGACACCCCTTCCGGGGACACCATGTTTTTATGGTGTCCCCCAGCGCTGCCATCCGATACTTCCCCAGCGCCAGGCCCCGGCACCACACCCGTCTTGAGCGTGACCAGGATCGTCTCCAGCATCGCCTTGGAGTCCGCCCCGCCCGGAGCGCACTTCTCGGAGCTGAAGTCCTTCCCCTGCGCGATGGCGTCCGAGTAACCGAAGCAGTCTGGATAGCCGCAGTCGCCGCAGTCCGTGCCGGCCATCGCCTCTTCGATCACCTTCTGCAGCTTGGGCTTGTCTTCCTTGACTTGCAGCGCCCGGGCCGCGAGCTGGCGGCCCATCGCGGCGACGTCCAGCGCGCCGGCCTTCGGCTTGCCGTGCTCGGCCTTGGCAGCCTCCTCCTTGGAGGGGAAGGGCGGCGGGGGGGCGTCCCAGGCCTTGATCAGGCTCCGGGTGATCTCGCCCAGCTGCTTGCGGGGGAAGGCGTCGGCGCCCTTGGGCGGCTTGTAGGCGACCACCGGCTGCAGCACGTCGGGCACGAAGCGCAGGGTCAGGTTGTTGAAGTGCATCACCGCGCCTTCGAACTCGCGCGTGTGCTGGATGGCGCCGGTGGGGCAGGGCTCGACGCAGAGCCCGCAGTACATGCACTTGCCGATGTCGATGTCGAACCGCTCCATCCGCAGCTTGGGGACCAGCTTTCCGTCGCCCTTGAGGATGTCGATGTTGATGACCTGGATGGGGCACGCGCGCTCGCAGGCCTGGCACGCGGTGCAGATGTCCATGTCCACTTCGAGGAAGCCGCGGTAGCGCGCGGGGATGGTGTGGTTCACCGAGACCGACATGCGGTCCGGGTACTGCGACGTGATCGGCTTCCGGAACATGTAGCTGAGCGTGACGCTCATGCCCTCCCAGAAGCTCTTCGCGGAGTCGCGGACGTTCTTCACGTACGCGCCGAAGGCGCCTTCTGCCTGTCGTCCGGATTGGGCCTGGGTCTCAGCCATTCAGGGTCACCAGTTGGAGGTGAAGTCGAACTTGTCGCCGGTGTCGCGGATGTTCTTCAGCACGCGCAAGGCGAACATCGCGATGGTCAATGCGCCGACGGCGGTCAGCGTGAACCGCATCGCGAGGCCGAGCCAGGGCGCCGCGTTCACGATCAGCATCCAGACCGCGACGAAGAGCACGCCCGCGAACGAGGCGGGGACCAGGTACTTCCAGCACATGCTCATCATCTGGTCGATGCGGATGCGCGGCAGCGTCCAGCGCAGCCACATGACGACGAAGACGAAGAAGAGCGTCTTGAGGGCGAAGATCAAGAGCGAGCCGATCTCGGCCACCACCGCGGTCCCGCCGGTGAGCGCGTCGAAGCGTTCCGGTGAGAGCCCGGGGATCTGCCAGCCGCCCAGGAACATGGTCACCGCCAGCGCGCTCATCACCCACAAGTTCCCCCACTCCACCAGGAAGAAGTAGGAGAAGCGCATTCCCGAGTACTCGGTGTTGTAGCCGGAGACGAGCTCCGACTCGGCCTCGGGCAGGTCGAAGGGCGTGCGGTTTCCCTCGGCCAGGGCGCTGGTGAAATAGATGAAGAACGCCGCGAAGGCCGCCGGGTTGTCGAAGAGGAACCACTGCCAGGGCAGGCCGCCCTGCGCGCGAATGATGCCCTGGGTGGACATCGTTCCGGCCAGCATCACCGGGATCATCAGGGCCATGCCGCCGGGGATCTCGTAGGAGATGATCTGCGCCGCGCTGCGGATGGCGCCGAACAGGCTCCACTTCGAGTTGGAGCTCCAGCCGCTCATGATGATTCCGACCACGATCAGCGCGGTGACGGCGATGATGTAGAAGACGCCGATGTTCATGTCCGCGACTATCAGCGAGTGGCTGAATGGCAGCGTCACGAACACGCAGCAGAACCCCACCATCATGAAGTAGGGTGCGATGCGGAAGAGGAACTGGTCCGCCTCGTCGGGAACCAGGTCCTCCTTGAGCAGCAGCTTCACCGCGTCGGCGATCCACTGCAGGAAGCCCGCCGGCCCGACGCGATTGGGCCCCACCCGGCTCTGGATGCGCGCCGCCACGCGGCGCTCCGCCCAGGAGAAGATTCCGGAAGCGATGGCGGCGAAGTTGATCACGATCAACGCCGCGACGGCCATCCCGGCCAGGTAGACGAACTGCGTGTACGGCCAGGTGGCGGGGTCGTGTCCGGCGTTCCGGATCAGGTTGTCGAGGAATCCTTGCATCAGCGGTCGATCTCCGGGGCCACCACGTCGAGCGATGCGATCAGTGCCACCAGGTCGGCGATCATCAAGCCGCGGGAGAGCGCGTCGATGATGCCCATCGCGGTGAAGCTGCCGGTGCGGATCTTCACCCGATGCGCGTTCTCGCCGGAGCCGGCAACCACGTAGTACTGCATGTCGCCGCGCGCGCTCTCGATCCGGCTGTAGGCTTCGGTGCCCTCCGGCACTTTGATCTTGCGGGGCACCTTGCCCATGATCGCAGGGTCCTTCGGCATCTGCGCCAGCGCCTGGCGAAGGATGCGGCAGCTCTGCCGCATCTCCTCGACGCGGCACCAGAAGCGGTCCCAGGAGTCGCCCGGGGTGCCCACTTCGCCCTTGCCGAGCGGCACGTCGAAATCGAACTCGGGATAGACGGAGTAGGGCAGCGCCTTGCGCACGTCGAAGTTCACTCCGCTCGCGCGCAGGTTCGGGCCCACCAGACAGTAGTCGATGGCCATGGGAGCGGGGATGGGCGCCAGGTGCGCCAGCCGCTTGATGAAGATCTCGTTGTAGGTGATCAGCCGGTTGAACTCGTCGAGGATCTTCTCGAAGTGGTCGAGGAAGGTCGAGACCTTGTCCTCGTAGCCGCTAGGGAGGTCGAAGGCGACTCCGCCGATGCGCAAGTAGTTGTACGTCAGCCGCGCGCCGCAGAGCTCCTCGAGGAGGTCGTTGATGAACTCCCGCTCGCGTAGCGCGTAGGGGAACGGGGTCACCGCCCCGACGTCCATCGCCATGGTCCCGACGGAGATCAGGTGGCTCGAGATGCGGTTCAGCTCGCAGGCGATCACCCGGCAGTACTCGGCGCGCTTCGGTACCTGGAGCCCGAGCAGCCGCTCCACCGCCATGGCCCAGCCCTGGTTGGCGAACATGGCCGCGATGTAGTCGACGCGGTCGGTGTAGGGCATGTACCCGTTGTAGGTGCAGCGCTCGCCGATCTTCTCCAGGCTGCGGTGCAGGTAGCCCACCTCGGGGATGGCGCGCTTCATCACCTCGCCGTCGGTCTGGACGAGGAAGTTGATCACCCCGTGCGTCGAGGGGTGCTGCGGGCCCATGTTGAGCAGCATGTCGCCCGTGATCTCGATGCGCCGGAGAACTTCCTTGTTCTCCATGTCCATCGTCGGGATTTCGAGCGGCTTGCTCACTGCAGCACCTCCTTCTTGGGCGCTGCCGCCGCCGCGGCCTCGGCCGCTTTCTTCTTCAGCTCGTCGAGCCGGACGTAGCCCTCGAGCGAGTTGTCTCGCGTGGTGGTGATGTTGTGCCATTGCGGCTGTTCCGCGTAGTCCTTCCGCAGCGGGTTTCCCACCCAATCGTCCGGCATCATGATGCGGCGCAGGTCCGGGTGCCCTTCGAACTGGACCCCCATCAGGTCGAACTGCTCGCGCTCCAGCCAGTCGGCCGACTTCCAGACCGACTCGATGCTGGCGACCTGGGGCTGCGCGCGATCGAGCAGCACCTTGAGGACGAAGGCGTGGCGCTTGGAGTAGCTCCAGAGATGGTACACGACCTCGATCTGGTTCTTCTTCGGCCAGTCGACGGAGGAGAGGTTCATCAGGCAATCGAACGCGAGCTCCGCATCCTCTTTCGCGAAGCGGCAGATTTCGACCAGGTCGCCCGCCGCGACCACCAGGAACGGGTCCTTGTTCGCCGGCGCAAGAGCGCCAATCCGCTCACCGAACTTCGCGGCGAGTCGCTGCTGGATCTCTTCAAAGGTCATCTAGGCGGTCACCTTGTACTCGACGCCGAGCGACGCCTCCGGCTGGCCGATCTTCTGGCGCGCCGAGAACCAGCGCTCGCGTACGATCTTGTCCTGGACGCGCATCAGGCCTTCGGTGAGCGCCTCGGGCCGCGGGGGGCAGCCGGGCACGTAGATGTCCACCGGGATCAGCTTGTCCACGCCCTTGCACACCGAGTACGCGTACTGGAAGAGGCCGCCGCAGGAGGCGCAGGAGCCCATCGAGATCACGTACTTCGGCTCCGCCATCTGCTGGTAGAGCAGCCGGCAGCGCTCCGCCATCTTGTAGGTCAAGGTCCCTGCCACGATCATGAGATCGCTCTGCCGCGGCGTGGCGCGCGGCACCGACCCGAAGCGGTCGATGTCCGCCCGCGGCCCGCCGGTCTGCATCAGCTCGATGCCGCAGCAAGCCAGGCCGAAGAGCAGGTAGAAGATGCTGCTCTTGCGCGCCAGGTTGATGATCTCGTCGATGAACGAGGTCTTGCTGGTGATGACCGATCCGAAGTCCTGCTGGTAGTTCTTGGGCATTCTGCTAGGCCGCCTTCTTCGCGGAAGGTTCAACGGGCTTCTGCCGCTTGTCGCGCAGCGACTGCAGCACGTCCTGCTTCAGGCCCTTCACCCACTCCAGGTCGCCCATCGCCCAGACGTAGGCGAGGCCCACGGCGAGGATCGCCACGAACACGAAGATCTCGGCGAACGCGAGCAGCCCCTGGCCCTTCTCGATGAAGGACTTGTAGACCGACGCGACCGGGAACATGAACGCGATCTCCACCTCGAAGATCACGAACACCAGGGCGATCAGGTAGAAGCGCGGATTGAAATTGAACCAGGCCTGGCCGATGGGCTTCTCGCCGCACTCATAGATCATCGACTTTTCGCGGGTAGGAGCGTCGGGTCGCAGGAAATGCCCGGCCAGCAGCGACCCGAAAACGAACAGGATCGCGGTCGCTGAGAACAGCAATACGTTGGCGAAATGGAAGGGCATTCGCTCCCTCGAAAATACCGGGAAATCGCGGGGAAGAGTCTACGGTGCATGGGGTCCAAGTCAAGCAGCCCGAGGGGCTTGCGCCGGGCGGCTTGACGGCTTTCTGGCAGCGGCGTAGCGCTGTGCCGTGAACGCCGAACCGCTCAATTCGCCTCGCTGGGCGGCGGTCAACGCAGGGGCATTCCACGAGGCCTGGTTCGTCGCCGCGAGCGACTCCAAGGCCGGGCACGGGCTCTGGCTGCGATATGGGGTGGATCTCAAGGCCGGGAAGCCCTCCGGCGCCCTCTGGGCCGGCTGGTTCGAACGGGACTCACCTGCCCGCACCTTTGCGCTCGGAGACGGCGGCGAGCCTGCGGCAATCGGCCGCGGTGAGGCGGTCCACCTGGGAAATGCCTGGCTGAGCTCGTCCGCTTGTAGCGGCGCGGTGGAAGCGGGCGGCCATGCCATCGGGTGGCGGCTCTCGTTCGGAGGCGGGGCTCCCCCCGAAGAGGCGGTGCCGCTCTGGCTGTCGCCGATCGCGCGGCTGCGTGGAAGCGGATACGTCCTGCCGCACCCCGCGACGACCGTGAGCGGCGCGGTGGAAGTGGACGGGCGCATCGCCGAGCTCCACCAGATCCCGGCCATGCAGGGACATCTCTGGGGCCGCTCGCGTTGGCCGGCCTGGGCATGGGCGCGCTGCTCGGCGTTCGCCGAGGAGCCCGACGCATCGATCGACCTGCTGGACGCGCAAGGTCCTGCCGGCGTGCGGTTTCCGATGTTCACCTTCCGCTTTCGCGGCTCGGTCCATCGCTTCGCGGAGCTGCCCTGGATGCCGCTGACCTCGTCGCGCCCCGCGCCCCCCGCCTGGCACTTCTCCGCGCAGGATGCGCGGCTGGCGATCGACGGCGTGGTGCGCGCCGAGCTCGACCACATGGTGCAGGTGCAGTACGCGGAGCCGGAGCGGCCGATGTTGCACTGCACCCACACCGCGATCGCGTCGATGGAAGTGCGGGTGCGCTCGCGTGCGTTTCCCGGAGCACCTTGGCGGCCCGAGGGGACCTTGAGCGCCAGCTCCGGTTCGTCCCTCGAGTTCTGTGGCCAGGAATGGGACCGCAGGGTCAACCGAATAATGCTTTCCGCGCGATCTGTGGCAAGCTGACGCTCTCAAATCCCGAGGGGAAAAAATGAGCCGCCGCGCTTCCGCACGACTTGCGCTCGTCGCAATTGCGCTCGCTGCTTGCGTGGTGAACCTCAGCTTCGACATGGACCAGTCGGGGCTCGCCATCATGGCGCCTTCGGCGGGCTCTCTCTCGCAAAGCGTCCTGGTCGATCTCGGCAGCTACAACGATGTCCGCTCGCACCAGAAGGACATCAGGAGCCTCGATCTCGAGTACGCCGACGTGACCATCACCGACATCATCCTGCCGGCAAACGCAGCGACCACGCTGTCGCTCACGGTGTCGCTGCGCAAGAGCCTGACCGATCCGCCCGCCACCGACGTCACCGTGAAGGTGGGCGACCTGCAGAACTTCACGGTGGCGCTGAACGCCACCCGCCGCGTGGCCGGCAACCCGGAGCTCGATGCGTTCCTGCTGGACCGGCTACACGACGGCGGCAAGTTCTACGTCGTGCTCAGCGGCACCACCGACGGAAAGACGGACCTGGTGGTGGACGTGAACCTGCACGCCTCGATGGGGTACGAGACGGGACTGTTCTAGGCGTCGCCTTGCAGGTTCCGTGGCCATTTCTAGGTCTGCCCGAATCAACCTCAGTGTGCGAACAGGCACATCGGTGACTGCATCGCCGGTGTCCGGGAGGCCAGAACAGCGACCAGAAACTCGGGGCCAGCACCCGGGACGCGACTTCTCCTCCCGAAAGCCAAGGGGCTCGGCCCAGAAGAGCCACGATCAGCCAGACCCGCCGCCCTTCCGGTACCAGCGTTGCCTCCGCGTCTGCTCCTGCCGGCGCTCGACGCGACCTGACCCTGGATGTTCCTGTCTGGCGCGGAATACGCAGCAAGCTGGAAGATCTTCCCGGACTCGTTGTAGTCGCGGCCTGGCTGGCTAGGACGGGTGGCACCCTGCCCTGAGACCGAGCCTGCTCGGCGCCTTCAGGGCAAGGGGGAGCCGACACGGAATTGCCTGCCGTCGATCCAGACGTCTGCTTCACCTGTGAGTCGCCGGTCCTTTCGATTTTGATCCAGGCCGGCCTTTGCCCAGGGAGCCCAAAGAGACCAAGGCGGCAAGAAGAGGTAGCCTCCCTGCGGCTCCCCTACTGCAACGTAACGGCCCTTCCAGACGCAAAGGGCCGTCAGCGCACACACGAGCGCCGCTCGTTCATCGTGGTCGGTCGTGACCGGCAAGGACTCGAACAGCTTCGAATCGGTCCACTTCAGGATGGCCGACAGCGCCGCCCACATCCCTTGAGCGCCGCAGGCGTCATACAGCGCATCGAACTTCTCGCCGCGGCTCAATCGGCCGACTGCGCCGGTCGGTAGCAGGACTCCCAGAAAGCCGTTCGGGAAAGCCTCGACGATGTTCTTGTCCGGCCACACGCGAGGGAATGGGGCCGAAAGGGCCGCGCCCGATACTTCACGGTGCCACTGCCAGGCAGTGTCGCAGCCGCCTCTACGGAGAGCGCGGCCAGTCCCCGGCACATGGCTCTCGCCAGGCTTGCATCGAGTCTGAAACGGGTTCCAGACGAAGATTTTCTCGCAGATGCGTGGGGCGTAGTTGAGTTGGCTGCCCGTGAGAACAGGTCCGTCTACTGCAAGGACGTCGAAGGTGCTCGTCCCTAGCGCTGCCTCGCGGCTGTACCGGTCGGAGTACACGTTATCGAGCACGAAGCCCGCCTGACCAGTCCGGCACACGCCGGAGGTCGGTGTCACGAGCGTAAGCCCGACGTCGATCCCGGCCAGCGTCGCCATGGCGTGAGGTAGCTACCACTTCTCCGCGAAGGGGCGCGCCTCCACCTCGAACGACCACGCCGACGGCCCTTGCTGGGTGAGCCGGAAGCCGACCTCGGCGACGTCGTCCGGATGGATGAAGAACGAGTCCGGCTTGTCCGGCATCCTCTCCCGGGTCCTCGGCAGATCCACGACGCCGTCAACGACGATGAGGGCCACATGGATCCCGGCGGGCCAGAGGGCGCGAGCCATCGATTCCGCCAGGCTCCGCTGCCCGCCCTTGGCGGAGGAGAAGGAGGCGGACCTCGCTCCTGCCTTGCGCGACGCGGTGGCGCCCACGAAGACGATGCTGCCGCGCCCGGCGCGCTTCATGGCGGGGATGACTTGCTTGGAGGCGAGGAATCCGCCGAGCGTGTTGACGCGCCAGGCGGACTCGAGCTCCGCCGCGGTCGCCTCCTCGATGCTGCCCCAGACGCCCGAGCCGGCATTGTAGACGAGGACCTCGACGTCGCCGAGGTCGCGGCGGATGGCGTCGAATGCGCGCCCGAGCGAGCCTGCGTCGGTGACGTCACACGCGTACGCGCGCGCATCCGGCAAGGTGGAGGCGAGCTGTTCGGTGAGCTCGGTGGTGCGCGCGAGCAGGGCGACCGCGTAGCCTTCCGAGGCAAAGCGCCGGGCGAAGGCTGCGCCGTTCCCCGGACCCACGCCGACGACGGCACAAACGGGCTTCATCGTGGTTCCTCCTCACCAGCTCATGGCGTTCTTCCACATTGTTGCAGGTCCGTCGCGCGAGCGTCACCGTCGATCGTTTCGCGCGGTGGTATCCGGCCCCCCGTGCCCTGTGCGGCTGATCAGTGCGGGCAATTTCGGGGAGAGGACCATGACTACGACGAAAGGTGTCCGGCTGCTGTTGCTGGTAGCGCTCATCGGAGGAACCGCCTTCGCGAGCGGAGGATTCGGCGGAAACGAGGCGAGCGAGCACGAGGACGGTGAGGCGTACGCCATCGGGTTGTGGGGAGACCTGCCGTACTCGACCGTCCAGGCCACCGGCGGCGTGCCGAATCTGATCGCGGACATGAACTCGCAGGATCTCGCGTTCACCGTCCACGACGGCGACCTGAAGAGCGGTTCGAGCCCGTGCACCGACGACGTTTACACGCAGGCGCTCTCGTACTTCAGCTTGCTGCGCGCACCGGCGGCATTTACGCCCGGCGACAACGACTGGACGGACTGCGATCGGCCCTCGGCGGGCGGGTACAACTCCCGCGAGCGCCTCGATCATGAACGCCAGCTTTTCTTCAACACCCCGTACACGCTCGGGCAGCACCGGATCGGCCAGGAGGTGCAGTCGACTCCGCAGTGCCTGGGCGTGAGCGGCCCCGTGCCGTGCGTGGAGAATCGCCGCTGGACCGTCGGGGGCGTCACCTATGCCACGCTCAACATCCAGGGCTCGTGCAACAACCTCTGCGACGTGGGCCCCGACCCCTCCGAGTGGGCCGCGCGCAACGAGGCCAGCACCGTCTGGATGCAGCAGACGTTCGAGCAGGCCAAGGCGCGCCGGTCGGCGGCGATCATGTTCATCTCGCAAGCGGATCCCGGCTGGGACCTGAGCGACCCGACGCGAGCTCCCCTGCGCGACCCGAAGACGCTCGCCGAGACCGACGGCCAGCCAGACGGCTTCCAGCAGTTCCTGAGCGCGCTGCGGGACCAGGTCGTCGCTTTTCGCAGGCCAGTCGCCTATGTGCACGGCGACTCGCACTACTTCCGCATCGACAAGCCGTTCCTCGATTCGCAGGGTCGCAGGCTCGAAAATTTCACCCGCGTCGAGACGTTCGGGGACAACCAGGCGAACGGCAACAACGACGTGCACTGGATCAAGGTGCTCGTGGATGCGGGCACGCGCGAGGTCTTCAACTACCAGCCGCAGATCGTCCCGGCGAACCGCACCGCCGTCCCGCCTCCGTAGGAGGGGACGGCGGCGTCAGGGTGTGAGGGTCGCCGACCAACTCCCGCAGAGCAGCCGAGCAGCCTGCCCAACGGGGCAGCCACGCCCTACTTTTGCGACGTGGCGATTCTCCAGGCGCTGATCAGCTATCTCGGTAAGTCAGCCGGCAAGGCGCTGAACGCCATCTTCGGCTGGGCGGTGATCGCCCTCTTCGGGCAGACCTCGCCGAGGGAGCAAACGCTGCTCTCGGCCGTCGTGGCAGCCGCCGCGGTCTGGCCCATCCTCATCCTGGGCGTGATCGTCCCCAAGGTCGCGCTGCTGGTGGTCGCCTTCGTCCCCCTCGGGAAGTCGGTGCCCGGTCTCTGGCTGCGGCTCGTCTGGATCGGGCTGGCGATCGCGGTCCCCATCGTGGTGGGCACCGTGGTGGCCAAGCGCGGGTCGCAGGAAACCCTGCCCGAACCAGGCTGGAAGAGACTCCTGCGCGGTTTCCCCATCACCCTGGCGCTGGCCTGCGCCTTCCTGCTCCTACTGGTGATCGCGCCCATCCTCCGCCTGGCCACCGTGCTCCGCGGGCGCGAGATCGTCCGCATCCCGGCACTGATGGACAAAGGCGTCACCGCGGAGGCGATGGCCGCGCTGGCCGACGAGCTGGCGCGCAACGGGATCGTGCTCCGTCCTGCCAAGCCGCCCTGGTACCAGACGGCACCCTCGATGATCCTGCTCAAGGTCGGGGGGAGGGCATTCGCGGCCATGGCCAGCGAGCACGTCGAATACCGCCAGCACCAGGAGCTGGCCCTCACGGTGCTTCCCAACGAGACCATCCTGGCCGGAAGGCCCGTCCAGGTCGGCCGCGCCCGCGCTCTCTGCTCGGAGGTCTACGGGCCCAGGCCGATCATCCAGACCTTCGACGCGAACGCGCGCGAGATCGAGGCCCACGCCAAGCGCGTCTGGGCGATCTACTGCGAGCAACCGCGCGCGCACCGGCATGCGTCCGTCCTGCGGGACCGCGTGACGGAGCTGGCGGCCGAGCTGTCGCGCCAGAACCTGCCCTGGGACGAGTGGCAGATCATCTACCGGCTCCTGCTTCAAGTGGACCGCGCCCTGCGGGGCGAGGAGCCTTTGCTCGAGTACGCACAACGCATGGAGGAGAGGGACATGGCCGAGGAGAAACTTCCGCTGCCGGGGCCGCGGAACGTGGCGAAACTGCCGGCGAGGCAATCGTTGCAGACCGCCGTGCCCGCTTCGATGCAGAACCTGTCGAATCGGGAGCTGATCGGTCAGGTGATCGACAGCGCCACCCAGCTGGCGAAGAAAGAGATCGAGCTGGCGAAGAGCGAGCTGCGCTCGGACATCAAGGCCGAGCTGACCATGGCCAAGGGGCTCGGCGTCGCCGGCCTCTGCGCCCTCTGGGCGGTGGGGCTGATGCTGGTGGCCTGCGCGCTCGCGCTCGGCACCGTCATGCCCGAATGGGCGGCGGCACTGATCGTCGCCGGGGTGGTGCTGGCGGTCGGCACGGTCGCTGGGCTGATCGGCTGGGGCAAGCGCGTGAAGAAGCCGCTGGAAGCGACCCGGCGCACTCTAAAGGAGGACGCACTGTGGGCGAAAGAACGTCTCGCTTGACCGACGGGAACGGCAAGGCTGAATCGAGGCCCCCGCGCGAGATCGAGCGGGAGATCGAATCCCTGCGCACGCGGCTCGACCGATCGCTGGCCGAGCTGGACCGCAGGCGCCACGAGCTGACCGACATCCGCCTGCAGATGCGGAAACATCCGGCGGTGTTCATCGGCGCAGGTGTCGCGGTGGCACTCATGCTCGGCGGCATCGGGTTCGCGATCTATCGCTCGCGCAAGGGCGAGGAGCTGCCGCAGAAGGCGAAGAGGCTGCGGATCGCGGGCAGGCGCGCGCTGGACCAGCAGGCGAAGCTGGTGCGCGCGCAGCCGCCGGTCTGGCAGAAGATGGCCGCGGCAGTCGGGACCACCATCGCGGTGAGCCTGGCGAAGAAGATGGTCGAGCGGACCTGGAACCGGACCGTGGAGGCGGGCCGCACCTAGCCCCTGCCACCGAAGGTGGCTCTGGGGCTACGCTTGAGCGAGGTCATTTGGCCGTTCCTGCGCTCGACCGCGCGATCTCTCAGGCTGCCAAACCGAAGCGAGCCGCCTGATGCAGCGCCGCGAGGTAAGACCGACACCATTCCGGTGTCGTGCGCGCCGCACGCCGCCAGCCGACGCGCAGCAACCACGACCGCGCTTTCCCAAGCAGGATCTCGCGGTCGCATTTGGCCGACGAAAAGGGGTCGCCACCTGACTCCCCGCCGTAGTGGTGCGCGGAGTTTCCGAAGCCCGAACCTGCCCAACGACGTCTCGAAGCACGCAGCGATCGCGCGGAAGCAGCGGCGGCTCCGCAGATTCCATACGTGCCGCTCGACGCGCATGGTCACGAGGACCGGAGTCGGTTTGTCGAATCGCGGTCGCGCCCGATGGGACACCAATGAACGCGGGCCCTTGGGTTTGCGGCCTGCTCCGCGACGGCGCCCACCACGGGACGGCAACTTCAGCGACAGTTGAGTGGTCGGATTCATGATTGGGGACAGATTGCCAGAGGGGTCTGACATCTCGGCAGGTCCAGAGCCGGTAGATCGCTTGCGGATCCGCATCGCCCCTGTCCCAAGTGTCAGCGATGTTGTGACTTGCTCATGCACGCCTGGCGCACCGCCGATCGGGCGGTCCTCCAAAACTCTCGTGCGCTGGACGATCACGGCCGTCGCCGACGCCGCGAAGCGCTTCCGCCGTGTCGCCGGCGCTGGGGAGTCGATGACGAAGCTCGTCGAGATACCGGGTGAGTCTGCGTCGGGACAGCGGACGTCGGTGAACCTATCGGGACCACCCGTTGACTCGCGGATGGGATGCTTCCAATTGCGTCGTACTGGAGGAGTGACGAGCGTCAAGGAGACCGATGGGTACCTGCATCACCCGAGCGGCGCCGTGTAGGTCAAGTAGCCGAACGATCCGCGGCGGCACTCCGTCAACCAGACGGAGTGCCGCCCACGGGCTACCCGCTGAATACTTCCTTGGCGGGACCGCCAGCGCCCTTGCCGCCTCGACCGCCAGCACCGCCGGCACTGCCCCACCCGCCATTGCCGCCGGCGCCGATCTCGCTGGTGCTCCTTCGTCCTCCGCTGCCGCCCTCTCCCCCGGCGCCACCGGCACCGCCTTTTCCACCCAGGCCTCCCAATCCGCGCGTGCCGAGGTGGAACGTGTTGTTCGGGGCCACCTTCACGTTCGGTGAGCTCGAGAGGAAGATCCCGAACGAGCCGCCGCCACCCAGCCCTCGTCCGCCGCCCTTGCCACCCGATCCGCCGGCTCCGCCGCCCGCTCCTCCGTTGCCGTTGCCCTCGACGCAAGGGTGGAGGAAGTTGCAGTTCTGGCCGCCACCACCTCCGCCAGCTCCCCCTCCGCTCCCGTTGGATCCGTCTCCGCCGGGAGCGCCGGGAACGGGAACGTACCCGCTTCGGCCTGCGACGCCTTCCCCGGTGCCATCGGCCCCGTTCGAACCGGGTGCACCGCTGGCGCTGGCAGAAGCGCCATCGCCACCGGGGTATCCCTTGCTCCACTCGTTCGCACCGCCGGCGCCACCGCCGCCTCCGGAGGGTCCATCGCCGCTGGCGCCGTCTGCACCCTGCCTGGTCCCTGGTTTGCCGCCTTGGCCTCCTGCTCCACCCGCGAACCCGGGGCGGCTGCCTCCCGAGCCGCCCCACGCATTGCAGGACTTGCTGTCCTCACACCCGTCCTCCCCGTTCCCGCCCTTCTCACCGGCGGTGCCCGGAGCGCCCGGTGCGCCCTGCGCGCCGTTGGCTCCGTTTCCAGCGGCGATGTCATTGTTCGAGATCGTCACCGCGCTGCTCGAGGCGAGGAGGATGCCGTACGAGCTTTCCCCCGGCAGCGCTGCATTCGCGCTGATCACGCTGAGTCCATCGATGACGAGACCGCCGACGGAGCTGCCCGAGATCGCTCTAGGGCTGCCGCTGATCACCTTCGTGACGGAGGTGGCCGGCTTGCGCACCCAGTTGGCATCGAAGCCGCCGTACAGGCTGACGGCATCCGCGAGGACGAGGCTCTCCTCGAACTGGCCAGCGCCGATGTAGACGTCCGCTCCAGTCGCCTTTGCCTTTTCGATCGCCGACTGGATGTTCTTCAAGGGCTCTGCGCGGGTTCCGGCCTTGCTGTCGTTGCCCGTCGCCGTCACGAAGATGGCTTTCGACCTGTCCTCCATGACGTTCACCTGGACGCGTGCGGGAGCGCTGACCCTCCGCCCGTCGTTCACGACGAGATCGAACTGGAGCGTGCCGACCTCGCCGGGCGCAGTGAATGTCGGCTTCGCTCCCGAGAGCTCTTCGGTCCCACCCGTCACGTCTGTACCGAACTTCTGCTTCCAGGTGTAGGTCAGCGGAAGTCCGGACAGACTCTGGCTGGCGCTTCCGTCGAGCTCGACCAACTCTGCCATGTTCACGTCCCTGGCCAGGCCCGGGATCGCGATGGGGGCCGGTGGAGAGGCCATGGTGCTGAAGCTCCAGCTGAACTCCGACGCGAGCGGATTCCCCGCCAGGTCCTTGGCCGACGTCTTGATCGTCGCCTTGTACGTCGTGTCGTACGCGAGAGCTGAGCTCGGTGTGAACGTCACCTTCTTGTCCTTGTAGGCCACCGACCCCGACACAGCGGGTGAAATGCTGAGCGCGCTGCTCATGACCGAATCCGCGGACATCTCCTCGGAGAATGCGACGACGATGGTCGAATCGAGAGCCACGCTGGTCGTCCCGTCGACGGGCATCGTGTTCTCGACCTTCGGCGCGACGACGTCGGCTGGCGTATTCGGGCCGCCGTCGCTCCGCCCGCTTTCGGCTTGTTTTCCACCGCAAGCGAACGCGAATGCAATGAACGCAAAAGCAAGTCTGTATCGTGTCAGGCGAACCATGTTTCCCCCCTCGATTGGCGAACTCTTTTGGTCGTGATCGACGGACCGGATGCAGGTGTGGCGCCGCAGTGGCGCCTCGTCGCACCGGGCTGGCAATTCGCTGTGCAAACGCAACCCTCCATGAGGCGGAAGGGAAGCTCCCGCCGTGCCAGCAGCGGTAGAGCAAGCGCGGTGCCGTCGGGCTCGACCGGGCCATCTTTCAGGCTGCCAAAACGAAGTGAGCCGCTTCAGGCAGCGCAGCGAGGTAAGACCGACACCATTCGGGTGTCGTGCGCGCCGCACGCCGCCAGCCGACGCGCAGCAACCACGACCGCGCTTTCCCAAGCAGGAGCTCGCGGTCGCAATTGGCGGACGAGAAGGGGTCGCCACCTGACTCCCCGCCGTAGTGGTGCGCGGAGTTTCCCAGCACATACGCGATCCCATTGACGAGCTCCGTCGGAGTCCGCAGGAGACGCGCGTGATAGTGGTCCTCGAACACTCGGCCTCGAGCCCCCATGAGCCTGTTCAACGCCTTGGCGATGCGAACGCTGAGGCCCTGCATCCCGCGCGAGAGCGACTCGGAGTCGTCAGCTTCGACGATGAGGTGCAGGTGGTTGCCAAGCACAGAGAACTCGATCAGCCGCAGCCCGAACCTGCCCAACGACGTCTCAAAGCACGCAGCGATCGCCCGGAAGCAGCGGCGGCTCCGCAGATTCCATACGTGCCGCGCGACGCGCGTGGTCACGAGGACGGGAGTCGGTTTGTCGAATCGCGGTCGCGCCCGATGAGACACCAACGAACGCGGGCCCTTGGGTTTGCGGCCCGCCCCGCGGCGGCACCCACCACGGGACGGCAACTTCAGCGACAGTTGAGTGGCCGGATTCATGATTGGGGACAGATTGCCAGAGGGGTCTGACATCCCCGGCGGTCCAGAAACGGAGCGCGTCCTCAGGCTCCCACGAGGGGGCGGATCGAATGCGCCGTCGCGAGGACTGCTACGCACTGCTCGTCAAAGCCGTGGTCCGGACAAGGTCGCGATCGAGAGAGGCCCGGCGGCACGTCCCTGGTAGCCAGGCCACAGGGTCACTGCACCGCACTGCCGACCTACATGTACAGCCCGCCGTTCACCCGGAGCACCTCTCCCGTGATGAACGCCGCCCGGTCCGACGCCAGGAACGCAATCGCTTCCGCCACCTCCCGCGCCGTCCCGGCTCGCGCCAGCGCGGCGCCCTCGGCCATCGCCTTCTTCGCCGCCTCAGGCAAATCCTTCGTCATGTCCGTCTCGATCCACCCCGGGCTCACCGCGTTCACCCGGATGTTCCGGCTCCCGAGCTCGCGCGCCAGCGACTTGGTCAACCCGA
>Ga0209526_10000071_pt1 | contig 54636 bp, 53 predicted proteins | sample JacPinW_OM2H0_M1_FD_188566 | JGI IMG/M metagenome (GOLD analysis project Ga0209526, IMG submission 188566) | Forest soil microbial communities from Algoma, Ontario, Canada - Jack Pine, Ontario site 1_JW_OM2H0_M1 (SPAdes) (version 2) | ecosystem: Environmental > Terrestrial > Soil > Boreal... | reverse complement strand
GAGCGGTGCGCTTTGCCTCGCTGCGGGAGGCGCTGGGCGCGGTTCGCGAGGTGCTTCGGGTGGGACTGCGGCCGCCGATCGTCCGCCTCCTCGATCCGCTCGACACGCTCTTCGCCGCCGCCGATCCGATCCACGTGCCGCAACCGCTGAAATGGCTGGCGGAAGGCGCGCAGGGGGAGGCCCTCCGGCTGGCGCTCCGCGCGCCGCTGCTGCTGAACCGGCTGATCGACGCGCTGCCGGCGTCGTCGGTGGTCGTGCTCGGCTTCGAGGGCGACTCCGAGGATGACGCGGCGGAGGAAGGTGAAGCGGCGCTGACCATCTGCCGCAGCGCGCGGGGCGACGATCTCGGCGCGGCGCCCGCGGAACGGTGGCTGGCCACCATCCACCGGCCGTCGTGGCGGCAGGCGCCGCTCTTCGCCGCGGGCGCGTTCGTGGAGACGCTCGACGTGGCCACCACCTGGGAGCGCGCCGAACCCCTGTACCAGGCCGTCCGCCGGGCGGCTCAGGGCCTTTCGCTGGTGCGTGCCCACTTCGCCAACGCGGCCAAGGAAGGATGCGCGGTCGAGCTTTCGCTCTTCGGTCTCGCGGGGGTGCCCGCAGGCGAGATCGCCGGCTGGTCGAGGGAAGACGCCGAGGCGGACTTCGAGCGCGCGGAGCAGGCGCGAGAGGCTGCATGGAGCGCTGCGCTCGGGGCGGTCGCAGACGAAGGAGCGACCATCTCGCACCACTCCGGGGTCGGGTCGGCGCGCCAGGCGTTTCTCCGCCGCGAGCTGGGAGAGGGAATGCGCCAGCTCCGGGCGCTGAAGAAGGCATTCGATCCGCACGGCATCCTCAATCCCGGGAAGCTGCTCCTGTGATCGCGCGCGACGATCTCGCCGCCACCGGGGTGGCGCTGGTGGACGATGGAGAGGGGGTGCGCGTGACACCGCCGAGCACGGTGTCGCTGGCGCGGGCGGTGGCCGTGGCCCGAGGCTACCGGCTTCCGCTGCGCATCCGGGGAAGCGGCGACGCGCCCGCGAACGCGCCTGCCTCCGGCGTGCTCTTCGATCTGGCCTCGCTGGACCGCATCGCATCGGTGGATGCCGCCAACGGGCTCGCGCGGGTGGAGGCGGGTTGCAGCGTGGCGGCGCTGGAATCGGCGGTTCGGCGTTCCGGGTGCACGCTGGGCCCGCTGCCACCGTCCGTGCGCGCCGGGTCGGTCGGCGCCTGGCTCGCCGGGCCGACGCGCGGCCAGCGAGGCATCCCGGGCGCCCGCCGGCAGACCGCCGCGCTCACCGTCGCAGCGGTCCTGGCGGATGGGCGCATCGCGGAGGGGCGCCCCGCGCCGGCCAAGTCGGTGGGTCCCGATCTCGATCAGCTCGCGCTCGGCGGCGGCGGTTCGCTCTGCATCATCGCCGCGGCCTCGATCCGCCTCTACCCGGCGGCGCTCGCCATGCCCAGCGCCTGGCGCTGCCCGGACGTGGCCGGCGCGATCGCGGCCCTCGAGCGCGTCTGCGAGCACCGCCTCGCTCCGGGGCGCGCCAGAATCCAGGCCGGGCCGGACGGCGCCACGCTCGGCATGGCCTGGGAAGGTCTCCAGAGCGCGGCCATCGAGCGCGATCGGGCAGCGCGGATCCTGCGCGAGACTTGCCTGCCAGCCCCGGAGGTGCCGCCCAACTTCGTCCGCGAGCCCTCCCAAGGACATCCGGTGGAGGTGGACGCGCGATGGGCCAGCCTCCGCTCCTGGTCGTCGCACGGCGATCTCCACCTCTTCGGCTTGCACGCCGGCGGCGCGTTCGCCGTGCTCTCGTTGCCGGAAGCGGGCGGGGCGGAGCAGGGAGCCGCTCTAGCCCGCGCGGCCGGCGCGCGCGTGATCGCGCCACGGCGGCTGCGCGATGCCGGACCGGGCTGGGAGGCAGCCGGCGCGGGCGCCGCCTGGGAGCGACTCGTCGGCGCTCTAGGAATCGAAGCGTGATCGCCCTCCGGCAAGAGCAGGAGCTCTGCGAGTACTGTCCCAAGATGTGCCGCTTCGCCTGCCCGGTGAGCGAGGTGACGGGGCGCGATGCGCTCACTCCCTGGGCCAAGGTCTCCCTCGCGGCCCTCTGCGGGCGCGAGCCCGATGCCTCCGCGACGCTGGCCTTCGCCGGCTGCACAGGGTGCGATCGCTGCGTGCACCATTGCGCGCACGCCAATGACGTTCCGGCGATGCTGTTCGCGGCGCGCGCGACCGCGGTCCGCGCCGGCGTCGCTCCGCGATCCTGGGCCGATCTGGCCCTGCGCTTCTCCACCCAGGGGCACGGCGAGACCCGAGATCTCGCCGCCGTGCGCGCGGGCCTGCCGGAAGCGCGAGGAGAAGCGATGCTGTTCCCCGGCTGCGAGGCCCTGGCCCAGGGTGGCGGGGAGGTGCGCGAAGCGCTCTTCGTGGCGGAGAAGCTGGGCGTGCCGCTTCGGTTGGCTCCAGCGGGCGCCCTCTGCTGCGGGCGCAAGCTGCTGGAGGGCGGCCATCCCGAGTTGCACCGGGCGCACGGGACCCGGGTGCGCGCGGCGCTCCTGCCCGGGCGGGGACCGGTGCACGTGGTGTTCCTCGATCCAGGATGCGCCCAGGACGTCCTGAAGAGCTGGGAGCTGCCGGCGGGATCGCGGGTCGAGCACGTCACGACCTATCTCGCCCGTCTCCTGGTGGCCATGCCCGAGGACGAACGGCCGCCGCCGTTGCCGGAAGCCCTGACCTTGCACGATCCCTGCGCGCTCGCGCGTGGTCTGCGCGAGACCATCGCGCCACGGGCGCTGCTGGCGGCGGCCGTCAGCGAGCTTCGCGATCCGGTGCGGTGCGGCGTGGAGACGAGCTGCTGCGGGGCCTCCGGCCTTCTTCCGGGCACGCTGCCCGACGTCGCCCGCCGGATCGCCGAGGAGCGCAAGGCGGAGCTGGGTGGGCCCGCCGCCACTTCCAGCCCCGCTTGCGCAGCCGCCCTGGGCGCGACTGCGATAGTCTCCGTCCTTGCGCGCTGGCTGGCGCAGGGGACGAATTGAAACCATTCCTGGTGGTCAATCCGCGGTCGGCCAACGGGGTCACCGCGCGCCACTTCGACGGGATCGCGCGGGTGGTGCGGGACGCCGTGGGGGACGTGACGCACGCATTCACCGAGCGGGCCCTGCACGCAGCCGACCTGACTCGCGAGGCGCTGCGCGCCGGCCATGACCTCATCGTCGCGGTCGGAGGCGACGGCACCATCAACGAGGTGGTCAACGGGTTCTTCCAACCGGCCCGTCCCGGGCAGCCGCCGAGGCCGATCCGGCCGGGCGCGGCCCTGGCCTTGCTGCCGCGGGGAACAGGAGGAGATCTGCGGCGCACCCTCGGGCTCGACGGCGACCTCCGGAGCTGTGCCGCGCGTCTCAAGGGAGAACACGCCGCGGTGGACGTCGGCCGCGTCGACTACCTCGACGACGACGGCCTCGCCGCGAGCCGCTATTTCATCAACGTCGGCGAGGTCGGAGTGGGGGTTCGGGTGGTGGAGATCGCCAACCGCTCCAGCAAACGGCTCGGCGGCAAGGTGACGTTCATGCTCGCCTCGCTCCGCGCCCTGGCAGGCTGGCACGACCTGCGCGTGGGCGCCTCGTTCGACGGCGGTCCCGAGGAGGAACTGTCGATCACCACGCTGGCGATCGCGAACGGCAAGTACTTCGGGGGCGGCATGATGGTCGCTCCGGAAGCGCGGCTCGACGACGGTCAGTTCCACGTCACCATCTGGAGCGGATACCGGCTTTCGGACTTCGTGCTCAAGAGTGGGTCGATGTACGACGGGTCCCACGTGAATCTGAAGGGGACGCGAACGCGGACGGCGCGCACCGTCCGCTTGGAGCCCAAGGGCCCTGGGCCCGCCGGCATCGAGGTGGACGGCGAGCGTCTGGGGCGTCTTCCGGCCACGTTCACTCTGCACCCCGGTGCCCTGCTCCTCGTCCGGTGACGGTTTGGCGGCGCAGGCGCCCCGCACTATGCTCGGGGCATGCCGCTCATCGCCATCCTCGTTCTCGCCGCCGCATCGAGCCAGGACGTCGTGCAGCTCACGCAGAAGTCGCAGGTCAAGGAGCTCTGCGACGCGCTTCGCGCCCAGCCCTCCGAGTCGGACCTCGACCCGGCCCAGGTGGCCGCCGCGCGCAAGGCCGCGCAGGCCCGCCGCGACGAGGCCGCATCTCGCTGGTACAGGGTGGAGGTGCCGGCCAAGGGCTTCGCGTTCGGCCGTTACCGGGCGCAGGACCAGCAGCTCGAGCTGGACGGAGACCGGCCGCTGCGCGCCGTCGACGACACGCTCTCGCTCGACCTGGACGGCGCCGATGACGTCGCCTTCAACGCCCGCCCGGAACAGGTCACTGCCTGGAACCAGGAGAAGAGGGCGAAGACGCTGAAGCTGGTGGTGGTCTGGAAGCCCGCCGGTGAGCGCTGCGCGGGCAGCGCCGCGGCGGAATCCTGGAGGCTCGCTGGCCATGCGCGCTCGTGGGAACTGGCCGGCGCGCAAGGCGCGGTTGCCGCCGCCAACGAGGAGGGGGAACCCATCGGCGGAGGCCCGAGGCAGGTCCAGGTCGAGAAGGTGGCGATCGACTCCGACGACGCTCCGCCGCAGAACGATGGGAGGGCCCGTCTCGCGGCGGCCCAGGGGGCGCTGGACCGTTGCGCTTCCGGCGCCCAGCGCGCCGGGAAGCTCCTGGTCACCTTCGCGGTGCAGGGCGGACGGGTGCGAGATCCACAAGTCATCATGGATTCGGTCCGCGACGAGAAGGTGTCTGGCTGCGTTGCGCGCGCCATCTCCGGCGCGGAGGTGGGCGGGAACGGTCGGGGAACGGCGGCGATCGCCGTCCAGTAGAGCGGTCCGGGCTGGCTCCCGGCTCAGTGCGCGGCGCCCCAGGTCTTTCCCGAACCCAGCTCGACCACCAGCGGCACCGCCAGGTCCGCGGCCCTGCTCATCTGCGTCTTCACGATCGGAGCCACCGCCTCCACTTCCGCCGGAGGCGCCTCCAATACGAGCTCGTCGTGGACCTGGAGGAGCATGCGCGCCTGGTATTTTCCGCGCAGCGCGGCGTCCACCAGCAGCATGGCGCGCTTCACCAGATCCGCCGCGCTTCCCTGGATGGGCGTATTCACCGCAGTGCGCTCCGCCGCGCTCCGTGCGCTGGGGTTCTTGCTGTTGATGTCCGGCAGGTAACGGCGGCGCCCGAACATCGTCTTCACCATCCCGGTGCTGCGCGCAGAGGCGATGGTGTCGTCGAGCCACTGCTTCACCTTGGCGTAGCGGGCGAAATAGCGCTCGATGATGTCCGCGGCCTCGCTCTTGTCCAGCCCCAACCGGTGGGCCAGGCCGAAGGCGGACAGGCCGTAGGCGATGCCGTAGTTGATCATCTTGGCGATGTCGCGCTGCTGCCGCGTCACCTCCGAGGGCGGCACCCCGAAGGTCTCGCCGGCGGTGCGGGCGTGCAGATCCTCGCCCGATTCGAAGCTCGCGCGCAGCACCGGATCGCCCGAGATGTGCGCCAGCACGCGCAGCTCGATCTGCGAGTAGTCGGCGCTGAGCAGCAGCCAACCCGGCTCGGGGATGAACGCCTCGCGGATCTTCGCGCCGATCGGGGTGCGGATGGGGATGTTCTGGAGGTTCGGGTTGATGCTGGACAGGCGGCCGGTGGCCGCGACGGCCTGGTCAAACGTGGTGTGCAGCCGGCCGTCCTTGCCCAGGACGGCGGGCAGGGCGTCGAGGTACGTGTTCTTCAACTTCGTCAGCTGCCGGTGTTCCAATACCTTGGCGGGCAGCGGGTGCTGCTGGGCCAGCTCCTCGAGCACTTCCTGGTCGGTGGAAGGTCCGGTCTTGCCCCGCTTCAGGACGGGGAGGTTGAGCTTCTTGTAGAGGACTTCGGCGAGCTGCTGCGTGGACGCCGGAAGGAACTCGCCGCCGGCGAGCTGGAAGATCTCCCGGAGGAGCGCGTCGATCTGACGGCCGAGCTCCTCCCCCAGCTGCTGCAGCCGGGGCACGTCGATGCGGATTCCGGTCACTTCCAGATCGGCCAGCACCTCGATCAGCGGCTTCTCGATGTCCGTGTAGAGGCCGAGCAGCTCGGGATCGCCGCGCAGGTCCTCGCCCAATGCCTCGGAGAGGCGGCGCGCTCCTTCGACCAGCGCGGCGGCCGCCGCACCCGTCACGTCCACTGGCAGCTCCGCGAGCGGCGTCGCCTTCTTTCCTTTCCCGCTCTGCTCGCAGAGCTCCTTCAGCAGCGGCAGCTCGCAGGAGATGCGCTCGCGTGCGGTCTGCACCAGCGAGTGATCGCGGCCCGTCGGGTCGATCAAGTACGAGACGATGCGCGAGTCGATGCCCAGGCCCTTTAGGTTTACGCCCACGCGGCGCCAGGCATCGACGTCGCGCTTCAGATCGTGCCCGTCCTTGATGATGCCTGGGTCCTCGAGCAGCGGCTTGAGCAGCGGGATCGCTTTCCTGGCGTTGATCTCCGCCGGCGCGAACAGGACGCCGGAACCGCCGGCTCCGGCTGGGCGGTGGCCGAGCGGAATGTAGACGGACTCCTCGGGAAGGGAGATCGCGAGCCCGAGCAGCTCGTCGCGCAAGGGCTCGTCCTCGCTGGTCAAGGTGAGGATGGCGAACCGCCCCCTCGCCCGCGCCTTGTCGACGACCCGCTGCACCTCCTCGACGGTGGTCGCAATCGAGCGCGCTCCGCTGGGCGGGGTGGGCGGCGGGCGCGGCAGGTCGTTCACCAGGCGGACGAACTCCAGCTGGGTGAAGAGCTGCCGGGCGCGCGGCTCGTCGATCGGCTTGCGCTCGAGGTCCTCGAGCTGCACGGGCAAGGGCAGGTCGTCGTAGAGCGAGATGAGCTTCCGGCCCCGGCGCACGTTGTCGAGGTTGGCGAGGAGGTTCTCGCGCAGCTTCGGCTTCTTCACGTGGGTCGCGTTGGCCAGCACGTTCTCCAGCGTGCCGTGCTCCTTGAGCAGCCCCGCCGCGGTCTTCTCGCCCACTCCGGGCACCCCGGGGATGTTGTCGATCTTGTCGCCGGTGAGCGCGAGCAGGTCGGCCACCTGGGAGGGCGGAACGCCCCATTTTTCCTCGACCTCGGCGGGGCCGTACCACTTCTCGTACATCGAGTCGTAGCAGCGGATGCCGTCGACCACGAGCTGCATCATGTCCTTGTCGCCGGAGACGATCACCACGTCCCAGCCCTGCGCCCGGGCGCGCTTCGCCAGCGTGGCGATGACGTCGTCGGCCTCGTACCCGGGAAACCCGATCGCCGGGACCCGCATCGCCTCCAGCACCTGACGCACCAGCGGGAACTGCGGCATCAGATCGTCGGGAGGAGCGCCGCGGGTGGCCTTGTAGCCGTCGTAGATCTCGCTGCGCTTCGCCTTGGCTTCCTCGTCGAAGGCGACCGCGAGGTGGGTCGGGCTTCCCTCGCGGATGGCGCGCAGGAGCATGGTGGTGAAACCGTAGACGGCGTTGGTGGGCACGCCCTGACGCGTCGAGAGGTGGGGGAGGGCGTGGTAGGCGCGGAAGATGGTGTGCGAGCCGTCCACGAGCCAGAGCGAAGGCATCGGCCGCGGGTTTTAACATCGGAAAGGGACTGCTGCTCACCCTTCCTCGCGGAAAATATCCATGTCCACCGGGATGCCCCGCTGCTGCAGGTCGTCGTAGAACCTGGGGACGAACCCGGTAGCGACGAAGCGGCCCACCACGACCCCCTGGTCGTCGAAGCCTTCCTGCTTGAAGCGGAAGATGTCCTGCAGGGTGATCACGTCCTGCTCCATGCCCGAGACCTCGCTGATGGCCGTGACCTTCCGCGATCCGTCGGCGAAGCGCGTCTGCTGGAGGATCACGTTCACCGCGCTGGCGATCTGCTCCCGGATGGCGCGCACGGGCAGCTCCATGCCGCTCATCAGCACCATGGTCTCCAGGCGGGCGAGCGCGTCGCGGGTGGAGTTGGCGTGCAGAGTGGTGAGCGACCCGTCGTGGCCGGTGTTCATGGCCTGCAGCATGTCGAGCGCTTCGCCGCCCCGGCACTCGCCGACCACGATCCGGTCCGGCCGCATCCGCAGCGCATTCCGCACCAGGTCGCGGATGGTGATCTGGCCCTTGCCCTCGATGTTCGCCGGCCGGGACTCGAGCTGGATCCAATGCTCCTGGGGCAGCTGCAGCTCCGCGGCGTCCTCGATGCTGACGATCCGCTCCTGCTCCGGAATGTAGCCGGCCAGGACGTTGAGCAGGGTGGTCTTGCCCGAGCCCGTGCCGCCCGAGATCACGACGTTGCGCCGCACCTTGACGCAGGTCTCGAGGAACTGCGCCATCGGCGGCGTCAGGGTCCCGAATCCGATCAGGCTGTCCGCGCCCAGCAGGTCGCGCTTGAACTTGCGGATGGTGATGCAGGGTCCCTTCAGCGCCAGAGGGGGAATGATGGCGTTGACGCGGCTGCCATCGGGGAGGCGCGCATCGACGAAGGGCGACGACTCGTCGATGTGCCGTCCCAGGGGCGCGACGATCCGTTCAATCACTCCCAATACCGCTTGCGCCGAGCTGAACGCCTTTTCGACGCGCTCCAGCCTGCCTTCCCGCTCCACGTAGACCTGCGTCGGGCTGTTCACCATGATCTCGCTGACCGAGTCGTCGGCGAGCCAGGTCTCCAGCGGACCGAGCCCGAGGGCCTCGTTGAGCACGTCCTCGATCAGCCCCTCCCGGTCGAGGTGCGGATCCAGCTCCCCGGTCTGGTCCATCCGGCTGACGATCTGCCGGACGCTGGCTTCGGCCTTCTGCCACAGCTCGTCGGAGCCCAGCGCATCGAGATCCAGCCGGCGCAAGTCCAACGCCTCGATCAACCGTCCGTGCACGAGCTGCAGCGTCTGCCCATGGTTGACCGGCGGGGCAGCATGGCTCGGGGCAGGGGTCGGAGTCCCCGGCCGGGGATGAGGCTCCCGGCGCGTCGCTTCCCCCGCGGCGGAGTGGGGCATGGCCGGGGTCATGGTCGGCTCTTCGGCGATCGGCGCGACGTCCGCCGGGGCACCGTCTTGCGGAAGCCCCAGATCCGGAGGCTCGACGTTGAGGATGAAGTCGCCGATGTAGACCTTGTCCGCCGCCGAGATGACCTGCGGCCCGGCCAGCTTCCTGCCGTTCACGTACGTGCCGTTGGTGGACTTGAGATCGAGGACGATGATCTTGCCGTCCTTGACCACGATCCGGGTGTGCTTCTTGGAGATGTTGCCCTTCGGCAAGCAGATGTCGTTCTCGTCGACGCGGCCGATGGTGATCTCTTCGCACTCGAAGTCGAGCCGCTGCGTGGGGCCGCCCTTCTCCGTCAGGATGATGCTGAATGACATCTGTCTGGGCCCCCCCGAAGCGCAGAGTACCTTGCAGTGGTTCTGAGGAGCAAAGGCGCCCTGAGTATCGTTCGCTGAGACGCCGCCGGGCTGCATGGCCGTGCGCCGCCACGCAGAAAGCGAGCACGCCGGCGAGGCACGGCACGTGAGGCGAGAGACACGGGGCGGCGCTTACTGCGCGCAATGTGCTTTCTGATGCGGCGGCGCGACGGCCACGCACCCCGTCGGCTATCTGCGCGCGGAGACTCCAGTGCGCCAGCCCCTCCGCGCTCCGCGGTGATTCGGGGAGTATCCGGAACGAAGGGTGCAGTGGACAAAGGTCTGTCTCGAGCAACGCTCCATCACGGCAAGGAGTCACTTGAGGCCTGACCCATTCCCGGAACTGATTTGGGCAGACCTCCTCGCAGCGGCGACGGCCAGGGAGTGTCGGTCCCTCCTGCACGCTGGGAACCGGATGAGAGCTAATGAGAACGTCCGCTGGCGTGGCAATTGATTTGGGCAGACCTTCCGGGGACGCTCGCTGACACTACAGCTCGGGGCGTGGGCGACTTCCCCCTGCGGACGTCCTGACGAAAAGTTCAAATCTGAACTCGTTCCGGAACGAGTTGAGGGCATGCGTCGGCGGAGACTTCAGTGCGCCAGTCGGGCTCAGCTCACCTGGTTGAACTGGTCGCGGCGCACAGGGCCGAGTTTCGGATCGCCTATCCATCCTGCCGCGTCGAATTCCTGCGGGACGGGCCAGCCCCCAGGCCGCATGACCGGCTCACGAAAAGCTGGCCACGGGACCGGCAGTGCGACCACGACGTGCATGTCAGTCGAAGATGGAAAACGAAACCGATTCGGCTGAGTCCTTGTACAGGTGGCGCGCGTCGTCGAGGAGGTCCTTGGCCTTGTCGCTGGCGGGTGAAATCAGCCGGGGCGTGACATAGATGGCCAGCTCGGTCTTGTGCTCGATGAAGCTGCGGCTCTTGAAGAGCTCACCAAGGATGGGGATGTGGCCGAGCAGCGGGACCTTGGAGACTTCCTTCTCGTCGGTGTAGCTGAACAGGCCGGAGAGGACGATGGTTTCGCCGTCCTGGATGGTGACGCTGGTCTTGACGTCGCGGACGCGGAAGCCGGGCACCTCGAATCCGTTGGCGCGGACGGAGATGCTGCGATCCAGGTCGCTGATCTCGGCGTAGATGTCGGTGGCGATGTTCCCGGTCCGGTCGGCGGTCGGGGTGATCCGGAGGATGATCCCGAACTTCCGGAACTCGACCGAGAACTGGTTTTGCGTGGCCATCAAGATGGGGACCTCGCCGCCGGCGGCGAATTCCGCCTTCTCGCCACTGGCGCAGATCAGGCGGGGGCGGCTGAGGACGCGCGCCGCGCCGTCGTCGAAACGGGCGGCGGCGGAAAAGTCGGTGGCGGCGGCTGCGTTCACGCTCACGCTGCCGGACTTCTGCGTCTGGCCGCTGTCCAGACCGCGGAGGGGATGAACGATGTTGACGCTCGCCGTCACCCCATCGCCGCTGGAGACCAGCGACGAAGGAGGCTTGATTCCCACCAGCTTGCTGCTGCCCGAGCTGACCTCGACGAAGTCCACCTCGACCAGGACCATCTTCCGGGCCCCCACCGTGACCAGGTTCTCCGCCTTTTCCCCCGTGGCCCGGGTCAGCAGATCGAGCTTCCTCAAGTCCTCCGGCGACTCCACCGAGCCTTCGAGCACCAGCGAGCCCCCCAGCGCCGCCGCCGACACGCCGCGGAGCCCGTTCTTCTGCAGGGCCCTGTTCAGGGCCTCGGCGGCGAGCTTTCTCGCGTTCCCGCTCGCCCGCACGAACGACTTGACCGAGGGGTACAGCTGCAAGATCTGAATGACCCGCTCGTAGTCGCCGGTGGTGACGGTCTCGCCGTCGAGGAAGACCCGGTCGCCCACCACGCGGACCTGGATGCCCTCGCGGTCTCCCAGCAGCGCCCGGATCTCGCTGACCAGCTCCTTCGGATCCTGCTTGCGGACCACGACCACGTAGCTGAGCCGGCTGTCGTTGCTGCGCCAGACCAGCAGCGAAGTGCGTCCCTCGCCCAGGCCGGTGATCAGCAACTCGCCGCCGCCGCCCACCTGCTTCACGTCCGCGATCTCGGGCTCGCCGATGGCCACGCGCGCCACGTTCCCCAGCTGGATGACCTTCTGCTGCCCGACGCCGAGGCTGATGACGCCGCCCTCGGGCTGGGCCAGCGGCGTGGCAAGCGCCAGAGCCAGTAGGAAGAGCATGATGGCGACCACGTTCGCAGAACGCGCCGCGGGCGGCCATCGGTCAGAAGAGCGCTATCCCGGACAGAAAAGCCCAGGTAACGCCGGCGGCGATGGCGAGGGCGTACGGGATGGTCCTGGGTGACGGGCGGCCGCGGATCCGGGCGGCTCCGATCCAGAGCAGCGCCTGGAGCCCTCCGGCCACGGCCACGTCGACCAGGACGGTCAACGACATCTCCCAGCCACCGGTCGCCGCCGCCACCAGGCCGGCCAGCGCCATCAGCTTCACGTCTCCGGCCCCCATCCACCCCCGCCACATCGCAAGACCGAGAGGTCCGGCGCAGATCAGCGCGCCGAGAGCGCACTCGAGAAGGAGCGCCACCCCGTCCAGCCAGAGGACGCAGGCGGTCGAGAGCAGCAGCGCAGGATACGTGACCGCGTTGAGGACGCGCCTGCTCCGCAAGTCGGTGACTGCGCTGACCGCGAGCGACACGCCCAGCGCAGCCAGCGCGATCTTCGTCTGGACCGGCGCCCCCGCCCACTGTTCCAAGAATTACCGGAACGCGCAGCTCAGCTTCTCGGAGCTGATGAAGTACTCGTCGCCGTCGTGGATCTGCCGGCGGGTGATCCGGTGCGCGTCGAACCAGGTGCCGTTGGAGGAGCCGAGGTCCTCGATGAACCAGGCCTGGCCTTCGCGCGTGATGGCGGCGTGCTCGCGGCTGACCTTGCCGGAATTGATCACCAGGTCGCAGTGTTTGCCGCGGCCGATCAGGAAGCGATCCTTCGCGACCCGGTCCAGCTCGCGCCCCTCCGCCAGCAACACCAGCGCCGGCTCGGGCGATGCGTCGGCGGGCAGGTCCAGGCTGGTGCCCGCGCCCGCCTCCTCCGCCGGAGGCGTGTCCTCGGCCTCGCCGCGCGCCGGGACCGAAGGCGGCGCGACTGTCCTCCGCGGGATCCCGCCCGCGGCCAGCTGTTGGGCCATCTCCGCCACCCGCTCGGGATTCGCCTGCCCGCGGGCCGTGCCGGGCCGGTCGGCGACCAGGGTTGGCCCCGACGCGGGCGCGATCCGGAGCCGGCCGGAATCGGTGAGCGCGGCCTTTGGAACGACGCCCAGGTTCTGCAGATCGGCGGCCAGGAGAAAACCGTTGAGCCGCGCGAAGGTGTACAGCGCCTGATTGATGAGCGCGTCCCGTTCGCTGCCCATCTCGACCGCCATGGTCGAGAAGGCCTCCCAGATGTGGTCGGCGATCAGGAACGTGCGGGGAGTTTTAGCGCGATCATTGCTCATGGTGCACCCAGGCGACGCAGCTTAACGGACCTGGCCCGCCCGGTGAAGGGCCGGGCCTACCGGTAGGCCACCACTCCGGTGGCGGTGGAGCCCAGGACCGCCGGGTCCGCCTGCAGCAGCTCGTTGCTCCCGGTGATCGAGCTGAAGAGGAGGGTCCGATAGCGCGGCGAACTGTACGCATAGACGGTGGTCGCGAAGCCCCCGAGAGTGAGAGTGTCGCGATACGAGATCAAGGACTGACCGCTCCCGATCGTCCAGATGAACCCTGACTTCGGGCTCGTGGGAGCGTTTCCCGTGATCGCGAACGTGAAGGCGACGTCGTTGGCCTTGAGCGGCGGAGCGTCCCGGGAGTACGCCTGGCGCGGGTAATCGAAGCGGCGCTGGTGCACGGCGAACGTGCCGTCCGGCTGCACGCGTCCCTTCACGTTGAGACTTTGGAGCACCAGCCAGGGCTGTGCGCCCCCCGTCCGGATCTCGGCGGCCGCGGCGAAGATCGGGCAGTCGGGGTGGAAGCCGATGGCCGCGGGCGTGTCGGGCAATACCGCCAGGGTCAGCGTATCGGGGACGGTGGACCCGGGAACGGTGGGATCCGGGCCGATGCTCGTAATGGGCAGCTCGAACCTGTAGGGCGTCTCCCCATTCACCACCGCCTGACATCCGTCGGAACTGTTTCCGGCCAATGCATAGGCGCCGAAGGACACGACGTCCCCGACGCCGAAGCGGATCGCGGGGTCGTCCTGCCACGTCTTGAAGGTGGTCGCGTTGACCGTGAACGTCAGCGGCCCGCCAGGGGTGGCCTGTCTCACCGTACCGCCCCGGCGCTCGAGGCCCGGAATGGCCGCATGCCAGACGGCGACCCAGGAAGACGCATGCGCCACGCCGGGCTCGAGCGGCGAGGTGATGGTCAGGACCGGCGCGCCCACCGTCGCGGGGCTGAAGGCAGGAACAAGGTCGACGGTCGGCAGGAGGCTGCTGTCGTCCGCGGCCACGTAGGCGTTGCCGTTCACGAACCGGCGCCTGGGAACATCGATGAAATAGGTGCCTCCGTCGGTCGCGGTGACCGCGGCCAGCAGGTTGAACAGCTGCGTGGGGGACGTGGTCGGCTGCCCGACGTAGAGCGGGGTACAGGGCGCCAGGGGGCAGGTCACCAAGTCTGGTTGGACCGGAGTGGCACTGGGTGGCACGGCGCGGAGGAACGTGCCCTCGGTCGTCAGTCCCGGGCCGGGCTGCGAGAGCGGCTGCATCGGCTCCTGACCCGTCTCCTGCAACCCGAATGGCGGTACCGGGACGATGCCCTTGGGGCCTCCGGATCTTCCGGTCTCGGCGAAGAGCACCCCGCCCGGGTCGAGATCCATTCCCGGCGTGGTCTGATCCAGGGGCTTGAGCACCATCATCAAGAGCTCACCGGCCGGGTGGTCTACCTGTTGGGGAGCGCCCCCCACCTGCACGGTTTCGTACCAGTGCGGGCTGAGCGAGATGAAGCGCACGCTTCGCCCCCCAGCGCCGATCCTGTCCATGGTGCACGCCCCTCCGGCGATGCTGCTCGTCGCGATGGCGACGACTCCATCGCCCGCGCCGTCGGCCACGAACACCTGATCGCCGCTGGGAACGACCGCCAGCTTGGTGGGCACCACCGGAGACAGGGTGCAGCGGGCACGGATCGAGGGGGTTTGGGCCAGCCCGGAAGCGCCGAGGCTCACGTCGAGCACTACCAGGTCCGTCTCCGTGGCGACGAATGCCGTGGCAGCCGCGCCTGCGGGCGTCACGGTCTCGATGTCGAGCCCTGCAACCATCGGATTCGCCGCGACCACGTCGACGGTCTGGCCTCCCACGTTCAGGGGCGGCACCGTCACCGATTGGACGCCCGGCACGCGCTGCGCGTCCACCAGGGTGCGCGCATCCACCACGGCCACGGTGGAGTCGGCCCCCGCTACCAGCGCCACTCCAGCGGCGCTGCGGTCTGCACGCTCCAGCCTCACACCCGCCACCCGGAGCGGCCGGCTGCCGGTCTCGATGGTGGCCGGAAACACGCGGATCGGCGCCGGAACGAACTGGAGATTTTCCTTCGCCGGACAGGTGTCCGTGGGGTTGACGCCGCCATCCGTCGGCTGCGGAGCGTTGCAGATCTGAAGCGCGCGCAAGCTGTCGCGGCCGGTATTGGCGATGAAGAGGACGTCGCGGTCGCCCGCGCCCGTGGCGGCCATCCCCGTGGGAGAGGTGAACTCGCCGATGGCGGTGGGAGTCGTGGTCGTGTTGCATGCGGCCATGACCAATAGCGCGCTGAGCAGGGCCTGCTTCATGGACACTTCCCGATCAAGGCGCGGAGCTTGGCTTGCGAGGGCTGGCTCTTCTGCACTTCGATCAGCGCGACCCGGCACTCGGCGAAGACGCTGGTGGCCAGGCACGCGGAGCCGGTGATCTCGGGCGGGCAGGAGACTTCCTTGATCATGAACGGCGAGTTGCCCAGGCGGCTGATCTGGGAGACCACCTCGCCGGTCGCCGTGTCGATGATGGCGACGCCGTTCGTCTTCTCGGTCACCACCGCGATCAGATCCGACGCCCCGGTCCGCACGATGCGGACCATGTCGGCGGGCGACGCCGGCATGGGAATGACCTTGCGCACGCGCGGGGCAACGGAGGGCTGTGCCGGAAGCTCGATGCGGACGAGCGTGTCGGGATTGCGCATCGTCGCCCAGAGCGTCGTCGGCGCTCCCGTAGTGGGATCGGGATCGCCGAGCAAGAACTGCACCGTGTCGATGCTGAGCAGGTCGGTGCGAAGGTCGAACAGCACAGGGTCGGCCGCGTTGCCGACGTCGACGTTGAGGATGCGAAGGTAGTTGTTGGTCACGCCGTTGCAGAGGGCGCTCCCGGGCTCGCCGGCGCCGAAGCTCGCCGAACGAAAGTAGCAGCCGCCGAGGTAGAGCTGCCGGCGCACGGAATCGAAGACCATGGGGCCGACCCCGAAGCCGCCACCGACGAAGCGGGAACCCGCACGCATGGTGAAGACCAGACCCCAAGGAGGTTGCATGTCGATCGCGGCGACCGCGGTGCTCGTGTAGAGGACGCCCGAGCTGATCTGGTCGATGTGGGGGATCACCGAGGAGACGAAGAACACAGGCCGGGTCGGGGGAGAGTTGGTCCCGTTCTGCACGACGGCGGTTCCGGGCACGATGGTGTAGGGCCCGTCGACGCCGTTCGCCGTCAGGTTGAGCAAGCCAGTGCGGCAGTCTTTCGTGACGTCGTTGCCCGTGCCGGGCAGGCAGTGGAGCAGGCCCCCCGGATCCACTTGCACCGCGTTCACGTTTCCGCTGTCCCGAGAGCCGGTCAACGCGACCGTTCCATCGACGCTGAGCGTGAGGGGCCCGGCGTAGCTGCCGATCAGCACCCTCCCGGGGACGTCGCCGGGTTGGATCTGCACGACGCACTTGTTCGGGTCCGCATCCGGGCGGTCGCAGTCGAGCTGCAAGCGGAAGGTTCGGTCGAGGAAGTCTCGGGAGAAGGTCAGGATCGTCCCGGAGTCGAACGCGTGGTTGAAGTTGCCGTTGGCGACCAGCAACGTTCCATCTGGCGCGCTCGCGAGCCCGGTGGGGAAGAAGAGACGCGGGTTCTGCGGGCCATTCGGGCCGAACGGAGGCGGCAGCACCTCAGGCGGCATCGTGTTGCAGGCTGCCAGCAGCGCTGCTGCGGCGATGGCGCTCTTCGTCATGCGAGCGGCCTTCCTAGGGCCGACTGGCTGTCCGGTCAAGCCGTTTTCTCGACCTGCAGCTTGGAGAAATCGGCGAGCGGAGCGAAGAGCTCATGCAGGGCCCGCAGCAGCGCGAGGCGATTGTCGCGCTGCGCGGGGTCGGGATCCATCACCATCACTTCGTCGAAAAATCGATCGACCACCGGCCGGAGCTCGGCGAGGGCAGCGTACGCGGCGGGGTAGTCCTCCTTCTCCGCCAGCGCCGTCGAGACGCGATCGCGGCTTCGATCGAGGGCGTCGGCGAGGGACTTTTCGGCGGGGACCTTGCACAGGCTCTTGTGGAAGCCGACCGGCGCGATCCCCTTCTGCTGCGCCTGGGCGAGGATGTTGCCGATGCGCTTGAACGCCGCCGCGGTGGCCTCGAACTGCGCCCGGCTCTTCTCGCGGACGGTCTGCAGCGCCACCAGGCGCTTTTCCAGGCCGATCAGGTCGCGAGCGCCGGTGTGCAGGGCAGCCTGGATGGAATCGGGCTGCGCCGTCTGCTTCATGAGCACTTCCAGGCGCCCGAGCAGGAACTGCCAGATGCGCTCGCGCCCTTTGGCGTCGTCCTTGCCGTGCAGCTTCTGCGCGGCCCGCAGCGCCTCGTCCACGTCGAAGCGGTATCCCCGGGCGAGCGTGACGCGCAGGAGCCCGAGGGCGGCGCGGCGCAGGCCGAAGGGGTCGGCCGTGCCGGTGGGCTCCTTGCCCAGCGCGAACAGGCCGACGAGCAGGTCCAGCCGGTCGGCCATTCCGAGCAGCGCTCCCAGATCGCCGGAGGGCAGCCGGTCCTCGGCTCCGCGCGGCAGGTAGTGTTCGAAGATGGCGTCCGCGACCGCGGGTTCGACGCCTTCGTGCAGCGCGTAGACGCGGCCCATGGTGCCTTGCAACTCGGGGAACTCGCCGACCATCCCGGTGGTGAGATCCGTCTTGCACAGCTCGGCCGCCTCCGCCAGCTGGCGGGGATCGCCGCGGCCGGTCGCGCCATGCAGCCAGAGCGCGAGCTCGCGCAGGCGCTGGACCCGGTCGAGCTCGGTCCCGAGGCCCTGCAGGAACGTCCGCCGGCCCAGCTTCTCCAGGCGCGAGCGCAGCGGGACCTTGCGGTCCTCGTCCAGGAAGAACTTGGCGTCGGAGAGGCGCGCGCGCAGCACGCGCTCGTAGCCCCGCCGGCTCACGGCCGGGTCGCGGACCTTGGTGTTCGAGATGGCCACGAAGGCGGGAAGCAGCTCGCCCCTGTCGTTCTGCACGGCGAAATACTTCTGGTGCCCGCGCATCTCGCTGATCAGCACCTCGGGCGGGAGCTGGAGGAATCCCTTGTCGAAGGTGCCGGTCACGGCGAAGGGTTCCTCGACCAGCCCGGTGACCGTTTCCAGCAGATCGGGGTCGGGCCGGGGCACTCCGGATGCTTCGCGTGCGCCCCTGGCGACCTCCTCGGCGATCCGCTTGCTGCGCTCGGCCCAGTCCGCCAGCACGTGCGCCTTCCGCAGCGCGGAGACGTAATCCTTGGCAGCGGGGAGCGGGAATTCCTGCGGCGCGGCGAACCGGTGGCCGCGCGTCTTCGGGGCGCTGGTCACGTCGGCGAACTTCACCGGGAGCGGTTTTCCGTCCAGCGTGGCGCCGATCCAATGCACGGGACGCGCGAACGCGTCCGCCTCCAGCCAGTCCCAGCGCATCGACTTGCGGAAGGGAATCCCACGGATGGTCGCCTCGAGAATCGGCGGCAGCGCCTCGGCGGCCGTCTGCCCGCGCACCTGCTGCTCGACCACCACCCGGTCCCCTTCGATCTTCAGCGCGTCCAGCGACACGCCAGCCTTGCGCGCGAAGCCTTCCGCGGCTTTGGTCCACTTGCCGTCCTGCATCGCCTGCTTCGCGGGAGGGCCGGAGAGCTGCCGGCGGACGTCCGGCGCCTTCGCGGCGATGGCATTCACGATCAAGGCCAGCCGGCGCGGGGTCGCGTAGGTGGAGATGTTCGCGCGCTGCCCCTCGCCCTCGCCGTTCAGGCGCGCTTCGGCGAGCGCCCGGTTGATCTCCGCGGCCATCCATTCCAGGGCGGGCTTCTGGAAGCTGGCGGGCAGCTCTTCGGTGCCGATCTCGAACACCAGGTCCATTCAGGCCACCTTGAGCAGATCGGCGTAGCGCGACAGCTCCCGCTCGGCCAGGGAGCTATCTTTGAGACCCGGGAACTTCATCCCGGCGCGGGTGGCGAGATAGAGCTTCGCGCAGTCGTGCGCGAGCTTGCGCACGCGCAGGATGTAACCCTGCCGCTCGGTCACGCTGATGGCGCCGCGCGCGTCGAGCAGGTTGAAGACGTGCGAGCACTTCAAGCAATAATCGTAGGCGGGCAGGGGGAGCTTCTTCTCGATCAGGGCGCGGCACTCCTTCTCGTACTCTTCGAAGAGGCGGAACAGCCGGTCCGGGTCGCTGGCGTGGAAGCTGTATTCGCTCTGCTCGCGCTCGTTCTGCCAGAAGACGTCGCGGTAGGTGAGCTTCGTGCCGTCGGGATAGGTGCAGAAGACCAGATCGTAGATGTCGTCGACGCCCTGCAGGTACATGGCGATGCGCTCGAGGCCGTAGGTCAGCTCCGCGGAAACCGGATGGCACTCGAACCCGCCCGCCTGCTGGAAGTAGGTGAACTGGGTCACCTCCATCCCGTCGCACCAGACTTCCCAGCCCAGACCCCAGGCGCCCAGCGTCGGCGACTCCCAGTCGTCCTCTACGAAGCGCAGATCGTGATCCCGGGAGGTGATCCCGATCGCCTCGAGCGAGCCCAGATACAGGTCCTGCACCTCTTTCGGGCTGGGCTTGAGGATGACCTGGTACTGGTGGTGCTGGTGCAGGCGATTGGGGTTCTCGCCGAAGCGGCCGTCGGCCGGACGGCGCGAGGGCTCGACGTACGCCACGTTCCACGGCTCCGGCCCTAGCACTTTCAGGAACGTCGCCGGGTTCATGGTCCCCGCGCCCACTTCCAGGTCGTACCCCTGCATCAGCGCGCAGCCGCGTTCCGCCCAGTAAGTCTGTAGCGCGAGGAGGAGGCCCTGGAAGTCCTTGGGAGCGCTCGCGTTCGGCATCGGGCGCCGGAACGTAGACGCAGGACGGGGATTCTGCAAGGGCGCAGGCGGACCCCTACGGTGCATAGGGGTCCGCCGAATCTCGCGGGTTCCGGGGCCTGAAGGCTGCGGGCGTGATGTCGCAGCTTTCCGCACGCCGGTAACTGGACCGCTATCCCGCCCGGGTGTGTACTCGCTCGAGGATTCGGACCGGGGGGCCCGATGCCAGCAGAACTTCGCAACGCGAAAGCGGCGCTTTTGCGCCTTCGTTTTCCTTCGCTCGACCAGCTGCGGGCGCACCTCCACATCGAAGACAACGCCACGCTGCTCTTCTTCCGCGACGCCAGCCTGGACCTGCCGGCGGGGACGCCGGCGCTGGTGGAGGTCGTGTTCGACACCACCGAGGAGACGCGGGTGGTGCGCACGACCGTGCTGGCCCGCGCCGAGGGCCTGGGTCTGTGGCTGGCGATGCCGAACGCGCGCTTCGCGCGCGAGGTGAAGGAGCGCGGGCTGGTGGCGCGCAAGGGACGGCGCGTGGGCACCGATCGATACCTCCGCCTGAAGCGCCAGAGCGGAAGCGAGTTCATGGTGTTGTTGCTCGATATGAGCCTCTGTGGCGCCCGCATCGGGGGTGGCCTGCCGGCGCAACTCAGCCCCGGCGACGAGGTCGGGCTGCGGCTGGCATCGCCCGAGGCGGGGGATCCGTCCGACGTCGGCCGCGCCCGGGTGGCATGGGTGGAGGCAGGGGAAGCGGGGGTGGCCTTCGCGCGGTCGGATCCGGCGAGCCGGTCTGCGGTGGCGAAGCTGTTCCAGACCGCCGAGTCTTGTTGGCGCTCGGCGCGCGAGGTGAGGCACCCGGACTCGTGCTGCCGGGGCGGACCGCTGATGGAGCCGCCGGTGCCGCGGGTGCGGATCGACGGGAAGCAAGCGGTGGCCGTGGCGAAGTAGGAAGGACGGCTGCCCGCAGGCGCGCGAACCGTGGACTACTTCTTCTTGTTCACCGGCGGCGCCATGAACGACACGTTGTCTCCCGCCGCTGGCTCCGCAGCCTGCGGGTCGCCGCGCATCTGATCGAGGATGGACTTGTGCGTATCGAGCAGCGACTGCAGCTGCTGCAAGAACGAGCTCCGCGCCCGCTTGAGCTCCTCGATCTCCCCCACCAGCGCCATCCTCCGCGCCTGGGCGTTGGCGATGATCTTCTCTCCCTGCAGCTCCGCGTTGGAGAGGATGATGTCCGCCTCCTTCCGCGCGTTGACCTTCATCTCCTCCGCCAGCTTCTGGGTGGTGGTCAGCGTCTGCTGGAGCAATTGCTCGCGGTCCTTGAACTCGTTGATCCGCGCTTCGCGGCGGCGAAGCTCCTCGTCCTGCCGGTTGAGCTTCCGGGTCAGGTCCTCCAGCTGCGAGGCGACCAGGTCGAGCCAGGCGCGGACCTCGCGCTCGTCCAGGCCCCCCAGCGTGACCTTGCGAAAGGTCTTCTGCTGCAGGTCGAGGGGGGTGAGCTTCATGGCTCCGAGGATACAGCCGCGGTCAAGGTTCCAGCTCGCTCGGCGGGCTCAGGCGTCACCGCCGCGTAGACGCCGCCGCGGCTCTCCGCCTTCACCCGGTACATGGCTTCGTCCGCGCGCCGGATGAGGGCTTCGGGGTCGCGGGCGTCATCGGGGAACGCCGCGACGCCGAGGCTGGCGGTGAGCGTGATCGGGCCGTAGGGCTTGTCGGCGAGGAACGGCTGGCGCGCGATCTCCGCGCCGATGCGCCGGGCGGCGGAGACCGCCTGGTCCTTGCTGGTCTCCGGCATGAGGATCACGAACTCGTCACCGCCGTAGCGCACGGGAACGTCGGTGGAGCGCAGCGTCTTCAACAGGAGCCTGCCGATCTCGTGCAGCACCTGCGAGCCCGCCTGGTGGCCGTGGCTGTCGTTCACCCGCTTGAAGTAGTCGAGGTCGAAGAAGATCACCGACACCGGGTGTCCGAAGCGGGTGGCGCGCATCACTTCCTGCTCCAGCGACCGCTTCAGATGGCGCGAGTTGAAGAGTCCGGTGTGATCGTCGAGGACGGTCAGCTCCTGCACCTTGTGGAAGTTGCGCGCGTTCTCGATGGCGATGGCGCTGAACTCCGCCACGGTGCCGAGGATCTTCAAGTCCTCCTCGTGGAAGGCGCCGTCGTTGGGGCCGTTCACCAGCTCGATCACGCCCAGCGTCCGCTCCTTGAAGGTGAGCGGCACGCAGAGGATCGACTTGGTGTGGAAGCGCGAGGCCTTGTCGAAGCGGCTGGCGAACCGCGGGTCGGCGTGGACGTTCTTCACCAGGAGCGGCTGGTTGTTCTGCGCCACCCATCCCGCGATCCCCTCGCCCGGCTGGAGGCGCATGCCGAGGAGGCGATCCGACCCGGCCCCCACCGCCGCGTGGAAGTACAGCTCGCCCGTGGCCTGGTCCTTCAGCAGCAGGGACCAATTGCTGGGCTTGAGCAGCTCGCTCACCTTCGCCAGGATGACGTGCATCACCTCGCCGATGTCCAGCGACGAGGTCAGGGCCTTCCCGATCTCGTTGAGGACGGCGAGCTCGTCGACGGTGCGCTGCAGCTCCCGGAGGAGATCCTTGCCCCTCATTTACACCGAGTGTACTTCCGGTTGTCGCGAGGCGCCAAATCTTGTAGAGGCGGCGCGATGAAGCTTTTGCTCTGCTCCGCCTCGCCTCGCCGGCGTGAATTTCTCGAGCGGCTCGGGGTGCGCTTCTCTGCGTCGGCGGCGCACATCGACGAATCGCGCAAGGCCGGCGAGCCCGCGCTCTCCTATGTGCGAAGGATGGCTCGCGAAAAGGCGGAAACCTGCACGCGCGCGGGGCACGTGACGCTCGCGGCGGACACCGTCGTGGTGGTGGGGGACGAAGTGCTCGGGAAGCCGCGCGACAGGTCTGATGCCGAGCGCATGCTGCGGCTCCTCTCCGGCATCGAGCACCGGGTGATCACCGCCGTGTGCGTGCCGCCCGAGGTGCGCTCGGTGGAGACCGCCGTGACGTTCGCGCCCCTCTCGGAGGCCCAGGTCCGCTGGCTGGCCGCCTCCGGCGACGGAGACGACAAGGCGGGAGCGTACGCCGTGCAGGGGCTGGCGGGCGCGTTCGTGGAGCGGCTCGACGGAAGCTTCACCAACGTGGTGGGTTTGCCGCTCGCCGAGACGCTGGAGATGCTGGCGGAAGCCGGCGTGGACCTGCCGTGGACGTAGCCGCGGGTCTCACCCGGGTGCGCGAGCGGATCGCGGCCGCGTGCTCGAGGGCGGGGCGCGACCCCGCTTCCGTGCGCCTGGTCGCGGTGAGCAAGACCAAGCCGGTCGAGATGCTGCGCGCGGCGCAGGCGGCGGGGCAGGCGATCTTCGGCGAGAACTACGCGCAGGATCTGCGCGAGAAAGCAGACGCGCTTCCGGGCGTGGAGTGGCACTTCATCGGCGGGCTGCAGACGAACAAGGCGAAGCTGGTGGTGGGCCGGGCCGCGCTGATCCACACCTGCGACCGGGTCGCGCTCGCGCAGGAGCTGTCGAAGCGCGCGAAATCGGCCGGCATCACGCAGCGAGTCCTGCTGGAGGTCAACGTCGGGCGCGAGCCACAGAAGGCCGGGGCGCTCCCGGAGGACGTTCCCGCATTGCTCGAGAAGGTCCGCGCGCTGCCGTCGCTCGCGCCGCTGGGCTTGATGTGCATCCCTCCCGCAGAGGGCGACCCGCGCGCGCACTTCCGCTCGCTGCGCCAGCTCGGACAGGGCCTGGGCCTGCCCGAGCTGTCGATGGGGATGAGCGCCGACTACGAGATCGCCATCGAGGAGGGAGCGACCCTGGTGCGCGTGGGGACGGCGATCTTCGGAGAGCGCGCGGGGTGAGGGCGGCGGACTCGGGGGATTGAATTGGGCAGACCTTCCCGACGGCTGCTGGGGCCATTGGAGGTCGCAGGACGTCGGGGTTGCGGGGCGCCGGCAGTGGAAGCCTGAGCGGCTCCGCCTGGCCGTCCGTGGGGGAGGATCGCCGGTCCCCTTTGCTGGTCGCGAGGCGCCGCGGGGTGGGCTGATCGGTCCCCACACTGCGGCACGGCGCTGGCTCGCGCACGGCACTGGCTCGCGCATCGGCTTCATCGATCCAGCGTCCGCGGAAGGTCTGCCCAAATCAATCAGGCCGGCGTTCTCACCAGCTTCCATCCGGCTCCAGCATGCAGGAGGGACCGACGCTCCCTGGCCGTCGCCGCTGCGAGGAGGTCTGCCCATATCAGCTGCGTGGCCCAACTGCTCGCGACGGACCTCGTTCAGCGCCCCGAACGGCTCCCGGCGCATGGCCTGTCACTCCAGTTCTGACGCCCTTGCCTCGGGGCGGCGCCGTCGATATGAAGCCGCGCCATGGCCCCCTTCGTGGACGAGAAGCTCCAGGCAAGGATCCGCTCGTTCAACGAGCGCGGGCAGCTGGGGCCTGACCCGCTCGGCGCACGCTACGCGGAGCGCAGGGCCGGGTACTCGCTGTTCGCGCCCATGATGAGCGACGCGGACGTCGAGGCGCTGCGCGCGTACATCTTCTGCTACCGCGAGCTGCCGCCCCGCAACAAGCTGACGGTGCGCAACTTCATCGCCGGCGAGTGGAGGGCGCCCGCGTCCGGCGAGCACGCCACCATGACCTGTCCCGCGGACAAACGGGTGCAGCTCTTCGATGTGCCTGCTTCGGGAAAGCAGGACGTCGAGGCGGCGGTCTCCTCCGGAGACCAGGTGTGGAAGTCGCTGGCCTGGGCGGAGGAAGGGCTCGCGTACCGCAAGCACGTGGTCAAGAACGTCTCCCGCATCCTCGCGCACTACACCGAGGAGTTCCTCCACGAGATCCGCCAGCAGATCCCGAAGACCAGGCTGGAGGCGGAAAAGGACTTCTTCGAGGCCAAGCGCGCCTGCGATCACCTCGAGGGCAGCTCCGAGGCGGCCATCCAGGGGGAGATGGTGCCGGACATGATCGCCGGCCAGCGCTTCTGGCGCGACTCCTGGATGCCCGGCGGGCTCGCCGCGATCATCACTCCCATGAACTTCATCTGGGGCATCCCCATGATCCACCTGGCCGGCGCGTACCTGATCGGATGCCCGTGGATCCTCAAGGGGCATCCGTTCGCGGCCGCCACCAACACCTCGATGGTGCGCTGCTTCCTGGCGGCGGGCGCCGACCCGCGGTTCATCCAGAAGGTGGAGGGCTTCGGCAAGGGCATCGCGCCGCTCGCGACCGACCGCCGGGTCGCGGTCGTCGCGGTCACCGGGTCCTCGGACACCGCCCGCGCGATCTCCGCCGGCCGCGGGCTCGCGCGCACGCGCTTCGAAGGCGGCGGCTGCAACTGGTCGTGGGTGGACGACGGGTACGGCGACGACGAGCTGGAGAAGATCGCGGCCCGGCTCACCTATGCGAAGCTGGGGCTCTCCTCGCACAAGTGCACCGGCCTGCAGGGCGTGTCCGCGTCGAGGGCCACGCTGGACCGGCTGGTGCCGATGATCGCGGCGGAGATGGACCGGTGGCAGGTGGCCGATCCACGCAGCCACGAGGCGAGCGACAGGACCCTGGGGCCTCTGATGGTGCACAAGGCACAGACCGCGCTCGACCTCGTCGCAGAGGCGCGCAAGGCCGGGCTCAAGATCGTTCGCGAAGGTGGGCGGGCCTCCGGCGACTACGGCGCGAACGCGGAGGCCGTGAAACCGGCGCTCATCGACGGAGTCACGCCGCAGACCACCCTCCGCCACGACTGGGACGGAAAGGGCGTCCGCGAGTACCGGATCGCCACCACCGAGCTGTTCATGCCCATCCTGGTGGCGATGCCGCTCGCCAGCTTCGAGGAGTTCATCCGGTTTTCCCTCTTCGAGAACCCGCACGATCTTGCCACCAGCATCTGGACGCGGGACGACCGCAAGCTGACCCGGGCCCGCCGCACGCTGGCCGGCATGCTGAAGGAGAACGACGGGACGGACTCCGCGCTGGAGTGGGAGGAGTTCGGCGCCTCGACCATCGGCGAGAGCGGGAACATGGGCGTCGGCGAAGTGAAAGCGACGATGTCGATCTACGCGCGGCGGCAGAAGGGCCGCCATTTCGTGTTCTAGATGCGCATCTCGCTCGACGGGCAGGACATCGAGGCGCAGGAAGGCGACACCGTCGCGGCGGCGCTCTTGCGCGCGCGCATCACCACGTTCACCCGCTCGATCAAGTACCACCGGCCCCGGGGGCCCTTCTGCCTGGCCGGCTCCTGCGGCCAATGCTTGATGCGCGTGGACGGCATCCCCAGCCTGCCCGCCTGCCGCGTCAAGGCGCAAGAAGGGATGGCCTGCGAGCGGCAGAACGGGCCGCTCGGGGTGGAGAAGGACCTGTTCCGCGCCGCGGACTTCCTCTTTGCCGACGGACTCGACCATCACCACTTGCTGACGGGCTCGCGGCTGCTGGGCCGCGTCGCGCTCGAGGTGGCGCGCAGGCTGGCCGGGCTCGGCGAGCTGCCCGCTCGGGTCCCCGCTCCTGTTCGCGGCGAGCTGCGGGTGGTCGAGCTCGCGATCGTCGGCGGTGGCCCCGCGGGTCTCGCCGCTGCGCGTGCCGCCGGAGCGCGGGCGCTGCTGATCGAGCGCGAGGCGCGGACCGGAGGCGGGGAGCTGCTCTTCGGGGTCGAGCCGGAGCACGGCGCCGGAAACGCCGGGTTGCTGCTCGATGCCGAGTGCGTGGGCCTCTACGCGAACGACACCAGAGTCCCGGGAAACGCGCTCCTGGCCGTGCGCCACCGCGACCGCATCCTGGCAATCGTCGCCGGGCGCGTGATCGTCGCCACCGGCGGAGTGTCGCAGCCCCTGCCGTTTCCCGGCGTCGACCGGCCCGGTGTCTACGCCGCCCGCGGCCTCCTGGGACTGAGCGCCAGGGTGGGCAGGAAGCTCGCGGTGGTCGGCGACGGCGATGAGCAGCAGCGCTGCGCGGAAGCGCTCAGCAAGCGCGGCTACGACATCGTCCTGGTCAGCGGCGTCCCGAGACGGGCCCTGGGCAATCCGGTGAAAGCCCTCGACGCCGGGGACGGCACCCGCGTCCGCTGCGACGCGGTGGCCATCGCGCTGCCGCCCGCGCCCCTGCACGAGCTGGCCAGCTGCGCCGGCGCCAACGCCCGGTTCGACGGCAAGGGCTTCCCGGTGGAGACCGACCAGGAGGGACGCACCAGCGTTCCCTGGCTGTTCGCGGCGGGCACGGTGGCCGGCAAGCCGGCCGTCCCTTCCGGCGAGATCGCGGGGAGCGCCGCGTGCCGCTGAGCGAGAAGGCGATCGTCTGCGCCTGCGAGGACGTGAGCGTCCACGACATCGACGACGCGATCGCGCACGGCTTCGCCGACATCGAGAGCCTCAAGCGCTACACCGGCCTCGGCACCGGCCCCTGCCAGGGCAAGAGCTGCGAGGTCGGGGCGATGCGCATCTGCGCCCAGCGCAGGGCCGTGCCTCCCCAGGCGCAGGTCCCTTTTCGCGCGCGCCCTCCGCTCGTGCCCACCTCCTTGGCCGCCTACGCCGGTCTGCCTGGCGAGGTGACCGGCCCGCGCATCGCCACGGCCGGCCTGCGCCCCACCTGGGGCAAGGGACCGCACCCGCTCCAGCCGCAGGCTCCGCTGCCGGACAGGGTGGATGTGGCGATCATCGGCGGTGGGATCATGGGCCTCGCGCTGGCGTGGAACCTGGCTGGGCGGGGCGCCGGGCGCATCCTGGTGCTCGAGCGCGGCTACCTGTGCGAGGGAGCCTCGGGCCGGAATGGCGGCGGCGTCCGGGCCCAGTGGACCACGCCGACTCTGATCGAGCTGGCGAAGGAGTCGATCGAGTTCATGGGCCGCTTCGCCCAGGAGCTCGGGATCAACGTGTGGCTGCGCAAGGGAGGATACCTGTTCCTCGCCCACGACCAGGAGACGCTGAGCCGGATCGAGTACGGCGCCGATCTGCAGAAGAGATACGGCCTTCCCACCCGCGTGATCGGGCCGGGGGAGGCGGGCGAGATCGTGCCGCAGCTCGACACCTCGAAATTCATCGCCGCCTCCTGGAACCCGGAGGACGGCGTGGTGTTTCCCTGGCCCTTCCTCTGGGGCTACGCCGACGGCGCGCGCAGGCGTGGCGCGCTGGTCGAGCCGTTCACCCGCGCCTCCGGAATCGAGGTGAGCGATGGCCGCGTCCGGGCAGTGCAGACGGATCGCGGGCGCGTGGCGGCGGACCGGGTGGTGATCGCCGCCGGGGCCTGGAGCCCCACCGTGGCCCGTCTCGCCGGCGTGGAGCTGCCCAACGTTCCCTACCGGCATGAGATCGTCTCCAGCGAACCGCTCAAGCCGTTCCTGGGCCCCCTGGTCTCGATGCTGGGCACCGGCCTGTACTTCTCGCAGTCGATGCGCGGCGAGATCGTGGGCGGCATGGGGGATCCAGAGGAGCCCCCCGGCTTGAACCAGACCTCGTCGCTGCGCTTCATGGCGCGCTACAGCAGGGCGCTCGGTGAGCTAATGCCACAGCTCCGAGCGGTGAAGCTCCTGCGCCAGTGGGCGGGTTGCTACGACGTCACGCCCGACCACTCGCCGGTCCTGGGCGAGACCCCGGGCGTGGCCGGCCTGCTCCAGATGAGCGGCTTCGTCGGCCACGGGTTCATGATGGCCCCCGCCGTCGGGCGGCGCATGGCGGAGTGGATGGGCGGGTCCAAGGACGAGATCTTCGAGCGCTACAATCTCCGCCGCTTCGCGGAAGGCCGCCTGATCCAGGAGACGTTCATCATCGGCTGAACGCCTTTGTGCTACTCCGGGAGCATGGGCACGGAAAAGAAGCTCGGGTTCATCGGCGCCGGCAACATGGGGGAGGCGCTGTTCAAGGGCCTCCTGAAGACGAAAGCAGCACGGCCGGAGCAGATCCACGTCAGCGCGCGCCGGCCGGAGCGCGTGCAGGAGCTGGTCAAGGCCTACGGCGTCCGGGGCGGCAGCAACGCCCAGGTGGCGCGCGAGAGCGACGTGGTCGTGCTCTGCGTCAAGCCGCAGATCCTCGACCAGGTGCTGCGCGAAATCTCGCCCGAAGTCTCGCGCGAGAAGCTGATCGTCAGCGTGGCGGCGGGCGTTCCCATCGCCGCCATCGAGCGCCGACTGCACCCGCCGATGCGCATCGTTCGGGCCATGCCCAACACGCCGGCCACCGTGGGAGCAGCCGCGACTGCGCTCGCGCTCGGAGAGCACGCGACCGACGCGGACCTCGCCACGGCGCGCACCATCTTCGACAGCGTGGGCCTTACCGTCGTGCTCGAGGAATCCCAGCTCGACGCCGTCACCGGTCTCTCCGGCAGCGGCCCGGCCTACCTGTTCTTGATCATCGAGGCCCTTGCGGACGCCGGCGTCAAGGTCGGGCTCTCGCGGCGCGCGTCCCTGCAGCTCGCGGCGCAGACGGTCCTGGGGAGCGCGAAGCTGCTGATCGAGAGCGGGCAGCACCCCGGGATGCTGAAGGACGGCGTCACCAGCCCGGGCGGCACCGCGATCGCGGGCCTGCACACTCTGGAAGCGGGCGGCCTGCGCAACGTGCTGATGAACGCCGTCGAGGCCGCGACACGGCGCTCGCGCGAGCTGGGCGAGGAGTTCCTGCGCAAGCTATAGGCGGACCATGGACCTTCCCCGCATGCAGCTCGCGCCTCAGGGCGCTGCGAAAGAGGCGCTGGACGCGATTCCCGGCCTGCCGTCCGACCTGCGCGCGTTCCTCGAACGGCACGACGGCGGCCGGGGCAAGGTCGGCAGCCGGCCGCTGATCCTCTGGAGCGCGGAGCAGATCGGCCGGGAAGCGCAGTCGCAGGAGGTCTCGCTCTCCACCCCGGGGTTGCTGCTGTTCGGCACCGACGGCGGCGCGGAGGGCTACGGGTACCTCGGTCGCCTGCGGCAGCGCCGCTACGGGCGCATCCCGCTGATCGCGGCCGGCGCGCACGAGTTCGAGGGCCTGGCCGACTCCCTGGACGATCTGCTGCAGGCGCTCATCGAAGGCCGCTGACCTGGCGCGCCTTTCTCAGCGCCTCGAGGAGCGCGGCCGGACCCGGATGGTCCCCCGGTCCCAGGCTCACGTACCGGTACGACACCTCGCCGGAAGGAAGCACCACCAGCGCGCCTCCTTGCTGCCAGGCATCGCCCGCTGTCCTCCCCTGGCGAAAACCGCGCACGAGCGCGCGCACCCAGCGCGCCACCGAGCGCGGGTTGAGCAGCGTCAGCACCCGGGACCGCTTGAAGCCGGCCAGGTCATATGCCTTGCGCGAGGGGTCGGTGAGCACCTCGACCGCCTGCGGGAAGCCGACATGCTGCGCCCACGATTTAGCCATCGCCGGCCACCCGTTCCCAACCACCACGAGCTTGCCCCCGCCCTGCGCGAACTCCTGCTCGTGCGGCCGCAACTCGGCCGCTTGCTCACGGCACAACGCTCACCCGTAGTGCCGGACGAACACCACCACCGCCGGCTGATCCCGCCAGACTTCCCCAAGCCGAACGTCGCGCCCCTCGGTGTCCTTGACGACGACCTCCCCCAGCTCCATGGACCCCCCCAAAAAGCCTCGGCGTGCTCGGCGTGCTCGGCGTTTGATCTGAAGCGTCCGCCTTCTTCCTAGAAGTCGTCCGGCGAGAACGCCTCATGCCCCGGCCCGACGTCGTACGAGAGCACCTGCTCGTTCTCGACGATCTTCGCCTTCTTCCGCAGCCCCTCGACCCACTGCGCGTACAGCTCCCCTTGCTTCCGCCCGATCAGCCGCTCGCGGAGCGACTTCAGCTCGTTCGGATCGGGCTTCGAGATGTCCGCCCGCTCGCGCGACTTCACCCGGAACACGTACCAGGTATCGCCTTCCTCGACCGGCGCCTGCGGAATCGCTCCCGCCTTTGTCTGCGCGAACACCGCGGCAGACAGGCCCGGCGCCTGCCCGATGCCGGGCAGGTAGCCGCCCGTCGGGTGGAACGTCTCGGTCTCGTTGGTCTGCGGGCTGGTGAACGCGCTGAAATCGAACTGGCCGGGCTCGGTCTTCTTCAGCGGGTAGAGGTCCTTGAGCTCCTTGCCCGCGCGGAGCTGCACCAGCGTTGCATCGGCCTTCTGCTTCGCCAGCTCCTTCGCCTTCTGCGACTTCACCAGGTCGAGCGCGATCTGCTTGCGAACCTCGTCCAGCCCTTGCAAGTGCGCCGGCCGCTCTTCCTCGGCTTTGAGAACGTGGAACCCGGAGCGATCCTTGAAGACCTCGCTGATCTGGCCCGGCTTCAGCTTGGCAGCCTGCTCTTCCAGGGTCTTCCCGTAGGGAGATTGGCCGCGGGCGACGAATCCGAGATCGCCGCCGTTCACCTTCGTCGCCTGGTCCTCGCTGCGCGTCTTGGCCACCTCGGCGAAGTCCTTGCCGCCCTTCACCTCCGCCAGCGCCTGATCGATCTTCTCGCGCGCCGCCTTCTCCTGGTCGCCGCTGGCGTTGGGCGGCAACGACACGGTGATGGCCCGCACCTTCATCGCCGCCGGCTGCGTCCAGCGCGTCACCTTCTCGTCCTCGTACTTCTTGCCGATCTCCTCGCCGTGGGCCTTCATGTACTCCTCGGCCTCGGCGTCCGTGGCAGTCGCCGCGTCGCGGAACATGAACGGATTGAACCGGACCCAGGTGATGGCTGCGCTTTCGTGCTGCCCCGCGTATGCCGCCTTCACCTCGTCCTCGGAGACGTTGGCGCCGGCGATCGCGGCCTGCACCACCTTGCTGCGCAGCAGGTCGCGCCGGTACGCCTCCTCGAAGCGCTTGACGCTCATCCCGTAGCCGTTCTCGACCAGGCGCTTGTAGTAGTCGAAGCTGAACGTGCCGTCCTGCTGGAACTGCGGGCTCCTGGCGATGGCGTCGGCAACCTCGGTGTCGCCCACCCGGATGCCCAGATCGTCCGCCTGCTGGGCGATCAGCTCCTGGTCGATCAGCCCCTTCAGCGTCTCGACCTTGAGATTGTCCTGCTTGGCGTTGTCGGTCGTGTACTTGCCGCCCCGCATCTGGGACATCTGCCGGAAGCGGTTGGAGTACGCCTGGGTGAAGTCGCTGGCGGTGACCAGCTCGCCGTTCACCCGCGCCGCCCAGGTCTCCGGCGTGCGCGTGCGGAAGCCCGAGGAACCGCGCCCGAAGGAGAAGATGAAGGTGAGGATGATCGCCCCGAAGATCAGGGCAATCAGCGAGGACTTCGCGTTCGACCGCATCACGTCGAGCATCGGACCGCCACTCCGTCTGTTGGCTGGTGCGGTGGCCCAAAAGCACCGTCCGCACGGACGCTTGGAAAGCTTGACAGCCTAAAGAAGCCGGGCGACAGATGCAAGGGGAAAAACCCGGGAAGAGACCGCCTTCTCCCCCGGGTTCTGAGCCTGCGTGCACTCCATCTTCAAGCGCTTTCGCGAGCCCATCTTCGTGATTGCCCTGCTGGCGGTCCCGTTCGTGCTCTTCTTCGTCCGGGCCAAGAAGGGCCGCGATCTCAATCCCCTCGACCGCGCGGTGATCTTCGTCATCGCTCCGGCCGAGAAGGTCATCACCCTGGCGGTCTTCGGGGTGGTGGACGCCTGGCAGGCGTACGGCGCCCTGCGGGGCGTCCGCGAGGAGAACCTCAGGATCCGGCGGGAAAACCTGAAAGCCAACCAGCTCGAGCAGCAGACGGCCGAGCTGAAGCTGGAGAACGACCGGCTGCGCCGCCTGCTCGATTTCGTCGACAAGCAGCCTCCCGCCCACCTGCTCATCGCCCGCGTCGTGGCGGTCGGCGCCTCGCCCCACTCGCACACCCTCCGCATCGCCCGCGGGACCGACGACGGAGTGGTCAAAGGTGCGCCGGTGATCGCGCCGGAAGGCGTGGTGGGCATCGTCTCGCAGCTCACCGGCAGCTACGCCGACGTCCAGCTCATCCTGAGCCCCCTCAGCGCCATTCCCGCCATCGCGCAGCGCACCCGCAGCCGCAGCACGGTCAAGGGCACCGGAGACATCGCCCGCTGCAAGCTGACCTACGCGCTCCGTGCCGACGACCTCCAGGAGGGCGACGTGCTGGTGACGGCGGGAGGGCCGGGGTTCTTTCCCCAGGGCCTTCGCATCGGGCGGGCGGTGAACGTGGTCAAGAAGTCGCACGGCCTCTTCCTCGAAGCCGACGTGGTTCCGGCGGTCGATTTCTCGCGCCTCGACGAAGTCTCGGTGGTGGTGGACCATGCCGCCGCGGTGCCCCTGGGCCCTGCCGCGGCGCCCCAGGGCGTCGCCTCCGGGCCGGGAGCGCCAGGGAGTGGTCCGTGAACTGGCGTGCCGGCCTCGTTCTCCTGGTGGCTGCCGGGCTTGCCATCCTGGAGTCCGTCATCCCGCACCTGTTCCATCTGCGCGCGGCGCGGCCGGATCTGCTGCTCGTCGTCGTCCTCTACCTGGCGTTGCACGACGACGTGGTGCAGGGAGCGGCGCTCTCCGCGGCGACCGGTTATCTCTCCGATCTGTCCTCGGCGACGCCGGCATTTCTCTACACCTTCCTGGCTGTCCTCACCTTCGTGGTGGTGCGGACCGCGGGGGCAGCGCTGCGCACCGAGGGCGGCATCCAGTCCGCCGTGGTGGCGTTCGGCGCGACCCTCGGGCATTCGCTGGTGGCGACGCTGATCTTCGGGTTCTTCACCGGCTCGGGACTGCATTTCGAAGCCGCCCCGCTGCTCTGGTCCGCCTTCGGCACCGCCATCGCGGCGCCCTTCGTCTTCGCTGTGCTGCGCCGGCTCGACGCCGGCTTCCAGCACGCGGACGAGGCGCCCGGAGGATTGTTCTGATGCTCGTCCGGCGCGACGCCGACGACATGCGCGAGATCCGCCCCCGCACCGGGCTGGGCGCGCTGGTGGTCGTCTGCGCCATGCTGGTGCTCGTCATCCGGCTGTACCAGCTCCAGATCCTGCGCGGCGAGGTCTACGTCGTGCAGTCGATCGCCAACTTCCGCAAGACCCTGTTCGTGCCCGCGGATCGCGGGCTGATCAAGGACCAGAAGGGCCGCATGCTGGTGGAGAACCGGCCCTCCTTCGACGTGTTCCTCACCCCGGCTTTCTGCAAGGGCAAGGAGCGCGACGAGGTGCTGGAGAAGCTGGCCGCCTATCTGCGCCTGGGGCCCGACGACGTCGAGCGGATCAAGACCGACTACCAGAAGAGCTGGCTCAGCAAGGACAAGCTGGAACGGTTCAAGCCATTCCTGGTGATGCTCGACATCCCCCGCGATCAGGTGGACGTGCTGGAGGCGCACAAGACCGAGATGAGCTGCGTCAACCTGATCCCCACGCCGCACCGCTCCTACCACGCGCCGACCAGCCTGGGACACGTGCTCGGCTACATGAGCGAGGTCACGCCGGACGAGCTCGAGGACAGCCCCGAATATCGGCGAGGCCAGACCATCGGGCGGCGCGGGTTGGAACGGCGCTGGGAGCGGGAGCTGCGCGGCGCCGACGGCAAGCAGAACATCGCCGTGGACGCGAAGGGCCGCGAGCTCGACAAGGACACGCAGGAAGCGCTGATCCCGGAAGCCGAGCGCCTGGTCCCGGCCACGCCGGGCAACAACCTGGTCCTTTCGGTGGACGAGAAGCTGCAGCGGTTGGCGGACGTCGCGTTCGTGGGCCGCGCCGGCGCGGTGGTGATCATGGAAGCGAAGACGGGCTTCATCCTCGCCATGGTTTCGCGCCCGTCGTTCGACTCGAACAAGATGTCCGGCCGCATCTCGCGCGCGGAGCTGAAGGCGATCTCCGACGATCCGCTCAAGCCGATGCTGAACCGGGTGATGAACGAGAACTACCACCCGGGCTCGACCTTCAAGGTCATCACCTCGCTGGCCGGGCTCGAGAACGACGTGATCACGCCCACCAGCAGCGTGTTCTGCGGAGGCAGCTATACGATGGGCAACCACCGCTGGCGCTGCGACAAGGCGCAGGGCCACGGCTCGCTCGATCTGAAGCACGCGCTCTCGCACTCCTGCGACGTGTACTACTACTCGGTGGGCGACCGCACCGGGCTCGACGCGCTCTCGGACATGGCGCGAAAGTTCGGCTATGGGCAACCCACCGGGCTCGATCTCGGCCGGGAGATCCCCGGGTACCTGCCGGACACGAAGAGCATCACGCCCGAGAGCGGCAGCGCTCGGGCGCACGCCATCAACGCCGCCATCGGCCAGGGCGAGATCAACGTCACGCCGCTGCAGCAGGCAGTGGCGTACGCGGCCATCGCGAATGGCGGCGACATCCTGCGCCCCCAGATCGTGCGCCGGATCGAATCGCCGGACGGCAAGCTCCTGCGCGAGTTCCAGCCCGAGGTGCTGCGCAAGGTCGGCCTCAAGGACGGCTCGCTGGAGGTGATCCGCGACGCCCTGCTGGCGGTGGTCAACGAGCCCGGCGGCACCGCGTACCGTTCGCGCCTGCCGGACGTGGAGCTCGCCGGAAAGACCGGGACCGCCCAGGTGATGAAGCTCGGCCAGAAGCAGAAGCTGGACCCGGCCACGCAAGCGTACTTCTCGCGCGACCACGCCTGGTTTGCCGCGTTTGCCCCTGCCTCCGATCCAGAGGTCGTGGTGGTGGTGCTGAACGAGCACGGCGGGTGGGGTGCCGAGGCCGCGGCGCCGGCCGCTTCCAAGCTGATGGCGGCATACTTCAGGATGAAGCGCGAAGAGTCGGCGCCGGCGGCGGCGCCCTTGGTGGCTGTGCCCGCGCCCGCGCCGTCGGTCGCAGCCAGCTCGGTGGTGCAGTGACATGGCGCTAGGGGTGACGGAAAAGAGGCTGGACAACCTGCACTGGCCGCTGGTGCTGTGCACGGTGATCATCTGCTCGCTCGGCCTCTGGAACCTGGCGTCAGCCACCAAGAACGCGCCCATGTTCATGGCGCTGGCCCAGACCAGGTGGATGATCTTCATCGGGTTGCCGGCGGTGATCGTTCTCCTGTTCATCGATTACCGGTGGCTCCAGACCGTGGCCTGGCCCGGCTACTTCGCGGCCCTGGGACTGCTTGCGGGCGTGGCCTTCTTCGGCAAGAGGGTGCTCGGCGCGCGCCGCTGGCTGCAGGTCGGATCGATGCAGATCCAGCCCAGCGAGTTCGTGAAGCTGGCGGTGATCGTGATCCTCGCCCGCTGGTTCACGCGCGACGAGACCGGCGTGCGGAAGGGGTACTACGGCCTCTTCGACCTGGTCCAGCCGTTCGTGCTGATCCTGATCCCCTGCGCGCTGGTGATGAAGCAGCCGGACCTGGGGACCGCGCTGGTCACCTTCGCCATCGCCATGACCATGGTGATGTTCGCCAAGGTGAAGTGGCGCGACCTCTTCATCATGCTCGCCACCGGCGCGGGCGCATCCGTCTTCGCCTGGAGCCGGTTCTTGAAGGAGTACCAGAAGCAACGCCTGCTCACCTTCCTGAACCCGGAGGCGTACGCCAAGGGGGCGGGCTACCACGCCATCCAGAGCATGGTCGCGGTCGGCAGCGGGCAGTGGAGCGGCAAGGGGTGGGGCGAAGGCACACAGAACCAGCTCGCCTTCCTCCCCGAGCAGCACACCGACTTCATCTTCTCGGTCTGGGCCGAGGAGCACGGCTTCCTCGGCGCCGTGGTGCTGATCGGCCTCTACGCCTTCCTGGTCCTGGCCGCCCTCGACGTGGCGGCGAACGCGCGCGACAAGTTCGGCAGCTTCCTCTCCATCGGCGTCGCCGCGCTCTTCTTCTGGCACGCCTTCATCAACATGGGGATGGTGACCGGGATCTTGCCGGTGGTCGGCGTGCCGCTGCCCTTGTTCAGCTACGGCGGCAGCAGCGTGGTGGCGGACATGCTGGGGATCGGGATCTTGCTCAACGTGTCCATGCGGCGATTCATGTTTTGAGTCTTATTTCTTTCCGCCGCCGAAGACGCGGAGGATGGAAGCCATCACGCTGTCCGGTGGCTGGCCGCCGCCGAGCTTCTCGAGCTCGCCGGCGTCCAGCCAGGTGCCGTTGCAGGAGAAGCAGCGGTCCACCTGCACGCCGCGCACCTCGATCTCCTTCAGCTCCATGCCGCACTTGGGACAGCGCATCTGGTGCAGTTGCTTCAGCTTGTCGCGCTCGGCCTGCGCCAGCGACTTCTTCTCCTCCGCGGCGAGCTTGCGCATGCGCTCGGCGTTCTCGCGCGCGAAGTACTCCTCCTCGGTCGCGGTGGGCTTGGACATGGAGAGCCTCCCCCTCAGATCGAGCGCTTGACCATCGCATCCAGCTTCGACTTCGGCACCGCCCCCACGATCTGGTCCGCCACCTGGCCGTTTTTGAAGAGCAGCAGGGTGGGAATGCTCATCACGCCGTACTTCTGCGGCACGTTCTGGTGCGCGTCGATGTCCAGCTTGCCGACCTTCAGCTTGCCCTTGTACTCGGCGGCGAGCTGATCGACGAGCGGCGCGAGGGCGCGGCACGGCCCGCACCAGGCAGCCCAGAAGTCCACCAGGACGGGATCCTTGGAGCCCAGGACCTCGCTCTGAAAATTGTCGTCGGTAAAGACCACCACGTCCACGCTCGCCATTCAGTCTGCTCCTTGTGGAAATTCGGCAATTTGCCGCCCGTCCACCCGCCCGTCAATACATTGCGCACACCCGTCGCCGCTGGTATCAGTCGGAGCGAGTCCGCGCCCAGGATAAGATGATCGAAGCGCGGCGAGGATGCCAGCGCCCCCATGGCCGACTACCTGTTCGTACCCCAGTCCGTGCTCGACAAGTGGTCGGAGCAAGGGCGCATCCAGGTGGACGGGAACGTACTGACCATCCTCGGGGAGCAGAAGAGCTTCGCGCTCACCAGCGCGGTGCGCTTCATCAAGATGGAAGCGGGCGACGACAACGTCGGGCTGCTGGCGAAGGTGAAGACCACCGACGCGCTCAAGCAGATGGGCGCCGAGCACTACATGGAGTCGGTGATCCTCGGCGAGAGCGCCTACCAGGTGCAGCAGGGCTTCCTCGCCGATGCGAACGCGCTGCGCCGCGCCGCTGCGGCCTCGCAGGCGGCCGCGGCCAAATCGGGCTCCGCTCCGGCGCCCGCCGCGGGCGCCGCTGCCTCGGGGGGAGGGACGCAGGACGAAAAGAAGGGCGCCGAGCAGGACATGCTGGCACAATTCCTCCTCGACAACTTGCAGTAGCGCGATGGCCACCATCCTCGTCCACATCGCTCTTCTCGCCTACGCGTCGGGAGCCGCGGCATTCCTCACCTGGCTGGTGCGGCCGGACGGCCGGCTGGCCCGCGCGGGCCGCCTCTTGCTGCTGGCGGGGGTGGTGGTGCACTTCGCCGCCTTCGGAGTGTCGCTGGGCATCGCCGGCGCAGGTCTCGGGCTTTCCGCCTGGAAGGGCGGGCAGCTCTTCAGCCTGCTCGCCGCGGTCACCGTGGCCGGATACCTGGTGCTCGACTTCCGCTACGAGCTGCCGGTCGCCGGCGCGTTCGTGGCCCCGCTCACCGTGGCGGTGATGGTGCCGGCGCACCTGGTGGCGTCCAGCGAGCGCGCCATCGCGCCCCAGGTCTCCCACAGCCTCTTGCTCTTCGTGCACGTGGGCGCGGCGGCGCTGGGGACGGCGGTGCTGGCGCTCGCGTTCGGGCTCGCCGTCCTCTACCTGGCCAGCGAAAAACAGGTGAAGAGCAAGCGGCCCGGGAGGCTGTTGGCGCGCCTGCCCTCGCTCGAGCTGATCGATCATGCCGGGTACCGGTTGGCGGTCTGGGGATTCGTCTTCCTCTCGCTGGCGATCGCCACCGGTTCGCTGGTGTCGCGCGAGGCGACGGGCGCGACCTTCCCGTTCGCGCCCAAGCAGGGATTCGCCATTCTTGCCTGGGCGCTGTTCGCCTCCCTCATCCAGGCGCGGCTCGTGGCCGGCTGGCGCGGGCGGAGAGTTGCGTTCCTGGTGGTCGCGGGATTCGTGCTGCTGATCGGGACATACGTCGGCCTGCTCTCGGCGGCGCCTGTGCTGCAGGGGACGGCCGCATGATGCTCATCTGCGTCGGCCTGTCGCATCGCCAGGCGCCCATCGCGGTCCGCGAGCGGGTGGCGGTGGCGCCGGAGCAGATCGAGTCGCGGCTGCGGGAGCTCAAGGCCCTGCCCGGAGTGCGCGAGGCGATGCTTCTCTCCACCTGCAACCGGGTCGAGATCTTCGCCGTCGCGGAGTCCCGCGGCGCCGGCGACGACTTGCTGCAGGGACTGGGGCCTGTCGCGGCCCAGCACGCTGCCCGCCGCTTCGAGGAGGAGGCGCTCCGGCACCTGTTCCGCGTCGCCGCCAGCCTGGACTCGATGGTGGTGGGCGAGGCGCAGATCCTCGGGCAGGTGAAGGAGGCGGCCGCGCAAGCGCAGCAGGCCGGGACGCTCGGGCCCGAGCTGTCGAGAGCGCTGGCGCGTGCGACCAGCGCGGCCAGGCGCGTGCGCACGGAGACCGAGATCGCGCGCGGGGCCCTCTCGGTGTCCAGCGTCGCGGTCAAGCTCGCGCACAAGCTGCTGGGCAACCTGGAGGAGCGCTCCGTGCTCCTGCTCGGGGCCGGGGAGATGGCGCAGCTCGCGGCCAGGGAGCTTCGCTCGGAGGGAGCGCGGGAGCTGCTAGTCGTGAACCGGACACCGCAAGCGGCCGAGGAGCTGGCGCGAGAGATCGGCGGCGTCCCCAGCTCGCTGGCGGAGCTGCCGGCGCTGCTGGAGCGCGTGGACGTGGCCATCTGCTCGACGGCCGCCGCGCAGGCGGTGGTGACGCGGAAGATGATGGTCCAGGCGGCGAAAGCGCGGCGCTACCGGCCGATCTTCCTCGTCGACCTGACGCTTCCGCGCAACGTCGAGCCGACCGCGAACGAGCTGGAGAACGTCTACGTGTACGACCTCGACGACCTGGAGCGGGTGGCGGCGCAGAACCGGGACTTGCGCGCGGCGCAGGTAGGGAGGGCGGAGGAGATCGTGGAGCAGGAGCTGCAGGCCTACCTGGCGCAATCGCGCGAGCGCACGGCAGTGCCCGTGCTTGCGCGGCTGCGGGCCCACGCGGACTCGGTCGCGCGCGCCGAGGTGGAGAGGACGCTGGCCGCGCTCCAGGGCCTGGACGAGAAGCAGCAGAAGACCGTCCAGGCGATGGCCACCGCCATCGTCAACAAGCTGCTTCATGCCCCTACTTCCCGGTTGCGGGCCGAGGCCGGCGAAGGTCCGCTGGCGGATGCGGTCGCCGCATTGTTCGCCCTGGAAGGCGAGCCTCCGCAGCCGCAGAAGGAAGCCGGACAGAAGTCCGAGAGCGCGGAGGAAGGGACCGTGCTGCCGCTCCTGAGGAGGAGCTAGTGCTGCGCATCGCCACCCGCAAGAGCGCGCTCGCGCTCTGGCAGGCCGAGCGCGTGCGGGGATGGTTGCGCGACCGAGGCCACGCCTGCGAGCTGGTCCCCATGTCCACCCAAGGGGATCGGATCGTCGACCGGCCCCTGGCGGAAGTGGGGGGAAAAGGCCTGTTCGTGAAGGAGCTGGAGCAGGCCCTCGCCGAGGGCCGCGCGGACCTGGCGGTGCACAGCGCGAAGGACGTGCCCTTCGCGGTGCCGGACCCCTTCGTGCTCAGCGCCTTTCCGGAGCGCGACGATCCCCGCGACGCGCTGGTGGCCCCGCTCGCGAAGACGTTCGGGAAGCTGCCGAAGGGCGCGCGCGTGGGCACCAGCTCGCTGCGACGCGCCGTACAGCTGCGCGCGGCGCGCCCCGACCTGTCGATCGTTCCCGTCCGCGGCAACGTGCAGACGCGCCTTGCGCGCGCGACCGGCGCGACGGTGGTCCGCTCTGGCGTGGAGTCGCGCCCGGTGGAAGGCGACCCGCAAGGGCCGCTCGACGCGGTGGTTCTCGCGCTCGCCGGGCTGCGCCGGCTGGGGCTGGATTCGCAGGTAACCGAGGTCCTTGCGATCGAGCTGTCCCTGCCGGCGGCGGGGCAGGGCGCGCTCGCCATCGAAGCCGTGCGCGGGTCTCCGGGTGATGCTGCCACCGCTCCGCTCGACGACAAAGCGACTGCCCGTTGCGTGCGCGCCGAGCGCGCGGTGCTGGCGCGACTCTCCGGCGGCTGCACGGTCCCGGTTGCCGCCTATGCGGTGCTGGAAGGCGAGCAGCTCTGGCTGCGCGCGCTCCTCGGAGGGCCGGATGGCCGCGGCGGCGTCGAGCTGGTGCGGGCGGAGAGGCGTGGGCCCACCCTGGACCCGGAATCGCTGGGCCGGAGCGTCGGGGAGGCCCTGCTCGACGCCGGCGGCGGGGTGCTGCTCGAGGCGGCGCGGTCGCAGGCCCAAGGGCTGCCCGCGCCGAAGCGCGCTTGACGCTGGCCGGCTTGCGCGTGCTGGTCACGCGCGCCGAGGAGGATGCCCCGGAGCTGGAGGCATTGCTGCGGGAGCGGGGTGCGGCGCCAGTGCGCATGCCGTGCATCGCCTTCGAGGACGGGCCCGATCTCGCGCGGATCGCGGCCATCGTCGGGAGCGGGCATGCAGACCTGATCGTCGTCTCCTCGCCGCATGCCGCGCGGCGCCTGCTCGCTCTCTGCGGGTCCATCCGGGTGCCGATCGCCGCCGTTGGGGCCGCGACGGCGCGCGAGCTCCCGGGAGACGTCCTGGTGCCGCGCCAGGGGGTCGGGGCCGACGCCCTCGTCCGCGAGCTGGGCGCGCGTGTGGCCGGCCAGCGGGTGCTCGTCCCGCGAGCGGAGGAAGGCAATCCGGCCCTCGCCGCCGGGCTCCGGGCCGCCGGGGCCCAGGTGGAGGAATTGGTCCTGTATCGGACAGTGACCGCGCCCCAGGCGGAGCCGGCCGCCATCCGGGCGTTGCGAGAGGGCGAAATCGACGCGATCGCCTTCGCCAGCGGCAGCGCCGCCCGCGGATTCGTCGCCCTGGCCGGGGTCAGGGCCGTCGGGCAGGCGGCCGTCGCCTGCATGGGAAAGCGGTGCGCCGAGGACGCCAGGGGTGCGGGCCTGCTCGTGGACGCAGTGGCGGACGGCGGTCTGGGTGAACTCTGCGAGGCCGTTGCACTCGCGGTGCGAGTGCGCAAGCGGTAGGCTGTCCGCGTGAGCGACCGCCGTCAGATCCTGGTCGTCGACGACGACGAGGACACGCGCCTGGTGCTGCAGGACCTGCTCGAGCTGAACGGGTTCGCCGTACGCGCCTGTCCCGACGCGCGCCATGCCCTGGAGGAGGCGCGCGCGGCCCCACCCGCGCTGATGCTGGTCGACTACTTCATGCCGGACGCCGACGGAGCCTGGGTCGTCCAGCAGCTGCGCGCCGCGGGGCTGGGGCGGGTGCCCGTGGTCCTCACCACCGGGTCCAACGAGGGGCGCGAGCAGGCCGAGCGCCTCGGCGTGCGCTCGATGGAGAAGCCGTTCGACGTCAGCCGGCTGCTGGAGCTGGTCCGCTCGCTGGTCGCCGACTCCTGAAGGCGGCGTTCTATGCCGCCCCGTACGCTTCGCCGCCGCGGTAGAGCGCGTAGATGGCGGCGAAACCGATCGCGAGCAGCACCAGGAAGAGGAGGATGGACACGCGCTCCATCCACTTGATCCCGCTCTTGCTCACCGTCACGCCCCAGCCCATGGTCGTGAAGCTCCAGAGGCCGTTGGCGAGGTGGTATGCGATCCCGAGCACGCCCAGGACGTAGACGATCAGCGTCGGCGTGTGGAACCGCATCTCGCGCGAGATCTGCGGGAACGGCTCCGGGCGGCCGTGCAGGAAGCGGGGCTCGAACCAGGCCAGGTAGAGGTGGGCGCCCAAAAACAGGAGCAGCCCCACCGCGGACAGGCGCTGCACGACGTAGCGCAGGTTGGAGAATCCGCCCTGCAGCGGCGCCGGGCGGCTCCGGAACATACGGACGATTCCCCAGACGCTGTGCCAGAGCAGGGGCCCGAGCACGAGCACGAACACGAGCACGGTGGTGGCGACGTTCACGTGCCCGGTCACCGCGATCTCCCACGCCTGCGGCGACTCGTAGGCGGCAAGCTGGTGCCACAGATGCACCACGGTCCAGACGCCGAGCGGCGCAAACGCCAGCAGCGAGCCGAGGCGGGCCACGAAGAAGTTTCTCGCCAAGGTCCGTCCAGCCGGCGCAACGCTGCGATCCGGCTGGTCGGTGGTCAGGGGCAGCGCCATCCTTTCGTCTCCCATGCTGAGGCGTTGCAGTCTTCGCCGCGGCGGGAGCGAAGCAACTCGCTCCCCGGACGCCGGGCGCCTAGGTAGAGCGGGAGTGGTGCACTGTCAAGGAAGGAGCGTGCCGTCGAGCGTCGGGCAGACGTTCGATTTGAACTTCCCGTAGAACGGGACCCCGCCGCTGAGCGGCGGCGGCGCGCCATACAGCAGATTGAAGCTCCCCACGGCCTCGCCACCCGGCTGCTCGGACCAGTCGCGAAGGGCGATGTATCCGGCGTTCACTGCCTGGAACGGCGCCACCTGGCCAAGCTGCTTGACCCCGATGATCTCGCTGGTGGTCCCTTCGTCTCCCGCGCGGCCGGGGATGAACGTGCCCAGGTGGTCGGTGCCCGGCAGAAAGAGGATCAGCGCGAGGTAGTACTCCTGCGGATTGCGGAAGTAGTCCGGGTGGAGCTGGAGGCGGCTGCAGAGCCCCGGCTGGTTGCTGATGATCACCACCTCGGCGAAGTTGGCGGTGGGGTTTCCGGCCTGGTCAAACAGCCGGGCGCGTCCCGAGATGACGCTCTGGATGTTGTCGAACGCGATGAACGGCGTGATGCTGCTCTCGCCGGCGGACCCGATCACCACGTTGTCGCCCGTTCCGCAGGCCGCGGCGGCGAGCAGGAGAGCGGGTGCGACCTTTCGCATGAAACCTCTCTAGCATGGAGTCGGAACCCCATTGCATCGGGGGTCGACGCTGTGTAGGAAGCCGGATTCATGCGCTGGGAGGACATCGCCGGCCAGGAACGCGCCGTGAAGCTTCTGCGCGGCGCGCTGGCGCGCGGCCAGCCGCACCACGCCTACCTGATCGCCGGGCCGGAAGGGGTAGGGAAAGAGCTGCTGGCGCGCACATTTGCGCAGGCAGCCAACTGCGAGGCCGGAGACCCGGATGCGCGCCCCTGTGGAGCCTGCGCGAACTGCCGTGGGATCGAGCGCGGGAACTTTCCCGACGTCGCGTTCCTGATGCCGCAGACGGAGCTGCTTGCGCGCGGGCTCGTCTCCCGATCGGATCTGGAGGCCGCCCCGTCGAAGGAGATCCGCGTCGACGGCGTCCGCGCGCTGGCGCGGCAGCTCTCGTTCGCGGCGCTGCGGGGGCGGCGCAAGATCGCCATCGTCACTCCCGCCGACGCGATGAACGAGCGCGCCCAGAACACGCTGCTCAAGACCTTGGAGGAGCCGCCTCCAGCCACCACCTTCTTGCTGGTGAGCGCGAATCCAGACGCGCTGCTGCCCACCGTCCGCTCCCGCTGCGCGCGCGTGCAGCTGGGCCCCGTGCCGGAAGAGGCGCTGGTCGCGCGGCTGCGCGAGCGGATGCCCGAGAGCGAGGCGAAGGAGCGGGCGGCGCGGGCGCAGGGCAGCTTCTCCCGCGCGCTCGCCGTCCAGGGCGAATGGCGCGAGCTGCTCGAGCGCGTGGAGGAAGCCCTGGCCGCCTCCGACGAGCGGAGCGCATTGGACCTCGCCGAGGCCCATGGGGAGCGGGCAGCGGCCCTGGAAGTCGCCGAGGCGGTCGATGCCTGGACCCGGGACCTGCTGGTGGCGCAGTCGGGAGGTGTCCCGGATCTTCGAGAGCTCGCCGGCAGGGCCCGCGAGATCGCGGACCGCGTCCACCCGCGGGCGCTGCTGCGGCAGGCGGAGCTCTGCGCCGGCGTGATCGAGGCGCTGCGCCAGAACGGGAACGGGCGGCTGCAGCTCGAGCGCTTGCTGATCGGGGCGCGGGAGCTGCGGCATGGCTGAGATGGCGGAGCTGCTCGAGGAAGTGGCGGCGGGAAAAGCGCGCCCGGTGGTGCTGATCGAGGGCGACGAGTACCTGGCGCGAACCAGCGCCCGCGAGCTGGCGGACGCGATCGTGCCGGAGAAGGACCGCGCGCTGAACCTGGTCATCCTCGACGCAGCGGCGGGCGCGCGCGAGATCGCCTCGCATCTGGTGACCGTGGCGATGTTCCCGGCCCCCAAGGCGGTGCTGGTGGAAGGCGCGGACGCGTTCGCCGAGGAGGTGGATGCGGCGCGGGAGCTGTCGCGAGCGCGCGACCTCTGGCAGGGAAAGCGACCGCGCGACGCCGCGCGCCGGCTGCTCAAGCTGGTGCGGCCGGCCGGCTGGGGAGCGGCGGAGGTGGCATTCGGCTCGAAGACCGGCGTGTCGGCGGCGAGGTGGCGCAAGGAGATCGGCGAGGCGCCCGAGGAGACGGACAGAGAGTGGCTGCAGGAGCTTTCCGCCTGGGCGCTGGCCCAGAACGTCGCCGCGCCGCCGGACGATCTGGAGGTGCTGGTCAAGACGGTGGAGCGGGGCCTCCCCCCGAAGACGCACCTGATCCTGGTCGCGGAATCGCTCCCCCAAAGGCACGCGCTGGTGCGGCTGGCGCAGGAGAAGGGCGCGCATCTGAAGCGCCGAGCGGAGCGGCGCGGCCGCACCATCGATACCCTGGACATCTCGCCGCTCGTCTCCGAGGAGCTCGGTCCGCTGAAGAAGAAGCTGGCCCGCGACGCCGAGGCCGAGCTGAAGAACCGGCTCGGCGACGACCTGCGCCTGATCGCCTCGGAGCTGCGCAAGCTCGCGCTCCACGCGGGCGAGCGCGCCCAGATCACGCGGGAGGACGTGGAGGCCGTGGTGGCGCCCGTGCGGGAGGAGGAGTTCTTCGCGCTGGCGGAAGCAGTGGGAGAGGGGGACGCCGCCAAGGCCCTGCAACTCTTCGGCGACGAGCTGCGCCGCAAGGCGAACGCCTCGGCGGTGGCGCTCCCGTTCCTGGGCGGGGTGGCGAGCGCCGTCCGCAAGGCCCTGGCCGACAGCGCGCGTTACGCCGGATCGGGGGAGCGCGAGCTCGGCTACAACGAGTACCAGGCCAAGCTGTTTCCTGGCCTCGAGGAGGAGCTCTCCGCGAAGAAGCAGAAGGTGCCGCATCCGTTCGCCGCGTGGCTGGGCTACAAGCGGGCGCGGAGAAGGCCGCGCGCATTCTGGCGCCGGGCGCTGGTGCGCTGCGCGGAGTTGGACTTCGAGCTGAAGGACGGCGCCGATCCGCGGTTGGCGATGGAACGCCTGCTGGTCGAGGTGTGTGTTAGAGGGCAGTGCTGATGACTTCCCGCATGCTGGTCACCCACGCCCTGCCGTACGCCAACGGCAGGCTGCACCTCGGGCACCTGGTGGAGTCGGTGCAGACCGACGTGTTCGTCCGGGCGATGAAGGCCATGGGCAAGGAGTGCGTCTTCATCTGCGCCGACGACACGCACGGCACTCCCATCGAGATCAGCTCCCGCAAGGCGGGCGTTCCGCCCGAGGACTGGATCGCCAGGATCCACGCCGAGCACAGCCTGGATTACCAAGCGTTCGAGATCGATTTCGACCTCTTCTACACCACGCATTCGCCGGAGAATGAGCAGCACTCCCGGCGCATCTTCGAGGCGCTGCGCGCGGACGGCGCAATCGACAAACGGGACGTCCTCCAGGTCTATTGCGGCGTGGACAAGCGCTTCTTGCCCGACCGGTTCATCCGGGGCGAGTGCCCGGTCTGCGGAACCAAGGACCAGTATGGCGACGCCTGCGAGAACTGCGGAAGCACGTACGAGCCGACCGCGCTCAAGAATCCGCGCTGCGCGATCTGCGGGAACACGAACCTCGAGCTGCGCAGCTCGGTGCACTACTTCGTGAAGCTGTCGAAGTACCAGGACTTCCTCCGCGAGTGGACGCGGACTCCGGGAAGGTTGCAGCCCGAGATCAAGAACTCCATCGACGCCTGGCTTTCCCAGCCGCTGCGCGACTGGGACATCTCGCGGGACGCGCCGTACTTCGGGTTCAAGATCCCCGGAGAGCAGGACAAGTACTTCTACGTGTGGTTGGACGCTCCCGTCGGGTACCTCTCCAGCACCGACAAGTGGTGCAAGGACCACGGCCGGCGGGTCGAGGAATTCTGGGGACCGGACGCGGACTGCGACGTGGTGCATTTCATCGGCAAGGACATCGTGTACCACCACACCCTGTTCTGGCCAGCGATGCTGCATGCCTCGCGCTGGAAGGTGCCGGCCCGCGTGCACGTGCACGGGATGCTCACGGTGGAGGGCGCGAAGATGAGCAAGTCGCGCGGGACCTTCCTCAACGCGCGCGACTACCTGGACGCCGGGATGGACCCGGAGTGGCTGCGCTACTTCTATGCCGCGAACCTGGGCCCGACGCCCAGCGACATCGATCTCTCGCTGAACGAGCTGAAGAACCGGGTGAACGGAGAGCTGCTGGCGAACGTCGGCAACCTCGCCAACCGCGCGCTCTCGCTGGTCTGGAAGAACGGCGGCAAGCTCACCACCTCCGCGCCGTCGGAGGTGTTCGCCCAGGCGCGGGCCACCGAGCGCGAGATCGCCGATCTGTACTCCCGCTGCGACACGCGCGCGGTGGTGCAGAAGGTGCTCGACTTCTCCTCAACGGCGAACCAACGGCTTCAAGCGCAGAAGCCTTGGGAGAAGCTGAAGTCGGATCGGGACGCGGCCCTGTCCGAGCTCACCCTGGCCGTCAACGTGGCGCGGATCTGCGCGCGCTGGCTCGCGCCCATCGTGCCCCGATTCGCCCGCGGGGTCGAAGAGCAGAGCGGGGCGAAGCTGCGCTGGGGCGACTTCACGCCGCTCGAGAACGCGCCCATCCGCGAACCCAGGCCGCTGGTGCGGAAGGTGGAGGACGCGGATGTCCAGAAGGTCGCCTCGCAATTCGTGGCGGCCGATCCCGCGCCCGCGGCAAGGGCCGTGGTCACGCCCGAGCTGAGCATCGAGCAGTTCGGGCAGATGGAGCTGCGGGCGGGAAAGGTCCTGGCGGCGGAGCGCGTGCCCAAGAAGGACAAGCTGCTGAAGCTCTCGATCGATCTGGGCGAAGCGACGCCGCGCACCATCGTCAGCGGCGTCGCACAGTCGTACGCGCCCGAAGAGCTGGTGGGAATGGTGGTGTGCGTCGTCGCCAACCTGCCGCCCCGCGACTTCGGCAAGGGGCTCGTCTCGCACGGCATGGTGCTGTACGCCAGCGGAGGCGACCGGGAGCACACGGCGATCGAGCTGCCTCGGGACGTCAAGCCGGGCTCCACGGTGAAGTGATGGGCCTCTTCTCATCCCTGTTCGGGAAGAAGGAGCCAAAGCCCGCGCCGCCAGCGGAAGAGCCGGCCGACGCCATCGACTCCCCGGACGGCGCCGAACGCGTCGACGCGCTGCGCGCGCTGGTCGAGCGCTGGCAGTCGGGCGACGCGCAGGCAGCGGAGCTGGTCGCGCCCCGGCTTCCCGATCTGCTCGAGGATCCGGAGCCCCTGGTCCGGGCCGCTGCCCTTTCGGCCGTGCGGCTGCTGCAAAAGCCCGAGAACTTGCAGAAGTGCGAGAGCGCGGTGCTCGCATTGCTCGCGGATCCCGCGCCGCGGGTCCGCACGGCGGCCATCTGGTCGGCGATGCGCATCCCCGGCGAGGCGGCCCGCACCCAGGTCCGCGCCGCCCTCGGCTCCACCGAGGAATCGATGCGCTTCGCCGCCGCCTGCGCGCTCGCCGAGGCGCACGACTCCGCGGCGCTCCCGGAGCTGCTGGCGGCGCTGCGCGACGATCACCGGCGGCAGGAAGCGATCTCGGCGCTGATGGCGCTCGGCGATGCCGCCGCGGCGCCGGAGCTGGGGAAGCTCCTCGAGGAGGAGTCGGTCGGCGACTTCGATCGGACGCTCGCTGCCGCGGCCCTGGCCCGCTTCGGCGATGCGCGCGGGACGGCGCACCTGATCTCCAGGATCGAGATGGACGGGGACGACCGGCCGGTTGCGACCGAGTGGGCCGGCCGGCTCGGCGTCCACGACGCCATTCCCGTCCTCAGCGAGCTGGCGGAGACGGAAGGCGCGGTCGCCCGCGGCGCCGCCATGCGCGCGTTGGGTCGCCTCAAGGCGGTCGGCGCCGAGGAGCGGTTGTTGCGGATGGCAAGGGATCCCGGCGCGCCGGACGACCTGCGATTGGACGCCGCCGAGGGGCTCGCCGAGCTGGGCACGCCGGCGGCGCTCGACCAGCTCCGGCAGCTCTCCGCGGAGGGGCCGGAAGAGCTCCGGCAGCTCTGCCAGGAGCTGCTGGTGGAGGTGCAGGCGAATGCTGGTTGATGCGCACGCGCACCTCGACGCCTACGGGGATCGCGATCAGGTCGTCTCGCGCGCTCGAGCGGCGGGCTTGGTGCACGTGGTGCTCGTCGGGCAATGGCGCGAGGGGGTGGGGATGGCCGGCGCGCTGGATGCCGTCCGGCTGGCAAAACAGGATCGGTCGTTCTTCTCGGCGACCGCCGGCGTCCACCCCCACGACGCGGCGCGCGCCAGCGAGGCGGATTTCGGGGAGCTGCGGAGAATCTGCCAGGACCCGGACGTGGTCGCGGTCGGTGAGGCGGGGCTCGACTTCCACTACGACCATTCGCCCCGCGAGGCGCAGAGGTCGGCGTTCGTCCGCCAGATCCGCCTGGCCAGGGAGCTGGGCAAGCCGCTGGTGGTGCACACGCGCGAGGCGGATCAGGAGACCGCGGAGATCCTGGGGGGCGAGCTGGGACCCGACGGCGGGATCATCCACTGCTTCACCAGCGACTGGGTGGCTGCGCAGCGATACCTCGCGCTCGGGATGTACCTGAGCTTCTCGGGCGTCGTCACCTTCAAGAATGCGGAAGCCGTGCGCGACGCGGCGGTCCGGGCGCCGCTGGAGCGCATCCTGGTGGAGACGGACTCCCCCTTTCTCGCACCCGTGCCGCACCGGGGGAAGCGCAACGAGCCGGCATATGTCACCTTGACGGCGCAGGCGCTGGCGGCGCTGCGGGGCTTGCCGGCGGACGAGCTGGCGCGCGCGACCACGGAGAACGCGCGCCGCGCCTTGCGCCTGCCCGCTTGATCGCGATTGAATCCTGGTCTCGCTGCGACGTCCAATAGCGAGAGGATGCCCCCCATGAAGAAGCTCATCGCCGGTCCGCTGCTCGCCTCGCTGCTCTCGTTCGGAACGCTCGCGGCAGAGAAGACGGAGACGATCAAGGTCTCCGGCTGGCACTGCGGCGGCTGCGCCGCGCGGACCGAGGCTGTGCTCAAGGACGTGAAGGGCGTCAGCGCCGTCACCTCGGACAAGACGAAGCACGAGGTGAAGGTCACGTACGACGACGCCAAGGTGAAGCGGCCCGATCTAGAGAAGGCCATCGCCGCTTCCGGCTTCTCCGCAGAAAAGTAGACCGCAGCTTCAGATCAAACGCCGAGCACGCCGAGCACGCCGAGTTTTTTGGGTTGAGGGTACATCCAACCCCCCAAACCTCGGCGTGCTCGGCGTGCTCGGCGTGCTCGGCGTTGGATCTTTCTGGTTGAACAGGACGCTTCAACTCTCCCAGGAGAGCCATTCCTCGGCCAGGGCGCCTTCGGCGCCCTCGGTCTTCCAGCGGCCCTTCCACTCCACCACTTCCCAGCCGCGGCGGATGGCTTCGGCCCGGAAGCCCGGCTTCGGGTTCACGACGATTGGGTGGCCGACTTCCTCGAAGAGAGGAGTGTCGGCCACGGAGTCCGAGTACAGGTAGCAGCGGCCCACTTCGATGCCGTGGCGGGCGAGGATCTCCTTGACGCGCTCGCGTTTTCCCTCGCGGAAGACGATCGGGGGCACCAGCTCGTCGGTGGAGAGGCCCTCCCGGATCCGCGCCCGCGTGCCCACCGCTTCGTGGGCGTGCAGGAAGCGCCCCAGCTCGTCGATGATGAACTGCGGCGAGCCCGACGCGAGGATGATCAGGTGACCCATCAAAAGGTGCCGCCGCACCGTGCGCAGGCCCTGCTGCGTGACCCGCTTCTTGACGTGGCGGTCGAAGCACTTCCGGGCCAGGTCGCGCAGGCGGTCGGCGCGAATGCCCTGCTGGCATCGCGAGCCCAGCGCCACCATGTCCGCCTCGCTCAGCCGCTTGCGCGCATATTCGTAGAGCGCGCGCGGCACCTGCGAGCGGACGGCGGGCGCCATCTCGCGGTTGGAGTAGAGGTACCAGGTGAAGATGGTCCCGGCGTTCCCGTCGAGCAGCGAGTCGTCGATGTCGAACACCGCGGCGGTGCGCTGGAAGGGTTGCATCACTTCACCTCGCGGTACAGCCCCGGCCCTTCGAATCGGCGCGCGTCCTCGGCGGGCGCCTTGGGAATCTGAAGCTGCCGCCCGTAGATGTTCTTGCGGTCCGTCCACGGTGCCTGGGCGGCGGCGAAGAGCTGCGCGAAGGAGCTCATGCGCGTGTCCAGCTCGTCGAGCGCGTGGACCACCACGGCCTCGAACGTGGCGGGCTCCTTGGGGCTGCCGTACTCGTGCCGCCCGTGGTGGGACGCGACCAGGTGCGTGATCCGCCACTCGAGGTCCCGCGGGAATCCCGGGATCCGCGAGGCCTTCTCGCGAATCAGCTGGCAGGTCAGCACCAGGTGCCCGACCAGCTTTCCCTCGTCCGTGTACTCGAAGCCAGGCTCGGGGGAGATCTCGCGCGCTTTGCCGATGTCGTGGAGCAGGCACCCGGCGGTAACCAGGTCGCGATCGAGCTGGGGGTAGTGGTCGCAGATGCGCCAGCCGAGCTGCAGGACGGAGAGCGTGTGCTCGCAGAGGCCGCCCGGGTAGGCGTGATGGATGCTCTTGGCCGCCGGCGCCCGGAGGAAGGCCGGGGCCAGCTCGCCGTCGTCGAGGAACGCGAAGAGCAGCGCCCGCACGTGGGCGTCGCGCACCTGGGCCGAGAGCATGCGGATGTGCTCAAACATCGCCTCCACGGTCATGCGATCGATGTATCACACGGCCCTGACGCGCGCCGTGCCGTTGACGCTCGGGGCGGTGGGGGCTCAGGGCGACAACCAGCTGCACGCGGTGAATGCCGAGACGGGCGCGACGATTTTCACCAGCGCAACCTTGGGGCCCGTGATGAGATTCAACGCTCCGATCGCCGCCAAGGGCCGCGTCTACGTGGCGGGGAACGCCGCGGCGTACGCCTTCACGGTGCGTTAGGCCTCTTCTTCCTCTTCCACGACGGCCTTCGCGCCGGCCGCCCTCTTCGCCGCGAGCTTCGCCTTCTCCGCCGCCTCCGCGTCGAGCTCCGACTGCGGCCGCGGCTCGATGGTGTAGTCGCTGATCTTGCCCTGCGCCTTCAGCGCCCTCAGGCCGGCGTCCATCGCCAGCCAGCGCGTCTTCGCGCGCAGCTTGATCATGACCGGGACGGCGGGCCGCCGGATCAGGCTGACCGGGTCATACTGGCCGGAGAGGATGCTGACGCTCCAGTTGGCCTCGAGGTCCGTGTCGACGCGGACCTCGCACTCCTTGCCCGCCCAGATCGCCTTCGTCGGCATGGGCGTTTGTCTACCATGGGTTGGCCGGCACCGCCCGCGCGCTGCCCGGCGGCAGCGCCCCCGATTTGCGCGCGACCAGGGCCGCGTGCGACCGGATCCAGAGCACACCTGCAAGCCCCAGCAGCATGAGGATCAGCGTGATCCAGAAGAGGCGCCGCCCGTCGCGCTTGCGCTCCAGGACCATGCCCTCGATCCAGGGGAGCTCGGCGGCGCGGACCCAGCGGTCTCCGCGCCTCACCAGGTCGTCGGCGGCGATCACCCCGCGGTTCCAGAGCTGAAGGAACTCCTTCTGGCTCCCGATGGTGAGCTCCTGCTCACCCCCTGCCTGCTTGACCTGGAGCTTCATGCGGCCGTCAGCTTAGGAACCGCAGTCCCGAGGGGCAATCCTCTACGACGCAGCGCGGTGCGAATCCGGTTACGCGGAGTGCAGGCCGGAACGTCACGAAAGCGACTCTTTGCGTTCGCACCGCACCGCGGCATCCGCCGCGTTAGGACTTGCAAGTTACTGAAATTTCTGGAATTCGCATAACGGCAAAGCAGTTGCAACCAACCCCGTGCAAACGTAGCCCCCCACGAGGTCTCCGTGTCCGAGAAGCTCGTCTCACAGGATGGATCGGCCCCCAACGCCACCCCGTCCATCCCCCCGATCGACCGCGCCGCCGGCGCTCGCATCCTCGCGAGATCCTTCTACAAGGAGCTCCGCGAGAACGGGTACACGCCGAAGCAGCTGCTCGCGCTCTCGACCGAGCTGATCGATCTGATCACGCAAGATCTGCAGGCTGAGCGCAAGGGAGCGGCATAAGCATCGAGGGGCGCGCTAGACGCGCCTTGACGGTCCGGATTTCCGAGCCTATGTGTCCCTCCCCCAAGGAGGCTTCTACATGGCTCGTTTTGCCATCAACGGCTTCGGCAGGATCGGGCGCAACATCCTCCGCGCGGCCATCAAGCGCGGAGCGAACTTCGACGTCGTCCTGATCAACGACATCGACAAGCCCACGACGCTCGCTCACCTGTTCAAGTACGACTCCGTGCACGGCATCTTCGGCGGCAGCGTCGAGGCGACCGAGGACGCGGTGGTGATCAACGGCAAGAAGATCGCCGTCTCGGCCAAGCGCGATCCGGGGGAGCTCGCGCACAGGGACCACAAGGTCGACATCGCGCTGGAGTGCTCCGGACGGTTCACCAAGCGCGAGGACGCGGACAGGCACATCAAGGCGGGCGCGAAGAAGGTGATCATCTCGGCGCCCGGCAAGGGGCAGGACTTTTCCGTCTGCTACGGGATCAACCACGAGAAGTACGACCCGGCGAAGCACCACGTCATCTCCAACGCCAGCTGCACCACCAATTGCCTGGCGCCGGTCGCCAAGGTGCTGATGGAGAGCTTCGGCATCGAGCGTGGCCTGATGACCACCATCCACAGCTACACCAACGACCAGCGCATCCTCGATCTGCCGCACGAGGACCTGCGGCGCGCGCGCGCCGCCGCGATCAACATGATCCCCTCTTCCACCGGCGCCGCGAAGATGATCGGAGAGGTAATCCCCGAGCTGAAAGGCAAGCTGAACGGCACGTCGATCCGGGTCCCCACCCCGAACGTCTCGATCGTGGACCTCACCGCCCAGCTCTCCAGGAAGACCTCGGTCGAGGAGATCAACGCCGCGTTCAAGGCCGCCGCCGAGGGGAAGCTCAAGGGCATCCTCGAGTACAACACCGAGCAGACCGTCAGCGTGGACTACAACGGCAATCCGGCGTCGTCGATCTTCGATTCCACGCAGACCGCGGTGGCGGACGACGGTAAGTTCGTGAAGGTCTTCTCCTGGTACGACAACGAGTGGGGCTTCTCGAACCGCATGGTCGACGTGGGGCTGTTCATCGCGGGCAAGCTGTAGGCCGTTCCGATGATCCGCGTTCCGATGATTCGATCCATCGAGCAACTGGACATCGGGGGCAAGCGGCTCTTCATTCGCGTCGACTTCAACGTCCCGCTCGACAAGAAGACGCGGAAGGTGAAGGACGACGCCCGCATCCGGGCGGCGCTGCCCACCATCCGGTCCGCGCTCTCGAGAAAGGCGAAGGTGATCCTCGCCTCGCACCTCGGCCGTCCCGACGGCAAGGTGGTGCCGGAGATGTCGCTGGAGCCCGCCGGCGCGCGGCTCTCCCAGCTCATCGGCCAGGACGTGATCTTCGCCGACGACTGCGTGGGCGACGGCGTGAAGAAGCTGGTGGGCGAGCTGCGCGAAGGGCAGGTGCTGCTGCTCGAGAACCTGCGCTTCCATCCCGAGGAGGAGGCCAACGACGACGGGTTCTCGCGGGAGCTGGCGTCGCTCTGCGAGGCCTACGTGGACGACGCGTTCGGGACGGTGCACCGCGCCCACGCCTCGACGGTGGGGATGGTGAAGTACGTCCCGCAGCGGGGCGCCGGCTTCCTGGTCCTGGCGGAGCTGAAGCACCTGCAGCCGCTCCTCAAAGGAGCCCCCAAGCCGTACCTGGCCATCCTCGGCGGGGCCAAGGTGAGCGACAAGATCAAGGTGATCGAGCAGCTCTTGAGCAAGGTGGACGCGCTGCTCATCGGCGGGGCGATGGCGTACACGTTCCTCTCCGCGCGCGGCGTGCCGGTGGGGGCTTCGCGCGTCGAGAAGGACAAGATCG
>Ga0209526_10000070_pt1 | contig 55458 bp, 63 predicted proteins | sample JacPinW_OM2H0_M1_FD_188566 | JGI IMG/M metagenome (GOLD analysis project Ga0209526, IMG submission 188566) | Forest soil microbial communities from Algoma, Ontario, Canada - Jack Pine, Ontario site 1_JW_OM2H0_M1 (SPAdes) (version 2) | ecosystem: Environmental > Terrestrial > Soil > Boreal... | reverse complement strand
GTCTTGGAACACCCGTGGAACACGACCGTTGTGCACCGTTGGGGATGGCTGGTGATGGAGTGCCTCCGCATGCGGTACGCTGCTCGAATGGTTTGGCTCGGTTGGTGACGGTTGGTGAGGATCGGGGACCGACGTTGACCTGGTATGGTCGCCTTGCCAAGGCGAAGGTCGCCGGTTCGAACCCGGTGTTCCGCCGGTTCCCAACCATCTGCTCGTAACGACTCGCATCCCGTGTTTCCCGTTAGTTGTGATGGTGGCCTTCTTCGCGTGCGCCACTGGCCACGCTTCTTGGAACACTGGTGGAACATTTGAGATGGACTCGTAGCAGCGGCCGATCGCAACCGTTCGACGCAGTGATCGGGAGCGCACACCCGATGACGGGCATGCTCGAACACAATGCGCCTCCCCATTGGACACTGATTTCGAACGCCGCTCGCGCTCGAGGTTTTGGTCAAGCCATGCGTCGCCACGCGATGCCGTGCCCTACATCAAGACGAAAAAAGCAGACATGTCGTCGTGGCGTGTGCGTACAGCTTGCCCGCGCCGTCGACGATGGTGCCGTCCGCCGTGGCGACTTTGCCGCCGATGTCGATGACTCTTCCGATGGCGCGCACCCGGCCAGTGTCCGTCCTCAAGGCGCGCACGAAATTCACCTTCAGCTCGAGCGTCGTGTACCCGCGGCCCTCGGGCAGAAGCGTGTGGACGGCGCAGCCCATCGCCGAGTCGAGCAACGTCGCCGGTAGCCCGCCATGCACCATCCCGATCGGGTTGTAATGAAACTCCTGCGGATCGACGGCAAAGACGGCGCGCCCTTCGCCCGCTTCGACGATGTCGAAGTCCATCAGCCGGGCGATGGGCGGCGGTGAACGCGACGCTCGAGGATGGCGCGCAGGAAGTCGGCGCCGGCCATCGCCAGGCCGGCTTTCGCGACGAGAGAAGGATCTTCCCAGGTAACAGTGCGGGTTCGGGCGCTCATCGGATCATCCTTTCATCGCGCGTGCGAGGACCAGAGCGCGCCGGGGTTCACTCGGTTAGGATCGAGGGCCAAAATGGTGTCGTAGAGCTGGCGCGCCGACATCGTCTCAGCCGCGGCGCGATCGAAGTCGAGGATGTAGCGGCGCGTCTCCTCGATGATGTGCGCCCCGTCGTCGGTGCCGGCCAGCTTGTGGCCCGCAACGACCACGCGCGGCCGCAGCGACTCCAGGACATCGAGCGCCGCGAGCCAGGCGCGGCGGCCTTCGGGTCCCGATTCGCTCAGGTACTGATGGGCGTCGTTGTACGCCGCGTCGCCGGCCACGACGAGTCCGATCGAAGGCACGTGCAGGCAGGTGGTGTCGTCGCTGTCGGTATGCCCGAGATCGACGACGACGAGGCGTTCGCCCTCGAGCTCGATGACGTTCCCGTCCAGCGCATCGGGCAGCGCGATTCTCGTCCGGAAGCTGTCCCGGGAAGCGCGCCTTCCAGAACGCGTCCAGGAACTCCGGCGCGAGCTGCTTCTTCATGTGCTCGATGACCGCGCGTGTCGCCACTGCGCGTGCCCCTGGGAAGCGCTGCCGGAGCGCGCCGATGCCGAACGAATGATCGCCATGCCCATGGGTGACGTAGATTCTCTTCAGCACCTTGCCCTTCGATGCAACCCAGTCAGCGAGCGCGCGTGTCTCGTCCCAGCGTCATCAAGGGGTCCACGAGAGCGCGTCGCGCTCGCCATAGATGAGGGTCGCCGAGATCGGCGAGAACATCCGCTTCGGACCGCCGCCGCTCCTAGCGCACGGCATGCGCGCAGCACTTCGTCTGACAATGCGGTCCCGCGGACAGCGCGCGACAGCGAGGCCGCCATACATGAGCGCGACGAGCCCGATGGCCAAATGCGATGGGGAACGATCCCGCCCGGCGGAAGGTGCTCGGCGAGGCCGCTCACCAGCATCTCGAGTTGCTCGGCGACATGCTACCAGGACATGCTGTTCGCGATCACTCCCGTCATAGTGACGGAGCCGCGCTCTTCGCGGTCATTGTTTTTGGGACGTCTGATCTAAAAACGTCTTCACCGACCTCGGTGCTGACCTGCCGCGCCTGGTTGGTTGCAGAGCTTGCTTGCCTAGAGCTTCGCCAACTCGCGCATCGAGAGATCGGGACGCTCAACCGTGCTCGCGACGTTCGTCCGACGTCCGCAATTGACTGGCGAGGCAGCGGCGCGCAGAGATCGCCCATCTTCGCCTTGAGCGTCGGCACACGGAGGAAGGAGGGAAGCGCCTCATGCGGTGGACGATTCCAAGCACGGTGCTCGCGCTGGCCATGCTGTGCCCCATCGCGGGGAGAGCGAGCTGGTATCCACGCATGGAGAACCGCTCGTGGGTCATCGAGTGCGTGCAGTTCACAGAGCCGCTCGACAAAACGTGGGCAATGCTAGACCACAGGTTCGGGCTGAAATGCGAACTCTTCAACGACGTGCACTTGCGAGTCATCGCGAATGCGTTCCTCTGCGGGGAGGCGGGCCTGCAGCTCTTGTTTCGGTCTCGGGAAAACTGCGAGTCCTTCAAGGCCACCGTGAACTCCGGATTGCAGGTCGAGGCTGCCGAGTACGCCCCGCGTGGAGTGAAGAATCCGGACGGATGGCTCGTCGCGTTCGACGGATGCTACGAGCACGCAGCGCTTCCGGAGAACGTCGCCAAGATCGGACTCCAGAAGATCACGGACTTTTGCGCCTGCAGTTCGACGCTCTTGGCCGCCTACGACGACAAAGAGCTGACCTCCGAGCTCACCACCCGCGCCGTAGAGGCGTGCATCGGGATAGCGTTGCCAGCCTCCATGCGAGCTATCTTGAGCAAGGCAATCCGAGGAGCACGCGGCAAAGACTCCAGGCCCGCGCAGCACTGACGTCACTCGGTAGTTGGCGGCTCAGAAATCGAACGACGCCGCGAGTAGCCCACCGGGGCTGATGGTGCCGGTGCCCTTGGGCTTGGCCACGCCGACGAGACCCTGGATTTGCAGCTTGTCCTGCAGCGTGAGAAAGGCCAAGGCGGGTCCTGCGACGAGAGCCATGTCGTTGGTGAAGTTCGGCGACTTGGTGCCGGTTTCGTCCTTGTACTCGGCCTGCACACGGCCATCGAGTCCGGCGCGGAGGCTAGGCGAAATGCGATAGCCCGCGAAGGCCTTGCCCTCGATGTCGCTGCCGGGCCCGCCTGCCTCGAAGCCGATCACGGTGTTGAGCATTGTCTCGAACCGGCCGAAGCTCCTTCCGGCCGCGAGCAAGAACTCGAACTCACCGTTGGGGCTGCCGCTGCTCTGCTTCTTGAAGAAGCCGAACTCCTTGAAGCGGGCGCCGACGGCTAGATCCAAGCCCACGTCGGCCTGTTTCAGCACCTGGATCCGGACTCGCACCGTCGGACCGCTGTCAGGCCCCTGCAGGTAAATCCCAACGTCACCAGCGATGCGATCGATGGGGGCCCAAAGAATGCTGCCCGAGATGCCGCCAGTCGAACCGCTGTCCGTCGCGCCGGAAGGCTGGCCATTTGCCGCACCGGAGACACGTACCGTGCCCGCATTCGGCACAGCCGGCGCTTCGGTGAGAAGCATGTCGCGGTCAAGGCCGGCGGCGAGTCCGGGACGTAGGGTGGGGAGCGCCAGAAGGAGAAGGACAGGCACAAAGCGCCGAACAGCGGTCATGAGAGTCCCCTGGTATCGGGCAGGCAAGGCCCTGCTCGGTCCAGTAACACAGAACAGCGCTAGGGTGCACGAGCGATAGAGAGCGCCAGCATTCCGCGACTGTACCAGAGCACGGCCCTGGGATCGCGGCCAGCAAGACCAACGGCCGCATTGTGCTCCGGCCAACCGAGCGCTAGCCTCCTCCCCGCTTTTCATCCGGTCTGCGATCTCGGCCCCAGGGGAAAACTCATGCCGCAACTCGCGCGAAAGGTGTCGCTCGGCATCGCCGGAACCATGCTTTTCACCACCAGCTTGGCGTCCGCCGCCCCGGGCGTGCTCGGTGGTGGACTGCAGCAGCTTGTCGCATCCTGGGAGAATGGCGATCCACGCCTGAGCTGGGCGCTGAGCCAGCATCTGAACGGTCCCGGCGGTGATCCGATGGTGAAACTGCACCTCGCCGACGGCATCGCGCTCGAGCAGGTCCTGCCGGAGCTCTCCGCGATCGGCTTCCGCCTTACTGCGCAGAGCGTGCTCAATCCGCGGCTCATCGAAGGGTATCTGCCACTCGGGTCGGCGCGTGCGGCGGCGAGCATCTTGGGCGTCCATTCCGCGCACGCAGTGCAGCGTCCCTTCCGCAACGTAGGCCTGGTGACCAGCCAAGCAGTCTCAGTGGAGAAAGCCGACCGGGCGCAAGCGCGCGGCTTCGACGGCACCGGCATTCGTCTCGGCGCGCTCTCCGACAGCTTCGACGCGTGCCCTCCTTTCAACCCTAACGACGGTAGCGGCTGCACCACCCACGCGGCCGACGATGAGGCGAGCGGCGATCTGCCGCCGACAGTGACCGTGCTCGAAGAGATCGCTCCGGCGAACGGCCCGGGGACGGACGAAGGTCGCGCGATGCTTCAGCTCGTGCATGACATCGCGCCGGGGACGCAGCTGGGGTTCGCTTCGGCGTTCAACGGCTTGGTCTCGTTCGCGAACAACATCATCGCGCTGCGCGACAAGTTCCACGCAGACGTTATTGTCGACGACGTCTTCTATCTCGACGAGCCGATGTACTCGGACGGCCTGGTCGCGCAGGCAGTGGACACTGTCAGCCAGAAGGGCGCCGCCTACTACTCCTCCGGGGGGAACAACGGCCTCGAGGCCTTCGAGGACGTCTATCGGCCGATTTCGTTCGCGCGGGCGCGGACGCTGGTCGCATCGGGCGTCGACAACGTGAAGCTCGACCAGATCCCGGCCAACATCCGGCCGCGGACCCTGCACAACTTCGGCGGCCGAGGTGGCGTGGACGATGATGCGGGGCCCGCCAGCATCACGCAACGGATCAGCACCGACGGCGTCAACCAGATCAGCTTCCAGTGGGACGAGCCGTTCTTCCTCGGCAAGGTGAAAACAGATTTCAACATCTACGTCTTCGACACGAATGGGAACTGGATGGATCCGGCCAGCCCGGACTTCCCCGGCTTCTACACCACCGATGACAACACCAAGACGGACGAGGCGTTCGAGTTCATCGTCCTGGTGCCCTTCCCGGGCGAGGTCCATGGCGGCGCGGCCGTGAGCGACTACCAGATCGTCATCGGCAACGTGAACGGCGGCCCAGCACGTCACATCAAGTACATCGTGGCGAACGGCCTGGCGGTGAGCCAGAGGCAGGCGGCGCCGTCTGGCTTCGGCCACGCGACGGCGCGCGGCGGCCAGGCGGTGGCCGCCATGTACTACGCCATCCCGGAGTTCCCCGAGGACTTCAGCTCTCCGGGACCGACGACCATCTACTTCGACACCGAGGGCAACCGCCTCGAGGAGCCCGACGTTCGCCCCACGCCGCAGATCACGGCGGCGGATGGTGTGGACACCACCTTCTTCGGCTTCGATTCGGACGGGAACGGGTTCCCGAACTTCTTCGGTACCAGCGCGGCGGCGCCCGACGCGGCGGCGGTGGCGGCGCTCGTGCTGCAGGCAGCGGGTGGACCGGGCAGCCTGCGTCCCGAGCGCGTGTACCGGACGATCCAGCGGACGGCGACGCCCATCCCTGTGCCAAACGATCGGTCGTGGAGCGCTGCGTTCGCCGGCCCCGTAGTGTTCACCGCAACGCACGACTGGACGCGCTGGAGCCGGTACTTCGGCCTGGCGGTGCAGCCGTTCACGTCGCGCACGGTGCAGTCGGTGAAGTTCGATACCTCGGGCATCGGCCTCGCCTGGAGCGCCAACCCGAACCGCTTCCACATTGGCGAAGCGCACGGCATCTCGCCGAGCGACATCTCGTTCTCGCGGACGACGAGCACCTTCACGCTGAAGTTCAAGCCGGGCAGCTTCGGCGCGGGTGCTGCGTTCCGCTACGGCATGTCGGTGTTCGCGCCCATCGAGGGCTCGACCGAGGAAGACCCGGATCGTTTCCGTGGAATGCTCGTCACAGTCACTTTGGACGACGGCACCACCTTCACCTCGAAGGTGTTCGCGGCCGAGAAGGAGCGCATCAACAGGTTCACGGGCGCGGGCCTGGTGAACGCGGACGCCGCGGTGCGCAGCATGCAGCACGGCGACGACCGCTAGCCGTTCGATAGTTGCGCTGCGCATCTTTCTGGGTGCGCGGGGTTGCGTGAGGCGGCGCGGGCGACGGCGAAGGCACTACGAGAGACGTCCTCGAGGCGGCGCTCGAGGACCGCAAGTTGGGCCCGGGTACGTGCAAAAGGACGCCCCGTTAGTCCTCCGGGTGGGCTCGCATCTTTTGATTTAATCGCTCGATCTGGAGCAGGAGTCCGCCACCGTCTGGCGGGCTGAGCTGGCGCAAGAATCCGCGGCGTAAAACGCGGCGGCCATCGTCCGCCGGGGTAGCTGCCGCTGCCGGACAGACACTAGATTTTGTGCGGGTAGCCGAGCAGTCTCCCTTTCTGGGGCACTCGCGGGGACGATTGCGGCAAAGGCTACTGGAGTAACGAAGCGACGGCGGCTTTTGGAGCCGGCCATGCATGATCACTTCCCGATCATGACCTCGGTCGACTTGATGATCACCGTCACTGCATCGCCCGCTTTGAGAGCGAGCCGCTCCGCTGAGCCCTTGCTGATCATGGAGACCACCTCCTGGCCCGCGACGTCGAGGATGACCTCGGCCATGACGCTACCGAGCTTGACGCTCTTGACCTTGCCCTTGAGCTGATTGCGTGCGCTGAGTTCCATGTCGGCAGCCTAGTGGTTTGCGTCCCGTTTAGCGAGCGGATCCGGCACAATCAATTCCTTGGAGGTTGTGCCATGACCCGACCCGTGCTCGCGCTTGCGACCCTGCTCGCCGCTGCCTCTGCCGGCCGCGCTGAGGAGCCGCCCACACTCTCGATCGCGGGCGACCTCTCCGCTCCGGTCAGGCTGACGTTGGCTGACTTGAAGGCTCTTGGACCCGCGACCGTCGAGTGGACGGTACATGGCCGAAAGCGCGCAGCCTTGGGCGTCCCCCTCGACAAGATCCTGACCAAGGCCGGGTTCAGCGCCGGGCCGATGGGCAAGGATGTGCCGGTGGGAGAAAAGCGAAGCGGGTGGAAGAAGGCAGTCGTGGCCAGCGCGGCGGACGGGTTCCAGGCCGTCTTCAGCTGCGCGGAGCTCTTCCCCGACATGGGTCCGACTCGCGCTCTGGTTGCCTGGGAGATCGACGGAAAATCCCTGTCGCCGGAAGAAGCGCCTTTTCGCCTCGTAGTGACCACTGACAAGGAGCCGTCGCGGTCCCTCTACAAGCTGGTGCGGCTCGAAGTCGTCGACCTTCGCAGCCACTGAGAGCGGACTATCTGTTGACAGGCACCCAGGCAGCGCGTGACACGTCCTGCGCATGGCCAAGCTCGAGACAGGACTCCGGCGCGCGCGCTTGAAGAGCGGCCTCAAGCAGGGCGAGCTCGCCGAGCGAGCGGGCATCAGCCGGCAAACCCTCAGCGTGCTCGAGTCGGGTCGCGGGCAACCTTCGACGGCGGTGGCGCTGCAGCTTGCCCGCGTACTCGGATGCCGCCTCGAGGAGCTGTTCTGGCTCCGGGACGAGGGTGGCGACTTGACGGCCGAGCTCGCCGGTGGCGCGGAACTCCGCAGCCCGAAGCCGGAGCGTGCACTGATCGGATCCGTAGCGGGGCGATGGGTGGCGCACGCGTTGCCTCGCGAAGATCCGCTCGGTCTGACCACTGCGGCCGATGCCCTGCTGGTCCGATCTCCGCAATCGGGCCAGACGGTGCGCTTGCGCGCGCTTCGACCTGCCGAAGCCCTCGAGGCCAACGTTCTGCTCGCCGGATGCGACCCGGCCCTGGCGGTGCTCGCGGGGCGCGTCGAGGATCGCTGGCCGGGGCAGCGCCTGCGCTGGATCCCGGTCTCCAGCGACGCGGCCCTGAAGATGCTGGGCCGCGGTCACACGCACATCGCCGGCGCCCACCTCTTCGACGAGGAGGCCGGCGAGTACAACCTGCCCTTCGTACGCCGTGCATTTGGCGGCCGCCCGATGGTGGTGGTCACCTTCGCGCACCTGGAAGAGGGCTTCGCAGTCGCGAAGGGAAATCCGCGGCGCATCCGCAAGCCGGAAGACATCGCCAGGCCGGAAGTCAGATTCGTCAATCGGGAGCCGGGTGCAGGAGCGCGCCGGCTCCTCGACCGGCTCTTGCGCAAAGCTCGTGTACCATCCTCCGCGGTCGAAGGATACGAGCGTCTCCTCGGTGGCCACCTGCAGGTCGCGCAGGCAGTCGCCATGGGCGCCGCGGACGCGGGCATCGTGGCGCGCAGCGCGGCCATCGCGCACGGGCTCGATTTCATTCCCTTGTCCGAGGAGCGGTTCGACCTGGTCTTCCCGAAGGAGTGGAGCGCCGATACCAGGGCCGGCTGGATCGTCGAGACCCTCGAGAGCCGCCCCTTCCGCCGTGAGCTGGCGAGCCTGGGCGGATACGACACGCGGGAGTCAGGACAGGTGGTGACCGAGCTGAAGCTGAAGTGAGTCGGTCGCGATTGACTCTCTGTCCATCCTACGCGACATATGCCTTCTCTCATTGGGAGAGGGACTCGACGATGCGCTCATTCCTGCTGCAATGTGTCGGACTGATGCTGGGGCTCTCCGTCTCCGCCCGAGCCGAGGGCTCCAAGGAAGTGACGGTCTTCGCCGCCGCTTCGCTCCGCGAGGCGTTCGCGGAAATGGGCAAGCGGTTCGAGGCGACCCATCCCGGAACCAAGGTCGTCTTCAATCTGGCCGGCTCCCAGGAGCTGCGGACGCAGATTGAGAACGGAGCGCCGGCCGACGTCTTCGCCTCCGCCGACCAGAAACACATGCAGGCGCTGGTGGCCGCGAAGCTGGCCACGGCGCCAAAGGTCTTCGCGCGCAACGAGCCGGTGCTGGTGGTGCCGAGGGGAAATCCAGCGGGGCTCGCCGGTCTGCAAGACCTGCCCAAGGCGCGGCGGATCGTTGTGGGAGTGCCCGAAGTGCCCATCGGCGCCTATACCCTGCGCATCCTGGATGCGGCCTCGAAGCGGTACGGGGGCGACTTTCGCGCCAACGTGGAAGCGCGCATCGTGTCGCGCGAGCTGAACGTCCGGCAGGTGCTCGCCAAGGTCGGCCTCGGGGAGGCGGATGCGGCCATCGTCTACCGGACGGATGCGGCGACCGCGAAGCAGAACGTCGAGGTGATCCCAATCCCCGCGGACCTAAACGTAGTGGCCGAATATCCCATCGCCGTCCTGACGGGGGCCAAGCAGCCGGCGTTGGCCGCTGAATTCGTCGGACTGGTCCTCTCGCCCGCGGGCCAGGAAGTGCTGGCCACCTTCGGTTTCCGGCCAGGGGGCGGCGATTGAAGCTGCGCGCGCCAACCACCTGGGGCTCGGCACAGCTCCTCGCATCGGCTCTGTTGGGTTTCTTCCTGCTCTTGCCGGTCGTGGCGCTGTTCGCGACGCTGAGCTGGGGTGATTTCCTCGGTGGCTTGCGAAACCCGCTCCTCGCGCCCGCGTTGCGCCTCTCTCTAGTGACCACCACGAGCAGCCTCGCGATCGTGGTCGTGCTTGGCTCGCTGCTCGCGTGGCGGGTGGCGAGATACCCCGGCCGCGCATCACGTTGGCTGGAAACGGTTGCGCAGCTCCCGGCAGTGATCCCGCCCGCGGTTGCAGGGTTAGGGCTGCTGCTCGCGTTCGGACGGCGCGGGCTGCTCGGCGCCTGGCTCGATCGGCACGGCATCGCGCTCGCGTTCACGACTCCCGCGGTGGTGCTCGCCGAGGCGTTCGTTTCGGCGCCATTCTTCGTGCAGGCCGCGATCGCGGCGTTCCGCCGCCTGGATGAGAACCTCCTGGTAGTCTCGCGCACCCTGGGGGCTTCGCCGTTCCGCACCTTCTTGCGGGTCGGTCTGCCGCTGGCGGCGCCGGGCCTGGTCGCGGGTGCGGCGATGAGCTGGGCGCGCGCGGTGGGCGAATTCGGAGCGACGCTGCTCTTCGCGGGCAATCTGACCGGGCGGACGCAGACGATGCCGCTCGCCGTCTACACGGCCATGGAATCCGACCTGCGGGCAGCGCAGGCGCTGTCGCTCATCCTGGTGGCGATCGCGTTCGCCCTGCTCTTCGTCCTGCGGCGGATGGGACCCGGCGCGGCGCTACCGGGGACGGAAGCGCGCGGTGCTTGAGATCGCCGTCGCGCGCAAGATCGGCTCGCTGGAACTGCGGATCGACCTAATGCTGAACCGCGAATCGGTCTTGGTGGCTGGACCGAATGGCGCCGGCAAATCGACGCTGCTGCGCCTGCTTCTGGGCGTGCTCTCTCCCGACGCGGGGCGAATTGCGCTGGACAAGCGGGTCCTCTTCGACGCGGAGAAGGGGATCGACGTTGCCGCCGAGGATCGCGAGTTGGGGTATCTGCCCCAGGACTACGCCCTCTTTCCTCACCTGGACGTGATCGGGAACGTGAAGTTCGGTCTCTCCAGGTTGCGGCGCACCGACCGGCAGCGGCATGCCGAAGAATGGCTCGAGCGGCTGGGTGTGGCGCATCTCTCGCGGCGATCTCCGGGAGGGCTGTCCGGAGGGGAGCGGCAGCGCGTGGCCCTTGCGCGAGCGCTGGCGCGGAGCCCACGGGCGCTCCTCCTAGACGAGCCGTTCGCGTCGCTCGATCCGGTTGCCCGTCGCGAGCTGCGCGCTTCCCTGCGCGCCTGGCTCTTCGAATGGCGGCTGCCGGCGCTGATTGTCTCCCACGATCCGGCGGATGCCGTCCTCGCGGATCGCATCATCGTGGTGGAGCGCGGGCGCGTCGTCCAACAGGGGACGATCGACGAGCTGCGCGGGGCCGCGGCTTCCAGCTTCGTGGCCGGATTCACAGCGGAGCCCGCGTAGTCGATCCTCGCCGACATGATGTCGCTTATACTTGACATCCTCGGCGTCCCCGGCCGAAGCTGATTCTCGCAGCTTGACCTCGCAGGCACCCTGAAGGGGGCGGCGATGACGGTTTGCCGGAGGCTACTCCTCGCAGCGGCCTTCTGCCTCGCGCCTGCGGCGTCCCGCGCAGTCAGCGTCCCACTGCCCGTCGAGGGCTCTACGCTGAACCTGACGGTCTTCATCCAGACCCAGGCCCTGCTGAACGAGAACGGGTCCCCCGACGGCCAGAGCCCGAGCTACGACGTCTTCGTCCGGCGCTCACGCCTCCAGGTCAACGGCGACATCGGTAAGTCCTTCAGCTACTACTTCCAGGTCGACAACACGAACTTCGGCAAGTTCGGCAATTTTACCGGCCGGCTGATCGTCCAGGATGCCTGGGTCGGCTGGGCGCCGACGGGAAACACCGGGCCCACCGTGGTGTACCTGGAAGGCGGGATTGTCTACCTGCCCGTCTCCCGGGGCGTACTGACCAGCAGCGCGAGCCAGCCGACGGCGGAGGGCCATCCCGACCTCTACCGCGGCTTCAGCAGCAGCTTCTATTCCGCGAACCGCACCACCGGTGTGCAGGTCCGCGGCTGGGCCTTGGGAAAGCGGCTCGGATTTCGCGGCGGGGTGTACGAGGGCGTGCAGCCGACGGCCGCCGACCCGGGGCTCAACCCGCATCGGGTCCCCGCAGTCGGAGGGTTCGTCAACTTCAACATCCTCGGCAGCGAGGAGGGCAGCTTCCTCTACCAGAGCATCTATTTCGCCAAGGATCCCATCCTCAGCATCTCGTTGTCCGGCTCGTACCAGTCGAGAGCGATCCGGGTGCCGAAGGGAGTGACGGATCAGAGGGAGATCGCCAGCACGCTGTTCCTCGACTATCCGCTCTCAGAGCAGCAGGAACTAGTGTTCATGCTCGCCGGCTACGGATACGGGAATGGCACGGGCTCCAGGGACACCGGCATCGGCGTCGCCGTCGACCTCGGCTTCCGCTATCGGTTCGTCAGGCCGTACCTGTCTTACGAGTATTTCGATTCCTCGGACTGTCCCACAGACGGCAGCGCCACTCCCGTCCAGTGCGCGGCGGTCCACACCGCCGACAGCCGCAACTTCCGCGCAGGCCTCGACTTCTACGTCAACAAGACCCAGAACCACGTCATCCTGGAATTCTCGCTCAATCGGGGACAGTCCTCTTGGGGCGCGCAGAGCATCACCGCGGCGGCGGCCGGATACGTGCCGGCGGTCGCCAGCGGTTCGCCGCCCTTGGCCAGCCTGACCCGGTCCGCCAGCAAGTCGCTGCTGCTGCATTGGAGCGTGTACTTCTAGGTCAGAGCAGCTCCGCAAGGCGGTCGCCGTACATTCGCGACAGCTTGAGCATCGCGGGATCGTGCACTCATTCGTCAACGCATCGCCCTGGGCGCAGTTCGCGGTGAACGGTAGGGATGTTTACCGTGTACAGCGCCAGGCAGTCATCTGGCACGACCGAAGGCGCAGCGGACAAACGCTGACGCTCTTCCAACCTGCTTGTCCCTTCGGGCGCCTCGATATTTTTTGGTCCCACTTACAATTGTGATGTCCTTCAGATGGTGCCTTGGACCTTCCTCGCAGCAAGCGGCGTAAAGGAGTTGCAGAGTCGCAGAGGAAACGTCAGCATCGATGCAAGGGCGTCCGAAGTATCTGCCGTTTCACGACGGACAGTGATCCTCGACGCGATCGCGCCCGCGCTGGAGCAACAGAAGCCTGAGAGCCGGCAAGCGCCCGTCCGGTGCCGGAGCGCCCCCCGGTGGCTAGCATCCCCGGGGGGGCCGCCGAGGTGCGTTTCGTCTGCGCGGGATTCGTTGTGCTGGTGGCATGCGGAAGCGCGCAGCCCCTCGCGGGTTTACCTGCGACCGCGCCGACCCCGCCCGATGCGGGCAGCGTTCCTCCAGCGATCGACGGCGGCCAGCCTTCTGCGCAGGACGGCGGAACCGACGCGGGACCGGTCGGCGCGACCGATGCCGGACCCGTGAACGTTCCACCAGACGCGGGACCCGTGAGCGGTCCGCTCGATGCCGGGACACCGGATGCGGGACCGACCGGTGGCCCCCCGGACGCCGGCAGCCCGCCGCCATCGCCCGATGCCGGCCCCGCGCCGGGGTCCGGCGCGTGGATTCCGGTGGGTCCGGGCGGCGGCAGCATCCGCGACATCGCCGTGAAGCCGGACGACCCCGACGTGGCGCTCGTCGGCGCGTTGAACGGCGTGTTCCGCACGACGAACGGCGGCCTGCGCTGGGAAGACGTCGGCATCCGCGCGTATATCGGTCTGCAGACCGTCGCCTTCTCCGCGGACGGCCGGCGCGCGTGGGCGCTGGATTTCAACGGCGCCCTCTACTCCTCGGCCGACGGCGGCGCCAGCTGGACCGGCCCGAGCAAGGCGCTCGCCGCGCTCGCGCCGGGCGGATACGGCTTCCAGCTGATCGCACATCCGTCGGAGCCGGTGACCGTGTACGCCGCCACCGGCGGAGGGATGTTCGTCTCGCGCGACGCCGGTGAGCACTGGGCGCCGTTCTGGATTCCGAAGCCGGACCTCGGCGGCTCGAGCGGCGTGTGCGCGCTCGCATTCGATCCGTCCTCCACCGCCCGGATGTTCTCGGGCCCCTGCGGCTACAACAACTACGGCGGCGTGTACCGATCGCCCGATTCGGGCACGACGTGGACGCAGCTGCACACCGACTGGGGCTCCGTCACGGCGCTCGCGCCGGATCCGGCGAAGCCGGGCACGTTCTATGCCTCGCTCGACTACGGCGGCCTCCCCGCCGTGATCGTCACGCGCGACGGAGGTGATACGTGGACGAAGGCGGTCTACACGGGCGTCCCGTTCAGCGCTCGGACGCTCTCCGTCGCGGGCGACGGCACGGTGTACGCCGGCCTCTTCTTCAAAGGCTTACGCGCGTCGCGCGACGGGGCCGTCACCTGGACCGACGGGGCGTCCGCGGGCTTCCCGGCCGACAGCACCGTGGCGCTCGCGATGGACCCCAAGAGCCGCGCGCCATACCTCGCGGCGGTCGCGGGCGAGTACGGCGGAGGCGGCGTCTACCGCTTCGCCGCCGACGGATGGCGCCGCACGTCCCTCGGCATCCACGTCGAGCAGGTGTGGGATCTGGCGAGCGACGGCGCGCGCCTCTACGCCGCCACCGACAGCGGACTCTTCGCCACGGACGACAGCGGCGCGAGCTGGTCGGCGCCCCTCCTCGCCGGACCGGCGAGCGCGGTGGTCCTCTCGCGCGACGGAACGCTGTACGCGAGTGACTGGTGGAAGCTCCACCGCTCGACCGACCGCGGCCGCACGTGGACGGATCTGCGTGAGTCGGATCCCGCGTTCCACTACGTCCCGGACCCAGGCGAGGCGCGGCGGCTCTATGCATACGCGTACCGGCTCGAGCGATCGGATGACGGCGGATCGACGTGGACGACGCTGTTCCCGCCGTCGGGGACGTTCGCGCCCGGCATCGGAGCGTTCGCTGTCCTTCCGGACGACCCGCAGACGATGTTCCTCTGGTCCAACGGCAACGCCCGGGCGGCGGACGGGACATGGATCGTCGTCGACAGCGGGCTCAAGCGCAGCCGCGACGCGGGGACCACCTGGACGTCCGTCGGTCCCGATCTCTCCGCGCAAGGCGTGAGCTGCGCGGGACTGATCCTCGACTCCGCTGGCCGGCTCTTCCTCGCGCTCGACACCGGCCCGATCGACCAGCCGCGCGGCCACCTCTATCGATCCGACGACGCCGGACTGACCTGGCAGGATCTCCTCCATTCCGACGGCGACGCGATTCAGGCGATCGCCCGGTCCGCGGACGGTGCGCTGTTCGCCGCGCTGCGGGGCGCCGTCTGGACGAGCACGGACGGCGGCGACTCCTGGCGCGCCGTCGCAGACGGAAAGACGACGCTCCACGCGTTGCTGCCCGATCCCGCCAGGGGAGTGCTGTTCGGAGCGACGTGGGGCGACAGCGTCGTCCGCACGACGCCCCGGCGCTGACTACCGCGCCGCGTGCCAGACCGAGAAGAGCGGTTCGGCTTCGGCGACGAAGCTCTCGTGCCGCGGGCGCCAGTCGAGATCGTTCCGCGCGACCAGGTGGAGGACTGCGCTGGCGTTGACGACGAACCTTCCCATCGGGCTCGCGATGGTGTCTCAATTCCTCTGCCGACAAGAGCCCGACGCCTACGCGATGAGGGCCTCATTACCACTTCCAAGTGCTGGGCGCGAAGTGCTTCGGCGTCTGCTGTACCCTGAAGGTGTCCACGCAGGCCAGTCTCGCGGTCCATACCGCGAAGGAGGTGCGCCATGCGCGGAAGCATCACGTGGTTCAGGGCATTTGCCCTGGTGCTCGCGACGACGGGACTCGCGGGCTGTGCCGGAACTGGAAGCGACGGCCCGGCCCAGTGTGTGGCGGCGGGTGGTCGCTGCGTCATAGGCCCACCGACCAACTGGTTGGTGACCAGGCGCGTCCGGTGCCGCTGTCCGTCGCAGTGTTGCCCGGGAATGGGTCCGGCGCATCCCGTCGGGGCGACTTCGCAGCGCGGTCTCGACGCGCGCTCTCCGGGCCAGCGAGACCAGGTAGATCATCGAAGGTATCTGCTCGATCATCCCGTGTTGATAGAGCGCCGTCTGCAGCGACAGGTAGGCGGCGTAAGGAGCGGTCACATACTCCGCGAGCACGAGGCGATCGGGTCGCTCGGCGAGCGCCCATACTCCCTTTCGCAAGGGAGTCACCAGCCCGGCGCGGCCAAGTCGTTTCAGCCGCGAGGGACGATCCAGAGCGTCACCATCCCGTCGCTGATGGAGCGCCGGTCGAACGCTTCGATGATGCGCGCGAATGTTGGCGCCGGTGAAGCCGCCATCGTCGTAACGGTCGGATGGTCCCCTGGCCGAAAGATCGACCACAAAGCATTCGCCGCGGTGGTCGAGAAGTTCATCCGCGGCCTTCACTACTGGAGACGAGAGCCGTGGTCTTCTTGTAGACCCAGCTCTCGCTCCGGTTCAGGAACCGATGGACCTCAATCTCAGCGCTGTGTAACGATCTCACTCAGCACGCGGAGCGCCTCGTGAGCCGCCGGGAATCCCGCATAGCCGCTGATCTGGAGCAGTGCCTCACGCAGCTCGTCCACGGTCCACCCGAGGTTAAGCGCGCCGCGCAAGTGCGTCTTGAGCTCCTCGTTCTGTCCGATGGCGGCGAGCACCGACACCACCACCAGGCTGCGATATTTCAGCTCCAGACCGGGCCGATTCCACACTCCACCCCAGACGTGCTCGATGGCGGTCTCGAAGAACGGCGCCAGAAACGGATCGCCTGGTGCCTTCCGCTGAAGGTTCGCTTCACCTACCACGCGCTGACGGATCGATGCGCCGCTCGACCTTGCGTCTTGTGTCATGGTTACCTCCTCAGTGCCTCTTCTATTAGGCATCCAACTCCCTCCATCGAACGGTCCGAAGTAAGACCATCAGGCTCCAACAGCGGTTGAGCGCCCTACGCTCGCGCCGCTGCCACGCGAGACCGTCAGCTCCAACCACCGGAAACATCGATCACCGCTCCGCTGACCCAACGCGCGTCGTCGGAGGCGAGGAACGCCGCGACCGAGGCAATCTCCTGAGGACGGCCAACGCGGCCGAGCGGCGTACTCTGCACCGCCTGCTTCTCGAAGTCGCTGCCGGGGAACCCCGCGGCCGCATAACCCTCGGTGGCGACCGGGCCAAGACTCAACGCGTTCACGCGAATCTTCCTCGGCCCGAGCTCCTTCGCCAACGAGCGCGTGATCGAATTGAGCGCCGCCTTGGTGCCGCTGTACACCGATGCCGTCGCCGGCGCGAACTCGCTCGCCACCGAACCGACATTGATGATGCTGCCGCCTTCTGGGGGAAACAGCGGGACCGCGGCCTTGGTCGCGAGGAGTACCCCGGTGACGTTGACATCCAACATCGAGGCGATGCTCTCGCTCGTCAGGGCCTCCAGCGGAGCGAAGGCGTAGACTCCCGCGTTGTTCACCAAAATATCGACCTTGCCGTAGAGCTTTTTGGCTTCTGCGAAGAGCGCGTCGATCTCGGCGCTCCGGGCGACGCTGCCGCCCACTGCGGTGGCCTTGCCACCCGCCTTGGCGATTTCCTCGACCACCTTCGCGGCGCCTTCCCTGCTCGAGGCGTAGTTCACCACCACTGCCGCTCCCTGCGCTGCCAACTCCTTCGCGATCGCCGCGCCGATCCCCTTCGAGGCGCCCGTTACCACTGCGACCTTGCCCGTCAGTTTTCCAGTCGCCTTGGGCGCGACCGAACTCTCAAGCCTGTCCTGCGTCAACATGATGATCTCCTTTTTCGTCCCGGTTGAGCATTCACCAATGCTCCCGGTGCATCCCTCTGACGCGAGGAGGTGTCCCTCGGTTCGGCTTTGATCTATTCGTCTTTGACATGAGTGATCTCCTCGCGCCTCTGCGGCTGTTCGTACGTGTTGCCAGGACTGGGAGCTTCTCTCGCGCCGGGCGCGAGCTGGCCATCTCGCAACCCTCGGCGTCGCGGATCATCGCCGCCCTGGAGCGCGAAGTAGGTGCACCACTCTTGACGCGAACGACCCGCGCAGTCGTTCTCACCGAGGCGGGCAGCGAATACCTTACCCGAGTCGAGCCGCTCCTCGACGCACTCGATGAAGCCAATCAGGCGGCCCGTGGCACCGGCGAGCTACGCGGAGTGCTGCGCCTGGCCTTGCCGACCAGCATCGCCGCCCGGGAGATCATTCCGCGCCTGCCGCGATTTCTCCCGCGCCATCCGGCGCTGCGAATGGACCTGCTCCTGGACGATGGGCGCCAGGACCTGGTTCGCGAGGGAGTGGATGTGGCGTTGCGCTTCGGCGAGTTGACCGACTCCAGCGGCACTGCTCGGTTCATCGGGATCAATCAGAGGCTGCTCGCCGCATCGCCGGCGTATCTGCGCCGCGCCGGCAAACCTGCCTCGCCCGCGGAGCTCGCCAATCATGCACTCATCATCGGACCGCCCGGGAGGGCGTCAGCAGGATGGTCCTTCGAGCGCGAGGGCCGTACCGTCTCTTTGCGCGTCAAGGGGCGGCTCACGTTCACCGTCAACGAAGGCGCGACCGCCGCCGCGGTGGCCGCACTCGGCATTGTGTCGACCGGGCTTTGGGGATGTCGCGCGGAGTTGGCGAGCGGCGCGCTCGTCCGGATCCTCGAGGATTGGAGCATGCCTTCGCAAGAGATCAACGCCCTATTTCCCGCCGGGCGCGGGGCGAAGCGATCGGCGCGGGCGTTCGTCGATTTCCTGATCGACGACCTCAAGGAGTTGGCGAGCCCAGCGCTCCGGGGCTCTCAGGGCGGGGTGAAGCCGATGTGACGGGCAACACGAAACGCGCGCTTTCTCGGGCTTGGAGTCGCAATGGCACGAGGGCTGAACCGAGGGCGAGGACGGCGCTGAGGCGCGGTGCGGTTTGGGACGACCTGCACAGAAGCGGCAGATGACGGGTCAAACCTCCGGCTCACCGGCCGTTCGGCTTCGGGAACGGCGCCGGGTCGAGGCCATTCGTTCGCTGCCTCGAGAATTACCGCCGCGACCTCGTGCGGCTTCGACAGCGTCACGACGTGGCCTGCCGCGAGCGACGTGACCTTCGCCTTCATGCGCTTCGCCATCTGCTCTTCGGCGGCCGGCGGGATCATTCGATCGTTCGCGGCTTGCACGTACCACGCGCGCTTGGTCAGCCTCGCCCGAGCTTGGCGACCTCGCGATGTCGAAAGCAGTCGACGACGTGATCGTTCACCATCCCGACGGCCTGCATGTGCGCATAGATGATCGTCGAACCGACGAAGGTGAAGCCACGGCTCTTCAGATCCTTGCTCATCGCATCGGATTCAGCGGTGCGAGCGGGGATGTCCCCTACGGCTCGACGACGATTCTGTATCGGGCGACCGTCGACGAAGCGCCACTGATACGCGTCGAAGCTCCCGAACTCCGCCTGCACGTCGAGAAACGCCTTGGCGTTCTTGATCGCCGATTCAATCTTGGCTCGGTTGCGGACGATGCCGGCATCTGCCAGTAGTGCCGCGGTCTTCCGCTTGTCGTAGCGGGCGACCTTCCGCGGGTCGAATCGGTCGAAGGCGCGCCGGTACGCGTCCCGCTTGCGCAGGACCGTGCTCCAGCTGAGCCCCGCCTGGGCGCCCTCGAGGACGAGGAACTCGAACAGGAGGCGATCGTCGTGGAGGGGAACGCCCCATTCCTCGTCGTGGTACGCGATGTACAGCGGGTCGGTGCCCGACCAGGCACAACGTTTCTTCTTCGGGGATGCAATTTCCTTCTTCATGTCATGCCTCCAGCAGGGCGACGCCGCCGACAGCACCGTCGGCGCAGATGCTCACGAGCGGCCTTGGACAGCTCGGACAGAGTGTCCGCTGCGTGGACAAGGATCGCTGGGATGCACCCGTGCGGATCGCGCGCGTTACCGCTCCGGACGTCCTCCATGCTCGCGGCGCCATTGGCCCGGCGTGGCGCCGACGACGCGATGGAACGTGCGTGTGAATGCGGCCTGGTCACCGAAACCCGAATGGCTGGCAACGTCGGCCAGCGGCACGTTGGTGAGCACGAGCAGCTCCTTGGCGCGTTCGATTCTTCGCGCGGTCAGCCACTGATGGCTCGTTACGCCGAAGCTCGCCTTGAAGGAGCGCGCGAAGTGGCTCACCGAGAGCTCGCACTCGCGAGCGAGATCCGCAAGCCGAACCGCGCCGTCGAGGTTTTCGCGCAAGAACTCGGTGACCCTCCCACGCTGCCACGCAGCGAGGCCACCTGCGGTTGGGCTGCTCTTCTTTCGTGAGTCCGCATACTGCTTCATCACATGAGCAGCGAGGATCAGCTCGAGTTGGTCGAGGGCGAGGGGCGGTGGTCGAACGTCGCGGCCGAGGAATGGCGCGACGCCTCTCGCCATCTGCGCGAGCACGGCGTCATCCTCAGCCACGGCGCCTCGAAAGTCACCGATGCGCGCATAGCCTAGATCCGCCCCCAGTTCGTCGATGACGGCGCGCCTCAGGTGGAAGTGGGTGTAGTGGATGCCGCGTTCGCCCCAGATCGTGGGCTCCGCAGCGAGATCGATCACGTTCGCGCGAAAGGCCGGGATATTGCCGGTCGACACGACCTTGCCGTCAACCCTAAGCCAGTACTCCCGAGCGGGGACGGATCGTAGCGATATGGACACGAGGAGCGCCCGGACCGTCGACGTCTTCTGGACAGCTTCGGCGAGCCTTCCGGTCGTTTCGACGCCGACAATCGAAAACCGATCGAGCTCGCGATACTTGCGGAGCGTCGACGACTCGTCGAGGCGCATGAATGCCGTCAATGGCTCGAGAACCGCTTGCCCCATCGATCTGAAGCTAGCACGCAGCACGCGAGCGGGGAACCGGGGCTGATCCCGCGGATCAATCGTTCGACACGGTGTCCATCGGCTGACACCGGCCCCGCGTCCGAACGCGAGGTTCCGACCAGCCGCGCTCGGCACGCACGGTGCAGACTCGAACGAGCGATGGCGCTCACGAAGACGGAGCTGAAGGAGTTGCGAAAGCTGCTCGAGGCGAAACACGCCGAGCTCGTTGACAGAGTCGATCGCAGCATCGTCGCCGGCACCCGCGTGGACGACCGCACGTTTCCCGATTCGATGGACGCAGCGACGCGCGTGCAGGAAGAGGACGAGCTCATCGACCTCGCGAGCCGAGTGCGAACTATCGTCGAGGAGATCGCGCGCTCGCCAAGTTCGACGCGGGTTCGTACGGCGTCAGCGAGTCGAGCCAGCGTCCGGCGTCGCTGGTGAAAATCCAGCAGGGATCGTCAAACGGCCGCAAGAATCGCAAAGAGATTTCGCTCGTGGATCGGTAGACTGCCTTCAAAGGAGCCAGCATGAACGACGCGCAGACTACGATAACGGTCAACAAGGAGACGCCGGGGTGTTGGCGGGTGACGCTCGATCATCCGCCCATCAACACCGTCGATGATCGCATGTACGACGAGATCTACGACCTGGTGGAACGGATCGAGGCCGAGGCGTCGCTCAAGGTGGTGACCTTTGAGAGCACAAATCCGGAGTTCTTCCTTGCCCATTATGGCATCGCGGAATCGAGCAGCCGCTTCGGCAAGCCGCGTTGGATCGAGGCGGCGACCAGGCTCGCGATGAGCAAGACCCTGAGCATTGCGATCATCCGTGGCCGGGCGCGCGGCGGCGGAAGTGAGTTCGCGATGGCTTGCGACGTCCGCTTCGCAAGCCGGGAAAAGGCTATCTTCGGTCAGCCTGAGGTGGGGTTTGGCCTCATCCCAGGTGGAGGCGCGTTGGAGCGCTTGCCGCTGCTTGTGGGGCGCTCACGCGCCATCGAGATCGTCCTTGGTGCGGACGACTTCGACGCCGACATGGCGGAACGATACGGTTGGATCAACCGCGCCATACCAGACGCGGACCTCGACGGTTTCGTCGCCAACTTCGTGCGACGTGTCTTGTCATTCGATAGCCAGGCGCTGAGCACAGCCAAGGCGATCCTCAATCACACCGGCTTGCCGAACGAAGTCCGGCTTCGGTCGACGCAAGCAAGCTTCGGCGCGACCTTGAGGTGGCCGGAAGCACTTCAGCGGATGGCCAAATCCCGCGAACGCGGTCTTGGGGTCGCCGGCGAGTTCGAGCTCAATATCGGTCGTCACGTCGCGGATTTGTAGCCGAGCTGCTTGGAATAGGCAGGGACGAGGCGATTGGGAGCGAGTGATGAGCACCACTACCGTGGAACTACGTTCGCTGATCACGCTGGACGGCGAATTGCGGCTGACGCTGGAGGACGTCGCGGTGTCCTCGGGACGACCCGTCACTACGGCGAAGGAGCAGAACATCACATCGCCGTGGCGGTCCATCGAGGTCAAGTGAGGAGCATGAGTCATGACTAAATCATCGTCGCATCTGCGCATCATCGAGGAGACCCCGGCGTACTGGAGGGCTGTGTTCGACAATCCGCCGCTGAGCATCATGGGCGCGAGGATGTTCGAAGGCCTCCAGGATTTGCTCGCTCGCATGGACGCCAGCCCGAGTCTTCGTGTCGTAGTATTCGAGAGCTCCAATCCGGAGTTCTACCTCGCCCACTTTGATCTCAGCGATATCGCAGGAAGCCTTGGTCTCATGAAGACCGCCGGGCCTTCCGGTCTCCCCATCCTGATGGATACGTTCGTCCGCCTCACCAAGTCCCCAGTCGTCAGCATTGCGAAGATTCGGGGACGCGCCCGCGGCGTGGGCAGCGAATTCGTGCTCGCTTGCGACATGCGATTCGCGTCGCGCGAGAAAACGGTCTTGGCTCAAGTCGAAGTCGGCTCCGGAGTGCATCCCGGCGGCGGCGGTACCGAGCGCCTTCCCGCCCTTGTGGGTCGCGGTCGTGCACTTGAGATCATCATCGGCTCGGACGACTTCGACGGCGAGATTGCCGAGCGATATGGGTACGTCAATCGGGCACTCCCCGACGCTGAGCTCGACGGATTTGTCGACAAGTTCGCGCGGAGAATCGCCACCTTCGATCGGCGCCCGATCGAAGCAGCGAAGAATCTCGTCAACCAAGTCTCGCTACCATCCGCCGACAGGCTCCTCGACGGCTCGAACTCCTTCCTGACCTCCGTAGCATGGCCGGAAGCACAGCGGCGATTCCAGGCGCTGTTCGAGCGCGGGCTCAACAAGCCGGGCGACACGGAGAATCGGTTCGGCGAGCTGCTCGGGACGCTCCTCGACAAGTAGCCCTGTCATCGAGCTCCCCTCGCGCCGCAACCTCATCTGCCACTCCGCTCGCGTCGAGGACCACCAGCCCATGCCCTTGGCCGTCGCATCACCTTCTAGTGAACAAGCGCAGGCTGCCGTTGCCGCTGATGAGCGTGAAGGCGTGCACCGGAGTCGGGTCGGGCGGCACGCCGACGACGACCATCGTGCCCTGAAGGCGCAGCATGCCGAGGTACTTGTCGTAGTCGTGCGGGGCGGAGATGGTGTCGATGATCAGGTCGAACTTGCCCGCGAGCTTCTCGAACGTCTTTTCGTCGCGGGTGATCGTCGAAGCCCGAAGCGCCGAGCCTGCGCGCGTCGGCCTCCCGCTGCGGGCGCGCTGCCCAGGCAGCCTCAGCCTGATCGCTCGATGGCCTCGGCATAGGCGCGCGAGCGGCGGTGTGCGGCGAGGTCGAGCGTCAGCATCGCTGAGGCTTCGACGAGCAGACCGAGCCCGGTGGCGAAGAGCGTCGCGCGGCCGCCGAACAGCGCCAGCCCCGCGCCGGTGAGCCACAGCGCGATCCAGACTCCCTCGGTCGCCGCGAAGGCGCGGTTCACAGTGGTGACACGCGCGTGCTCGTCGGCGCGCAGTTTGGCTGGGTCACGCGCCAGCTCCGCCTCGAGGCGCGCCACGCGGCCGTCGGTGCGGAGGCCGACCGAGGCGGCGACTCCCACCTGGATGAGAGCGAAGATCAGAATGGGCCACAGCATGGCTCGATGGCCTGCGGCCCAGCGGAAGACACCGGCGGCCAGCGCCAGCGACGCCCGATGCAACGGTCGACCGCTGCACCGAGCATCAGGGCGCCTCGCTTCGCGCCACACTCCTCGCCGCGCGGGTCAACCGGCTGACACGGGCGCGGGCCTGCCGACACGAATGTCAAAGCCGGCCAGGCTGATCGGCTGGAGAGAGCCCATGGTCATTCGCCCCGTCAAGCTGTGGAACGACACCACCTCGGCCCCGGAAGCCACGGAGCTCGTCGAGCGACTGGGTCCGGACACATGGGCACGACGGACTGGAAGCGTGCCCACGGCCGCGTTTACAGTCACCAAGCTCCTGTGGGTCGCGCACCATGAGCCGCAGAACTTCGCACGCATTGCCGTCGTCCTACTCCCGGCGGACTGGCTCATGTACCGACTCACGGGCCGCTTCTGCACAGACCGGTCGGCTGCCGCCGGAACAGGCTACTTCCGATAGACGAGGCGGCGGCGGCGGGCGCCGCCGTCCAGGCCGCTGCCGTATTCCACAAGTGTACCGTCGACGAAATCGCGCGCACGTGGGCGCCGCCCCTGCAGCTCGCGGCGCGCCCCCGGCCCGACCAGGGTTGCGCGGCGGTCCTGGAGCGATACCACCGGTTGGCCTCCATGGAGGCGTTGGATGAATAGTGCTAGGCGAGGTTTGGCGGCGTGATCTCTACGGATGCCCAGGGCCCGAGGCGACCGCCGAGGCTCCTCGGCTCGATCACCTCGCTCGATCCGCTCGATCTGGCCGGGGACGTGCGCCGGCTGGTCGCAGCGGGCGTGGACGGCCTGCACCTCGATGTGTGCGACGGAAGGTTCGTCCCTTTCCTTACCTTCGGACCGCGCGTCTGCAAGGCAATTCGCCGGATAGTGGACGTCCCCATAGACATCCACCTAATGGTCACGGACCCAGAAGTCTACCTGCGCGAGATCGCCGAAATGGGCGCGGCTCGCGTGTCATTCCACGTCGAGGCAACACGCCACCCCTGGCGTGTCTGTTCCCTCATTCGTGGGCTCGGACTTGAGGTTGCGGTGGCGGCAAACCCCGTGACCCCGGTGGAGGTAATCGCTTCCGTCGGCCGCTCCGCGGACTGCGTTCACCTTCTCGCTGCCGATCACGACTTCGACGGCGACCGGCCCCTGGCCCACATGGCGGATCGGGTCGCCCTGGTGCGCGAGGCCCTTCCGGACACGGTTCGCCTCGAGTTGGACGGCGGGATCGACAGCTCGAACGTACGGCGATTTGTCCTTGCAGGCGTGGACGACGTAGTGGTGGGTCGCGCAATCTGTGGCCAGGCAGACTGGACCGAAGCCGTCGCGAGGCTCCGCGGCGCGATGTCCGTTTTGGGTCCCGATCAACAGTAGCAGGTAGGCGATCCCGCGTGGCTTAGCCTTGCGCCTCCGGGGGTTCAGATTCTCGCGGTGGAGGTTCTGAGCCGCTCGGGATCGAGGCACAGCACCCGGACACGTTCGTTATGCACCTGATCGATCTCGATCGTGAAGCGGTCAAGGCCGTGATTGAAGCGATGGCCGCCATCAAGAAGAATCCGCCGATGTGGGAACGCCGCTCGTGCACGACACAGCGCACGCCAACTCGTCCAGCGGTGAGCCTCGCCTGCGTCGAGGAATGTCGTTTTCCTCGCGCCAGCCGCGGTGACCGATTAGAACTCAGGGATGCCGCTGAGCAGATCTGCTCGCGCCTCGGGTCTTCTGAACTAAGTCAGATCTTCCCGGAACATCCTCAAGACTTAGCCATCACCAGCCCGAGGAGGCCGAAAATGTTCGCTCGAAACGTTCGCTTGCAGCTAAAGCCCAACAGCACCAAGCAGTTCACCGAGACGCTTGAAAAGGAAGTCCTTCCCGTGCTTCGAAAGCAAGAGGGCTTCCAGGACGAAGTTGCGTTCATCGTCCCGGGCGGAACGGAAGCGGTCGAAATCAGCTTCTGGCAGTCGAAAGAGAACGCGGAAGCTTACAGCCGCGCGGGCTATCCAGAAGAGCTGAAGGCGCTTGGAAAGGTCGTCGAGGGAACTCCTCAGCTTCAGACTTATGAGGTCTCCAACTCGACGATTCACAAGATCGCCGCTCGTGCGTAGGTACATTCGTGGTTCGTTCGTCGAGGGCGGCCAAGGCCGCCCTTTTTAATTTTCGGCGAGCGCCTGATTCGCGGGTAAACACAGCAGAGAACAGGGCGCGGCGAACGGCCCGCAGACGGGTCAACGCGTAGCTGCGGGCACCCGCTGTTCGCGGTCGGTTACCTGGCGATCCAGGCGAGGAAGGCCCGCCCGTAGACGAGACAGGCCGCGATCGAGAGCAGGAACCCGAGCAGCAGTCCACCGGCGCTGGCACCAAGCAGCCAGCGCGCGTCGAGGTGCGCCGCTGTCCTCCGCGTGTAGAGATCCGCCTCCCGGAATTCGTCAGCGATGTACTTGTGGAGCGCGAGACGCCTGGCCATCGTGATAGGCGTGCCACCCCGGTGTTCGGCGGAGTAGGCATCTTGCTCTGCCATCACTGCCGTCGCCCTGCGGTCCGCATCGTCCAGCATACACACCTCGTCCAAAGCGGTCCCGCCCCGCGCGCGCTCACGGCAGCGCGGAGACGATCTTGCGGAACTCGTCCTCGGTGAACGCGCGCAGCGTCTCGGTGCGAACGTTGCCCAGAGAGCCGGTGACGAGCGCGAACTTGGTCACGACCTCGTCGTTCGGCGCCTCCGAGATGACGATCGCGTCATAGCGACCCTGCACGAGGTGGAAAGACTTCAGATCGCCCCCGAGCGACTTCAAAAGCTGCTTGGCCCTCTCGAGCCGGCTGGGGCTCTCCTTGATCGTCTTGAGGCCTTGCTCCGTGTACTTCAATAGCGTGATGTACGTCGCCATATATGAACTCCCTGCGTTGGTGCTGTCCCCGCATGCCAGTGCCGGACCCCGAGATCGGCCTGCGGCTCGGCAACGACCCCGGCGGCGCTCCCGATGTGGAAGCACCGCGATGCGAAAAGTTGTTGGCAGGATTCCGCTTGCGCGGGATGAGACCAGAAGCCTCTCGCGATCGGCGCCGTACTCCACGTGGACTTGCGTGTCAAGGGCGGGTGCGGCTCGTTCCTTTACAGAACTGGGTGGCGCAGCCGGCCCCTGGCTTGGGCGGCTGGGGCGGAGGACGTGCGCCTCAGGAGGGTCACTTCTCTCGACGCGTTGTCGGGAAGGGGGCGCGCTCCGCGTCTTTGGGGTTCGACGCGTCCGTGCCGTAGGCGAACTCGCTTCTCCCGCTCGTCTCGACGAATGGGCCACCCGACTCCTCGGGCACCTCCTCGTCGCGGATGTCCTGGGCCGCCTGCTCGCCGGACGTCGCGCTCTGCACAAACTCCTCGCCGAGTTCCTCCGCGAGGTCATCGTCCGCGGCGCCGCGGATGAGCTCCTCCGGCTGCTCCCGCTCGCGCGCGGGCCCGTCCTCTTTGCCGAGGTCGTCCCGAAGCGCTTTCTCGTGGGTCACGTCGGGCCGCTGGGCGGCGACCCGGACGCGCGGGCGCAGGGCGGGCTTCTTCGCCCGCCGGGCCTTCGCCTTCGTCGCGGCCTGGCGGGGTGCGGACTGCTTGGTGTCGCGCTCGGGGGAGGCGGCGGCGGCCTTCTTGCCCACCTTCTTGGCGGTGGGCTTGCGCTTCTTGGGCATGAGAGCTTCCGAGAGTGATACGCCCTGATGCTAACACGCCGACGTCATGAGAGCGGTGTGCAACAGCTGGCCGTCGCCTTCTGGCGGTGCATGAACATACCTCCGCGCTACTGCACCGGCTACCTGGGCGACATCGGGGTGCCGCCGCCATCCGGCCCGATGGACTTCGCTGCTTGGTACGAGGCCTTCCTCGGCGGGCATTGGCACATTTTCGACGCGCGCAACAATACTCCGCGCATCGGCAGAGTGTTGATGGCGCGCGGCCGCGACGCTTCCGACGTCGCGATCAGCAGCACGTTCGGCCCCAACACGTTGACGAGCTTCAAGGTATCGACCGACGAGGTGCGCGCCGGTTGAGTCTACGGTTGCCGCGGGCTGGTCGCGGGGGTTGGGAGATGGTCTCAGGCGTCCTGGGGAGTTCTTACGCCGACGGCTTTCCGCATGGCATCGAAGTAACGGTCCGTCGCCTCGTGGGTTTTGGTCGCTGCCGCGTTGACGTCGGCCAACGTCCCGGCGCCAGCTTCGTATGCCCGTTTCAATCGGTCCAGCTCGTCGAGCATGTTGTGCATCTCGCTGCGAGCAAGAGCAGTCTCATCCAAGAAGTCAGCGCCGTTCGGCATGCGTCGAGTCTAGCTGCCCACGCACTGGCCGCCCAGAAAAGCCGAGCTCTTTTCAGGAACGGACGGTGCGCAAGATCCTCACCCGCTTAAAGACCATTCCAGAGCCTGTGCTCCGTCGGTGTCTCCAGGCCTGAATACGGCCGGTGCTGCTGTCGGCGCTGCGTACAACTTGCTGCGCATAGCCAAGCTGCTCGCGCCGGCCGCGGCGTGAACCCCGGCGACGAAACCAGGAACGCAACCTGCTCTTGACGGCTCGCCCCCAACGAGGCAGGCGAGCTACGCCCAGTCGCCGAGGAGGTCGCGCGCGGGCGCGGGGCGCCGTGCCCCAACGCAGAGCGCGGCGCCGTCCTCGACGCGCGATCGCACGCCCACTATGGCTCCATCGATGGAACGAGCGTCAGCCGCGCGGTGCACCCCAGACCGCTCTCCTGGCCCGGGTGCTCTTCTCGAAGTACGCCGGCACCGAAATCAAGATCGACGGTGAGGAGCATCTGATGGATGCGCGAGGAAGACACCGCACCGCTGAATCCGTGCGTTCGTCCGGACGCGGCGTAATATCGTGAAGGCATGCGTCGAAACGAGCTGACGCGGTGGAAGCCGCAGTGGCGCGCAGGCTGAGGCTGCAGCGCAGGAAGGCGGCAAGATCATGAAGCACAAGCAAACCCCGCCATGCGCGGCTACACGGGATTATCTCGCGCAGAACATCCGGCCGGCGTTGGCGCAGATCAAGGCGCAGCTCCGCGATATGTGAACGCTCTGGAGTTCTGGCTGTCGGCGCACGGCCTTGCCGGTGCGCAGAAGCGCCAGCACAAGGGGGCCAGGTCATGAGCAACCACATGGGCCGGATGAAGCGGCGGATCGATCACTCCGGAATCCGGAGCAATGAGGCGCTCACCACGGCCGTCGTGGTGGATACCCTGGACGAGTCCGCGCGGAAGGAAGTGCTGGCGCTGGTGGAACGGTTGGCCGGGCGACCGATGCCGTCGGCATCGGAACTGTGCGCCGCCATCGACGGCCGCTGGTCCACCCCGCGGAAGATCGCCAACTACCAGAAGGGGCTCGATCACGAGCGGCACTGCCTGGAGGGGGCTGAGGCGATGGCCCGCGCCATCGTGTTCAGACTGGCGGAGGAAACGCTCTCGCCAGAAATGGCGGACAGGGCTTCCCGCGTCCTGCACGAGTATGCGAGCTGCGCGACCGACGTCGCATTCATCGAGCGGAACCTAGAGAAACTGAATGCGAAGCTGCGGCCGGCTGCCAAGGTGGCCCAGCTGGTGAAGCCGAAGCCGGACCTGCGGAACTAGAATCACCCCCGCGTGGCGTCGCCAGCACGGGCCGCCCCCCCCGCCCCCGGCCAGCTTGGGGGGACGCCGAAGATCGCCTCGACCGCCGCGGTGCGCTCGTCGCGCGAGAGCGGCGCGCGCCTCGAGAAGCTTATAGGCAACGGCGGACTTGCTGGCGCTCGATGGTCAGTAAGAGTCAGTCCGCTCATCTACAATTCGCTCGTCAGCCCGCTCTTCATCGGCAACGTGCTCGGCCGCACGTCGTTGCGGTTCACGTCCGGGAAGGAGCCGTTGGCGTTCTGGGTTCCCGAGACGCTCGAAACGGGGATGACGCCGATCCCGCCCTCGAACCTGACGAAGCGAGTCGTCCCCCTTGGCAGGGAGATGAACGAGCGCGATCAGCGACACTGCGAGCAACCATGCCTTTGGCATGATCGTGCGCGGCGGATGTAGGAAGAACCGCGCTTAGACGGACAGCCTATCCACACCCAGCACGTACTTCGCCAGCTCGTAGTAACGCAGTCGCGACTCGATCCCCGTGAGCCCGCCATTGACGATGCCCGTGCAGCCGTCCAGGTCTTCCTTGTCCGCGGGCGCGTTGCAGCCGTGCGTCTTCCAGAACCAGGCGGCCACCCGAAAAGCGTTCTCCGGCTGCGCTGCCAGTTCCGGGTGCAGAAGCAGCGGTAGCCCGAGCGCCTCGCCCGCGGTGCGGTAGTTGTTGCGCCCCATGATCTGGATGACCCCGCGACCCTTGAAGCGGCGTCCGTCTCCCGGCTGCGTGTTGCCGAGGTTCGCGCGGCCCTCGTAACTCGCCTGCTGCGCGGTCGGTCCCCAGATCTCCTCCATCACCCTGAATTCCTCGCTCTTGTGCGCCAGCTGCGCGAGGTACATCGCGCCCCTGCGAGGCGTATCCACCTCCGCCTCCGGCAGCGAGGCATTCAAGCGCGGGTACATCACCGCGAGCCTGGCCGTGCGCGCGTAGCGGCAGATCGAGCCGAGTTGAGTGATGGTGTAGGAGAAGGTCACGTCACTTCACCATTCGTGATGAAGCCGCGCCAGCAGGCGCGCGGTGTAACCGCCGCCAACGAAGATGGAGGGCGAAAGCGTCAGATCGTGTAGAGCAGTGCCGTTGACTAACGCCTGACACGGCGGTGCGCCAATGATACCGGAACCGACCTGCGGGCGGATGGAAGTCGTCTTCCTCGGTACCATCTTGCGGTCGCTACGGTGCGCGACCGGCACCGATGGCGCGCCTTCCGGCGTTGCTCTGCCCGCTCGAGCATCCGCTGCGCTTGGCCGAGCAGCCGTGGCCGAGCAGTTCGAGCGCGATGACCGTGTGGCCCTGGGCGAGTTGCGGGATCAGTTCACGCCACGTGGCCGAGCAGTCGCCGATGCCGTGAATGAGCAGCAACGCGGGATCCTGACCGACGTGGATGAACGCGCGCTGGTAGCTGTGGATCGTCCGGTACTGCTCCGTGATTGTTTCTGGCCGATGGCTGGAAGACGCGAGTTCGAGGTAAGTCGTTCACGCCACGAACCTCCATGCCCGCGACTCGCGGCCCTGGGCGACAAAACTGTTGTCTCCACCGCTGCCCGAGGTGGAGCCTAGCAGAGCGCAGCCCTAGGAGTGATGACCGCGGCATCGACGCGCTTCACCGCAACGCGCGCACCCTCCTCCCGGCAGATGGACGCCAAGGCGCGCGAGTTCCGCGAGCAGGGCGGGAAGATCTAGGTTAGAGGACAGGAACGGCCTCAGGCCGGCTCGCGTCGACGGAAGCACCCCCGCTGCCACCTGATCCGTGGCTCTTGCCGTTTGGTCGCCGCCGCGTAGTCTCTCCTCCTCATGCGCGTCGACGTGGCTGTCATCGGGGCGGGGATCCAGGGCTCGTCCGTCGCCCTTCGCCTCGCGCAGGCGGGCGCGAAGGTGGCCGTGCTCGAGCGCGGCATCCCCGGCGCCGAGGCGTCGAGCGCGGCGGCCGGCATTCTGTCACCGGGCGTGGAGGCGGTCGAGCCAGGGCCCTTCCACGCGCTGTGCCGCGCCTCCCTCGAGCGCTACCCTTCGTTCGTCCGCGAGGTCGAGGCGCTCTCCGGCATGTCGGTCGGCTTCCGCGCGCTCGGCACCCTCGAGGTCGCGCTCGACGATACGCACGCGAAGGTGCTCGCGGGGCGCGCGGAGAAGATGCTCCGGCACGGGCTCCCGGTCGAGGTCCTGGACGAGAGCGCGGTCCGCCGGCTGGAGCCCGCGATCTCTCCCTCCGCCCGCGGCGCGCTCTTCTTCCCGGACGAGGCGTCGGTCGATCCGCGCCTCCTCGCGCGCGCCGTCTACGTCGCGGCCGCGCGGGCCGGCGCCACGTTCCTGACCGGCCAGGTGAAGCGGATCGTCGTGGACGGCGGCCGCGCCACCGCCGTCGACCACGATCAAGGGCGGATCGAGGCGGACCGGGTCGTCCTCGCTGCCGGGAGCTGGAGCCTCCTCGTCGAGGGGCACGGGCTCCCCGCGGGCGCGGTCCGCCCCGTGCGCGGCCAGGTCGCGATCCTCGACACCCGCCCACCGCTCCTCTCGCGCGTCATCTTCTCGGGGCACGGCTACGTCGTGCCACGCGCGGACGGCCGAATCCTGTGCGGCTCCACCATGGAGGAGGTCGGTTTCGAGAAGGCGGTCACCGCCGGGGGGCTGAGGCACGTCCTCGACGTCGCGATGGGCATCGCCCCGGCGCTCGAGCGCTCGCCGGTCGTGGAGACCTGGTCGAACTTCCGTCCGGCGAGCCCGGACGGCGAGCCGATCCTGGGCGCCGGGACCGTCCCCGGCCTCTTCTACGCGACCGGCCACACCCGGAACGGCATCCTGCTCGCGCCGATCACCGCCGACGCCATCGCCGCGGCGATCCTCGGGAGGTCCGCGCCGATGGACCTCTCCCCCTTCTCCCCGGCGCGCCTGCCCGGGATCCTCGGCCGGAAGGGCTGAGTCGGCCCGTGCGACAGCGGCCCGGGCTTGTGCCCGGAGGCAGTCTTACGGCCGCGGCGTCGAGGCAGACGAGACGGAGAGCCTTGGCACCGCCTGGTGCCCGTCCACGGACATCTTCGAGGACAGCGAGGGCATCACGTTGAAGCTCGACCTGCCCGAGGTCGTTGCGAGTGACGTCGACATCCAGATCGAGGGAAACGTCCTGAAGTTGCGCGGCGAACGCAAGCTCGAGCGGGCCGACAAGCAAGAGGGCTATCACCGCATCGAGCGCCAATATGGAAGCTTCGCCCGCACCTTCACGCTGCCGTCCACCGTAGAGATGGGGCACATCACCGCGGAGAGCCGCGACGGCGTGTTGCGCATCTTCCTGCCGAAGAAGGCAGAGACGAAGGCGCGCCAGATCAAGGTGCAGACGGGCGCCGGCATGCTACGGGAGCAGCAGAAGCAGTAAACCCGCTGGTAGCCCGCGCGTACTGATCCAGGGCATCGAACGAGGAAACAGCGAGGCCTGCGCTCGGCCTCGCTTTCTTTTTTGCGCCTGGTCAGTAAAAGTCAGTCCTGGGACCGCGCGAGGGTGCGCAGCCCCAAGTCGTCGTTTTGTCCCAGCCATGTCCCATGTTCGCTGCGCTCGTCGTGCTGCCTCGGCTACGCGCGCCCGGGCCCGGTCCTGGCGCCCAACGATCCGCCCCATGCGGCAGACCCGCATCCCGTGGTGCGAGCTGCTCCTGCGCGTCTTCCGCGAGGATGTGCTCCAGTGCCCCTGCGGCGGCCGCCGCGTGGTGCTGGCCTTCGTCAACGACAAATCGCTTTACAGGGGGGGAGGGAGGGTTAACATACCCAACCGCCATCCAGCAGGGAGAGGAGGGCTCCCCATCGACACGCAAGATCTGCGCTCGATGCTCGAACGCATTCGGGGCATCCGCCACGCGCGCGACCTCGATCTGCTGGTGTTCTTCCATCGGCACCCGTGCGCGCTGCTGACGGGCGAACAACTCGTCGCCTACGTCGGCTACGACCGCGAGCAGGTCGCGAAGTCGCTCGACGGGCTGATCGAGGCCGGCCTGCTGACCCGGTTCCAGAACCCCTCGCACACCGCTCGCTTGTACGAGCTGAAGCTCGAGGCTGTCCCGGGCGGCTTGCTGCTGTCTCTTCTGAAAATCGCCGCCACGCGTCAGGGCCGGCTGGAAGTGATGCGGCTCCTGGGCTCCGGGCCCGGTCGGGCTCCCAGCCGCCAGCCTCCGACGCCGCACCTCGCTTGACCAAGGTCGCCTGACCGCAAGGAGATTCCGACATGGCTGCACCTGAATTCGACCGCGTCAAGACCGGCATCAGCGGGCTCGACGCCATTCTCGCCGGCGGAATTCCGCGCGGAAACATCATCCTGCTCGAGGGCGCCATCGGCACCGGCAAGACGACGATAGGGACCGAGTTCGTGTACCGCGGCGCCAAGGAGTTCGACGAGCCCGGCGTCATCGTGGTGTTCGAGGTGTCGCCCGACAAGCTGGCGCGCGACGCCGCCGGCCTCGGCTGGGACCTGCCGGGGCTGGAACGCAGCCAGAAGCTGAAGGTCATCTACACGACGCGCGACGTCTTCCGGCAGGAGCTGCAGCAGGCCGACAGCCTGCTCCTCGACGAGGCGAACAAGATCGGCGCCCGGCGGATCTTCATCGACGGCGCTGCGGGCCTGCTTCCGCACGGCCCCGAGGAGGATTCCCGCGAGACGTTTCACATCCTGGTGCAGGGCCTGTTGCGCGAGAACCTGACTGCCGTCCTGGCGCTGGAGGCGGCCGCGCTGACAAACACCGAGTTTGCCTCGCTGCACGAGGAATCGATCGCCGATACGGTCATCAGGCTCAGGCTGGAGGACATGCAGCGCGCCGCGGCCCGGTCGGTCGAGATCGTGAAGTCGCGCGGGCACGATTTCCAGATGGGGCGCCATTCCTTCAGGATCGTCGACGGAGAGGGAATCCAGGTGTACCGGCGCGTTCAGGCGCCGCGCGTGGCGAGCCGCGACCGAGCGGCGTCGTTCGACCCGACGACGCGGGTGTCGACCGGCATTCCTGGGCTCGACGCGCTGGTCAACGGCGGTTACTTCCTCGGCAGCACGACGGTGGTGGCCGGGATGTCGGGCGTCGGCAAGAGCGTGATGGCGCTGCAATACATCGCCGAAGGCGCGCGGCGCGGCGAGCGCAGCCTGATGCTGTCGCTCGACGAGGTGGTGCCCCAGTTGTTGCGCAATGCTGCGAGCGTCGGGATCGATTTCCAGCCGGCGATCGAACGCGGCATCGTGCGCCTGTACTACGACGCGCCGCAGGAAATCGAGATCGACTACCACTTCCACAAGATCGAACGGATCGTGGAGGAGTTCAAGCCGAAGCGCGTGGTGATCGACAGCCTGTCCACCTACGGCTTGAGCCTGGGCACGCGGGGCCGCTTGTTCCGCGACTTCTTTCATGCGCTGGTCGCGCTGATGAAGGAGCACCAGATCGCGTGCGTCTATAACCACGAGAACCCGGAGATGCTCGGCATGTCCTCGATGATGGGAGAGTTCGCCATGAGCTCGCTGGTCGACAACATCCTTCTCCTGAACTTGATCGAGCTCGGCGATTCGTTCCGGCTCGGGCTGACGGTCGGGAAGATGCGCGCGAACCCGGTCGTTCGCACGACGCACGAGTGCGAGGTCGTGGACGGCCTGGGCATGCGCGTGCTGCCGCGCGAGCTGCCTGGAGCGGCGGCCAAGACGTCCTTCTCCGGCTATCACGGCCTGATCTCCCGCGCGCCCGAGCGCCGGCCGCCGCAGCCTCCCACGCTGCCGGAGAAATAGGGAGCCGGGTGATCCGCCTGTTCAGCCCCGAGCTTTGGACGCTTGCCTTGCAAAAATATGGCGAGGCGACCGGGCTGACCGTCGAGCTGTTCGGCAGCGACGAGCAAGTGGTCCTGGGCCCGGTACATTCCACGCCGCTCGTCGAGTTGTTCCGGGAATCCGGATTCGAACCAGGTTTGTTTATCGATTGCGCCCGCCGCTGTCTGAGTCAAACCAACGCTCGACCGGCAGTGGTCGTCGCGGAGTTCCATGGCTTGACGGTCGTTGGCGTCTCGCTGGTGCTGGAAGGCGCGATCGTGGGCGCGGCGGTGGCCGGGTACGCGCTCGCCCAGTTCTCCCAGGTGACTGCGGTCCAACGCTGGGCCAAATCCTCCGGGGTGCCGTTCGACCGGCTTTGGGGCATCGTACGGCGGCAGCCGCTGGCGCCCGAACGGCGCCTCATTCTGCACGGCGAGCTGCTTCAGGTCCTCGGGGACGCGCTGCTTCGGGAGAACTATCGGACCCGGCAATACGAAGACACGGTGGTACAGCTGAAAGCGGCGGTCGCGGCGAAGGACGAGTTTATGGCTGTGCTCTCCCACGAATTACGCACACCGCTCGCTCCGATCATGGGTTGGGCCAACATTCTGAAGAGAAGCGAGAGCAAGGAAGTGCGCCAAGCCGCTCAGACCATCGAGCGCAATGTCTTGCTCCAAAGCCGAATGATCGAAGATCTCCTCGATATGAACCTGATTGCGCACGGCACGGTGAGGCTCGATCTCAAGAATCACGAATTGTCCGCGTTGATTCGCGCGGCCGTGGAGACGAGCGCCCGGGAGATCGAGAAGAAGGCCATCCGCCTGGAGCTCGTGGAGGTCGGCGAGCGCTTGTTTGTCGAAGGCGATGCCGGTCGGCTACATCAAATCTTCAGGAACATCCTTTCGAATGCCGTGAAGTTTACGCCGGACGGCGGCGGCATTCGCGTCACCGTCGGACGGGAGGCAGACAGCACACGGATCGTCGTCGCGGATACTGGGGTGGGTATCGCGCCCGAGTTCCTGCCGTTCGTGTTCGATATCTTCCGGCAGCAGGAGCAAGGCACCCGTCGAAAGCACGAAGGCCTCGGGATCGGGCTTGCCCTGGTGAAACAGCTCACCGAGCTTCACAAGGGAACGGTGAGCGTCGCCAGCGCGGGCGTCGGGCACGGTACCGAAGTGGCGGTCCAGCTTCCCCTCGCAAGCGAAACATCGGATGTCGGTGGCATAGCGCCGGCGGGCTCGGAGCTTTCCGCATCGGCGCTCGCCGGGCTCTCCATTCTTGTGGTCGAGGACACCGCGGATGCGCGCGAAATGCTGCATATCCTTCTCAAGCATCTCGGCGCGGAGGTCTCGGTCGCGCGCGACGGCCGCGAAGCGTTGGACATGATTCGGTTTCGGGACGCCGACCCCGACCTGGTGTTATGCGACCTGCGAATGCCCCGGATGGATGGATTCGAGTTCATTCGCGAGTTGCATCGCGGGCCTTCATCGGTGCATCTGCCCGTCGTCGCCGTGTCCGGTCTCGCGAGTGAGGCGGACCGCCAGCGCACGCGGGACGCCGGCTTCGAGGGGCATATCAATAAACCGTTTGACGAAGCAGCCGTTGTTGCGGCGGTGGGGGCGGCGCTCAGCCCACGTGTCGGGCTCGCAGCACAGCCACGTGCTTGAAAGCTTCAGATGATGCAGCGAGGGCTGTAAGGGCGCCGACTCCCCTTGCCTACCTCATCGGGCACTCGTCGACGTAGGCGTCGCCGCGACCAGGAGCAGCAGCCGATGCAGCGGATGCACCTGACCACCGACCCGCCTCCTCGCCGAGCATCTGCATGTCGTCGGGCATTGACGTCCCCGCTTCGAGGTCTACAGTGGTCGCCCCCTCGCAAGGTGAAGCTGATGGACAGCACGGAGACGCCGGCAGGTTTCAAGCCTCTGTTCCGTTCGAGCCCGTACCTGGAGACGAACGGGCCCTTTTTCTGCAAGGGTGTCGGCGAAAACCTGACGATAGGTCTCCGGGTTCTTGAGAAGCACACGAACGCAAGGGGCACGGTTCACGGCGGGCTGCTGGCAACGATCGCCGACATCGTCCTGGGCTATGCGGCCGCGTTCTCCAGGGATCCCCCGCTCTCGCTCGTGACCTCGACGCTATCGATCGATTTCGCAGGTTCCGCGAAGCTTGGCGACTGGATCGAGGCGCGAGCCGACATTCAAAGAGTCGGCAAGCGCATGGCGTACGTGAATGCTTACATCCACCGGGGTGATGAGCGCATCGTCAGAGCGAGCGCTACCTTCGTGGTCGCGGGCGTGCTCGACACTTCTCGAGCGAGACAGAAGCTGCCCGCCATCGAGATCGGCTTCCAGGTGTTCTCCAAGGACGGCGAGGAGGAGTTCGGCGCCGTTCGGGACATCCTCACCGACGGCCACCTCGTCGTGGACGTCGAGAACAAGGGCGACGTGCTCATCCCGCTCGATGCCATCGCCGACGTGGTCGAGCACAAGGTGCTCCTCGACGTACAGAAGCTTGACGCCCCGATTCGCGCGGCCATCGCTCACGCGCACGACGCCGAGGTCTACTAGGTCCCCAGCGGTCTAGGATCACCGGCATCCGGTCGTGGCGGTGGACGGCCTCCCGTCGACGAACAGAGGGGCTCGCGCGCGCCGCTTGACAAAGCCTCAAGATCAGCGCTGCGGTGCTTGCGCGCCGGGCCGCACGTGGCGCACCAGGGCCGGCGAAAACCCGAAGGGGGTGGCCATGCCCGACACCGTCATCTGGGCCTCACCTTCGGGAAGAGTCCTGAGGAGGTTTAACCCGATGCCGGACTACGACTTTGTCTGCCAAAACTGCAAGAAGCAGTTCGCCGCTCAGATGAGCATAAAGGAACACGATAGCCGCATGGCTGAATGCCCGGAGTGCAAGAGCAGCAAGGACGTCCAGCGGGCAATCAGCCACTTTAACGTGCAGACGAGCAAGAAGTCGTCCGCATACAGGTAGAAGGCAGGCACGCGCGTGCGGCCGGAGAAGCAGACTCGAGCGCGCGGCCCGGGCTGCCGGCGTGGTCATCCTGGCGGCAGGAGCGCTGGCGATCGCGCGGGCCGCACGCGCGTCATGAGGCCTCGACCGCTCAGCCGTGCGGCGCGGCCGGGCTCTTGGCGAGCGCCGCACGGAGGCCCTCGAGCTTCCCTGGCCAACCGCCTCTAAGGCGCCGTCCCTGCTCGTCTTCCGAATCCCCCGTGTGTCGGAGCGAGAGCCGGGTTCCGGTGCCTTCGCGCCGGAGCTCGAACGAGACGCGGCTCAGCTCGTCGTTTCTGGCGGCGTCGCGCCAGGACCACACCATCCGGTGCGGCGGCTCGAGCTCGAGCGCCTCCGCTTCGATAAGCTCACTCCCGCCCCTGCGTAGTGAGCAGCGCAAGGTGAAGCTCTTGCCGACCTTCGCCTCGAACTCATTCTCCATCAGCGAGACCGCGAGGGTGGCCGGATCGGTGAGCGCCAGCCACAGTCTTTCGATGGACTGTGGGAAGTGCTCGTCGAAGGAGAGGTCCAGGATCACCGGGCCGGCTCCTCGTCGAGAAGGCGACGCAAGCGCTTCAAGCTTCTCCGCCAAAGGCGCTGGTAGCGGGCCGACCAATCGTGGATCAGGCGCAAGCGGGCCGGGCGCAGCAGTAGATCCGCTGGCGGCCTCGCGCATGGCTTCTCACCAGCCCGGCCTCGCGGAGCACATTCAGGTGCTGCGACGCCGCCGAGTACGAGAGCCCCGCGTGGTCGGCGAGAGCGCCGACCGACGCCTCCTCCTCGGAGAGGAGGTCCAGCATCGCGCGGCGCCCCGAATCCGCGACGGCGTGGAAGACGTCCGAGGCGGAAGAATGACGCGGCATGCCTGTTTGCAAGTAGCTAGCGATTGCTAAAATGCCAACGCCCGGCAGTCTACGTCAAAGGATTCGGCGCAGTGTCCGCAGCGAGGCGCCGCTAGCGCAAGTGAAGCAGCCGCCCCCTTTTGAAATGGTGCGGGCAGCTCGGCGCGCCGCGTTAGGCCGTGGCGAGCGGAACCACGATGCTGAAGACGCACCCCTTGCCGGGGAGGTCCTGCACTTCGATCCTCCCGCCGCTGGCAGCGACGCCCTGCTGACTGATCGCCAAGCCGAGTCCGAGCCCGCTGCGGTCGCTTCCGCGACGATCGAACGGTCGGAAGAGTTCTTCGGCCTTTCCAGAGGGAAGCCCACCGCACTCGTCTTCGACCTCGATGCGGACCTGTCCGGATTCGATGGCCGTTCTCAGCGACACGTGACTCCGAGAGCGCGTGAACTTGAAGGCGTTGCTCAGCAGGTTCCCGACTGCCGACGCGAGCAGCTGCCGGTCGCCGTTCATCGCGACGCCGTACTGCGCCGGGACCACGGTGAGGCGGATGCCTCTCGCTTTTGCTTCCATCGCCGCGCTCGCCTCGAGGTCTTCGATGAACTCGGCGAGCGGTACGCGCGTGCGGGTATGGAGGCCGGTCGCGAGCCGGACTTCCGCCAGCGAGCGGTCGGTGAGGTCCCGCAGACCCATCAGCGCCCGGCCGAGGACCGCAGCGGTGCTCCCCCCGATCGGCACGGTCCCGTCGCGCAGCATTTGGAACGCCAGCATCGCCGCCGAGATGAGGTTGCGTTGCTCGTGTGCGAGCGACCCCAGCCGCTCGGTCTCGTGCTCCGAGAGCGATTGCTCACGCTGTCGGAGGAACTCGGTGACGGCCCCGGCGATCGCGTTGTCCAGGCACAGATTCAGCGTTTGGAACTCGGCGACGTCGATCCGCGTGTTGAAGTCCCGCGCGAGCTCGGTGATCGCCTGGCAGACGTCGCCATAGTCGTGGACGACCTGCGCGACGGTAAAGCCCTTCCGCAGCATCTCGCCGCCGTGCTGGGTGGCGTCGGCCGCCATGCTGGCCGAGCTCGCTGGGGACTTCGCGGTCAATACCTCGGAAAGAATCTGCGTCAGCTGTGTCAGGAAGAGCGGTACGCCGTGCTCAAGCTCGGCGCGATCGGCCGCCGGCACGCCCCTCCTCGCCACCTTCGCCCTCGTTCGGGCGATCAGCTCGTCGCGGTGGGCAGAGAGGAATTCGTGCAGCATCCGAGCCTCGAGTCGTCTGTTCGTTTGTGCGCTCGGGGGGCGGTTCGGCGCAACCACGAGCGTGGCAGACCGTCGAATTTGTACCTAAAGGGCGCTCAGTAAGAGACAGTCTCCAAGGCGTGCGAAAAGCCAGCTGGTAGCTTGTCCCAACTGTGTCCCAAGGACGCGGGCGCAGCCCGGCCGCGCGGTCTACGCACCGACGTAACCAGGCGACATGACGGAACACTGCGAGCCGCGGAGACCGGCCTGACGGAGGAGTATCTCGTCCGAACCGGAGGTACCCGCGCGAGTCTTGCCCCTGTTCCCGGCCGGCACGCCCGCGATCCGGAACGCGCCGGACCTGTCGCTCACATCGGCGATGCTTACGACAACGACGCGCTCGAGGCCGAGCCGATCTCCGACCTGCCGACGCTTCACTGATCGGCGCGGACTGATCGAGCACAGCAGGCGAATTTCGACCTGGGAACTGAAAACCCCGTGTTGTGGTTCGGCACTCCTGTATCAGCGACAGGAACGGCCTCGGTTCCGCCACCACTTCTACTGGTGCGATCGTTGCGACCTGGCTGTCACCTCGCGCGGGAACGCGAGACTGCCTTTTATTGACCGGAGCCAGCGCCGATCTTGTGCAAGGTCGAGTAGGCGACCTGATAAGTCTTTACCTTGGGAGCGCCCTCGATCACTTTCGCCAGGGTCTTCAAGAGCTCCGGGTAAGCTGCGCGGGCATAGGCTTCCGCATTCTCTTTCGCCTCCCACAGGCTGATTGCGACGACTTCCGGTCCACCCGGATCTTGAAACAACATCTCGTCCTTGAAGCCCTGCTGTTGACGAAGGGTCGGGATGAGCTTCTTCTCGAACAGCTCGGTAAATTCTCTATTGGAGTTCGGCTTCACCTGCATGGAAACAACGCGGGAGAACATGTGGACCTCCGATCGGGCGGCCTTCGGAAGACGGATCAGCTGAAAGATCAGCAGCAGTCTACGTACGTGCGCCCGCCGATGAAACGCCCGTGCTCGCCTTCCTCACCGGGCGGGCGGCGGTCAGGTCGCTGCTTGACCCGCGTCCGGCGTTGCGAAGGGCGAATCAAGATCGAATCCGACGTCGCTGTCCACGCCATCGGTCTGCGTCTGCGCCAGGGCGGCGGCAAGCGCCAGGGTGTCGCCGCCGACCATGCCGCGCGCGCGGGGCGCAGCCCGCTTAATGCTTGTAGTCGGTCACTTTCACGCCCTCGAACTTTTCGCCCTGCAGCTGGATGGTGATGACATAGGTCCAAGGGACCAGGCAGACGGGCGGCGATACCGCGAAAAGTCTCGGCTCTCCCATCGCGGTCGTCTGTTCGACGTACTCGACGTGCATCCACAATCCGACACCAGGTTCGTTTCCGACGTACTCGCCGTACACTCGCCAGCGACTTTCCGGCTCGTCGGATTTGCCCATGAAAGCGCGGCCTCCTTGGTCGGTAAGCCACACCGTGTACTTCCGGTTCCTCTCCATCGTGAGCCTCACTCGGGTTCTGCTTCTACACGGCGAGGACGGGACAGTGCCGTCGATCATCAACCCGGGTCAAGACGGTGCGACGACCAACGGAGGAGAGCCATGAATCCGCCGAGCTTCTCGGGAATGCGCGCGGCAGCTTCGGCCACCGAGATCGTCGTACAAGCCGCACGGGAGGGCATCAGACGGCGGTAGGCTCACAGTTTCATGGATGGCTTCGTGGCGGTGAGTGCCGTGCACCTGCATGGAGGGCTGTCCACCGGACCGCGCACGCCGGCGGGGAAGGAACGCCTGCGCCAAGCGGCGCGGCGGACGATGCTGGATCGGTCGCGGGTGCGTCGCGGCGGAGCGGCGACATGAGCAACGTGCCAGCGTTTCTCCGGGCCGCCGTGCTCGAACGCGTCGCCGAGGGATGGCCGGCTGACCGCATCGCGGAGTGGCTAGGCGAGAAATACGGCGTGCGCGCAACCGGATCGGATGTGCTGAGCACCCGGTACATAACTCGTCATGAAGGACGACCGAAGAGCAGCCAGGCGTGCGTTGAGCACCTGCACCTCGCGTAGAAGCGCACCTGCGCCTGCGCGACATGGAATTTCGACGACGTCGGTTGGACTCATGGCGCGTGCCCGGATGCATCGGCGAACGCGCGCAGCCCGACCACCGAGATGCGGATGGCGTGGAGCACGCGCGTGAAGGGCAGGGCGCCCGTCCGGCAGAGCTTGTAGATGGTCGCGGTGGCTCACCTTCAGAAGCGCGGCAGCCTCGCGCACGGTCAGCCATGGGCCCGCGAGGGCACTTACGCTGCAGCCGGGTTTGGGTAGAAGCCGGGTAGAAGAAGATTCACGAAAGGCTGGTACCAGCTGAGAAGTCTGGACCGAGTCTCTGGACTCGGCGCGGCCTGGCTCAGAGGATAAACCAGAGGATGTGAAGCGAGCAGAAGTCTCGGGAAAGTTTGGAAAGCGCGCGGTCTGCCTTGCCAAGGCGAAGGTCGCCGGTTCGAACCCGGTGTTCCGCTCCAACCAAGACCCCGATCTGGCGCGGTTTTTCGTGCCATTCGGGGTCATGGCGTTCGAGCGTTTTGAGCGGGTCAGTCCGCTGTCAGTAGGGTCTGAGCCACGCCCTGCATTAATCCTGCATTTCGTTGCGCTTGGTGCCCTCTCCTTGCACCCGGGAAGGAAGGTTCTTGATCGTGGTCGTCACCGGGCAGCGTGCTCGCCTCGGGCGAAGAGAAGGACGCGCTGACGATATCGAGGTCACCCATTGTTCGAGTCTCGCCGAGATAGTCCTCGAACGCGTCGCCCACCCCGTCGACGATCTGCGGCCCGGGCAGGTGGTGCCGCTGATGGGGGATTGACGACGCGAGGTGGAGTCGCCTTGGTGACAGCAGATAGGGGCCGTTCTGCCGTCGAGTTCGAGCTGAGATTCCCGACGTCGGGCGAGACCCGGCGCGAGATACAAACCCAGCCTTCTACGATCGAAGAGGTCGCGCGGGCACTTGGTTGGGTCGGTGGGGTGACATCGCTGGTGTTCGTCGATGCTCGCCGACTAGCGCGAGCCGCGCTTCAGACTTCTGGTGCATGACAAACGGCTTCGATCCGATGGCCGTCTGGGTCAAGAACGAACGCGGCGAAGTAATTCGCGTGGTGCTGCGGGCGAAGTCCCGGCGCACCTTCATCGCGCCCGCCGGCCGCAAGGGCAGCCCCATGGAATGCTTCGACGGCTCGGCGGTCGGGCGCCCGGAAACAGATGTGTGACCCAAGGGACGGTGAGGTTCCGCCTGGATACGAGGTGACGGTGAACTCGACGCCGAGCGAACCCGGAGCCCAGCCGTAGTCCGACTCGACGGCGGAATCGACCGTTCGCACGACACCGAGCGGACGCAGCGCCGCGTCGTAGAACCGCCGACTGGTCTCGAGGCTCGCGACACCAACCGAGACGTGATCGATCATGATCGGCTCCTTGACCGCTGCTCGCGGCCTTCGGCGAACACGACGGTGCTACCGACCGATACCCCGCGACCCTTCCATGGCAATGACCAATGGCGCATCGGTCCAGAACGCAACCCCGATCCCGCGCACGACCTGCCTGCGGTCGGCGGCGAGTCCATGCCCCGCGAGTTGCGCCCGAAACAACTCGATCAGGATGGCGGTATTGCTGTGATCGGCTGGCCGCACTTCGATCATCCGAGTCAGTCCTTCCCACTAGCAGGAAATGCCCCTTCTCGGATACGCACGGAATCGTGCGCCGTCACGGTGGTGCCCGCGCCCCCTCGGAACAGGCCGGCGTTATGGCCTAGACTGCCGTCCGTGGCAGTCTACGTTATCAGTGACCTGCATCTCGACGAGGACGACGACGCGCGGCTCTTCCGCGACGATCGGCAGGGGCGCGCACTCGCGTCGCTGTGTGAACAGATTGCACACGACGGTGCGGAGCTGGTCCTGCTCGGCGACATTCTCGACCTGACCGCGATGACCCCACCTGAAAGGGGCCTGCGCCGCTTCTTCGCGAGACTGGCGGTCGAGGCCGAGCCGCGGCCACGCAGGCCGATCGCTGCGCTCGTCAGAGCCGGAGCGCGTGCCAATCCACACGCGATCGATGCGCTCGCGCGCCTGTCGGAGCGGGTGCGCGTGACGCTCGTGCCCGGGAACCACGACCACCACCTTGCTTCTGCCGAGGGAGGAGCGGCACTCGCCGCGGTCGGGCTGCGCGTCGAGCGGACGCGATCCGTCGTTCGGACCATCGCCGGCCGGACCGTCGTCCTGCAGCACGGCCACGAGCACGACCCGGGCAACGCCGAGCCGGCCGGCGGCGGTGAGGTAATGACGCAGGCGCTGCACCAGGCGGTAATCCCTTTTCTGCGCGCCCATGGACCACAGAGACACGTCCGCATGGACGCAGCGCGGATCGTCGCGCTGCGGCCCGAGGAGGCGGTGATCTCTGTCCTCGAGCGCTGGCTCGACCCGAAGACCTTCCGCCGCTTCTTCCGCGCCTTCCTGCGACTCCTCGCCGTTAACCGCAAGCTGCCGCCACCGGCCGCATGGCTCGCCGGATTCGTCAGCGTCGACCGTGTCCGCACCGTGGCGGAGCGGCAGGATCGGCTGTGGGAACGGACCGGCGACACCGCGATCCATGCGCTGCAGGAGAAGCGCAGCCTGCCCCACGCTGCGCCACGGCCGGACGTGGTCGTCTTCGGTCACACTCACGTGCTCGACTGGGCCGTGCAGCAACGCCCCGACGGCGATGGACTGTACGTGAACCTCGGCACCTGGACAGAGCGCTGCTTCGACCCGTCCAGCCCACCTGATCGCTCGCTGCCGGTGCTCGTGTTGGAGGACACCCGCGGGCGACTGCGGGCAACGCTTTCCGACTTGGCCCAAGACGGCGCCGAGTTGCAACGCTTCGAGACCTGACGCTCGGTAAGGACCTGATCAGTACAAAGTCATTCCCGTCGCTGTAATCGAGGCCGTGTGGCACGAGGCACGTGAGGGTGCGTCGAAACGAGCAAGATGGGAGGTCACGCTTTTTCGAAGCGGCATTCCATACCTTCCGTTCCTGCTGCGGAGCCGCCGGGAACAGAGCGACGCCTTGGATCAGCCTCGCTGCCGTCGGCTGGCGGGTTGAGTCCACCGTGAGGGACGTCGAACGCCGGTGCGGTACCGACATAGGTCGCAGTACTCGAAAAGAATGCGCGTCGCTCACCGATATTGCTTGACGTTGTCAGCGCCGATTCCTATGTAGCGCGCAGGAAGCGGAGTAGTTCACGTCGCGCAAGCGACGGGGGTGGATCGACACGCCGGCGCAAGCCCGGTCCACCCGCCTCGATTCAGAGGCGAATGAGAGCTTCGGTCCAGGTTCTACCTGGCCGAGGTTCCGTGCGCACTCCGCCCCGGACACATCTCGGCCACTTCGAGGTCGTGATGTGGAGCCAGAGCGAGCACGTCGTTGTTACCGTCCTCGCAGGCGCAGTTCTCTTAACGCCTCTGCGGTCGGCGGCTGAGGAAACGGCGCCGTGGTGGATCGCCGGGGCGCAGGTCACGAGCATCAACCAGGTGAACACCCGAGTATCGGGAGGCCCGTTCAACCCAGACCTGAGCTTCGGGACCGAACCGAGCTACGGATGGTCGCTCACCGCCTCGCTTTTCGGCGCGGTGTCGCCGTGGCGCAACGGCGTCCTGGTGCTCATGCCTGAATACGCCAATGGGCGCGGCCTGCCGAACGCGAGCGGGCTCGGCGGATACCCGAACGGCGACATAGTCCGCGTCCCCGCGCTCGGAAAGGAGCCCTACATTGCGCGGGCCTTCTACCATCAGGACTTCCGGCTCTCCGCCGACGATAGCGGCGAAGCGGCTGACTTCGAGGGCCGCTTCATGCCGGCTGGCCTGCACGCTCTCGGAGCGGGTCGCGCATCCTCGCGTGTCGAGTTCACCGTGGGTAAGTTTGCCGCCAATGACTTCTTTGATGTGAGCGCGGTCGGCAGCGACCCGCGCCACCACTTCATGAATTGGGCGTTGATGGAGAACGGGGCCTGGGACTACGCAGCCGACACCCGGGGATATACCTGGGGCGTCGTCGTTGCTTACGAAACGCCGCGCTTCGCTGTGCGAGGCGGAATCGCGACGATGCCGACCACCGCCAACGGCCCCGACTTCGATTGGGATCTCGCACATCACCGCTCGGAGATGCTCGAAGGTGAAATCCGTCATACGGCCTTCGGCCAGCCTGGCACAGTGAAGCTGCTGCTGTTCGCGAACCATGCTCACATGGGTCGTTACCAGGACGCTCTCGACCGGGGAGGAACGCCGGACATCCACGCAGTCGAGCGGGAGGGCGCGCTCAAGTACGGTGCGGGACTCCTCGTCGATCAGCAGATCGCCGAGGGCGCGGTTGCGTTCGCGCGGATCGGCTGGAACGACGGCCACACAGAAACGTTCGCGTTCACCGAGATCGACCGCTCGGCCAGCATCGGTGCGGAGTGGATGGGTATCGCTTGGCGACGCCCGAAAGATCGACTCGGCCTCGCTGTCGCAGCCAGCGGGCTGTCCCGGCCGCACCTGCGCTACCTATCGGCGGGAGGGCAGGGCTTCCAGCTTGGGGACGGGGCGCTCACCTATGGGGTCGAGGCCCTCGTCGAACTAACGTACCTCGTCCACATCACGCGTTTCATCGAGATCACAGCCGATACGCAGGGCGTTTTGAACCCCGGCATGAACGCCATGCGCGGCCCCGCAGCCGTCTTCGGGCTCCGGCTCCACGCGCACTACTAGGAGGCAACCGTGCTCCGCGAAGCCCTCTCAGATGTTCCTGCGCGCCAAAGCGCGCGCCTTTCGGAACCAGCCCCCGGCGCACGCAGCATCGCTATCGAGCGCCTGCGCCGGGCGGCGCTGGCATCGCCGGAAGAAGTGCTCCGCATGATGGACACCTCCCTGGCGGGACTGTCCGAGGAGGTCGTGGAGGAACGGCTCCGGGAGCACGGCGAGAACCAGGTCGCCCACGAGCGGCCGCCATCCTGGTACGTGCAGCTCTGGCACGGGTTCGCTAACGCCTTCTCGGCGCTGCTCGCCATCCTTGCGACGGTTTCGTGGCTCACCGAGGATCACCAGTCGGCGATCATCATCGGAGTGATGGTGCTGTTGTCCGGCGCCCTCCGGTTCTTTCAGGAGCGCCGGGCGAGCCTTGCGGCGCAGAAGCTCCAGGAGATGGTACGTGTCACCTGCACCGTTGTGCGGCAGGGCGACAAGCCGCGGGATCGTGAAATCCCCATCCGCGAGCTGGTCCCCGGAGACATCGTCAAGCTCTCGGCGGGTGACATGGTCCCTGCCGACGTGCGGCTGCTTTCGGTGAAGGACCTGTTCGTGGCGCAGTCCGCGCTGACGGGCGAGTCGTTGCCGGTGGAGAAGGCCGCGACCACGGGTCCGTCAGCGCCGCATAACCCGCTCGAACTGCCCGACGTCGCCTTCCTTGGCACCAATGTCACCAGCGGTACCGCGATCGCCGTGGCAGTGAACACGGGCGAAGACACCTACCTCGGCAGCGTTGCCGAGAGCCTGATCGGCCAGCGCGCCCTCACAAGCTTCGAGAAGGGCATTCGAGGAGTGAGCCTGCTGCTGCTCCGCTTCATGGGGGTAATGACTGTCGTCGTCTTCCTCATCAACGGTTTCACCAAGCACGACTGGAAGGAGGCGTTCTTCTTCGCCTTGGCCATCGCCGTGGGTCTGACGCCCGAGATGCTGCCGATGATCGTCACGGGCACGCTCGCCCTCGGCGCCGTGACCATGTCGAAGAAGAAGGTGATCGTGAAGCGCCTCAACTCGATCCAGAACTTCGGCGCTATGGACGTGCTCTGCACCGACAAGACCGGCACGCTCACGCAGGATCGCATCGTGCTGGAGAAACACTGCGACGTCGTCCGTCAGGAAGACGAGGGCGTGCTCGAGCTTGCCTACCTCAACTCGTTCTACCAGACGGGACTGAAGAACCTGCTCGACAAAGCGGTGCTGGCTCACAAAACGATTCCCACAGCCAAAGCGGTCAAGATCGACGAGATCCCCTTCGACTTCTCCCGGCGGATCATGTCCGTCGTACTCGATATGGATGGCAAGCGCCGGCTCATCGCGAAGGGCGCTCCCGAGGGCATCTTCAAGCGGTCCAGCTACGTCGAGATCGACGGCGAGGTGCAGGAACTCGATCCGCTCTTGCTTCCTGACCTCGCGCAGGAACTCGACCGCTTGCAGGAGCAGGGCTTCCGGGTGCTCGCGGTGGCCTACAAGAACGTGCCGCAAGAGCGGAACGTGTTCTCGAAGGACGACGAGCAGGATCTCGTTCTGCGAGGCTACGTCGCCTTCCTTGACCCTCCCAAGGAAGGCACTCGCGAGGCGCTGGCGGCGCTCGACAAGCACGGCGTTCAGGTCAAGGTGCTGACGGGTGACAACGATATCGTCGCGAAGAAGATCTGCGGTGACGTCGGACTCCGGGTTTCCCGCGTCCTCCTCGGCAATGACATCGAGGCCGCGACCGATCGGCAGCTCGACGGCATGGTCGAGGACGCGACCCTGTTCGCGCGCCTCTCTCCGGTTCATAAGGAGCGGGTGGTCCGAGCGCTCCAGCGCAGGGGCCACGTCGTCGGCTTCCTGGGCGATGGCATCAACGATGCCCCGGCGCTGCGCGCCGCCGACGTGGGCATCTCCGTGGACAACGCGGTCGATATCGCGAAGGAGTCGGCCGACCTGATCCTTCTCGAGAAGGACTTGCTGGTGCTGGAGCACGGCGTCATCGAGGGACGGCGCGTCTTTGGCAACATCGTCAAGTACATCAAGATGGGCACCAGTTCGAACTTTGGGAACATGTTCTCGGTCCTGGGTGCGAGCGCGTTCCTGCCGTTCCTCCCCATGTTGCCCTTGCAGTTGCTCACCCAGAACCTGCTCTACGACTTCTCGCAGCTTGCGATTCCGTTCGACCGAGTGGACGACGAGTACCTGCTGCGACCTCGTCAGTGGAAGATCGACGATATCCGTCGCTTCATGCTGTTCTTCGGGCCGGTCAGCAGCGTCTTCGACTACATCACTTTCACCCTGATGTTCTTCGTCCTCAGGGCGAACTCGCCCGCTCACCGGTCGCTGTTCCAGTCGGGGTGGTTCGTCGAGGGCCTGCTCTCGCAGACGCTCATCGTCCACATGATTCGCACGCGGAAGATCCCATTCATCCAGAGCAGTCCTTCGCTTCCCCTAGCCCTGACAACGGCTGCAGTGATGGCGGCGGGCATTCTCCTGCCGTTCATGCCGTTCGCTTCCTCCTTCGGGCTGGTCCCGCTGCCGCCAATCTTCTTCGCGTGGCTCGTCGGAATCCTGCTCGCCTACGCCGCGCTCGCGCAGGTGGTGAAGAGTTGGTACGTGCGCCGGTACGGGTACAACTAGATGGGCGCGCGCTGGATCGAGGTGATCGTCCTCGGCACGTTGTTCGTGCTCAGCGTTCTGGCTCTTCTCTCGAGGAATCGCCGGCCACCAGGTTAATGATGTTCATCGCCGTTCCAGGCCATGTTCGGGCAATGCAGGTCCCGCGTGTGACCGCCGTGACCAACCAGGCACGGCTGGGCGCCGCGGAATCCGCGCGGGCGATCGCTCCGTATCCAGAAGCGGCATTCTCATACCGAGAGCTCGGTAGGGACGCGCGACTCCGGTCCAGCTTCCGAGCACTCGCGAAAGAAATGGCCGCGAACACCAGGCGGTGCGCCGCCTCCGGCACTATCATCCCGAGCGTTTCAAGCTTCCGGCGGCCGCGGATTCCCACCCACGTATCGCGGATCGTAAACAGCGCGTTGTACGTGACCGACCGGGGCTGGTTTTGTTGGCTCTCGTTGTTCGGACCGGCGCGACAGTAAGCGCTTCTGTCGTCCGAGCCGCAATGCCCCGGCCGCTGGGCCGGTGAAAGGTTGCGTCGCATGGACGCCTGCCCCGGCACGGCCCGAGCTCCTCTTGGCGCCGCGGAGGCGGCGCTGCTAGAGATCGGCGCGGCGGAAGAGACCGCTATCCGCCTGCGCATCCACGACGCTTCGCGCCTCGAGTGGATCGTGGCGGTGCCGCTGCCACGGGAACGCCCCCTGCCGTATCAGATCGACGTCGAGCTGGAAGTGCCGGCGAGCGCCGCCGGAGGCGACGCGCCATGGGACCAGCTCCAGACCTTCACACGCCTTGATGGCCCCACCGAGATCGCCAGTTCCCCAGACGTGACCATCGATGCGCTCCGTCGCGGCGCGGTGACGCTCACCCGGATGCTGACGCGCGCCCGCGAGGGCTTCGCGCGCCACTGTCGGTCGTCAGCTGCCGGCCCGGTGCAGGGCGAGCTCGCGGGAGAGCCCTTCCTCACCGTCTGGCTGGACGCCGCGCTGCGCGCGGTCCACGACGCGCGCGAGAAGCTGACGCACGCGGCGATGCAGGACTCGCCCCCCATCGCCAGAGAGCGTTTGCTGGTGGACGAGTACGTGAGTGTGCGGCTGCTCGACATGCTCGCCGACGCCGACCGCATCTCGCGCGAATGCGGTGCTCAGGCCGCGGCGCCGGACGCCTTCGAGGGGGCCGCCGCGCGCATCGCGCACGCCCTGCCCGACGAGATGGCGTATCGACGGTCGCGAGGCTTTCTCGAGGCGCACACTGCTTCTACCGAGGCGGTCGAGCGCTACATCACGCGCGCCGCGAGCCTCAAGAAGCATTTCGAGGAGGTGCTCTTCCTCGACCGCGAAAGCGAGCAGCTCGACGATCGCGTGCAGCTCTGGACGCGGGTGGCGGGCGCCCTGGTGGCCGGCATCGTCGTCACCCTGCCGCTGCAGCTCATCCTGTCCAGGCGCGGCGGTGAGCTGGGTCTGGGGCTCATCGCGCTCGCGCTGCTCACCGGCATCGCCTACGCGGCGCGCGAGCACATCAAGGAGCGCGGTCGATCCTGGCTCACCGGCAAGATGGTGCGATTCCAGTCCCAGCGCGTGCTGCGCTGCCGGGTGCCGGCCCGGCGCCTCCCGAAGCGCGACGTGGTGGTGGAGGCGCGCGAGTGGTGCCGCCAGACCACGCTCTCGCGGCCTGACCCGCTCCATCCCGAGGCTGGGGCTTCGCTGCGAGTTACGCAGGTCCAGTACCTGCACCGTGGCACCGTGCACCCGCAAGCGGATCTCTGGAACGCCGGCGTGCGGCGCGTGCTACACATCTTCCGCTACGATCTATCGCCGCTTTTGCCTCGGCTCGACGACGAGGCCAAACCGGTCCCGGTCGCCGATGCGAACGGCAAGGTGGCATTCGTGTTGGCAGCTCGGCGCTACCACGTGCCGGTCCTCGTCGGGTTGGCCGTGGACGGCGACGACCAGAAGCAGCACGCCACGCTGGTGCTCGATCGCGCGGGCCTCCGCCGGCTCGACCCGCGCCGCGATGAGACGGAGGCCACATCGACCGGGAGCGCCCAGGCCGCTGTAGATGCGCTCTAGAGGCATCATCGTGATGATCGACCTGCTTAGTGATGCCAGCGGCGGGCATGATCGATCGGCCGTCAACAGTTCTTCGGAATCGAGCAGACGACCGGCCGTGCTGGCTACTAATTCCATCCGCGCGTGCCAGTGTTACGTGAACTGTTGCGGTCTCGATCGGACGCTGAGCAGCCAGCGTTTCAGGTCCCGTCAGTCCCGTCCCTCAACAGGAGACGATTCCGCAAGGCGACATCGGAACGGCGTCGCGATCCGGTGGGGCGATCTTCACGGCCGCTATGCTGGTTGCGTTCGTCGCGCCGCGCCTCGGCTTCGGTCTGAGATGCGGCGCCTGCATCAGAGGATCTCTTCGATCACGTGAACCGGCCAGTCGGCGCGGATCCCGGCCGTGCCGATGGCCAGAAGTCGGTTCAAGAAGGAGTACTTCGCCACGGCAGTCTCGAAACGCGGCGTGGTGCGAAAGTAGGGACCTCCTGGCGCTCCGTCGTCGCGCATGCCCTCGAAGATCATGTGGATGAGTGCGCCGTCGTCGGTCTCGAGGGTGACGCGCAGGTCGAGGTCGATGATGCCGTCCGGGCGCTTGATCGTCCAGTCATCGCCGCCCGGCAGCACCGTGCCGCGAAGCCGGTCACCCTCGAACGAGCCTCCGACGATCGGCAAGGTGACCCGGGTGCCGTGGGGTCCGGCGCCGATGTCCTGCGTGGGGGCCGTGCTCAGACGGACCAACATCAGGGGACGGGTTCGCATGCCAGGCCTCGTGTCGGGGAGGGGTGGAACGGGAGCGGCGAGTTGAACGGGCGCGCAACCAGCGAGAGTGGCGAGCGCTGCCAGCCTGAGAACTTCTCTTCGTCGAGCATCCACCGGTGCCTCACAGGACCTCGTAGATCGTGTAGATCGGGCCTTCGGCACGCCGATCGCCGGTCGAGACGGCCAGGAGGCGATTCAAGAACGCGTACTTTGGGTTCGCGGTCTCGAACCGGGGCGTGGTCCGGAAGTAGTAGGTGGACGGATCGACCCTCTCGCCGCGCGTGAGCGCGGCGAGCACTTCCGGTGGCCCGTGACGGAGCCCGAACGAGGTCATGTGGATCAGGGCCCCGTCGTCGGTCTCGAGCGTGAGGCGCAGATCGAGCTCGAGAACGCCGTCTCCTCGGAGGAGGGTCCAGTCGCCCCCGCCGGGAAGCACCTTTCCGCGAAGCCGGGGGCCCTCGAAGTGACCATCCGTAATGGGTGCCGTGAGACGGGTCCCGTGAGGCACGGGGCCAATCTTCTGTGCACCGGCCACCTTGACCTGCAACGTCATCAACAGACGTGAATCCATCCGGCACCTCCGCGTTCAGGACGATCCTGACGGTCGTGCGACATGTCCCCACTCAGATGTCGAGCACCACGTCTCCTCGTGGCCGGGAGCAGCAGATCAGGACGTTTCCCTCTGCCGGCAAATCGAGTGGGTCGGGCTGGTAGCTGACGCTCCCGGAGATCAATCCGCTCTCGCAGTTGTGACAGACGCCGGTGCGGCACGACCATCGAACGGGCACGTCACACGCTTCCGCCAGCTCGAGCAGGCTCTGGTCCTCCGACGAGCGCCAGCGAACGGCGATACCACTGCGGGCGAAGGACACCAGCGGTCCTGTTCCAGGAGTCCCCGCTGGGTGATGCGGCGGGCGCACCGGCGCGGCGACCACGCCCGGCATCAGTGAAGGGCCACCGGAGAAGATCTCGGAGTGGATCCGACTCGAGGCCACCCCCCAGGCAGTCAGCCCGGTCCTCAAGTCATTCAGGAAGGTCGTTGGTCCGCAGAGATAGAAGTCGCCCTCTCGCGGCACTCCTAGCTCGTCGAGCACCTTCGTCGTCAGATAACCGGCCGCGTCGTAATCGTGGCCCTGCCGATCCTCTACATCTGGTCGGCTGTACCGGATGTGACTTCGCCCGCGAGCCAGCGTTCCGAGCAGCTGTCGCGACTCCGCCGCGAAGGAATGAGACTTGCGATTGCGTGCGCCGTGCAACCACCAGACCTCTCGAGGCGAAGCGGTCGCAGCCAAAGCATGCAGCATGGCCAGCACGGGTGTCGCGCCGATTCCTGCACTCACGAGCACCACCGGCCCCTCGCCCGGCTGCAAGACGAAGCTGCCCCTCGGCTCGCTGACGTCAAGGACGTCGCCCGGTCGTACGTTGCTGTTCAAGTAGGTTCCCCCGGCTCCGTTGGGCTCGACCTTGACGCTCACCCGGTACTGCTCGTCGGAGAGGGGGCCGGAGAGTGAGTAGCTCCGGAAGAGCGGAGGACCATCGAACGTAGGTCGCAGCCCGAGCACGACGAATTGCCCCGGTAGTGGGCTCGTGAGGCGCCTTCCATCCGTCGGCTGCAGCGACAACGAGATCACGTCGATGCATTCGCGATCGATCCCCGAGATCCTCAGCGGCCGGAATCCGGGCGCCGCGGTCTGCCCGGCCGCCGCGGGCATGAGACCCGCGTTGCCCGTGGCCCCCGGATGGGCCTTCTGGCTTCGGAGCAACTCCTCGAACGACCACCGCCAGCCAGGGGAGAGTGCCGGAATTCGAAGCACCCGCTCGAGCTGCTCGCGAGGATGGTGAGAGAGATAGAGCAGCGCACTGACCTCGGCGACGGTCATGCGCTCGGGTCCTCGAGCAATGGGGAGGATCAGATCACCCGCGCCGACCTCGCCTTCCTCGAGGACGCGCAGATAGAAGCCCGGCCGCCCGCTGGAGGTCAGGAGCGCTGCCATTTGCGGCTCGTCCAGTCGAATCCCGATGCGGTAGCACGTCGTTCGCGGCTGGGTCACCTCGAAGAGGGCACTCCCGATGCGATAGCGGTCGCCAATGCAGACCTCGTCATCCGGCAATCCTTCGATGGTGAAGTTCTCGCCGAATTGCCCGTGGCTGAAGTCACGGCGGCCCAGCCGCTCCTCCCAGTATCGATACGATTCAATTTGATAGACGAAGACTGCTCGCTGCTCTCCACCGTGGCCGCCGAGATCGCCCTGCCCGTCACCTTCGACATTGAGCCGCCTGACGCGCCGCCGCCCCTGCACCGGCTGCTTCCAGATGCCCGTGTGCACGGTCTTTCCACGCCACTCGATGTCGCGCGGCAGCCCGACGTTGACCGAGAGCAATCGGGCCATCCCCAAGGCTCCTCGCTCCCCGCGTATAGCGCCCGAGCACTGCTGGCGCCAGCCGGAAGTCTCCGCACGCGGACGATGGCCCGCGGGCAGTAGGGGCCAGATGAGAGCTAGGACGTATTCTTCTCTCCGCACTTCCGCGCAGGCACGTGCCTGCGCAGTTTCGCAACGGGTTTGCCACAGCGTCAGATCCTTCGCGTGCAAGCTCGTCGATGAACAAGGAACGCCTTAAGGTCAGCTGGGATCCGCTCGATGATGCGGAGCCCGCGTGCTGACTTTGGAAACCTTTGCACCTGTCCCAGAAACATGCCCACCATGGTTTCAATCTCTGTGCAGACCGTGCTCACCGCTCAAGAGGAATTTCGCTCTCGCGCAGGACCCGCTCTAGCTCAGCGCGCGCCTGACCACCGCGTGAAAAGTATGCCGAGAATGTCGTCGCCGGGAGTAGCGCCGAGACCCGGCTCCGTCGGATGCGGCGCTGCCCCGGCGGTAGCCCATTAAGCCGCTGCCTCGTGCGGGGAGTGAGAGCGAGCGTACTCGCTGGCCCGCACCGTCACCTCGGCACACGGACGTGGCGGTTCCCTCGCCACGTCCGAGCGTCGTTTCAGCGCCTTAGCGCATCGCGGATTCCTGCCGGGGGGAGTTGCGGACTACATCGCGGATTGTTTCACTCGTGCGCAGTGGTCTGAAGCCCGCGCGAACCTCTTCTGAAAAGAGCTGCGGCTGTTCCCAAGCCGCAAAGTGCCCGCCCTTCTCAACCTTGTTGTAATGGATAAGTCTGGGATACGCCCGCTCTGCCCAACTACGCGGGCACAGATCGATCTCGTCCGGAAAGGCGCTTACGGCAACCGGGATGGAAACGCCTTTGACACTGAAATACGGGAGTTTGCTTTCCCAGTAGAGG
>Ga0209526_10000069_pt1 | contig 55521 bp, 50 predicted proteins | sample JacPinW_OM2H0_M1_FD_188566 | JGI IMG/M metagenome (GOLD analysis project Ga0209526, IMG submission 188566) | Forest soil microbial communities from Algoma, Ontario, Canada - Jack Pine, Ontario site 1_JW_OM2H0_M1 (SPAdes) (version 2) | ecosystem: Environmental > Terrestrial > Soil > Boreal... | reverse complement strand
ATGAAACGCGTCTTCGGTCTCGAGACGGAATACGGCATCACCGTCAATGGCGCGGAGATTGTCGATGTTGTCACGGAATCGATCGAGCTGGTGCGCCGTTACACCGAACACGGCGCGCACATGAAATGGGATTACGAATTGGAAGATCCGCATCTCGATGCGCGCGGCTTTCGGGCGAAGGAATTGCTCCAGGACACGGACGAATCGGCCTATTACGAGATCGACAAGAACCGGCCGCTCAGTTTCGAGGAAATCAAGAGCGACCTCGTGCTTTCAAACGGCGCACGCTTTTACAACGACCATGCACATCCCGAGTACTCCACTCCCGAATGCACGTCGCTTCACCAAATCGTCGCGCAGGATAAGGCCGGCGAACGCATTTTGGCCGAGTGCGCGCGGCGTCGAAACCAAAGATTGGAACCGGGGCAACAGGTTTGTCTCTACAAAAACAACACCGATTTCGTCGGCCACAGTTACGGATGTCACGACAACTATCTCATGCGCCGCGACATTTCGTGGGACCGAATCGTTTCCGGTGTGCTGCCGTTTTTGATTACGCGTCAGATCTTCGGCGGCGCCGGCAAAATGGGAGTGGAGGCCGAGAGCGTGGCCAGTCAACCGGGCCTGTTTCAAATTTCACAGCGCGCGGATTTTTTCAGTGTGCTCGTCAGCATCGACACGATGAACCGCCGTCCATTAGTGAATACGCGCGACGAACCGCATGCCGACACGAATCGCTACCGGCGTTTCCATGTCATTCTCGGCGACTCGAACATGAGCGAATGGGCGACGGCGATGAAAATCGGAACGACGTCTCTCGTGCTTGCTCTGATCGAGCGTGGTGAGGTGCCGCAGCTTGAAATCGCGCAGCCGATTGATGCGAACAAATCGATCAGTCGCGATCAGACTTTCGATTGGATCATCGAGCTGCGGGACGGTCGCAAGATTTCCGCGATCGACGTGCAGCGAATTTATCTTAAGGCCGCAGCGAAGATCGACAATGTTCTTTCGGACGAAGATCGACAATGGGTTTTGCGGGAATGGGAAGATGTTCTCAACGATTTGGAGCGCGACGTGAATCTGACGCGAGACCGCGTCGATTGGATGGCAAAGAAATTTCTGCTCAATGCTTTGCAGGAAGAAGAGAAACTGGCCTGGAGTGATCCGTGGCTGCAATCGATCGATCTGGAGTATCACAATGTCGATCTGGAGCGCGGCCTCTATTACGAATTGGTCCGGCAGGGATCTGCCCGGCGCGTCGTCAGCGAGGAAGACATCAAGATGTCGATCTTTACTCCGCCGGAAACCACGCGCGCGTTTTTCCGCGGCCGTTCGGTTGCGAAGTTCAACGATCAGATTGCGTCGCTGCAATGGGACGAAATCGTCTTCACTAATGCCGGCCAAACGCGTCGCATCACGTTGCCGGAAGCCTTCGCCGACGCGCGCCTCGACGCGCTCAATCAAGCCGCTCGCAACGGCAAGGATTTTTCCGAATTCATCCGCGCCGTCAGCGCGGTGGATTAGGTAACCGCGATTGATTCCAATCGCCCGCTACGCGCGGCGTTGGGAAAATAGACTTCGCCGTGCCTTTTCATTGTGCGTGCATTTGTGAGTTTATAGGTCTAATTCTCGTTAGACCTGTGCACCTGCGACTCTTGATAGCAGCTATGATATGCTTTCAAGGCGTCGTGCAGCAGGCACTGGCGGCGGATAAAGCATCGGCCGCTCGGTATCACGCACAAATTAACAGGATCGCGAGCCTCGCGATTGATTCCGCGCTGTCGAAGCATCCCGCGCGCCTGAAGGATGTTTCAATGAAGCTCCGCTACGTTATCGGTCCAGATGGCAAGGTGTATAACGTGACGGTGGTTTCATTCAAGTCAGAGGCCTGGGTGGAGAAGACAGCCGTTCAGGCGCTTAAGGCGACTACATTTCCGCCAATTCCGAAGGATGTGCGGCAAGAACTACGGATGGACTACCTGGAGGAGGAAGCGGACGTGAGTTATAACAGCGAAGCATCGACAGACACGGCCACTCCGACGTTCGACAAGTATAACTTGCGGCTTCACAAGATGCTGCAAGATCAGGTTAGGCCGGCGTTCGCCACGCAACCGCGTCGACTCGAAGTAGATTATGAATTTTACGTGGATGCCCAGGGCCGCGTGACGAACCTACACGCTTACGCCAAGGCCGGCGGTCCTTGGGCAGAGGGGGCCATCGCTCATAGCATCCGTGCGGTGAAGTTTCCCCCGGTCCCGCCGCAGGTTTTCAAAGAACTGGAGCAGAAACCGCCCCTTAAGATCTATGGGACGATGAGCTGGGATCCAAAGAGTTAGGCGGAGCCGCAGCTTGGCTAGACGGGCATAAGCCCAGTTAGATGTTTTATTCGTTTAGTTGTTGAGATAAAACCTCGCTGTCAACGGTGGTTGATCGTATTCTCGTTAGGCCTATGGTGCGTATCTTTGCGATTCTGACGATTCTTTCGGTAATCGCAGACGCGGAATCGGTAGGGAACGAGTCCGTGAACATAATAGGCAGGCAACAGTTCGAAGCCATGTTGAAGCTGGAGGCGCCGTACCTTGCGAAAGCCCGCGCCACATACCCAAGCGCTAAAAGGCGTTACCTTGCGGGGCTTCCTCCGGGATACAGTTTCGCGGTGCGCAAGCATTTAACCGAGCCAGGTACACAACGATTGGAAGGCGTTTACATCGACGTCGACGCGATCAAGGAAGGTAAAATCTACGGAAGGATTGAGGACGTGGAACTGCCATCTTTTCGCCGAGGCCAGCGGATATCCTTCCCTGAGTCGGAGCTGGAGGATTGGGCGATTTTCCATCCCGACGGTAGCGTAGAGGGTGATGTTGTCGGGAAGTTTCTAAAGAGCGCCCGATCCCCTTACACGAATGATCTAGCGCTCTCTTCGGATGACATCGTGAAAATCAAACAGGTGTGCCATCAGGTTATTGGGCTCCCATTCCAGGGTGCCGCGCTTTGGAGAGGGGTTCAACCATTCATCGGGCGCTCGCCGGATTTTTATCAACCAATAACGACTTGTGCTGGTGAATATTGTAGCGGGGGGCTGCGCCTTCGAGATGATACCGAGGTGTTGTATAGTTATCTGCACATCGACCGAAAAAGCGGGGACCTCACTCCAGACCTTGGACGTAAGGGGAACAACCGAATCGTAGGTGTATCATTGATTAGGCACGGCAAAAGTATTTTGTCCAAAGGGCATGTCGACCGACAGACTACCGACCTGTACCTGCGCCACCGTGATTCCAAGAAGAAATCGAGATAAGCCCGTCGAGCATTTAATAAGAACGAAAACATTTTTTACGACATTCATTCTTCTGCTCTTTTGCGTGAGCAGCATTTATGGCGTGGATGGTTTCGAAGCCGTTCGCTGTGGATCCGACATTGCAAAAGCTCTTCGCGGTCGCAAGACGTCGAATAAGAGGATTGTTGTCCTTGAAGAGCGGCACAAGGATCTGGGACTTAAACATCTAGGAGCGGACGAGATCTCAGACCGGTTAAACTTAATAACCTGGAGGATCTGTGGAGAGGAGTACGTCCTTCTCGAAGATCGAGATGTCGTGCGGGACGTGCTGAAATTTCCCAAACATTCAAAGGACTCGCCCCAATTTATTGGTTCGTGTCAATTAAACGGCCACGATGTCCCGGGCACAGCGATTGGTGTGCTTAAGAATGAAGCTGGTCTTGCCACCCTTTCCGCAGTGATCGCCTGGAAGATTGACGAGAAGCAGAAGAAATTCGTCGAGCTTCAAACAGAAGGACTTCGTTGCTCCCGTGACGGAATAATTACTGAGGACGGCGGGCGTTGAACCGTCATTCAGGAGCAGCGACAACAAATTGATGACGACATGATTACCTCAATTCATACCTTGATTTACTCCGACGATGCAAACGCAACACGGGCTTTTTTGCGCGACGTGCTCGGCTGGCAATATGTGACCGAGGATTGGGATAACGACTGGCTCATTTTCAAGTCTGGTCCCAGCGAAATGGGCGTGCATCCGACGCATAGCGAATGGGAAGGCAAAACCTATGATCACCCGCGGCAGCACGCGATCGCGCTCATGTGCGACGACATCGGTGCGACGGTGGGCGAGTTGAGGGCGAAAGGAGCGCAGTTCCGCGGCCCGATCGAGGAACGCGAGTATGGGCGTGTGATCATGATCATCGTTCCGGGCGCGGATGACATCCAGTTGTATCAGCCGACGCACAAGCTCGCCTACAATCTTTAGGCGATGGGGTAATTCATGCGCGCAATCAGCGCGATCGATTAGGTAGGGGCGGATTGACCTCAATCACCAGCGGACTCTGGCAATTTCGTTGTCCTGAGGGTCGTTTTGTTTAAGGTCGTGCCGACATGTTCCCTACTTTCCACCCTGGCTCGCTCGAGGCCACACAGATTAGGCCGGAAAAACCCGTAATTAAAGGCGGGATTTTCTCGTCTACTTCTCGTTAGATGGTGAGCGCTCGTTCCTCAGATGTTGCCGCCGAGTTCGCGAATCTTGTCCGCGATGTGGATCGTGCGACTTATGGCACGGTCGTTCTTGCCGATTGCGAGCCGCAGTTTTCTCGTGTGCTGGATTTTGTACGCTCTCACCCTGAGTCACGATTAGCGCTCTCGGATTGTCTCCGTGGCATGCTAGATTCCTATATCACTCGCTTTTGCATGCGACATTTGCAGTGGCCGGAGATTGCCGCTGCTGCTCGTGACCGAATGCGCGAAGACATCCACAATTCCGAATACGCAAGTTTGCAGCAGTTGCTTGCCGTATATGAGGCAGAGTCTTTGCCACACGAAACCATCTGACCAATCGATGAAGCCAACGGCCCCATTGCGAAATAATTTCAGCATGTTTGCCACGACACCCTGCCGTGGCTTATCTCTTTCTCATTAGGCCAACACCATCCTCATGAATTGGGAAATGCTTTCCGCGATCGGGCAGATAGTCGCGGCTATTGGTGTCATTCCCTCATTGATTTATCTTGGCATTCAGATTCGAGAGCAGAACAAGGAGCGCCGGCGCGCGGGAATCAATATTCTGACCGCGCAGTGGAGCGAGTTGGTCAAAGCCGCGCAGGAAAGCCGCGAGTTTGCCCTGCTTTTTCTGAAGGGTATGCACTCCTTTAACGATCTTGACGCGCCAGACAAGCTCAGGTTCAGCGCATTCTTCACCCGATTTACCAGAAATTGTGAGGGCATGTTCATTTACTATCGTGACGGTGCGCTCGAGAAAGCGCTTTGGGACGAAGTCGAACGAACCATGAGCGACTATTTCGCCTACCCAGGAGCAAGAGAATGGTGGGTTACACGAAAACATTGGTTAACGGATGAGTTTCGCGCCGTGGTGGAAGCAATCATCGCGAAGAATCCGGAACCGAAATTGTATGCCGCTTATAACTTAGATGCGTCTCCAAACGCCTAAGCAGCGAATCGCGAGCCGATGCGCAAAGACTACGACCAGGTGATTAACCGCAGTTCATGTGTTTGCATGAGGTGCGGATGCGTCGGCACGACGCGGACACTGAATCCATACGCGCCGCTGTCGGACGCGGGCACTGATCCCTGGTAAAGGTAGCTACCGTCGCCGTTCTGGCTGCCTTCGGCGAGAATGGTGACCGCCGGGTTTTTGATGCCGCTGTTGTCGGACTCGCCGTGATACGCTTCGACGCGTACATGCTTCGGATCGACGCCGCCGAGATGAACGCGCGCGCTCACCTGTAGCGATTCGCCCACCGGAATGTTTTGTCGATCTTGGTTGCCGACCTGGACATCGTAAATGCGGACCTGCGCCCAGTCCTTGCGAATCCGCGACTTCCACTGGCTCAGCTCGGTCGCGGGCTGACAATTGTCCCGCGAGAAACCCTCGTGTGATTTGGCCGCGGGGATGTAAAGACGCTCTGTGTATTCCTTCACCATCCGGTGGGTGTTGAACACGGGCGTGACACTGCGAATCGATTCGCGCATCAATTGGAGCCACGCCAACGGAAGTTTGCCGTCGGGCTTGGCGTAGTAGAGCGGAATAATCTGGTTTTCCAGCAATTGATAAAGACTCCCGGCGTCGACGTCGTTCTGAAACTCAACCGTGCCATTCTTAATGTCGGCGCTGATGGCCCAACCGTTGTTGCCGTTGAAACCTTCGCACCACCAGCCGTCAAGCACGCTCAAATTGAGTCCGCCATTCGGCGCCAGTTTCATTCCGCTCGTGCCACTGGCTTCGAGCGGGCGCAGCGGATGATTGAGCCAAAGATCGACACCCTGCACGAGGCGGCGCGCGATGTAACTGTCGTAGTCTTCCACAAAGACGATTCGATTTTCAAAGCCGGCTTCGCGGCTGAATTTGTAAACTTCCTGGATGAGCGCCTTGCCGCCTTCGTCGCGTGGATGCGCTTTGCCGGCGAAAATAAATTGCACCGGCCGCGTGGTGTCGTTGAGCAATTTTTTGAGTCGCTCTTTGTCGCTGAACAAAAGCGAACCGCGCTTGTAGGTCGCGAAGCGGCGCGCAAATCCGATCGTTAGGATTTCCGGATCGAGAATGCGATTGACGTTGCGAATCGATTGCGGCGATTCGCCGATCCGTTCTCGCTGGATGCGCACGCGCTCGCGCACAAAATCGACCAGACGCGCCTTCAGTTTCTGGTGCGTGTCCCAAAGTTGTGCATCGGGCACGTCCATGACGCGGCGCCAGAAATCTTCATCGGTGAGGTGCTCCTCCCATTCGCCGAGATATTTTTGGTAGAGCGCGGAAAACTCCGGCGCCATCCAGGTTTTGGTATGGACGCCGTTGGTAATGCTGGTGATCGGGACCTCGTGGATCGGCACGCCCGTCCAGACATCTTTCCAAAGCGATTGACTCACTTCGCCGTGCAATTTGCTGACGCCGTTGGCATGCCGACTCAATCGCAGCGCCAGGATCGTCATGCTGAACGGATCGCTGGTGTGGGTGCGCGTTTGGCCGAAGGAGAAAAATTCGTCGAACGGTATCTGCAGTTCGCGCACAAAATCGCCGAAGTATTTCCGCATCATTTCGCGCGAGAACGCGTCGTTTCCCGCCGGCACTGGCGTGTGGGTCGTGAAAACGTTGGCCGCGGCTACGACTTGCAAGGCCGAATAAAAATCGAGCCTCTTTTCCACGACATTGCGGCGAATGCGCTCGAGCGCGAGAAAGGCCGAGTGCCCTTCGTTCATGTGAAAGACTTCCGGCTCGATCTCGAGCGCGCTCAATGCATTCACGCCGCCAATGCCGAGCATGATTTCCTGGCGCATCCGCATCTCCAGATCGCCGCCGTAAAGTTCGGCCGTAATCAGTCGATCTTCAGCGCTGTTCTCCGGCGTGTCGGTATCGAGCAGATAGAGATTTACGCGACCGACGTGCAGTTCCCAAATTTTTGCGAACACATCCCGGTTCAAAATGCGCACGGAGACGAGCAGATTCGCGCCGTCACGCCGCACTTCGCGGATCGGCAGATGATGAAAGTTTTGATTCAAATTGACCGCGTGCTGGACGCCGTCCTTGTCGATCTCCTGCCGGAAATAACCATGCCGATAGAGCAATCCGATCGCGACGAAGTTCAGATCGAGATCACTGGCCGATTTGCAGTGGTCGCCGGCCAGGATTCCCAAACCGCCGGAATAATTCGGCAGCGATTCGTGAAAGCCGAACTCGGCGGAGAAATACGCGATCGGCTTTTTGATCGCGCTGCCCGCGCCCATCTTTCCGTAGGTGTCTTTGCGCGCGAGATATTTTTGAAAGGCATCGTAGGTGTCCTTGAGCTCACGGAGAAAGATTTTGTCCTGGGCAAGTTCTTCGAGCCGGGACTGCCGCGACAGTTGCAGCATGCGCACCGGATTATGGTTGGTCCGGTTCCAGAGTTCGGGATCGAGATGCCGGAAAAGCCGCCGGGCCGCCGGCTCCCATGTCCACCACAGATTAAAACCCATCTCCCGCAACGGCTCGAGCGCCGCCGGCAGGATCGGCGTCACGTTATAGGTTTGATAGGTCGGCATGCGCAGGAACTCGAGCGGGATTTAATTCGGAAACTTTCGCGCAGCAAGTTTTCTAAGCATGGGATGCGCCATGGACAGGTGGCTAGATCGACATCCTACGCGGGGCGATAACGATGCCGACAACAAATCCAGTGAGCAATCCGCACAAATGCGCGGACATGCTGACTTGCGGCGTGGAAAGATCAAACACGATCTGGATCACAACGATGAGCAGGATATTGCTTAATCGCCGCCGTGCGTCCAGGACATGACGATGACGGAGAAGAAATCCAGCCCACGCGCCAACGATGCCCATGACACAACCGGAAGCGCCGATCAATTGCGCCGCGTGGACCAGACCGGCAACCGTTAGTGCAACGACACCGGCGCTCGATCCGAGACCGGAGACGAGATAACAGACGCAAAATCGAAGCGACCCAATCGCGCGCTCGAGTGGTGGACCGAGGACGTAAAGCGCGAACAAATTGAAGAGCAGATGAACAATATCGTAATGCAGAAACAGAGCGGTGAAGAGACGCCAGTATTCGCCGTTTACGACAACCGCGTAAGGCTCAAGTGCACCGAGTCGATGGAGCATTTGAGGTTCAGTCCAGTCGCGCTGTAAAAGCTCAAACAGAAACACAAGGACATTTAAAGAGATGAAAATGATGACGGCGGGCGCTCTACGCAGGCGACGATGTCGATCTTGCATTGCTACTTCGCTAGACATCTGGGGCGACGGCGAAAGCCCGGCACGTTGACGTGACTCCAACGTTTCCAGCAATTGAATTTGCTGACGCAACTCTGCGCTTGGATGCAAAAACAGGAGCGCCTTCGCCAATTGTCTCGCCGATCCGTGCCGCTGCTGGGCGGCAAGATGCATGACGCGACGCAATCCGACAGCAGGAAGAAACAAGAGAGCCACCCATGCGCCGCCGCCGATGTAACCGGCATTTTCACGAAACAGAATCCAGGCGACCGCGGTGATCGCGAGAACGATCAGGGCCGCCACGCGCCATCCGCGATAAGTTCCGCCCGGACGCCACGCGCGGGCCAGCACGGCCAGGGGCGAGATGACCGCGATGAAAAGAAAAATGTGATTCAGATCCACGAGGAAGAGAAGTTTGAGGTTCGATGTTTGATGTTTGATGTCAAACGCGCAGAGGTATTGTCGATCTTGTTATGCGAATCACCGTCACCGATTATCTCGACGTCGTTTCTTCATGGTGTTTCTGGTCCGAGCCGACTTGGGCGGAATTGAAGAGATGCTACGAAGGGCGAGTAGAATTTCAGTGGAAGATCGCGCTGATGGACCCAAAGGGTTTGCCGACTTCGCGCGAGCAGGAGCAATGGTTTTATCGGCGCAGCGGAATGATGATGCGCTCGCCTTTCATGTTGAATACAGATTGGTACGATCCAAGTCTGCCGGAGTGGCTTGCTCCAAATTGTATTGCGGAAGCGGCCAAGGATTTCGACGTCGCCGACGATCGCGTTCGTCTCGCGCTGACGCGCGCGGCGCTGCGCGAAGGAAAGAAAGTAAGCGAGTGGGAGGTTTCAGCCGAAGTTGGCGCGGAAGCGGGGAAGATCGACAAGAAGAAATTGCTCGAGCGCGCGAAATCGCCGGAGATCGAAAAGCGCGTCCGAACATCGACCGCCGAGTTTCATGCGCTCCAAGTCACGCAACGGCCCACATTCCTGATCGACACCGAAATTGGCGATCGCGCTGTCTTTTCCGGAGTGGTGAAGCTGGAGCCGATCGCGGCCACGCTCGATTCGATGCTCGAAGACGCCACTGCTTACGCCGCCCACAAAGCGCATTTCGGCTCCCCACCGGAAAAGTGATCGCTCTTCGCGGCTTGAGCAAAGCAAGATCGACATCTATATTGGTCTTGCCAGCGCACAAATGTTGCTTACAACTTCCAATCGGCTCGCGAAATTGCGGGCCCCTCGCCGCAGTCCTCGCAGCCGCGGCGATGCAGAGTGTTTCGGCGAAGCGTTGGTGGCGCCGGAAATGCGAAAGAGAGAAACACGATGTGATGGCGCACTCCCACTGCATCGGCCAGGAGCTTGATTTAATCTGCAACCACAATTTCGTGTAAACGGTCGGATTCGCGCCCGCGAAGTGCGGGTCATTATCGCAGCCTCTGGTCAGCAGCTCGGCGTCTTGAAATTGTCAGACGCCATCCGTGAAGCTTCGAATCGCGGACTTGATCTGGTCGAAGTCGCGCCGACGGCCAATCCGCCTGTCTGTAAAATCGTTGCACTCGGAAAATTTCGTTACGACTTGTCGAAGCACGACAAAGACAAGCGGCCGACTGGATCGAAACTCAAGGAGATCAAGTTTCGGGTTAATATCGACGACCACGATTACCTGACGAAGGTCCGGCACGGCGAGGAGTTCCTCGACAAGGGCAACAAAGTGCGCGTGCAATTGCAATTTCGCGGCCGCGAAATGGCACACCAGGAATTTGGAATGCAGCTGATGGAGAAAGTGCGCGACGATCTTGCCGGAATGTCGCAGGTGGAAATGGAGCCGAAGATCACCGGCCGCAATATCACCATGACGTTGTCGCCGCTCCCGGCAAATCGCCGCAAGCGGCGTTTCACCCAGCCGCCGGCAAAAGCAGCAGCGACCGTCGGTCCGAACGGTCAGCAACCTGCCGCGTAAGTAGAAAAGTTCCTTACGGCTTTTTCGGGGGTGGGACCGCGGGCGCAGGCGGAGCTGGTGACTGGGGAGCGTTCATCGCGGCTTGTTGCTTCAGGCGTGTCTCGAGCCGTGTTTTGCGCGCGATCGCCTCCGCATTCTTTCTCTCCATCTTGAGAACTTTTTCGGTGTCGGCCATCGCATTTTTCAAATCGCCCTTCAGTTCGTAGATGTAAGCGCGATAATTGTAGTAGCGCGCGTCGTTCGGCTTGAGCTTGATCGCTTCGCTGTAATCGGCGAGCGCCTTGTCGAAATCGTTGATCTTCATTTCCACGGCGGCGCGTCGCTCATAGATACCCGCGTCTCGAGGGTTGACCTTGATCGCTTCGGTGAAATCAGCGATCGCGTCCGGGAAGCGTCTTTCGTTTGCCGCCGCGAATCCGCGTTGTTGCATCGCAGCTGCAAGGCTAGTCGAGTACTTGTTATCCAGGGCCGCCGCTTTGCGAGCTGATTCCACCGCTTTGTCGAAATCCTGATCCTTTGCCGCGGCGGCGGCTTCACGGGCGAGCTTGGCTGCTTCTTTGTTTTCTTCGGCGCGAGCGAATTGTGGAATTGAAAACGTCACGAGGGCAATCAAGCAGAAGGTTGAAATTGTTTTCATGGTTCGGGATTTCGACGGTTGGGTTTCCTCAAGCATTCGAAATTGAAACGGAAAATACACGCGAAAAATTCAGGTTTCTTCGGGCGAGGGCGAGGATTCGATGTCGATCTTCGCCTCGGGTTCCGGTGAGGCCGCTTTGCTCGGGCCCGCTTCATCGACTCGTCTGATGCGCAAGGCCCGGCCGGTTGTTTCATCCATCTCGACCAACGCGCCGCGCAGCCGCACTTCGCCGCCGGCCACTGGAAAGGAAGCTGGCAGATTGGAAATGAATCGATTCATGATTGGCTCGATCGCGCGCCCGAGAATCGAGTTGACCGGGCCGCACATGCCGGCATCGCACATGAACGCGGTGCCGCCGGGAAAAATCTGCTCGTCTGCCGTTTGCACGTGCGTGTGCGTTCCAATCACCGCAGAGACTTTACCGTCCAGAAAGCGCCCCATCGCAATTTTTTCACTCGTTGTCTCACCGTGAACATCGACAAAGATATTGGGCGTTTCTTCGCGCATCTTACGGACGGCGGCTTCGACGGCGTGAAACGGGTTTTCCAAAATCGGCTGCATAAACGTGCGGCATTGCACGTTGATCACGCCTACTTTCCCTTTCGCGGTGTCCAAAATAATTGAGCCGCCGCCTGGCGCGCCTTCCGGATAATTCACCGGTCGCAACAGGCGTGGTTCGAGATTAAGAAATCCAAACACATCTTTTTGGTCCCAAATGTGATCGCCAGTTGTGACGACCGAAACGCCCGCGCGCAACAGTTCGATCGTGATCTTTCCGGTAATCCCGCGGCCGCCGGCGGCGTTTTCGCCGTTGACGATTATGAAATCGACATTGTTTTGTTCCTTCAATTCCGGCAATCGCCGGATGACAGCGTCGCGGCCCGGTTCGCCAACGATATCGCCGAGGAAAAGAATCGTTAGCATTGAACGGGATCGTATTTAAGAGGTTCCAAACGTCGATGCTTTATTTAGAACAAGCGCGCCTGCGCTCCATCTTGTTTGCGCTCTGCTTGTCGATCTTGCCGAGCGCGAGTCACGGCGCGGAAAATCTCGGGATTCTCGGGTCGCATCCGAAATGGAGCGTGCTCGAAAAATATCAGGAGACGATTACGCATGATGAATTCGCCCATCTCATCCAGGATGTTTACTGCACCCATGGTTTCAGTCCCGATCTAATCAAGATCGACAATGACTCCGCTCAGATTTTAACGACTCGCGAGCCGCAGAAGTTTTTCACGCTTCGTTTCGCCAAAGACGAGAACTCGCGCCAACCGATCCCGCGACTTTGGCGCCCGGCAACGTCTTTGCCTCCGTCAAGAAATAAGAAGCCGTTGTCCGGTTTGCGAATTGCGCTCGATCCGGGCCATCTCGGCGGTAAATGGGCGAAGATGGAAGAGCGCTGGTTTCAAGTAGGGGACACCAAGCCAGTCACGGAAGGCGATCTCGTCCTGCGCGTGTCGCGGTTGCTTGCCTCACGTTTGCGAAAATTGGGTGCGACTGTTTTGTTTGTTAAAAACAGCACCGATCCGGTCACTTCGAAGCGCCCCCTCGATTTCAAAGAGCTCGCTCGAAAAATTCTAATCAAGAACGGCGTGCCGGCGCCGCGACCGGACATTCTCGACCCGAACGATCCGGCGAAAGAGCAAACTATTCGATGGCAGAGTGAGATCTTATTTTATCGTTACAGCGAAATCCGGCGTCGCGCCGTTCTCGTGAACACGAAGTTGCATCCTGATCTCGTGCTTTGTTTGCACCTCAACGCCGAAGGGTGGGGCGATCCGAAAAATCCGACCTTGATCGACAACAACCATCTGCATCTGCTGGTCAACGGTTCCTATTTGAAAGAAGAACTGGAACTCGACGACGAACGCTTCGAAATGATCCGGCGTCTCCTCAGCCGCGCCTACGAAGAAGAATTACCGCTCGCGGATGCAGTTGCAGGCTCGATGTCCAAAGAAACGCAACTGCCGGCGTTTCAATACCCAACCACGCTTTCCACGACGAAAGTTGGATCGACCGGTTATGTTTATGCGCGCAATTTGCTCGCGACGCGGCTTTATCGTTGCCCGGTCGTTTATTGTGAGCCGTATGTCATGAATAGTCGCGACGGCTTCGCTCGCATTCAGGCCGGCGATTACGAAGGAACACGCAACATCAATGGCGTGGAGCGGAAAAGTATTTTTCGCGAATATGCTGACAGCGTGGCGGATGGCATGAAGGAATATTATTCTAAAACGCGCAATTCATTCACCGCTTCGCGAATATCTTCCATTGTTACATCGCTCGATACCCGCGCCGATCCGATTGCCGACGTAGTGACAAAGCGAACTTTGCCCCCTTCGAATTTTTTATCATGGGCCAGTGCGCTAAAGATTTTCTCGCGGGAAAACTTCGCTGGCAATTGAGTTGGCAGCTCGAATTTCTTGAGGAGATCGACAATGGCATCTCGCTGATCTTTCGGCAGTCCGCCTTTCTTCATTGAAATCGCGGCAGCTGCGATCATTCCAAGACTGATCGCTTCGCCGTGGAGGTGTTCCCGATAATTCCCCGCGCGCTCGATCGCATGGCCAACGGTATGCCCAAAGTTCAAAACGGCTCGTTCACCGGTGCGATCGAGTTCGTCTTTCGCGACAATGCCCGCTTTTATTTCGATGTTGCGCTTGATTAACTGTTGTAGGGCAAGCGCATCGCTTGCCTTTCCTTTTTGAAGCCCGCCGAACATTTCGGCATCCGCGATAATGGCGTGCTTGACGATTTCCGCGAACCCCTGATTCAACTCGCGCCGCGGCAAAGATTTCAAAAGATCGACATCGTCAATCACGAGCGACGGATGGTGAACGGCGCCGAGCAAATTTTTTCCGTCGCGCGTATTCACGCCGGTTTTTCCACCAATCGAGCTGTCCACCATCGCGAGCAGCGTCGTCGGAATTTGCACATGCGGAATGCCGCGTTGAAAAATAGCTGCAACAAATCCCGAGAGATCGCCCACCACGCCGCCCCCAAGCCCGATGACAAACGATTGTCGATCCAAGCCCGCCGCAATCATCTCATCACAAACTGCGCCCGCTTGCTGCAGCGTCTTCGATTGCTCGCCTGCTGGAATTGCAATGAGAATCGATTCGAATCCCGCAGACTTTAGACTTTGCTTCGCACGGTCCGCAAAGAGCGGCGCGACGTTTGAATCAGATATGATTGCGCAACGTCGTGCCGCAATCTTTTTGGCAATTATTGATCCAAGGTCATCGATTAAGTGCGGTGCGACGACAACATTATACGATCCAGCGTCAATCCGAATGGTTACTTCTGTCACGGATTGCCAGTTACTGGATCGGCGTGCCAACGAGAAGACTTTGAATAAGTCGCCGCATCTGGGTTGTCATCGTGAAATTCGGTTCTCCACGACAGGTTTTCCACATGCAAATCAGCGGCGCAAACGTTTATGCGCTGGCCCCGATTGTGAGTACCTCCGGCCTGCATGCCATTTGGGCCGGCGTCGTCTTTAGAAACAGTAAAACCCGCAGCGCCTGCAGTCCCTGCGAATGGTTGAGCTGCGCTCGAGTTCTGCTTCGGAGCGAAGAGAATGAATTTACTAGCGTTCGTGATCTTATCGGAAAGTAATGATCCACCGCCGACCGCCTGGGCATTGCCATTGAATCCATAGCTGACCGGAGCCGTGCTGCTGTCTTCAGACGACCCACGTTTGTCGAAGGGCGATTGAAAAACTTTCCAGCTTGGAAGGTATTGCGTCCCACTGTCGGGATGTAGCTTTTTCATCCAATTATCCGTCGTCAGGAAGAACGCGCCGTCGTTGTCGTTTAGATACATTTGTGTCGCCAGCCCGATCTGGCGCAGGTTGTTCATGTCCTGCGTGATTTTGCCGCGCTCCTGCATTCCGCTAACGGCGGGGTAAAGCATCGCGATGAGGATGGCGATGATCGCGATCACGACCAGCATTTCGATTAGGGTGAAGGCGCTGGAAAATTTCTTTGTCATTATGGGCGAATCCACGGTATTGGTTTTGCCGGGAGCGCGAAAGTGAAAAGCGGGTAGGTTGAAGTCGCTTGACAAAACAGTCGTTGATTCTGTGTAACTAACCTTATGCCTGATCCTATCGATCCGAGCCAGCCGCCGCCTTCGCCGGTCACGACTCCGCCGTCAACCGGACCGGAACCGGATGCGACCGGCAGATCCACTTCGACTGGATTGCCTTCGAATGTGGCTGCGGCCCTCGCTTGTATTCCGCTCATTGGGGGCATCATCTTTTACATTTTGGAAAAGCAGGACAACTTCGTGCGCTTTTACGCGATGCAATCGATCATCTTCGGCGGGGCCTGGTTTCTGGTCGGCATCGTTCTAAAAATCATGATGTCGGTTCTGCTGATTATTCCGGTTATCGGCTGGTTCTTTGCGATTCTGCTCGGCATCCTTTGGGTCTTGGGTTGGCTTGCCTTTTTGGTGATCTTCCTCATCACCGTGGTCAAGGCGTTTACCGGGACCCGTTGGGAAATCCCTTACATCGGGCCGCTCGCGCAAAAGCAGATGGGCGGCGGCGCGGTCTGAGCGTTTACTGCGCGAGTAACTTCACGACCACTTCGGTCAGCACGAGCTCGTGATCCAGTTGCGTGCTCACGAGGCGAATATTTGCCTGCAAGCATGCTTCCATTCCTTCGATCAACCGGCTGGTTTCGAAACGATGCGCATTTTGCGCGGCGATGCCGAGAGCGTAGCCGCTGATCGAGCCGTCTTTTTTTCGTGGCAGATGCGCCGTGGCGGATGCGGGCAACCGGTTGAGCACGGAAATGAATTGGAAAGGCGCATGCGGGCGCGACAATCGATGTCGATCCATCAGATCTTTCGTGAGCAGTAAATTACGAACCGTCGGGATGACGGCGACGAGCAGAATCCCGATCGCGGTTTCGCCTTGATCGAGCAAATTCTTCACGAGCTTGAGTGCGCGTTCGAGGTCGCGCTCGGCCAAAGCGTTGCCCAATTCGAAAATGACCCCGGCGCGCGAAAGCGGGACGAGATCGCGGACAAGATCGACATCTACTTGGCGTTTGTTGCCGAGGAAGATGTCGATCTTTTCCAGTTCATTGTCGATCTGGCGCGTGTCGCCGCCAGTGAGCAAAACAAAAAGCTCGAGCGCGTCATCGTCGAACTGCAATTTTCTCTTCGCCGCACGGCCACGCACGATTTCCGTAGCCTCTTCTTCCCAGCCGCCGCGGCTCGAGTCGAGCTTGTCGAAGACTTGAACTTCGGCGCGTTTACCAAGTGTTTTATAAAACGATCGGCGCTTGTCGACTTCGGTGGCGCTGAAAAGAAAGGTTACGTCTGGACCGAGGTCGCTCGTGATGACATCAGCAAGTTCTTCGAGCGCCGACTGCACACTCGCTGACCGGCCAATCACCGTATCGGCGAGAAAATTCGCGTTCTTCAACCAGACCAGTTTTGCCCCGCCCATGAAGGGCAGGGTTTGCAGCGCCTCGATTGTCGATCTTATGCGAGCAGCTGCTTGCTCGGCGTTGTCGGCGGCACCATCGATAACTTCCAACCCGAAATCGCCCGCGTCGGGTGGTGTTAATTTTGCGGCCAGTTCCGCCGCGACTCGTTTCACTTCGCTTTCGTCCGAGCCGACAACAGCATGAATGTTCGCCGTTGTTGTTTTAGGCTTTGCTTTCGCTCTGGGCATGCTCGCTTTCATCGCATTGCCGTCAAAAATTCACAAGATTCAATCGCGCCGTCATCCCGAGCGGAGCGAGGGACCTCTCATTCGGTGATTGGTCACGCAGTCTGGGAAGAATGTTCAAACTGCGACTGTGAGGTCCCTCGGCGTCTGGCGCGCCTCGGGATGACATTCTGGATTAAACGCGTGAGCGACGGCGGCCAGAGTTGCGCGTGTATTTAATTGGGCGGCGTTTCGGCTCAATCTTGGAAATGCCGGAGCCGCTTTTCACTTCCAGGATTTGATCGCGCAAGAGCGCGGCGCGCTCGAATTCCAAATTGGCAGAGGCGCGTTGCATTTCGTCTTCGAGCTCGCGCAAAAGTTCGGTGATGTTGAAATCGCCACCGGCTTCCTGGATCACGGAAGCGGCGATTTCGCGGCCGCGTAAAATGGTGTGCAAACTTTCCTGCACGGCGCGCCGGACGGTTTGGGGGGTAATGCCGTGCGTCTCGTTGTATTCCATTTGCTTGGCGCGGCGATATTCGGAGATCGAGATAAGCGCTTGCATGCTTTGCGTGATCTGATCGGCAAAGAGAACGACCTCACCGTTGATGTGACGCGCCGCACGACCGGCAGTTTGAATGAGCGAGGTCTGACTGCGCAAGAATCCTTCCTTGTCGGCGTCGAGAATGCAGACGAGCGAAACTTCCGGAAGGTCGAGACCTTCGCGGAGCAAATTGATTCCGACGAGAATGTCGAAATCGGCGGCACGGAGTCCGCGCAAAATTTCCACGCGCTCGATGGTGTCGATGTCGCTGTGCAGATAACGGACCTTCAATCCGACGTCACGCAGATAGTCGGCCAGGTCTTCAGCCGTGCGCTTGGTTAATGTGGTCACGAGCACGCGCTCGTTTTTCTCCACGCGCTGCCGGCAAAGCTCGATCGTGTCGTCGATCTGATGCTTGAGCGGCTTGATTGTGATCCTTGGATCGAGAAGTCCGGTTGGGCGGATGATTTGTTCGACAACCAGCGGCGCGCCGGGCGAGTGGGCGTCAAATTTTTCTGGTGGCTCATCCGTCTTTGAAATTTGGGACGACACGGAGGTCGTCCCTCCAGGAAGAACAAACGGCACGAGTTCGTTTTCGCCAATTCGCTGCCGCTTGTGCGGGACGTAACCGGTGTTGCCGACCACGCTGTTCTGAATTTCGAATTCGGCCGGGGTCGCGCTGACGTAGATAGTCTGATTGGTCAGCTTCATGAACTCGTCGAAATTGAGCGGGCGATTGTCGAGCGCACTGGGTAAACGAAATCCGTAGTCAACGAGCACGGTCTTGCGCGACTTGTCACCTTCGTACATGCCGCCGATCTGCGGAATGGTGGCGTGCGATTCGTCGACCACGAGCAGAAAATCTTTCGGGAAGAAGTCGATGAGCGTGTACGGCTTCGAACCAGGCGCGCGGCCGGATAAATGGCGCGAATAATTCTCGATCCCGTTACAGAATCCCATTTCCTGCAGCATCTCCAGATCGTACTCGGTGCGCATGCGCAGACGCTGAGCCTCCAGGAGTTTGTTCTGCGACTCGAGGACTTTGATTCGATCCTCCAGCTCGGCGCGGATCGTTCCGAGCGCGCGGTTCAATTTGTCGGCTGGAGTAACGAATTGTTTCGCCGGATAGAAAGTGATGACTGCGTGTGAGTCATGGGCATGACCAGTGAGGGGATCGAAGCGCGTGATGGCGTCAATTTCATCGCCGAAAAACTCGATCCGAATTGCTTCCTCATCGGCGGTGGCGGGATAGACTTCAACGACATCGCCGCGGACGCGGAATTTGCCGCGCGAAAAATTCATGTCGTTGCGCTCGTATAACATGTCGATCAAACGGCCGAGCACGGCTTCGCGGCTGATGTGCTGGCCGCGTTTTACGGTCAGAAGCATGTTTAAATAATCTTCTGGCGACGTGATGCCATAGATGCACGAAACGCTTGCGACCACGATGGTGTCGCGGCGGGAAAGCAATGCGCTTGTCGCAGCGAGTCGCAACCGTTCGATCTCCTCATTAATTGACGAATCTTTCTCGATGTAGGTGTCGGAGCGCGGTATGTAAGCTTCCGGCTGGTAGTAATCGAAATAGCTGACGAAATATTCGACCGCGTTTTTGGGAAAGAACTGTTTGAACTCAGAGTAAAGCTGCGCCGCCAGAGTTTTGTTGTGCGAAATAACCAGCGTCGGCCGATTCAATTCCCGAATCACATTCGCGATCGTGAAAGTTTTGCCCGAACCGGTCACCCCAAGCAGCGTCTGATGGCGGTTGCCCACTTCGACGGACTTGATCAGCTTGGCGATGGCCTGGCCTTGGTCGCCGCGCGGTTTGTAGTTCGATTCGAGCTGAAACGACATCGGGCAAAGTAGCATTCCCGGTCGTGCACCGAAAGCAGGCCGCTTGTTTTAATTTGCCGCGCTGCGACAATCTACAGACCCTTGAACCTTCCGAGTTTTCGCAGGACCTATGCCGGCTGATTCCGGAGCGGACGTTCCATTAGAGACTGCCTACGTCCTTTTCATGGACGTGGTTGGTTATTCGAAGTTGCTCGTGAACGAGCAGCGGGAGCTGCAGGAACAACTTACGAACGTGGCTCGAAACACGGAGCAGTTCCGCGAAGCGGAAGCCGCGGGCAAATTGGTCCGGATTCCGGCGGGCGACGGCATGGCGCTCGTTTTTTTCAATCGACTGGAGGCGCCGGTGCAATGCGCGATCGAAATCAGCAAGGCGATTAAAAATCATCCGCACATTCAACTCCGCATGGGAATTAATAGCGGTCCGGTAAACCAAGTCCGCGATGTCAACAATCAGGTCAACGTCGCGGGAGCCGGAATTAATTTCGCGCAGCGGATCATGGATTGCGCGGATGCCGGGCACATTTTGCTTTCCAAACGCGTCGCCGAAGACCTCGCGCAATCGCGTCAATGGCAGCCACATCTTTTCGATCTCGGCGAGTGCGCCGTGAAACATGGCGTCGGCGTTTTTGTCGTCAATCTCTACACCGGAGAAGTAGGAAATCCGCGACTGCCCGAGAAATTGAAACAAGCGAAGCAAGAACGCGCGGCAGCAGCGGCGGCTTTCCAATCTACCTCAAAGACTCGGCGCAGAATTGCTGTTATTAGCGGCGTCATTTTGCTCGCGGCCTTGATTGCCCTGGTTGTCTACGAACGCCGTCCGATCCTGTCTGCGTCGGGCGAAGCGATTCCGGAAAAGAGCATCGCCGTTTTGCCCTTGGAAAATTACAGCGATGAAAAGGAGAACGCGTTTTTCGCAGATGGAATTCAGGACGACATTCTGACGGCGTTGGCCAGGATCAAAGGGTTGCGCGTAATCAGTCGCACCAGTGTGACTGGTTTTCGGGGAAGCGCAGCTCCAAACCTACGCGAGATCGGCAAGCTCCTTGGCGTTGCGACGGTGCTGGAAGGAAGCGTACGTCGCGTAGCCAACCGCGTCGTGGTCAACGTTCAGTTGATCGATGCGCTGCATGATCGACATATTTGGGCGAACCGTTACGACCGGACACTGGCCGATTCGCTTGGGCTGCAAGGTGAACTCGCCGCTGAAATAGCCGAAGCGCTTCGCGTCACGCTGAGTCCGGATGAAAAAGCGCGCGTCGGGAAAAAGCCGACGGAGAATTCTGAAGCGTATGTCTTCTATCTTCGTGCCAGTCAAATTGCGCGCAATCCCGACACGCTGTTGGAAGATTTCAAAAAGGCGGAGCAACTTTACATGCAGGCAATTGCGCTCGATCCGAATTTCGCGCTCGCCCACGCGCGGCTCGCTTCGACCCGTGCGCAGATTTTTCATTTTCATGAGCCTCTGGACACGTGGAAAACAAAAGCGCGCGCGGAAGCGGACATTGCGTTGCGGCTGCAACCGAATCTTTCCGAAGGCCACTTTGCCATTGGCCAGTGCATTTACTGGATGGATAAAGACTACGAGCGCGCCGTCGCGCAGCTGGCCGAGGCGGCGCGATTGTCTCCCAACAACGCGGAGGTGGGCGATCTGACTGCTGCGATCAAACGGCGACAAGGCCGCTGGGAGGAATCGCTCGCCGGTTTCGAAGCGATCCAAAAGATCGATCCGCAAAATCCGAACGTCGTGCGCGAAATTGTCTTTACCAATACAGCATTACGTCATTGGCCGGATGCCGCGCGCTGGGCGGAAAAAATGCGCAAGATGGCGCCGGCCTCGCTTGTGGCAAAAATTCAAAGCGGTTATGTCGATTTTTGGTGGAAGGGCGATGCACGTCCGTTGAAATCTTTGCTGAACGATGTGCCGGCAGGCACCGACCCAGACGGTGTTGTCACCTCGTGCAAATGGGAAGCGGCCATGCTCGAGCGCGATTATGCTTCGGCGAAGCACGTGCTGGAAACGTCGGCGGTAAATGAGGTTTCTTATACGTCGACCGGATCGACGCCGAAAAGTTTCCTCGAAGGGTGCATTGCCCTGGCGCAAGGTGATGCCGCCAATGCCCGAAAAAGTTTCGAGCTTGCTCGTCCGATTTTTGAAAAAGCGGTGCAAGAAGCGCCGGCCAATGCCGACCGCCACGCTTATCTGGGCTGGCTCTACGCATTCATGGGACGAAAAGACGACGCGATTCGCGAGGCCCGGCGCGCGGTGGAGTTGAAGCCGGAATCGAAAGACGCGGTCGATGGCGCGATCATGAATTGTTATCTGGCGTTGGTTTACGCGCGCGTTGGAGAAAAAGATCTCGCCCTTCCGCTGATCGAGCGCCTCTTGAAAACTCCGGGCGCAGTGGACAGCGCCGATTACAGTATGACGGTGAACGATCTGAAACATCGCTGGGAGTGGGACCCGATCCGCAACGATCGGCGATTTCAGAAATTGATCGAACAAGCGCAGCAGTGAATCCGAAAAAATTCTTCGCCGAGCTGAAGCGGAGAAAAGTTTACAGCGTGGCGATTGCGTATTTGGTCGCCGGCTGGGCGCTGGCTCAAGGGATCGCGCAGGTTTTCCCGGTTTTCGACATTCCGAATTGGGTCGTGCGCGTCATCGTGCTTCTTATCGTGCTCGGTTTCCCGGTCGCGCTCCTTCTCTCCTGGTTTTTCGATTTCACACGGTACGGAATTATTCGCACTCCGGATGCCGAACCCGCCGCTAAGATCGACCCGCCTTCGCGAGGCTACGGCGCGGCAAGCATCGTCCCGGCGGCAGCGACGAACGAGCGATCAATCGCGGTTTTGCCCTTTAGCGATTTGAGCTCCGGCGAAGAAAGCGATTACTTCGGCGACGGCATGGCCGAAGAAATTCAATCGGCGCTGGCGAAAATCGATGGACTGCGTGTGGCCGCGCGCCGTTCTTCTTTTTGGTTCAAAGACAAAAAGGCCGACCTCAACGAAATCGCGGATAAGCTGAACGTCGAACACATACTCGACGGCAGTGTGCGTCGCGCCGGCAACCGCGTTCGCATCACGGCCCAGCTGACCGAGTGCTGCAACGGCTTCACTCTTTGGTCGGAAACATTCGATCGCGAATTCCAGGGAATTTTCGCGCTGCAGGATGAGATCACGAGCGCGATTGTCGATGCTTTAAAATTGAAACTCGATATTTCCGCGCCGCCGAAAGCGCGCAGCACCGAGGCCTACGATATTTATCTGCAAGGTCTCTTCTGGTCGGACAAAAGCACCGAGGACGGATTACGGCGGAGTCTGGAATTCTTCGACCGCGCCTTGCAAATCGATCCGCAATTCAGTCGCGCCTGGACCGGCATCGCCAAATCGTGGCTTTGGTTGGCGGACGCTTACGTGCATCCGCGCGAGGCTTACCCGAAAGTTCGCGCTGCCGCCTTGAATGCGCTCAAGATCGACAAAGGAGATGCCGAGGCGCACGTTTATCTCGGCGAAACGAAACGGATTCTCGATTGGGACTTGGCCGGCGCGGCGGCGGAGTTTGCTCGCGCGGTCGAGCTTGATCCGAACTCGACACCGTCGAATTATTTTTCAGCGTCGCTTTTTGCGCAACGCGGCGATCGCGAGAAAGCTCTCAAGTATTTGGAGCGCACGTCAAAAATCGATCCCGCTTCTTTGTGGGTGAGCGATTTCGCCTGCGAGCTTTATCGCTATTTTGGCCTAACGAACGAAGCGATCGTGGAAGGCGAACGGGCATTGCAGCTGGATCCGACATTTCTTCACGGTCCGCCTGCGCTCGCCACCGTTTACCGCGGCACGGGCCATTACGACGAAGCGATCGCGCTCTATCGTCGGGCATCGACACTCACCGGACGTCCGGGGATTGGATTGGCCATCACTTACGCGATTATGGGTCGGCGCGATGATGCCTTGGCGACATTGGAGGCCACCATTCGCGAGCGAAAGTACACGCCTGGCGACGGCTGCGCCTTTGTTCACGTTGCCCTTGGCGAACATGATAAAGCGATCGAATGGCTCGAACGCGCTTGCGAGGATCGTTCGTCATCACTTCACAACGTTGGGATCACGCCCGAATTCAAACCGCTGCGATCCGACAAACGTTTCTTGTCGATCTTGAAAAAGATCGGACTCGAGCCGGAAAGAGTATTCGCGGCCGCAGCGGCGCCGTAACGCAATTTACTGGAAGATCACGTCCTGGCCCTGCCCGTGGGAACGCACGCCCTGTTCGGCCAGGTCACGCTGCGCGACGTGCATTGCGAATAGCAACACGGCGATCAAACCAAAGTACAAGATCGACATCGTCCAGCGCTGCGACGGCGTGACTTCGAAATAGCGCTCTTCTTCCGGGGTGCGTTTGCGGAAAAGCGAAATGACTCGTGGCAACGACAAGAACACCATCAGCCAGACAATGAAGTTCGGAAATTTCCATCCGAACCAAACCAGCACAGCAAGTCCCGGTATCCAAAGCCAGCGCGACAACGCGGTCACGATTCGGCCGCCATCGAGGAATCCGACCGGCGTAAGGTTAAAAAGGTTCAGAAAATATCCGAACCAGGCGAGTGCGAGGAAAATGGGTGCGTTAAAGATTTCGCCAAGGATGTTACAAACGAGCGCACCGAACGAGCCGAGCATTGGCCCGCCGATCCCGACGCACGCTTCCATCCAGGCATTTTTGGGCGCTTCTTTCAACGCGATGAACGCGCCCATGAACGGAATGAAAACGGGCGCGCCCACTTTCAGTCCAAATTTTTTGGCGACGAGTAAATGACCGCACTCGTGGACAAGCAACAGGAGAACGAAACCGACGCCGAACCTCCATCCCCACAGCATGGTGTAGACCCAAATCATCAGCAGCATCGTGCCGCCGGACTTGAGCAGAATCGGCAAGAACTTGAGCAGCGGCAGAATGAAGAACTTCAGTTTGGCGAAAAACTTTACGATGAGCACGCCGACGGCGGCGAGCGGCCCGAGCGTTTTCTTTAAGCGGATTTTCCAATCGTTGCTTGGACGCGGCGGCGCTTCCAGGGGTGCCGCGCTTTGATAAGGGTCCACGCTTCTAACTTAGCGGGTTTCGCAGATCGTTAAATGCCGGACCGAGATGCGCGAGCACATGTCTTGGCAGAAGCGATTCCTGGCTTTCACCAGAATTGAAGATCGACATCTCGGCGGCGCGGCCGCAGACCCATGCGCCGACCCGCGCGGCGTCGTACATCGACAAGCCTTGTCCAACTAATGCCGCGCACACTCCGGTGAGAACGTCGCCCATTCCGCCAGTCGCCATCCCGGGATTTCCGGTGGAATTATAGCTAATCGGCTTGTCGCGCTGGGCCACAATCGTGCGCGCGCCTTTGAGCAAAAGCGTGATCGGAAAATGTTCGCAGAAATGTCGGGCTGTTCCGACGCGCGACATTTTTCCGGCGTCGAACAAGCGTTTCATTTCGCCCGGATGCGGCGTGAGCAGACGCGGCGCGACCGCGCGTTTCATCATATCCATCTTTCCGGCCATGATGTTTAAGGCGTCGGCATCGAGAACCATCGGTTGCGGGGCCTGGTCGATTAGCTTGAGAAGTTCGTTGCCGCGTTCCTGACCCAGGCCGGGGCCAATCGCCCAGGCGTCCATTTTATTCTCATCAACCAAATCCTTGTAGGATTTTCTCGGTTTCACCATCGCTTCGGCCGGTGCCGCGCTGACGACGAGAGGATAAATGTCGCGCGTAACAAAAAGTTCAACCAAACCGGCGCCGGCGCGGAGCGCGCCTTCCGTGCACATGAGCGCGGCGCCAACGAATCCTTCCGAGCCAGCGACGATGCCGACGCGGCCGAATTGGTTTTTATAAGCGCTGAATTTTCGCCGCGGTAACAGATGTTTGAGAGAATGCGCGGTAGCGAGCAGTTCGTTAGGCCGGGTGTCGGGCAGGGTAAGATCGACAAGTGGCACGACTTCGATGCGGCCGACGAAGTCGATCGCTGGATCGACAATCAAACCGTGCTTGGCATATCCAATCGCGACTGTGAAATCCGCGATGACGGCATCTTCCGGATCGGTTTCACCGCTGTCGCCGTCCAAGCCAGTCGGAATATCGACTGCGAAAACGGACGCGTTCTCCTCGCGGCGACGTTGGTTGATTTCCTTGGCGACGGTGCGGATCGGCTCGCGCAAGAGAGGTTTGGCGCCGAGTCCAAGCAATCCGTCGAGCATGATGACACGCGAGCCATGGTCGATCGGTCGAGAATCATTTGCCGTCGCATCACGCAGTGTCCGCAGTTTTTTTTGCGTGAGCTCGCTGCATTCCTTTTCCGGGTAAGCGAGGTGGATGTCGATCTTCCAGCCGGACCGATGCAAATGTTCCGCCGCGACCAGGGCGTCGCCGCCGTTATGACCTTTCCCGGCGTAAACCGCGCAAGTGCGCGGGCGCGGAAAAAATTGCCGGACGGCGCGCGCGACTCCGGCGCCGGCCTGGTCCATCAGCGCTTCGACTTCGATACCGCGGGCGAAAGCGGCTTCTTCGGCCGCTCGCATTTGCGCCGAGCTGACGATCGGCGAGTGCAAATCAATTCTCCGGTTGGGTTGTGGACGATTTTTTCCTCTTACTGCTACCGCTATCGTCGGTTTCGCTGCTCGTCTTCTTCGAACTTTTCTTTTTCGGAGCGCCACCCTCGTCATCGCTTGCGCTGCTGGTTTTTTTGGCGCTCTTCTTCTTGCTGCCGCCGCTGTCGTCGCTTTCTTCGCTCGTCCTAGCGCTCTTCTTTTTGGTGGAAGTTTTCTTTTCCTCGTCGGTATCGGACGAGATCCGGTGCTTGGAAGATTTGCTCTTGGAAGATTTCTTCGAGCGCTTACGCGACAAATCCGGATCGTGCACCCTGGTTTGATCGATGAACGGTTGCAGCGGCACCGTCCCAGCGACCGCCACTCGCGATGAGCCCGAGGTGGTCACTTGCGAACGTCCACGAACACCGGCCGCGATTTCCTCAGCGAGTTTTTGACGGTAAGAGGCGCTTTGCACGTAATTGGCTTCGGTGGCGTTGGTGAGAAATCCGCATTCGACCAGGACCGACGGAATTGTGGTCCGGCGCAATACGAAAAAGCCGCGCCGGCGCACACCGCGATTGGGCGTCGGCGCGCCGCCGGCGACATGATAATGAATGGCCGAGGCGAGCGCGAGACTTTGGCTGCTGTAAAAATAGGTTTCGATTCCGTTCGCGCCACTGCGCGGTGCAGCGTTGAAATGAATGCAGACGAAAATGGCGTTGCGGTAGGAGTTGGCAATGGCCACGCGCGTTCCAAGTGGCACGAAGACATCAGTGTCGCGGGTCATGACGACGCGATAACCGCTGGCTTGCAGCACGTCACGAAGCCGCAGCGCGACGTCTAGCGTCATGGTTTTCTCCGGCACGCGCTGACGCGGAATCCCGCCGCGATCGAAGCCGCCGTGCCCCGCGTCGACTACAACAATGGTTGAGGGACGGTTTTCTGGCGGAATGGATTCGCGAGTGCGAGCGGATGTTGTCGTGGTAGTTCTTGGAGCAGCAACTCGAGTAGTAGCCGGAGCCGTAGCGCGAGTTATAACTGGAGTGGCAACCGGAGCCGGAGCGCGAGTTGCAACTGAAGCCGGAACTTTTCGCGTTACAGTCTGACCTGTAGATCGAGTCGGGGCTGGAGTGGCGGGTGGCGCGACGAACGGCTGGATAAACGGGGCCGGCGTTGGAGTTGGTGTCGGAGTTGGGCGCGCAGCCAAATTTCGCTTTTCGCGTTTGGCGAGATCGTTAGGCGGCGGCAAGGCATGGGACAAAGTTGCCAGCCCCAGCCAACCAATGATTAAAATGAAGGGATAAAGCCGCCGGAGCATTTTCAATTTTCTTTCGGCATCGCGGCCGGCCGCTCCGACAGTTTCGGCGTGCGACTGGCGGCTTGTGCCGCCGGCAGCACCTGAGTCTCAGCGATTCCGCCACGCACCGTCACCATTCCATCCGACGCATGAACCAGACGCGGGCGCGTCTTCGCTTCCATAAAAGATGAGTGCGAGACGAGCTCGCCGTTCAGGTTCACGCGGGAATAAGCCCAGTTTCGCGGGGATGCGCAATGAAGCACATGCAATTGATTGCCACGGTCGAGCTCGGCCTGTGGTTCATCAAAGGCAATGATCCGGCCTAACGAATAAGTGGCGTAGACGATCCCGCGGTCGCTGTCCGCGACGCGGACATAAAGCGAAGTGTGATCGGGAAAACGATTGGTGAGCAGCGAGTAGGTGCGAGCGCTGCCCGGGCCGGGATTGCCTTCGGGAATGCCGACAGTTTTTTGCCAGATCGGCCGGGCATCGGTAACCTCAAATACTTTGGTGGGGGAGTAATAGAACTTGTTCAGGTCGGCGAAATAAATGTGCGCGCGGACATGGTAAGTGCCGAAATCGTGCACTGGATAGAGCGGCGTGAGATTGATTTTTTGCGTCACTTTTCTTCCTGCTTCGATTTTGAGCGGCGGTTGTCCGGAGCCGGATTTGACTGGTCCAATTGTTTGCCCTTCCTGGCCGGTGATCTCAAATCCGAACCATGCCTGCCCTTCGCCATCGCGAAGATCGACATCGCGTCCGGCCAGATTGGTGATGCCGAGCGTGGCGACGACCGGTTCGTAAGCGATGTATTGCAGACGCGGCATTTTGAGATCGACCTGGATCTGCGCTTCGACGCGCGCGGCGATCAGCAGCAATCCAATGAGGAACGGCGCCAGCTTCATCGGCCGGTAGAATAGCGCAAGTCGCCGCATAAAAAACTGACGATCGTGCGCTCAAGCGCGCTGGCGCTGCACCTCTGGACGTTCTTTCTGGCGTTCGATCGCTTCGATTAAAATTTCGTCCCACGGGACAGTTATGGTCTCGACCGGTGGCCGCACCGTACGATCATAGGCAAATTCGATGTTCTCCCAAGCCACGATTTCAAACAGCGCGTCTTTGCCCCGCGCCGCCGTCGTCTCCGCATGGACGATTGCGCCGTTGTGCAAAAAAACGATACCGCTTTTTCTTTCTTTCACCGTTTGCACCGCGCCGCTGCGGCGGCTCAGGCAACACATCTGCAATACATCGGCGACGTGAAAAAGATCGGGCGCGCCGCTGACGGCGCCTTCCGCATGCGTGATCGCTTCGAGCAGGCCTTCGCCATCGATCGGTTCGGGAAAAACTTTGGTGTCGGTGACCACGAGTCTGCGTTCCGATGCAGGGTAGGGAGGAAGAAAAAGCGTTTGCAGGCCGGGAAAAATTTCGCTCAACGCGCCTCCCAACGCGAGACCATCGAGCCCATCTCCTTCCAATTGAATCATGAGCAGGGCGCATCGCGCATGACGGCGTCCCCAGTCGAGCGCCGCAACGTGGCTGCCGGTCAAATCGCACTCGTGCGACGTGTAATCCTTCACCAGCTGCATCAGTTGCTCACCAATCTCCGGATCGCGGTGGACGATGAGCACTTGCATCAGGGCGTGGAGGTGGAGGGAGATGGGAACAAAGTGAGTAGTTTGGTGGGTTCGGCGCGTTGGGCCTGCAACTTGTCGTTATAATAAACGCGCACGATGTAGCCCAGATATTTTCGGCGGCCGGCTTCTTCGGCAGGCGATTTCGTCGGACGCGGTTTTTTGCCCGGAATAATCGCCGCGGCCGCGGCGGAGAGTGCTTCCTCTTGCGACTTGGATTTGTTTTTCGGGCGGACGTAAGTCACGGCCAGGACCTCGGGATTGGATTGCGCCCAATCGTGATTCGGAGTCAACCACTCGTAGTTCACCTCGGCGTCGGTCAGTTTGATGTCTTTGTCGTCCACCGTGTCGTAGAAAAATACCTGGATCTTCACTTTGGTATGATCGACCACCGCGTTGGGCCTCTTCTTGACGCCGATTCGCACCACCAAATTCGTCTCCGCTTCGGTATCAGGTGTTTCCGTTGCGGTCACTTCCGCAATGCCAAAGGTTGATCCATCCGGAATTCCTTCCGTGCCACTGCGTGGACTCGCGGCGGCGGACGGTGAAGCTTCTGCGGCTGGCGCCGGCGTGGCGGCCGCGCCTTTTTTCAATTTCAACATCGCCAGCTCGTAAACCGGACCGGCAGAGGGACCAATTTGCTGAACTTTCTGCCACGTCTCATTCGAGCGATCGTACAGCCGGATCGTTTCGTAAATTGTCGCCATCTTGGCGAAGGCTTCGGCGTTCTTCGGATCGCGCTGCGTCGCTTCCTGCAACTTTGCCAGCGCCGTCGTCGTGTCGCCCTTTCTTTGCAATGTGTTCGCTTCCGTCGTGAGCCGATCGGCGACGGATTGCGCGTTGGGTGAAGGCGCAGCGGCAATCGCAGGTGCAGTAGTGGGCGCGAGCGAAGGCGCGGGTGTTTGCAGAACAGGCGCCGGTGTTTGCGAAAGAGCGATCGCGGGTGTTGGCGAAGCCACCACCGCCGGCGTTTGTGCGATCAACGGCGCCGGTGTGCGAAGAATCGTTGCCGGCGCGGCGCTGGGCGTTGCGCTCGGTGCCACGCTCGGCTGAACCGCAGTCAGTCCGACGGTCGGCGCAGCCATCGGAGCAAGCGAAGGCGCGGGCGTCACTTGCGAACGCGGGGCAGGCGAAGGCGCTGCCGCAACTTTCTTGGCGGGCGCCGCCTGCGCGAAACGCGGATGCGCGACATAATAATATCCGACGCTAAAAATTTCCGCGGCCGCAAAAATCAGCACAAGACTGAGACCAACTCGAAAACTCCAGTCGCCTTGAGGCGAAGAGGAAAAAGGCAGCGTCCGCATGGAAGCTGTTTCTGTGAGAAAGCGTGAAGACCGGTCAACCATACCAAAATAGGGAGTCCGAATTTAGCGCGAAATTTCGCTTTGGCTCAAAATTTTAAAACCCTCGCCCATCAACACTGACGAGGCGCACTCGTTGTCGTCCACGTGCAAGGCAAGAGCGGCCAGGCCACGCGGGCGGGTGAGCAAGGGATAAGTGAAATGGACGTTGACCTCGGCCATGAATAACGCGGCCAGAAGTTTGACCAACTGCGTCGCGACCTCCCGCATTTCTACGACCACCACTTCGCAAACGCCGAACGCGATGTTGTTCTGCTTGAAAAGATCCTGCACTTGCTCCGGATCGCTCACGATGATGCGCGCAATCGCCGAATCGGTCGACTCCGACACGCTCATCGCCACGATGTGCGTGTGATGCGCGTTCAACAATTTTACGACGTCGAGCATGGCGCCGACTTTGTTGGCCAGAAAAACCGAAAATTGTTTCACGACCGGTCCTTCCAGTTTCGAAGTTGTCTCAGGTAAATCGATTGCCATCGTGCGCGCTTTAGCGTGGGTAAAATCAGACGCCGAGAGCGGGGCAAAGTATCTCACCGGGGGTGTTTTCTTGGCAAACGAATATTGCCGGAACCTCTTCGTGTAGGCGGTGAATATGAGTTAACCAGGAAGGCCCAAAAATTTTCTTGCTCGTAATTTGCCGATCAACTACGGTCGCCGCTCTTTCAATGTCCCCCCTGGTCAAACGCTTGGCGGCGATCGCCGCAATATTGATCTTCGGAGCGCTGTCGAATGGCAGCGCCCAGACTGCTTCTGCGAACACGGCCAAGCCTCTGGTCAGATGTATCATCGAGGCCGCGGTGTGGCCGGGCCAATACTCTGAGATTGTCCTGATGCGTCCGCCTGTTTGGTGTTCTGCTGTAAGCAACATCGATTTCCGTCTGCTGGCGCCCGAAGTGAAGTTCGAAACCAAAGACGCCGTTTACGATTTCGTGATCGTTGGTCTGACCCTGACGCAGAAGGACATTATTGAAGAACAGAAGGAAGGATATCTCGATGCAAAGGGATTTCCTTGGTTCTGGCCGCAGCAGCTTCCGCCGCAGGGTGGGGTCGCTAGATATCTCCCGCTCACTTTTCACTCTTCACCCCTTTTGCCCAACAAAGATTTGGCCGTTCTAGATGCGCTTCACCAATATTATCAGACCAACCGTATTCAACTCGAAGCGCAGGCACACCAACACCCGGTTGAGCTGCAATCTTACAATGATTATCAAGCGGCGCTCAAGGCCGCAGCGCAAAATGCAAAAGCCGCGGTCTCCTTCAAGCGCATCGAGTATTCGAGTCCGTCACCGACTGCGCACCAATGAGACGTCTGGTTGTTCTCTTGATCGTGCAATTGTCGATCCTCGCGGCAGCGAATGTGCATGCCATCGATCAGGATGGCGACGGCATGAGCGATGTCTGGCAGAAAAAATACTCTGTGCCCTCAGCCGACGCGAACAACGATTACAACGGTACGGGCATGACAAACATTCAAAAAAGTCTGCTCGGTCTCGATCCCCGTGCAGCAAACGTCGTCTTCAAGGTCCAGCAGATTCCCGATCCTGCTCACAACGAGCTGCGGCTGCGAATGAGCACTGCGGTGGGGAAGAAGTACCAAATGGAAAGCAGCACGGACCTAAAGAACTGGACCGCCGTTGGCCCGCTTGTGCTCGGGAATGGCGGTCAGGCCGATGTCGTGACCACCTTGCCTTCATCAAGGGTCTTCTTCCGTGCCCGATTCGCACTTGATGTCGATGCCGATGGCGATGGCTTGACCGCCTGGGAAGAAAATGATCTTGGAACAAGCGATCTCACTTCTGACACGGATCACGACGGCATGCCAGACTGGTGGGAATTCGTTCGGAACCTGAACCCGCTAGTCAACGATGCCAATGCCGACCCAGACGGCGACGGCCTAACGAACTTGCAAGAGTATCAAGCCGGCACTGATCCACACAGCGCCGACACAGACGGCGACGGCGTCCGGGACGATCAAGACGTCTACCCAACCGACGCTCACTTTGCCCTGAAGAAGATGCCCCTGAACACTTATGCCGTAGTGGAACTACCGGGTACGGGAGGCAATGGGGTCAAGATTAATAACCTAAACATGGTGGTCTCTGTTGAGGGACGCTTTTCGGCCGGAGGCGCATCCAGTTTGCTTGGGATCACGGCCACCGGTATCAACGATCGCGGTCAAGTTGTCGGCTATCGGCGCTACCAATATCCGCCAGGCATTATTCAGAACATGGTCACGCCCGACCAGCTTGTGCATGCTGTCGTTGGCGCGCCGGGAGGTTCGTTCAAAGACCTTGGTGATGGCACCCAGGATAACGGGCACAATGACTCCACCGGTGCTCCGACGATTGACGGTTCGAACAAGGCAACCAGTGTTGCGAACGCGATAAACAACTTGGGGGAAATCGTCGGGTGGGCCCAGTTTTACGTGGATGTTACGCCGCCGCAAAATCCAGGCGATCCTTCCGTCATCACTTTTGGTGATCCCGGCGCGGCGCGGTTGGAGGGTGGTCCGCCATCAGTCAATCTCCATGCTCCGGCCGGCTTCACACCGGCGGCGATCAACGATTCGGGAGACATGGCGGGAACGATTGGCAGTCCCAGTCCCGGTGGTAGCGCTACCATTTGGAGTGGCGGCGTCACGACACCTTTGCCTTTCTTCAGTTATCCTTACGCAATCAACGCCGATAAATATGTGGCGGGCGCGCAATGGGGACCACCCAATAACCGCTATCCGCTCATTGCCCACGATGGTGAGAGTCTCTATCTGCCGACTCCTTTTGATTCTCTTCGCTCAGAAGCTTACAGCATCAACAAAGATGGCCTCGTCGTTGGCTACGTCTACAACTACAACGGAGACGACTCGCCGATGCTGTGGCAGAATGGCGCCCGCTACAATCTGAACAATCTGCTCGACTCCGATGCCTACGCCGCAGGCTGGACCATCAGCGTTGCTTGGGCCATCAACGACCACGGCGTTATCGTCGCCAGCGGCATTCGGAACGGCTCCGGTGGCTTGGTTCTGTTAGTTCCCGGTGAAATTTTTCCTGATGATGGACAGCGAGGTGTTACAGGCGATCTAGTCCCCAGCATTCTCGGCGGTAAAGGGCAACAACATTACGTATCGCCCAAACAAGCTGGTGGATTCGTTGTTTTGAAAGCAGTCATACCAAACGTGTCTAACTTTGCTGCGAATTACCAATGGGAAGGCGATGGACAAGCTGTTAGTGGGTCACCGCAAAAATGGCGAGTGCCACGGGACACGCCAGGCAAATATCAAGTACGTCTTCGTCAGCTTAGCACCAATACAATCGTGGATACCATGAATGTCTGGATTGTCTGGGCAACTGGAACAATGGTAAATAACTCGGTGCCTGTTCCAGCCTTTGAACACGTCAGCAGTATTCAAACAATCGATGGTAGCGTTAGTCCGGGAGCCCGCTTCAAGTTCTTCCAATTCATGCGGTTTAAGTTCACTATCAATCCCGCTGAGATCGTCGACCAAAACACGGACATTCCTGATCTTCGAGGCGATAAGGACTCTGCGGGCGATTCGCAATTAGGAGGTCAGAGCCCAACAAACGGCGCTACCCTGGTTAATGGCGCAGCGCTTAGGTGGGATGTTGCACGACGTGTTCAATACCACATTCTCAATCCAAATCTGATTCCATACGGAAAAATGACGGCTGGATTTGGGCATTTATATGATGGTGAGCCAGCGACTGATCTTGTGACAGTACCGTTTCCAAATTCGCCGGTCATTGGAAACGATGACACCGCCACTCTCATCGATGAGGAGGATAATCCATATTCAGCGTCTGCGAAGGTTGAACTCGAACACCAAGCAGATGAAATTACTTCGGTAGACGGGCCTGAATTGAAACTGGCGGACGTTGGAGGGAGCCAAGGCTTCACCTTTGAGGAAGATGATAACTTTCAGGAATTTACCCGCTTAGAAATTGGCAACACTTGGTTTGTTGTGTCAGATCCGATACCTTGGAAGGCCTCTTTGAAAATACAATTCCAAAATGGGCAATGGATTGATAATGGGTCCGACGCGTCCTTGGGGTACTAAGATCATGGCTATGAAGTTTCCTTTGCTACTATCCTGTTGTTTCTGGTTGATAATCGACCTGAGTCTTAAGGCGCAATCACCAAGCTCAACTCCGACGCCTTTACCGAGTCCTTCTGATCGGCTCATCACCGAAATCGCCAATAAGGAACACAATAATGAAAGAAGCCGCCATGCGATTGAAGCCGCAGGGCGATTGCAACGTCCGGACGCAATGTTGGTAGGCCTGGCGCATTCGGATTACGACGTTCGGTATTCAGCACTACAAACTTTGAAGTCTTTCCCATCTTCTGAACAAAGAGCTATCCTTGCTTCCGCGCTGAGAAATGATGAAATCTGGAAGGAACAGCAAGGCGGTGAACGTCTAGCCGGTCAGCATGTCTATTTTCTGACTATAGTGGCAGCGCTGAAAGAATTGGGAGTGTCCGCCAGTGAACGCGATTTCCTCGATGCGCAAGCTCGCCATAGGATAGCCGACGCTCTTGCGGCTTCGACCAATACGTCCAAAAGCAAATAGATCTGAAGCCTATTTGCTCGCTTAGGGCGATATGATGGCTCCGCGCGGACGAGCGCGAAGATTGCGGCTGTTCATTTGACGGAGGCGATTTAGATTCGCGCCGATGGAGCCGGAAAATGATTTGATCGCGCAGCGGCGCGAGAAAATGGAGAAGCTGCGCGCGAAAGGCGTGGAGCCATTCGGAGCGGCCTTTGCGACTTCGGGCTCGATCGCTGAGGTGCGCGAAAAATTCAAGGAAGGTGAGACCTTACGCGCGGCGGGTCGCATCACGGCGCATCGCGACATGGGCAAAAGCCACTTTGCCGATCTGCGCGACGCGACCGGGCGGATCCAGATTTACATCCACGGCAAGGAAGTCGGACAGGAACATGTCGATCTTTTCAACCTGCTCGACCTGGGCGATTTCATCGGGGTCGAAGGCGAATGTTTCCTGACCAAGACGGGCGAGCCGACGCTCAAAGTCAAAAAGTTTGAAGTGCTTGCGAAGTCTTTGCGGCCGCTTCCGGAAAAATGGCACGGACTGCAGGACGTCGAAGCGCGTCATCGCCAGCGTTATCTCGATCTTGCGACGAACGAGCAATCGCGAGAGATTTTTCGGAAGCGCATTCTGATGGTGCGCGAGATGCGGCGATTTTTTGAGGACCGCGGTTTCGTCGAAGTGGAAACGCCCATGCTGCAGACCGTCGCCGGTGGTGCGGCGGCCGAGCCATTCCAAACGCGTCACAAAGCGCTCGGTCTCGATCTTTATCTGCGCATCGCGCCGGAGCTTTATCTAAAGCGATTACTCGTTGGCGGCTTTAACAAAGTTTTTGAGCTGAACCGCAATTTTCGGAACGAAGGAATTTCGCGAAAGCATAATCCCGAGTTCACCATGCTCGAAGCCTACTGGGCTTATGCGGATTTCGAGAAAATCGCCGACCTGGTGGAAGAACTCATCTGTCATCTCGCCGAAAAAGTCGCCGGCTCACTTAAGATCGAGCACAAAGATGCGGACGGAAAAGTTGTCCGGACGATCAATCTGAAACGGCCCTGGCGTCGCGCGCGCTATGTCGATCTTGTCCGCGAAGTGGCGGGCAAGGATTGGTTCGAGCTTTCGTCTCAGAAACGGCGGGAACGCGCGACGAAGGAACTTGGCGTTGAAATTTTGCCGACACACGTCGATTTCGAAGTGACACAACATGTCTTCGAAAAGTTGATCGAAGAAAAAACCTTCGATCCACTCTTCGTCACACATTGCCCGAAGGAGCTCGTGCCGCTTGCGAAACAGAACCGGGAGGACAGTTCACTGGTTGATGTTTACGAGCTGATCATCAATGGGGTAGAAATTTCGCCCGGCTACACCGAGTTGAACGATCCCGATGTGCAACGGAAGCGTCTGCTCGAGCAAGCCGGCGAAGAAACACAAAAGATCGACGAAGACTTTTTGCTCGCGCTCGAGCATGGCATGCCTCCGGCCGGCGGCTTTGGCCTGGGCATCGATCGTCTGGCGATGATGCTCACCGGCGCGGAATCGATCCGCGACGTGATTTTGTTTCCGCTGCTTAAGCCGAAGAATTAATTAATTCATCGAGCACGAGGTGAAAGGCGAATTTCTTGAAGCGGCACAGTCAAAGCTGTATGGTGGCGCCATGGCAGCGACGCTGCGGCTGATTATGATGCTCGCACTCTGTGCGTCGCTCATCAGCATCGTTATGCCGGTGCGAACTCCGGCCGCGATTTCGCCGAAGGTGGAGTGTTGTGCGCACATGCAAATGGACGGCGATCAAAACGATTGCAGTCGTCACATGCCGAAATCGAACCAGGATCGACAATGCTGTTCGGCCTGCGCGGTCTGCTTATCTCTGTTCCTGAATGCGAAGACACCTTTTCTTTTTCCGCCAGCGGGAGGCGAGCTCTTAGCAACAACATTTGCTCGCAACATTGTCCGGACCGATCGACCACCTGTTCCGCCGCCGCGTTCGACGTTCGTTTAGCGGCGAGGCTCGCTCCGCGTGAGCGAGGAACAAATCGAAATTCAATAGGAGAACTTATGAAATATCTCTTGGCGATCCTTGCAGCGACGACGTTGCTCAGCTCGGTCGACGCGAAAACTCCGCGTTCGGCCGATTCCTGCTGCGGCGGCCACTGCTGCAAACCAAACGCCGCTTGTTGTAAAAAATAAGCGGTAGCTAGTTAACGACAGCCCCCGCTGGAGAAATCCGGCGGGGGTTTGTCCTGCCGGCGATGCTCAGCGCATCCCGCTATCGCAATTCCATTGAACTTTCGTGACCTGGCCGGCGGTAACATCGACATCGAACGGCCCGAACCTTCCGATGCGAGGTTGGCCCTCTTTCCGAGAAACCTTGTAGTGACCGGGAGGAAGAGCCACATGAAAGTGTCCTTGATCATCGGTCTTAAAAGAAGCGACGGTGCCAGTCTCGTTTGCCACGACGAACTCAGTATTGAGAAGCGGGGTTGAATCAGTCTCGTCGGTTCGTGTCGGCCCGGGATGACTTGGACTGATCGAAATCACGCCTTCGAGTCCTGTGTCGCTCGCAGATTTTGCGGAGGATGCCTGCGAGGTTGTCATGAAAAGCAGGTAAAGAAATAAAACGAAGAGCCGCGACATTTTTTCCGACCTGATAAGCCATCCCTCTCCGGTGCGCCCGCGTCCGCGGGCGCATCGGCAAGGAATTTTAACTTTGCTGCGAATGTGTTTCGCCTAGTAGCTGCCGGAAACGATCACCTTGTCCACCAGCTGGTCGTTACCTTCTTTGATGTAATGGACGCGGACCTTGGAACTCTTCTTGATCTTCGCCGGCTCGATCACTTTGCCGTCCTCGGTCACGTAAGTGACTGTTTTGCTGAACTTATAGGTGGTCGGCGCGCCTGATCCTGTGCTCAAGACAATGGAGGCGCCGGGGCTAAACTCCGTGATGGTGCCGGAGGTTTCCGTCGTGGTGGTGGTTGACTCGGTCGTGCCGGCCGCCGTTGTCGTCGTGCTCGACGTCGTGCTCGAGGTTTGAGCATTCGCGAACGCGACAACCAGCGCAGTGGCACAAACAATTCCTAACAATGCTTTAATCATATTGGCCTTTCTTTTTTTTGAGTTGCAACTTGCTGTCGCAGGAAGAACCCAACTCGACCGCCACACGCCAACATTTTCGCGAGCCGAACGAATCGGGATCAGCTGCGACAGGTACTTTAAGTATCGCGGCTCGATCTAACTCCGGCTGTGCGCCGCCTGGTTTCGCGCTTCGGCGCTGAAAGTGCGTTTGCCGTTAAACGCGTTGCGCAAGGCGAGGTGAAGCGTTTCGATCGCTTCGCTTTTCAGAATGTAACCCATCGCGCCAGCTTCTCGTGCGCGCGCGATGTATTCCGGTTCCTCGTGCGCTGAAAGGATGAGAACGACCAGGTTTGGAAATTCGTCCAACAATTCCCTGGTCAACTCGATGCCGTCGGCGCCGGGCAAACCAACATCGATGATGACGCCGTCCGGCCGCAAATCGCGCACCATCTCGATGCCTTCGGCCGCGCTACCAGTCTCCTCGCAAACGACAAATTCATCGCCGGAATTGAGCATCCGCTCCAACCCTTGCCGCAGCAGGAGATGATCGTCGATCAGGATGATGCGCTTGCGATTATCCCAGTTCATGATTGTCGATCTTGCCGGGAAGGTCAGGCCCGGGGGGGAAACGATTCTTCTACCGAAAATCTGCGTCGCGCGCCAGTTTTCTTTGCGCGGGGAAAATCTAAACGCCGCGCGCGCTGACCCACTGCACGGCATATCGTGCTACCTGCCGTGCATTCTCGAGATTCAGCTTTTCCTTGATGTGGGCGCGATGAGTCTCAACTGTTTTCGGACTGAGATTTAACGCCTTGGCAATCGATTTCATTTCTTCGCCTTTGCCGATGCGCTCGAGAATCTCCAGCTCTCGATCCGTCAAAGAATCCGTCGGATGCGCGCCCGATTCTGCTTTGCTCACGACAATGCTTGATATGACTTCGCTGGCCATGGCGGGGCTGAGATAGGTGCGGCCATCGATCACTTCGCGAAGGGCGATCAGGACGCTGCCGAGCGCTTCTTCCTTGGTCACATAGCCGTTAGCGCCGGCACGAAGGGAGCGCACAGCGTAGGTTGGCTCATCGTGCATCGATAAAATCAGCACCGGCAGTTTCGGGAATTCCGCGCGCAAAGATTTCGTCAGCTCAATTCCACTTGGCCCTTTCAAGCCAAGATCGACAATCACCAGGTCGGGCTTCAATTTTCGAACGACGCTAAGCGCTTCGGGGGCTGTGCTGGCTTCGCCGCAAACGGTAAAGGCGCCGTTCGAGCTGATCAGTTCGGTGAGGCCGTGGCGAAATAGCGGGTGATCATCGACGATGACGATGCGCTTCGCACTTAGTGCAGCGGGTTTCGGGCTTTTGTCCGTCGATTTCACGCGCTTCATTTTGCTTTCGGCAAACAACAGACAACATGCGTTCCGCCTTTCCTGGACGATTCGATCTCCAGGTAACCGCCGGCGGCTCGAGCGCGATGGTTCATGATGTGAAAGCCCATTCCCTTAGAACGATCGATACCCGCCGGAATGCCGGTCCCGTCGTCGGTCACGCTCAGGACGATTCCATTTCGGCCTCGGCTCAACTCAATCACGATTTCGCGGGCCTGCGCATGTTTGGCGGCGTTGATCACGGCCTCGCGCGCGATGCGGTAGAGATGGACGGCGGCTTCGTTATCTTCGATTTGAAACGGCCGCTTCACTTCCAACCGGCACGGTATTTTCCAGATTTCGCGGTCGACCAGATTTTGCAATGCGGTGACGAGCCCGTCGGCATCGACATCGATCCGGTGCAACCCGCGTGCTAGATTACGCACATCGGCCGAAGCTGCGCTCACCAGTTCGGCGATTTTCTCAATGTCTTCAACCTGGAAGACGCGATGATCTTTTAAGCGCACCGCAACGGCGTGGGCCATGAACGAGACCGCGGTCAAATGCTGGCAAATCCCATCGTGCAATTCTTCGCCCAGGCGCTGTTGTTCGCGGTCGCTCACTTCCAAAATCTTTCCTTCCAGTCCGCGCCGTTGCTTGATCTCTTTCTTCAATTCCTTATTGGCGGCGTATAACTCTTGCGTCTGTTCCCGAACGCGCTCTTCCAGAAAACGTTTCGCCTCTTCCAGTTCGGCTTGTGCTTCGCGCAGTGTAACCTCCGCGTTTTTGCTCTCGGTTACGTCGAAAAAACAATTGATTGCTCCGATAATTTTTCCCCGCTTGTTTCTGAAAACAGTCGGCCTGACCGCCACGGTTCGGCGCACGCCATCCTTGCCCTCGACCATGACTTCCAAATCGCTCGCGCTTAATTTTTCGCCGCGCAATACCCGCGCCATCGGACAATTTCGATGAGGCATCGGTCTTCCGTCGGGATGGAACATTTTAAATGAGCCGCAGAATTTTTCTTTTGGATCATTCCGTTTTGGCTTACGACCCCACAATTTCGCGGCTTGTTGGTTGAATTCGAGAATCACTCCATCGGCATCGCAGGTATAGACCGCCGCTGGCACGAGATCGAACAGGGTGCGATACCGCTCCTCGGATTCGCGCAACGCTTCCTCCGCCCGTTTCCGTTCGGTAAGATCGACAATCACCGTCTGATAAAGGGCGCCGTCGCGCATCGAGGGAGTCGTGGGCGAACTGATGAGACGGGCGAGAACGATCTCGCCATTTGGTTTCGTCAGGTGCAGTTCGGTCTCGACGCGGCTGTCCGAAGAACGGCAACGGAGCAAGTGATTCAGAAAAAGGCCGGCGTCGCCTTTGGCCACGTGCGACGCAAACGCACCGCCGATTAATCGCCTGGATGGATTCCCGAGCAGATGCGCCCCTGCCAGATTGATGTCTTCAATTCGACCAACGCGGTCGAAACTAACGTAGGCGACCGGCGCGAAGTCGAAAAGATCGACATAGCGTTGAATGGCCGCCTCCAATTCTGTCTTGGCGTACTTAAATGGCGGCGCGGCAGGCGAGTGATTCCGCGCGCCGTTTTTGCTTGTAGCCCCGTTCGCGCCGTCCGCTGAGACAATCCGTAGCGCTCGGGGCGCTGCCTTCGACTTCTTCATCGCCGTCTTAATTAATTCGCGGCTCGATAGGGTAGCCGATGCCGATTGTTTTCGACTCTGACGTTTCCGCTTCGCTTTCATGAAGTTACAGTTGCGATGTGACCTGTTGCGCTTCGCTGATTTTACAATGCGAAGTGATTTCTCACAATGCTGGCAGCATCGTCTCTCGAAAATTCCGAAGACGCATTGTGGCGGAAAATGTGATCAGGTTTTTCCTGATGCCACAATTTGCCGCTCGTCCGATTGCAGTCGCGGCGCGCAGTCTGGCATTCTAAAAAGAAATGGCGCTCCTTCCTGAATTGAATTTGTCGGAAGACGAAAAGTTACGGACCCTGCAGCGCCTCGACCAATTTCGAAAATGGTCTTCGCTCGATGATAAACGCTACTGCCTTTGCTGCGGCAAGATCGTTGACGGCCGGAGCATTAAAATAGTCGGAGGTTCGCGCGGGCTTGGACCACTTCGCGTGGTCTGCGCGACGGAACGGTGTGAATCCATCCCGATGGATTGGATCCTGCCGACCGATGAAATTCTGGCGATGATATCAATCTTGGCTGAACAGAGTAACAGCGCGGTCGCATCGCCAAAGCAACCCGAACGTCACAAAACCTCGTTAGGCGCACGTCTGCGCGGCTTCACGGGCAATTTGAAACGAACAGCGTAGCGTGCGTTTGTTCGACGGTCGCGCAAGTCGCCGGGGTAAGGGTTTTACCTACCACGCAACCGGTTGCGCGCCCGATTGTTACCGCCGTCGAGCCCGTCATGTTGTGGCTCGAACGTCATAATTTACTCATGATTAAACCTTGCCTCGATCACGGCGCGATGGCGCGCGCTTCCGATGAATCGCTCATGCAAGCGATCACGCATCGCAAGCAAACGGCGCTCGATGAATTATTCCAGCGCTACAGCACGCGGCTTAAGTCGGTGATTGGGAATGTCGTGCACGAAGAAGCCGACACCGACGACGTGTTGCAGGAAATCATGATCCAAATTTGGAAGGAGGCGGGGCATTATTCGCCTAAAGCCGGCCGGCCGCTTGGCTGGGTGGTAACGCTCGCGCGACGCCGTGCCATCGATCGGATGCGGCGCCGGCAAGCCTATTGTCGTGCCAAAGACCGATTCAGCGAGCAGCTCGAGCAACGCCCGAACGGTCATCGCAGTGTTTCAGGAAACGCGGAGGTAACACGAATGGATCTAAAACGATTTTTGGAAAGACAACTGCGGCGCCTTCCACCTTATCAACGCGAAGCTATCCGGCTTTCGTTCTTTCATGGCATGAGCCATCGCGAGATTGCGATTGCGACGCGGACCCCGCTTGGCACCGTTAAGACGCGGCTCGAATTGGGACTGCAAAAATTAACGCAGGCGATGAAACCGCAGCGGAACAAGATCTGAATCTAGGGCGCCGGGGCTCCGGACAACGGTGCGAGGGAAGTCGGAGTCCCGGCGAGGGCTTTTAAAGGTTGCCCGAGCGATTGTCGATCTTTCTTTCCCGATGCGATGGAAGCGCGCGGACTGTAATTTTTTCGCTCCGATGCTATGTTTGATGTAATGGAAACGCCCCAAATTACTGCTTACCTGAAAACTTCCTGCGGCTGGAGCGCCGGAGTGCGCGCTGTGCTCGCCAAGTACAGTCTTCAATACACGGAGAAGGACATCATTCAGAATCCGGCGTTTCGCTGGGAGATGGAGACGAAAAGTGGCCAACCGCTTTCACCTTGCGTCGAGATCAACGGCAAAATGCTTCCCGATATTAGCGGCGAAGAGGTCGAGCAATATTTGATCGACAATCAAATTGTGAAACCAAGCGATGCCGCCACGGACGTTCCGACCAACGCACCCTGTGCGACCGAGCAGCACGAAGGCGCGGTCAAGCTGCAACTGTAGCCGCCTCGCTCGGTCGAGGCGTCTTTGCTGAGCCATTCACGGCGACAGAGCGCCGTGATTAGAGTCCCACTTTTCTCTGCGTAAATCTGCGGCTAAGTTGTCAAAGATTTGAATGAAACTTTTCGCGCGCGTCCGGAAAAGCCGTTTTTTTGGCAGTAAGCTTTTTCGTTACGGCTGGAAAGTCACCCTCCTTGGCCTGATCTGCGGAGCTGGTCTCGCCGTTTTTATTTTTTACGCTGGTTGGGCGACGACTTTCGACATGAAGAAAGTCGGCGAAATGCCCGAGCGCAACACCGTCTTCGATGTCGATGGAAAGATTTACAGCCGCCTCGCCGGCGCCAATCGGCTGAAGGTTTCGCTCGACGAAGTTTCGCCCTTGTTCGTTACCGCGCTGCTCGCGCGCGAGGACACGCGTTTTTATCAGCATCCGGGCATTGACTGGCGCGGAATCGTGCGCGCTCTCGCTCGCGACGTTATGAGCGGCTCGGCCAAGGAGGGAGCGAGCAGTATCACCCAACAATTGGCGCGCAACAGTCTTCCTCTTGGCGGCCGCTCGCTCAGCCGGAAATTTTTGGAGGCAATGGTCGCTCTGCGCATCGAAGAGAAATTCACCAAGCAACAGATCCTCGAGCTTTATGTGAACCGGATTTACTTCGGGTCCGGCTGTTACGGTGTCGAAACCGCGTCGCAAGCTTATTTCGGTAAGAACGCCTCGAAACTGAATCTTTCGGAGGCAGCGTTGCTCGCGGGATTGATTCGCAGCCCCAATCGATTTTCGCCGCTCAAGAATCCCGAGGGTGCAGCCATTCAACGCGACACCGTGCTCGATCGCATGGTTGCTTTGAAAAAGATTTCCGTCGCCGAAGCCGAGCAAGCCAAGCAGGTAAAAGTTAACGCCCATCCGAAACGTCTCCTGCAAATCCAAGAGAACTACGCGATGGACGCGGTGCAACGCGACCTGAACGTGATTTTGACGCAGGACCAGATCGACAACGGCGGGCTGTTTGTTTACACCACGCTCGACCCGAATGTGCAAAACGCCGCGCAACAAGCGCTCGAAACACAACTGAGCAAGGTCGAGCGGCAATCCAATTTTCATCATCCGCTCAAGGCGAACTATCAGCCGCCGGACAGCGGCGAGGATTCGTCCATGCCATATCTGGAGGGAGCGGTCGTCGCAATCGACAATGCCAGCGGCGGGATTCGCGCGCTGGTTGGCGGTCGCGATTACGCGCAGAGCAAATTCAATCGCGCGCTGGCGCCGGCCAATCGACAGGTCGGTTCCGCTTTCAAACCTTTCGTTTACACGCTCGCCTTCACCAACGGACTTTTGCCGGGCGCGGCCATCAGCGACGGTCCGATTCAACCGGGCGAGATCGAAGGCGCGGGAAATTGGTCGCCCGGAAATTCCGACGGCACTTACGGCGGCATTCAGCCCTGTTCCTATGGACTCATTCAATCGCGCAACACCATGAGCGTGCGCGTCGGGCAGTTCGCCGGTCTCGACAATGTCCAGAAAGTCGCAACGATCCTTAATCTCGGCGAAAACATTCCACGCGGGCCCGCTATCTATATCGGTTCGTTCGAGACCAACCTCAAGGCGCTTACCTCCGCCTACTCCGTTTTCCCAAACGCCGGTGTGCGCAAACAGGCTTACATCATCGAACGGATCGACGATCAGGAACACAATCCGATTTATCGCGCCGCGCATATTACCGTGCCCGCGCTCGATCCGAGCGCGTCGTGGATGACTTCACAATTGATGGAGGAAGTGCTCACGAGCGGCACGGCGGCGAGCGCGCGTTCGTTAGGCTTCAAATTGCCCGCCGCCGGCAAAACCGGCACGACGAACGATTACAAGGATGCGTGGTTTGTTGGTTACACTAGCACGATGACATGCGGCGTGTGGGTCGGGTTCGACCAACCAGTCACAATTATTCCGCACGGATACGGCGCCGCGCTCGCGCTCCCGGTCTGGACACAAGTGATGACCAAGGCCGCGCAGCGCTATCCACCCCAAGAGTTGCAGCCGACCATGCCGATCCAGCACGCAATGGTCTGCTCGCTTTCCAATCATCTCGCCACCACCGGATGTCAGACCGCGGAGGCCGCGTATGATGTCGATCTTCCGGTCGACAAGATTCCGACTACCGCCTGTGAAATCCACGGCGGCGACCAAATGTTTACGCGCGGGTTGGATGACTTCGGACGAAAAGCGGCCACTTTTCCGAACAAACTTTTTCAATCTTTCCGGAAATTCTTCGGCGGAAAATGATGTTGTAGCTGCCGCCGTCTCTGGCGGCAAGGGATCGCTCAATTGGAGATGATTTCGCAGGATTCCATCGAACTGACGGAACTTCGATCCGCTGGTCCCGTAGTAGTTCTTAGCCTTCAATCCCGAAGGCGTCACTTCTTGGAGGACCTACAATGAAACTTCAATATCTTGCAGTTCTTGCTGCAATACTTGCCTGCGCAAATACCCGCGCCGCAGAGAATGCCGACGCGAACTCAGACGCCATTGTCGGTTTCACGCCAATTGCCGTGGCCGCGCAGGAGGTCGATGCCATCGCGAAGGCGATTCAAGGATACGTCGACCGATTCCACACCGTCCCGCCGTTACGACATCAACAGCTGTTCCCGCTGCTCGAAGGACAGAATCCGCAGAAGTATCGTTTCCTGTCGCTCCCAAGCAGCCGAAGAAATGCTGCTGGAGAAGTTGTCGATCCATGGAGAGAGCCATATCGCATCGAGAAGCAAGCTGGCCGGATCATCGTTACCTCACGCAAGATCCATTACGTCCGAGCGGTCACACTTTCAGCAATCCCGACGAAAAGCATCGCAAACCATCCAACCAAGTAATCGGCTAAGAAGGACAGCGGGTGAAGGGAATCGAACCCTCGTGTGTAGCTTGGGAAGCTACCGTTCTACCATTGAACTACACCCGCGGAAGAATTGTCGATTGTAGATTTCAGATTGCCGATTTGCAATCGAAAGCACGTCACTGCCACGAAATCACATCGTCGGAGTCGGTAAATTTTCCGCTTTTTCCAAGCGTGACGTCTTTGCCGAGAGACCATGAAATCACGCCCTGCCGAAGCGGACTTGCGCCAGCGCCATTGTTATTGCCGTACGGATTTGGAGTAATTTGATTGTCGTAATCAGCATCCATCGCGACAGCGTATTCTGATCCCCACGGATCATAATATCCGCTCGTCGTGGTTTTAATTCCGGAGCGCGGATTGCTCTGATCTTTTGAGTCAGGTGGACTGACGAAAACAATCTGACGTGTGTTGAGCGTGTTGCTGATACCTCGCAACTCTTTAAACAAGTCACCATTTTCCGTGCTCGACCCTCCCGGACCGTAAGTTGCGGACGCATCGCTCGCTGCTGTTGTTGGATATCTTCCGTACTCCGTGTAGAACGCATTCACCGCGGTTACGATTTGGGTGAGATCGTTTTTGGCCTGCGTTTTTTTGGCCTGGTCCTGCACGCCGCGGAAAGCGGGGAAGAGCAATCCCATCAAAACGATGATGATGCTGATGACGACCAACAGTTCGATCAGCGTGAACGCTTGTCTGAATTCAGCGTTGAACGTTGAGCGTTGAATGTTGAGCGTTTTCTGTGTCACTTCCATTTCTGCATTTGCTCCGGGAAAGGACATTGCGCGCAATCGGAATTGTCCTGCAAGCAAAAGTCTTCATAAATCTGCAGCAGACCCTGTTGATGCGCGACGGTTTTCAGAAAGTTCTTCGCGCGCTGCTCGTCCCCAAAGAGACGCGTTGCCGCTGTTTCCAAGCGGCGATTCGACAAACGCGCCGGCAACTTCGCGTACTCAACCCGAAGATCGGCCCGAGCCGGGCCGGCACTTTCGTGCGCGGACCAAAATGGGAAAATCGCGTTGGCCAGGATTTCGGCACTGCGCGATTCACCGATCAGCGCCATTTCGTTTGGCGATGGATCGGCCACGAGCGTGTAATGCGATTTCCAAAATGGATGATCGATTTTGCCTAAAAATTTCCGCAGAGCGACAGCGTTATGTTTCGCAAGTGATTTTCGAAATGCGGTCCATTCGCGCGCGAGGATCGACAATGCCGCGAGTCGCCGCTGCGGATGATTCGATGGCCGCGTGCTGGTGATGCGCCAGGTCTTGGCCGGCAAAATGATTCTCTGGAAATCGTCGCGATGCGGCCACCAACGGTCCCATAATTCGCGCACGTACGATCTCGTCGATTTTTTGTAAACGGCGAGATCGGGCGCTTCGAGAAAACCAGCTACGCCGAAGAGCAACGCTTCCGCATCGGACAGATTCTCGCGCAGTGATTTCAACGGCAGACGCTGCGCGATGAGAGTAAACGGCAATTTGTTTTCTTTGTAGCCGAGCGCGGCGGCAATTTCTTGAAACAACGCTTCATCCGGACCGTGATTGTCGATCTTACTTCGAATTCGAGTGGCTTTGCGTTGCAAACGAAATTGCGCCGCAGCATCGAGCACGCTCCGGACGCGCTCTTCCGCTAGATCTTTCAACGGCGCCTGACATCGTCCGGGGCGAGCGAGGGGAATATTGGCGCTGAACGCTTCGGGCAATACTGCGGGATCGATCCGAACCTGCGGCACATTGCGATTTGATTTCGTGCGCGTGAAAAATTCGCGCTCGCTTCTTTCGACAAAGACATGAAGAACCGTCTCATCGAACTGCGGATTGATCGCGTGACCATGCGTTTCCCAATTGCGATCTATGACGTCGATCTCGATGCAGCCGCGAATTGCTTCGCCATCGTTCACGCAAATAGCAGCGTCGCGAAAATCCGGACCGACTTCACGGTTCCAAGTGCCGAATTGGACGATGTCGATCTTATCTCCGGAAGTGCTGACGAATTGTTTGCCAAACTCGCCCGCGAACCAGCGCGCCTGCAGCTCGAGCTCGTTCGGAATTCGCAGCGGCAGGAAAAGAGCGCGCTCGCGCACGCGTCCGGCCGCCCGCATTTGCGCATAGCGATTGTCGATCTGGGGAGAAATCGTCACGGCGCATGGTAGCCGTTTCGCTCAGCGAAACGCGATACTGATGTTTCAAAAGCGCCGCCCAGAGGGCGACGGCTACAGCTCCGCGGGTTCGAGACGCGACTCGACACCCGTCGGTCCGGGCTGGCTCAAATGCTCGCGCAAATATTTTACGATCTCCTCGACTTCGGCGGCACGCGTGCGCGGAAAAATAAAAAGGTATTTCGGCCCTTTGCCGGCGGACGGGACGATGTTGAGATTATCGGAGAGAAATTTGGGCTCGTGCGCGACCATCATTCCATCGAGATCGATCGTTCGGGTCAATGAGCGGCCGCCTTTGCGTGCGACGAACAATAATTTTCTGGGCTCTTCGCTCATGGCGACGAGCGCGCCAAAAAGGTTCGCCGGAATTTTCGGGCCACGACCGCTGATGCAAGGCAGAGCCCAGGCCGTGGTTTCGCCGAGAATATTTTGGCGGCTGAAATCGTGGGCGAGTCGTTTCGGCAAGGCGATTGGCAACTTTGGCGGGAGATCGAGATAGGCGGGACTGTTCAGCTTTTTCCACGCGAGAAAAATTTTCGCCTTCATCGCGCGTAAAATTTTCGGCGTGAAGTAAAGGAATGTCGCGATGACCAGAGCGAAGATCGACAATGCCAGCACTGGATTGTAGTGAATGAGCGCCAGGCCTCCGAAGACCGCGACGTCTTCAGTGAAACTGAGCGCGATATTGGAAAACGGTTCGGGCGAGGTGTTGCTCGCGAGGCGGGTCGCGGCTTTTGCAGTGTGCGTGATCAGGCTTGTTCCTCCGGCGAGTAATCCGACGATGATGGTGAACGCCGGAGTCGGATGTCCCAGCACTTGAATGGCGAGCAACGCGCCGCCGATTGGGCGAATGACGGTGTGGACAGCGTCCCAGATCGAATCGACCCACGGGATTTTGTCGGCGAAGAACTCAAGCAGGTACAAAACGCCGGCGATGGTGATGACGATCGGATGGCCAAGGACTTCGAGCGACTGATAGGCAGGCGCGAGCGTGATCCAGTGGAAATGAATGGCGAGGCCAGTCGCGAAAACGGTGAGATAAAGATTGATGCCGGCGAGCGCGGCGAGACCGAGCGCCACCCCGAGAAGATTCAGTTTATCCACGAGTAAATTATCTGCTCACGGCAATGATTGTCACGCGCTGAGTTGCGTTTACACTTCGGCTCATGCTCGACATTCGTTTGATTCGCGAAAAGCCCGATTTCGTGCGCGAACGGCTGGCCACGCGTGGTGGCGGTGACGAAGCGAAGATCGCAGCAGTTCTACAGGTCGATGCGGAGCGTCGCAAAGCCGAAACGGCGCTGCAGCAACTGCAAGCCGAGCGCAAACGATTGAGCAAAGCGATTGGTGCAAAGCGGGCTCGCGGTGAATCAAGCGCTGACCTTGAGGAACGCGTCCGAAAGATTGGAGAGGAGATTGTCGATCTTGACGCGCGCGCAGCTGAGCTGGACGAGCAGCAGAAAAGTTTGCTGCTCGAAATTCCGAACCTGCCGCACGAGAGCGTACCGATCGGCAAAGATCCAACTGCGAATGTGGTTGTGCGCAGTTGGGGTGAGAAACCGAAGCTAACCGGGAAGCCTCTCGATCACGTCGCGCTGGGTGAAAAGTTAAAGCTGTTCGATCTCGAGCGGGCCGTGAAGTTGAGCGGAAGCGGTTTCATTTGTTTTACGGGTGCGGGAGCGAAGCTGGAGCGGGCGCTGATTCAGTTCATGCTCGACCTCCACACGCGCGAGCACGGTTACACCGAGATCAGTCCGCCTTTTTTGGTGCAGCGCGATTGCATGATCGGCACGACGCAGTTGCCGAAATTTGAAGAAGACATGTACGGCGTGGAGAACAGCGAGTTGTTTCTCGCGCCCACGGCAGAAGTGCCGGTGACAAATTTTCATCGCGAAGAAATTTTGGCGATTGTCGATCTTCCAAAAAGGCTTGTCGCTTACACGCCCTGCTTTCGACGCGAAGCGGGCTCGGCCGGGCGCGAGACGCGCGGGATCATTCGCGTGCATCAGTTCGACAAAGTCGAACTGGTGAAAATCACGACCGCCGAAAAATCGTACGAAGAGTTGGAAAGCCTAACTGCGGATGCGGAGAAAATTTTGCAACTGCTTGGCTTGCATTACCGAGTCATCGCGCTTTGCACGGGCGATGTCACATTTGGCTCGGCCAAGACCTACGACATTGAAGTTTGGTCGCCGGGACAGAATGCGTATCTGGAGGTTTCCAGCTGCTCGAACTACGAAGAGTTTCAGGCGCGCCGGATGAATCTTCGTTACAAAGACGCCGAGAAAAATCGGTTCTGCCACACGCTCAATGGATCGGGCTTGGCGTTGCCGAGATTGTTTGCCGCGCTGATTGAAAACTTTCAGGCGGCAGATGGTTCAATTGGTATTCCGGAAAAATTGCAGCCGTATTTCGGCGCGAACGAGATTCGGTAGATCGACATCGTCATTGGCTGCTGGGCTCCTTAAATAAGTCGAGCTGCGATCGGTCCTGTTCGGAAAGCGTCTCTTCGGCTTCCGATGGCAGCGGCAAATCGAAGCCGAGTCGTTGGGCAAGACGCTGACAAGTTTCGGGCGCGAAGCCTTCGAAGTGATTACTGACGAACGCCCAGACGTTGCGCACTTCGGAAAGGTGTCGCTCGATTTTGAGCGACCAGCTTTCTAAAGCGGCTTCGCGTTTCCAAAGCAGCTTATCGTAGCGGTGCACAAACAGACCCTCGCGGTCGTATTTGGTGGCGTAGTCGCCGAGCAGCCGCAGGTAAAGAAAATCCGCGGTGCGCGGAAGGAACTCGAACGGCGCGAGATTGCGCTCGTTGAGCGGGCTGGTATCGGCCCAGACCCAGCAGATGCGATATTTTTCGAGGAGCCCGATGATCTGCGGCCGGTGCCAGCCAGGATTACGGAATTCGATCGCGAAACGAAAATTTCTCGGGAGTTGCCGGAGAAAAGTGCGCAGCGCCGGCTTGCCATCCTTCGGCGTAAACGAGGGCGGCAATTGAATGAGAATGACCTGCAACTTTGGGGTCAATGGCTCGATCGCTCGCAAAAAAGCATTCAATTCCGCACTGCAATCATGCAAGCGGCGGGCGTGCGTGATTTCGCGCGGAAGTTTGCAGGCGAAGCGGAACGTGGCCGGCGTCATCTCCATCCAACGGCGCACGGTGTCTTCCGACGGCGCGGCGTAAAACGTTGTATCAACCTCTATTGCTGGAAAAAAGCGTGCGTAAAATTCCAGCCAGCGCGATTCCGGCAAATCCGGTGGGTAAAACGCGCCTTTCCAATCGTCAAAGCTCCAGGCGCTGGCGCCGATGCGGATTTTTTGCTGCTCGGTCAGGTTCAAAAGGAATCGAAGAATAATCGAATTTGTGTCCGCGGGAAGATGTCCATCTTACTAGATGTCGATCTAACGAATGAAGGCGAATCAACGCGAGTTTTGGCGGGCTGGGCAACTTGACGGAGGGCATAACTTAACTACCCTGCCAGACCCCATGGATTTTCGACTCCGTACCCTTTTTGTCGTCATCGCCATCAGCCTCGTTTTTCCGGGGTTAAGCACCGCTTCGGTAATCTTCAAACCAGGCGAAAAAGCCAAATACGTGGCGCCGGGCGAGGAGGAGATGAATGGCAACGCGCAGGAGTTGTTTCAGATCGGCCAGGCCGCGGAAAAAGATGGGAATCTTAAGCGGGCGATCCACGCCTACCGGACATTGGTGAGAAAGTATCCGAAAGACGCGATCGCGCCGGGCGCAGGTTTTCGCGCGGCTGAACTGCAGGAACAGACGCACGAATATCTGGACGCGGCCGTAGCCTATCGCTACATCGTGGAAAGGTATCCGACGAACCCGCATTTCAACGAAGCGATTGAAGGACAATTTCGCATCGGTGAAATGTATCTGAACGGGAAGAAGATTAAATTTCTCGGCATTTCGCTGGCTAGCGCGCTCGATCGCGCGGTGGAGATTTTCGCGGCCATTATTCGCACCGCGCCCTACGGAAAGTATACGGCCCGCGCTCAATTCGACATTGGCCTGGCGCGAGAAAAAGAGAGCGCCAATGACGCGGCCCTCGCGGCCTATCAAGCCGTCGTTGATAAATTCCCGAACGATCCGGTCGCGGCCGATGCGCAATATCAGATCGGTTATATTTGGTTTGTCGCTGCTCGCGAAGGCACGAAGGACAAAGCGGCCACAGACAAAGCGAAAATCGCTTTTCAGGATTTTCTTTTCCGTTACTCCAAGAGCGAGAAAGCAGCGCAAGCGAAAGCCAATCTGCAGTTGCTCGGGAACAAGGAGACCATGAGCGCGTTTGGGATCGCGAAGTTTTACGACAAGCAGAAGTATTATCGCGCGGCGGTGATTTATTATAATGAAGTAATCCGGCAGCAGCCGGGATCCACCGAAAGCGACAAGGCGAAGAAGAGGATCGATCAACTGCGCTCGAAGCTGGGCGAGGACAAGCTGAAGCCGGGCTTTGTCTTCGAAGAGGAACAGGCGGAAAAAAAGAAAGCAGCGGGGCATGCTGGCCAAACGGCCAGGAGCGGACCGGAGATGCGTGGAGGTTCGGCGAAGGAGGTCGCTCCATTGCCACCGCCAGAAACGGACGCGGCTTTGCCACCGCCAGCTTCACTCCTGCCCGACACGACGACGGCTCCCGCCGCGTCAGCTACACCGGAACCGAGCGCGGAGACGTCCGCTGCTGGAGAAGCATCGGCTTCTCCGGGGCCGTGAAGAATTTTTTAACCGGCAGTTTGATTTGCATCGGCCTGGCGGGCTGCCTTGGCTATCACATCGGACCGGTCAAACCGTATTATCTTCAGGACGTCCACACTCTCGCGGTGCCGACATTCAAAAACAGCACGCTGATTCCTCGGATCGAAGTGCTGGTGACCGGAACCGTGATCAAGCAATTTCAACAGGACGGCACCTTCAAGATTGGAAACGAAGGAACGTCCGATGCCGTTTTACAGGGAGAAATCATTCGGGTGAGCCGCTCGCCGGCGCGTTCCGTGCGTGGAAACGTGCTCGCGACGAGTGAATTCAATCTCGCCATGCGCGTAAAATACAAAGTGGTCGGGCGCGACGGCAAACCACTGGGACCAACAGCGGAAGCGGTGGGGACAACCAGCTTTTTCGTCGGCACCGACGTGACCACGGACGAAAGGCAGGCGCTTCCTCTTGCCACTGAGGAACTCGCCACCCGGTTGGTCAGCCAGCTCAGCGAAGGCTGGTGAAATCGATGAAAGGCGAAGAAAAGCTTTGGACGATTCTGAACGACAAGCTGGAGACGCTTCGCGCGAGCAATCGCCTTCCGGAAGCAGTTCGCGTCGCTGAGACCGCGCTCGATCTCGCCAAGCGCGCTTTCCTGGACGATCACGCGTCGCTGGCTTTGAGTTTCGAGAAGCTCGGCCTGCTTCTCGATCAAAGCGGAGATCGCGTCTCAGCCAAGCCGTATCTTCTCAAAGCGCACGCGCTGCTCGAAAAAGTCCAGCCGCCCGATCAACGCGCCATGTATCGCTCTGCCCGGCGGCTCGCTTATCTCTGCGACAATCTCGGGCAATCGGAAGAAGCGATCCGATATTATGAGAAGGCGATTGCGGCGGGCACGCAGCTGGAAGACCTGCCTTATTCGGATCTTGGCACGATGTTGAACAACGTCGCGCTCATTTTCCGAAAATCCGGACGGCAAAAGGCAGCGGAGCCATATTACTTGCACGCGCTCCAGATTTACGAGAAGCAACTCGGGCCGGAGCACGCCGACGTCGCTTCGGTGTTGAACAATCTCGGAGTCTTCTACACGAACGAGCGCCGTTTCAGCGAAGCGGAAAAGACGCACCTGCGCGCACTCGCCATTCGCGAAAAAGTACATCCGCCTACGCACCCCGACATCGCGCAATCGAAGTGCAATCTCGCGGTCGTTTACCATTCCCGTGGCGACTACGCCAAAGCGTCCGAGCTTTATCGCGCTTCGCTCAAGAGCTGGGAAGAAGCGACCGAAAATCCACCGGAAGATTACGAAATCGTCGCGTCCAACTACGCCGACCTTCTGCGCTCGTTAGGCAAAGCGCGCAAAGCGCACGCGCTCGAAGTGCGCGCGAAAAAGCGCCGCCGGATGTAAGGCTTGTCCTGAGCGTAGCCGAACGGATCGACCCGCCTTCGCCAAGGCTCCGGCGTGGCCAGCATCCGTAAGATCGACATCCATCGGGCCTTTCACGTTGCGTCGGCGCGCACTCTGCGCATTTTAGTTCGCCTCGCTCACGTGGCGGAATTGGCAGACGCGTACGGCTCAGGACCGTATGGGGAAACCCGTGGAGGTTCGAGTCCTCTCGTGAGCATGTCCCTCATTTCGAGAACTTCGCTCGCCTGTTGCCGTAGTCTTTGCTGAGGACCTATGCCGCGGAAGAAGCTTGCGCGCCGGCTTCCATTGTTGCCAAAGACGCCGGCGCTAAAAACCAAAGACCACAAGACTGAGCGACTCCTCGAAATCCTTCGCGGAATCGCTGTCTCTAGGCAGGAGGCTGAACCGCAGGTTTTTTATCCCGTGAGGGAGGTCGGCAAACACTTTCGCGTTCCGATATCGACAGTAGCAAAGGTTTACACCCGGCTGGAGGACGAAGGGATCCTGGCCAGCATCCGCGGTTCCAAAACGCTGTTGCAAGGGCTTAACGCTGGCCGGCACTTCAGTGTCTACGCGTTCGTCGGAATGCCCGCGTCCACCGGAGCGTTTATCACATGGCAGGACTACCGAATGTTTTTTGTTCGGACGCGTCGTGAACTGCGCGCTCGCGGCTTCGCCGTGGCGATGACTTTGTTTCACCCGCGCGAGATGACGAACGGCCAGCTCTTAAAGAGGATTGAGAAACACGACTTCGATACCGTCTTGTGGTATCGGCCCGATGTCTCGAGCCGGGAAATCATTTCCCGGTTGAAAGATCTGGGTCTGAAAGTGCTGGGCATTAGTGATGGCAGCGCACCCTCGATTCGTTGCCGTTACGAGATACGTCGGGAAGGCGCCATTAGTGCCATTCTGAGGGATTGGCGCTCGCGAAATGGGATTAGAGATGTCGTAATTGTTCGCGGCGCTCGAGCGTCCGGAGCCAAAGAAGAAATCCTTGAGACACTCGTCAACGAGCAGCAGTTGCTCTGCCGGTTTGCCACGATCGGTTCGCAGCGTCCGGACGCATTTCTCGAATCGTTGGCGAATTATCAGAGTGCTGGATTGATTTTCCTGTCACAAGCCGCGTCGATGTTTGCCTTCCGCGCACCCGAAGACCTGATGAAGCTCATGGCTAAAAGGCGTGTTGCGTTTACGGGCGGGCCGCCCAGCTTTCCTTTCGCGCACGTGACAGACGTCGCCGCGGATTTGGTCATCGTGGATTGGCAACTCGTTGCCGAACGGATCGTTGACGACTTACTTTCGGGCCGCGCCTTTGATAGCAGTGAGACGTGCGTGCTGCAAGGGCAAGCCCACTTACGCGTTTCATTAAGTCGCTACGCCGAGAGTTTCTAGGTTCGACTGCGGTCGTTGTCGATCTTGAGCCGGCGGCCGGCGCGCTAATTCTGTTCCCTAAGTGTTCCATCACTGTTCCCAATCTGTTCGTCTTGTTTGAAGGCAATGCGATCCGCTAAAAACGCGGCCGCATGAAATCCTACCGCTTCCTCGCCGGGCTGATTCTATTGATCGGCCT
>Ga0209526_10000068_pt1 | contig 56031 bp, 49 predicted proteins | sample JacPinW_OM2H0_M1_FD_188566 | JGI IMG/M metagenome (GOLD analysis project Ga0209526, IMG submission 188566) | Forest soil microbial communities from Algoma, Ontario, Canada - Jack Pine, Ontario site 1_JW_OM2H0_M1 (SPAdes) (version 2) | ecosystem: Environmental > Terrestrial > Soil > Boreal... | reverse complement strand
AACCGCGCAAGCAATTGGCACGCGACTCTACGCCGGCGCTTACTTCGATCCGCAGAGCGGCCAACTGCATCCCGGAAAACTTGCTCGGCTATTCAAATTGGCTGCCCAAGCCGAGGGCGCACAAATCTTTGATCAATCCCCAGTGGTGCATATCGAAGAGGGTTCACAACTTACGTTAACGCTCGCATCGGGCCACATCGTTAAGTCCAAAACGCTCATTTTGGCGACCAATGCGTATAGTTCGAAGCTTGGTTATTTGCGGAATGCGACAAGTCCGATCTTCGACTATGTTGCAATGACCGCTCCGCTCACGAAAGCACGTCTTGCGCAAATTGGTTGGACTCGCCGCATACCCTTCAACGATTGCCGAACAGAGGTTTTCTATCTGGGCCTGACTCACGACAATCGCGTGCACATTGGTGGCGGCCCCGTGGACTATGTTTTCAACAATGGATTGTCCGAGCCCGCCAATGCGTCTCGACGTTTCGGTGCGCTGCGTGCCGAGTTAAGCCGCATTTATCCCGCGCTTCGGGAGGAACCATTCGAACTGACCTGGAGCGGCCTCGTGGATATGTCACTCGATCAAACTCCATCGGTAGGGCGCATGGGGAAATATCTAAATATTCTTTATGCCATCGGTTTTTCAGGTCACGGAGTCAACCTGACTTCGGTCTTTGGACGAATCCTCGCCGACCTGGTCGAGCAAAAGGATGCTTCGTGGAAATGGCTTCCTTATCTCAATCGTCTTCCCGCTTATACGCCAAACGAACCGTTTCGTTGGATAGGAGTCCAGCTAGCGCTGGCATTTCATCGTTCGAAGGATCCTAAATAGGGCAGGCAGTTGAGAAACGGAGGGAACTCCGCGTCCGTGCCCGGCACTTCTTGACGGTGGACACAGGACGCGGGAAATTCCTCTGGTTCAGAGCAAGGAAACTCCGCTAGAGAGGAGTACCTCACGGTTTAAGGGCACGTTCAAACCTGGATTATGGGGAACCCGGTTTAAACGAGTACAACTTCGCGCAAGAATGGGGCTTGTCTTGAAAATCGTCAAACGAACTGGTTGTGGTCCTTTTCTCAACTATCAACTCTTTTCCTCTCCACAACTTATAGCTTTATATCAACTGACTACTTGTTGTAGAATTGGGTTCCGTTAGGGCATGGTTCATTTGGGTACAGTCACGCCCCAATACCGCCGGGTCTACAAGTTCGGCCTATTCGAGGCCGATCTCGATCAGGGCACTCTGGCTCGCCAAGGTAGTCCCGTCAAACTCCAGGAGCAGCCTTTTCGAATCCTCGCACTTCTGCTCGAGGCTCGAGGCGACATCCTTACCCGTGATGACCTGCGGCGCAAGATTTGGCCAGAAGGTACCTTTGTTGAGTTTGACGGCAGCTTGAACACCGCCCTGATGAAGCTCCGGGCGGCCCTGAACGATAGCGCCGATAATCCTGTCTTTATCGAAACGGTTCCGCGCAAAGGCTATCGATTCATTGCGCCCGTTGAACTCTCCGTCTCGGACGAACAACCCATCACTACCGCGGTGCATATTACCAGCCCGGATGTTGACCTGGACGGCTTGGAACTTCCTCTTGAAGGCGAACTTGTCGAGCGCACACCCGCGGCATCCCTTCAACGAAATGGCGAAAAAAAGATCAGCCCGCACTGGTGGGAAGCCGCCGCGATTGTCGCCGGCGTGTGCGCGCTACTGACCTACCTGCTGTGGCCTCGGCCGGAACCGCGTGTTCTAAACGTGCGTCAACTTACACACTCTGGTCAGATTGATCCTTGGGGAAAGCTTGTCACCGACGGCAGCCGCATTTACTTCGTCGTCCGCGACGTCACCGGTTGGAACTTGATGCAGACCTCGGTCGAAGGCGGCAGCATTCAACGCACCCCCACTCCCTTCGACAACACGCGCATCTTCGATCTCTCTCCGGACCACGCGCAATTCCTGATTGGCCAGTTTACGCATCGCGGTGAAGAAACTCCGCTGTGGCTCTGGCCCGTGCAGGGCGGCGCGCCGCGGCGCGTCGGCGATATCACCGCGCAGGAAGCAGCCTGGTCCCCGAATGGGGCGTTCATCGCTTTTATCCGGGGAGAAACCCTGCAGATCGTCGATTCAAACGGTAACTCTCCACGCATAGTGGCTCGTTTTCATCCTGCTCCTCACTCCTTGATGTGGTCTCCCGACGGCAAGCGCCTCCGCTTCACCCAATCGAATCTTTCCGAAGGTACCGATTCCATGTGGGAAATTAATGTGGACGGAACTGCCCTCCGGCGCGTTCTCCCCGAGGGCCAGCGCGGCCCTCACGAAGGCAGCGGGACTTGGCTTGCCAGCGCAGCCTATTTCGCCTTTTCCTCCGGCGTCGATCTTCGCACCAGTCTCGCTGTAGACACGCACGCCAACCTCTGGTTGATGGAGGAAAAGCATGGTTTGTTTGGAAACTACAGTCGGGCACCGACTCAGTTGACGTCCGGCCCGATTGCTTTCGATCATCCGACCGCCATCCCGGACGGCTCACGAATCTTCGCCATTGGATCTCATAACGAATATCAATTGCTTCGTATTGACCCTAAAACCTCCGGGAAGACCGCTATGCTCGCCGAATCTGGCGCCACGGACATGGATTTTTCTCTCGACGGGCAATGGGTCGTGTATGCTGCGCGTGAAAACGGAACGTTGTGGAAGAGCCGTATCGATGGCAGCAACCGCGTTCAACTGACCGCAGGGGCCACGGGAGCTTTCGCTCCGCACTGGTCTCCGGACCAGAAACAGATACTCTTCACGGGTTTCTTGCTCGACAAGCAACCCCGACTCTACGTCGTCTCCTCGCAAGGCGGTGCGCCCAAAACTGTTCTTCCCTCCGACAATAAGTGGGCCTCCGTGTCCGGCGACTGGAGAACGGACGGACGCCAGATCGTCCTCGATGTGCAGAATACCGAAGACGGCAGCGAATCCACAATTTGCATTCTCGACCTGGAAACCGGATCGCTTACCCAGCTTTCCGGCTCGAAGGGTTTGGTCGAACCCCGCTGGTCCGCTGATGGACGTTATATCGCCGCACTAGAACCCAGAAAAAAACAGATCCTTCTGTACGATTGCAAGCTGCAAAAGTGGTCGGTCCTCGCCGAAGCGAATTTTCCGTCCACTCTTCGTTGGTCTCCGGGAGGCGACGCGCTCTACTACCAGGACACGGACGAGGTGGAGGAATCGGTCTTTCGCGTTCCGATGGCAACTCGGGAACCCGAACGTGTCACCCGCTTTGGCGATCTGCTGAGCTCGGGTGCAGCGCGCTGTTTCTTCACGGGCCTCAGTCCGGATGGCTCCGTTTATGTCACCGTGGATCACGGAGACGTGGACGTCTACGCGGTTGATCTGAAACTCCCCGGCCGCTAATTCCCTTCGGGCCACTTATTCTTGCTAAGCGCTTCGTGCCCGGCCGCGGTTGATTGACCCGATTGCTTGGACCCTCACCAGAACCAATACGCTAAATGTCTTCAGCCAACTTGCCCAAGAACAAACGGTTCAGTCGCCTGCCCGTTATGCCAGTTTCCCACCACGAAACAATGTCCCGTGCGCCGCCCGCCGCACTCCCTCGCCGGACTAGACTATTTCCGTACAGCCAGGAGCCGTAAAACCATGAAAAGCATTATCCTGCTCGCTATCTTGTTGACGATGGCAATCCTTTTCGCGCCCGGGGTAAATGCTCAGTCGCTTCGACAAGTCGGCACCAACATTTCCGGATTGGTTCTAGATGCCAACGGTAAGCCCGTCGCCAACGCGGCGATTTCTTGCGAATCCTCAGGTGGCCTCCGCCCAAGGGCCGTTCACGCCGATGGCAAAGGCCGCTTCGTCATCACTGGTTTGAAGCAGGACAGCTACGATCTTCGTGCCTCGTCCAATGGCGCTTATTCCGATTGGGAAAAGAACATTCCGCTGCGCAAAGGCCAATCCAAGTCCATTACACTCCGCCTTTTGAACGGAAATGACGCCCTTACGGGAACAATTCCAGCAAAGCGAAAGGCACCCGCCGAAACCCAATCGAAATAAGCCGCAAATGGCGACAGATAGGAGAGCACAACCTTTGTAAGTCGTTTGAATTCAATCACATTTGAATTTCTTGCCGTATCCTTTCAGTTAACGCCTCGTACTATTCCCCGCGTACCCCAAAATTTAGGGCCTTCGGACCATTGGTCTTGCGAAGCGACTACCTTAGCCTCTCTATAACGGGTTGGGGGCCGCGCGGGGACAGCGGCTCCGCAAGGGGCCGTGTGCGAGCTACCCAACCCGCCAGTTTCTTCCTCTCCCCTTTCTTTGATCTTTTTGAGCCGGCCGAACCCAGGCTGGCTCTACTTTGTCGACCCGGACCGGCGCGCGCGCATCTATCATGGAGTCGATGAACTGTCCCCCCTCCAACCCCAGCCGTTCAACCGTAAATTGGTTGGCGCTAAGCGCCGCTACTCTATTTTTTCTGAACACCATCTCCGCCCTGGCTAGCGCAAAACTTCCCGCTACGGGGCTCTTCTCCCTAGAGGGGGCTACCATTCGCGCTTTCGATATGTATGTGGCAAATACGGAATCTCGGAACGCGAGAACATTGCAGCAGGGCAATTTCCTGTGGATCGACGATCTGCAGGCAAAGGCACGCGAGCAGGCCTATGCGAAGCTCCGCGCCGGCGAAACGGAAATGCGCCGCGTCACACCCGATGAAGCGGGGATAAGAATCAGTGTGCCCGGCGGCATGATTCATGACTGGCAAGGAATTGTTTTCATTCCCAGCGCAAATATCGAAGAGGTTCTTCGCCTCTTGCAGGACTACGATCATCACTCGACGGTCTACGCGCCCGATGTGGAAAAGTCCAGGCTGGCGTCGCGCGACGGCAACCATTTCAAAGCGTTCCTGCGTTTCCGCCGGCGCAAAGTCATCACCGTCGTGCTCAACACCGAGCATGACATCACTTACTTTCGGGACTCCGCAACGCGGGCACACAGCCGCAGTTCCGCAACGCGCATCGCCGAAGTAGAAGACCCAGGCACTGCCAAAGAAAAAGAAAAAACTCCAGGCCAAGACGTCGGCTTCATGTGGCGGATGGAAACCTGGTGGCGCCTCGAAGAACACGATAGCGGAGTTTACGTGCAGAACGAAGTGGTGAGTCTGTCGCGGGATATTCCTAAGGGTCTCGGCTGGATGATCGAACCATTCGTCACCAGCATTCCCCGGGAATCGCTGGCCTTCACCATGGAGGCCACGCGAAAAGGCGTACTCTCCCGGAAGAATCCTACCGCTTCTCTTCCCTAGCGCCTGACTCCCGAATCCCGATAAGGATCACCCCGGGAGAACTCAGCAGCGGATGAAACCAGGTATTCGACGGTCCCGTCACAGTCGGGAGTACCAACACGCGATCCGCCCACTTGGCCACGATGTCGTACGTGTCGTAAACACTGTAGGAATAGAATAGTCCGTCCCCTTCCGAAATCTGATATCTCTTCCCGCGTGTCCTCAGGTAATCAAATGCGCCCCACAATCCCGCTTTGTAAAGAAACAATTTAAAAAGCCGTGCTGCCCACAAGCCCTGCCCGAAACGATTGCTGTCACAGATCACCACCGCGCGCCGGGCCACGCGGGTCATCTCTCGCACAACCTTGTGCGGGTCGGGCACGTGATGCAGAGTCGCAAATTCACAGACCACGTCGAATGCCTCATTGCCAAAGGGTAGCGCCTCGCCGGCACCTTGTAACAAGGGAACCTGTTTGGTTACGCCCGCAGCGATTCCCCGCTGCAACAGAGCCGCGACCGGCTCTATACCGCAAACCAGGGCACCCGGAAAATGGGCGGCGAATTGCTGTAGCCCGCGTCCCGTAGCACTGCCTACGTCCAGGAGGGTGCGCACCTCAATCGACTGCAGAATCGCCAGAATCATTCGGCTGCTGACGGGATCGTCCACGCCCTCGAACGCGTGCATCGTGTCGTAGCGCGACGCCGTCTTGGTGTAATACTCGCGCTGAATCTCGACCGCTGGTTCAATTATCCTAGTCATGGCAAAGGGTGAGAATTTTTTCTATTACATCGAGTCGTCGATTGCAAGCTGGTGGCACGTTTTGGGCTGGTTGGAAAATGAGCATCCCTCTACAAAACTCGAGAGTCCGATCCGAGGCAGGCTCTACCCGTGCGACGTCGTCTTAGCTTCGGATTCTGTGGTCATTGGGCCTTCTATCTCACTCGGCGGAGAATGAAACCGGCGCAAAAGGGTAATAGAGAATACCAAAATTAAGATAAGCAAACCCAGCAAGCCAAGCTCCACCATGCTGGCTCGAAATATGCTTGCGCCGTCGATTGACCACGTTCCGCCTTTAGTGAGGGTAGCCGCCTCCAAGGTAATCACCAGGATGCGCCGAATCGAGGCAATCAAGCCCACTACCAGGAATGGTTCGGTAATCAGATAGTGCGAGCGGATGGAGATGCGCACCGTATGCAGGATCTCCACCAGCATCAACACCACCAGCAATTGGTCCAACACCAGCAGTGTCTCAGTGGCAACCGTCCAGTGACCGAGACCCGTCCAGAGCATTCTGCCGGCGTTTACAATCGTCGCGAGCGCGGTTATAAAAAGCAACACGGCCAGGACGGAGTAGATGATTACTTCGGCTTTGCCCAGATAGTCGCCAAAGTGGACGCGCATCTTTTCATCGGCCATTTTGAGGTCACTCCCGGACTGGCTTTGCTTCACACCATTTCATGGGCAGAGTATAACGACAAGTCGATTTATCGGATAGCGATGACAGCGCAGTCGAGCGATTATGGACGGCCTCGCTGTCAATGATGGAGTGAATGGATGGCTTTTGATCCCTCATGGACGCAAATTCGCGAGGCACAAACCTTGCTTGCCGCTCATTTTCATCCTACTCGGCTTCTTGCCTCTCCCACCCTTGCTCGGCCTGGAACGGAGGTTCATCTCAAACTCGAGATCGAGCTACCGACTGGCTCATTTAAACCGCGTGGCGCCCTGTATGCCTTGGCTCTCAATCTCCGAAAGCAAGCCATCTCGGAAGTGATCGCCTCCAGCACTGGGAATCATGGCGCTGCTGTCGCCTGGGCTGGCAAAACTCTGAACATACCAGCGACCATATTTCTTCCCGCAAATCCCAATCCCGTCAAACGCAAGCGCATTGTTGATCTTGGAGCCCGCAGCGTGGAAGCCGGTGGCGCTGATCTCGCGCATGCCTTCCAACTGGCCAGCGAATATTCTTCTCAACCCGGCGTCTACTTCCTCAATGACGCCACCGATCCTGATCTGCCCGCAGGTCCCGCTACCATTGGTCTCGAAATTCTCGAGCAACGTCCTGAGGTCTCAGCAATTTTCGTTCCGATGGGAGACACTGCGCTCGTCCGCGGCGTGGGCGCGGCCGTCAAATTAATGTCGCCGAAAATAAAGATCATTGGTGTTCAGGCGGAGCTTGCTCCGAGCTACTATTTATCCTGGAAAGCGGGCCGCGCTGTTCCAACTGACAGGTGCGATACTTGCGCCGATGGCCTGGCGACGCGCACACCGGAGCCCGAAAACGTCAGGGCGCTCGGCCGAATTGTCGATGACATCGTTCTGGTGAGCGAGCAGGAAATGCTGGACGCAATTCAAAGCCTTTACTCCAGCATGGGAATTACCGCAGAGCCCGCGGGCGCTGCCGCTACAGCCGCTTACCGCAAGTACCCAAGCATAACCGGGGCCAACGTTATTCTCGTCACCGGCATGAACATCACCGATAGCACGCGGAATCGTGCCGGTCTCCCACCTGCTTCGTAAAATTGTCACCTGTACCGTGTGTCATCGGATTATTTCCTCCTTTTTATCCCTTTTGCCGCGCATTCCTTCTCTCGGCTCTTTTTTGTTTAAGCGTGCAGCCGCTTCGATCAATTTCGTGGAACGCGGGATTCCGCAAATCCTCTTCGCTCCCGCAACTTTGCGTGCCGTAAATTCTTTCCCGTGCCTTCAGCAGCTTTTGCGGATCGGGGAGCGCTGTGCCGCGCAGCAATCCGAACCTGATGTGATTTTTCCCGAAGCTCCAGCTACGCCATCGGTCCGTTGGATTCCAATGTCGCCAGCTTTCACGGATTCACCGACTCTTTGGTCCCTTGCACCGTTTTCTTGACAAGCTTCCTCCCCCAACGACGGCCAGTGCGGCATTCTATTCCCAAATCAATCGCGCTTCTCTCCATATCCTTCGCCTCGCGCCAGGGCGGGAGGTCTTCATTGCTGGCTTACCATGTTGCCTCTTCGAGGCATCCAACTCTTGTGACCCCAGTGAAATTTTCGGTACCTTCTTCGCGTATTATCTTCTGACGGTATCCATGCCAACTGCCGACCCTGCCATCCACCTGGACCATGTTTCCCGCCATTACACCATGGGAGCGACGCATGTCCGGGCCGTGGACGATCTCTCTCTGTCGGTTCCCTCCGGAGAATTTCTCGCTCTGCTCGGTTCTTCCGGCTCCGGTAAGTCCACGCTCCTCAATCTCATTGCCGGACTGGACCGTCCCACCTTCGGCGCGATCGTCGCCTATGGACAAAATATCGCTTCACTTTCCTCCGTGGATCTGGCTCGCTATCGCCGCAACACGATTGGGATGATCTTTCAATCCTTCAACCTGCTTGTCCGCATGACTCTGGAAGAAAACGTTGAACTGCCTCTGCGGCTTGCCGAAGTGGATCGCTCGGATCGCGGCCCGCGCGTACGGGAAGCCCTTGAGCGCGTGCGCTTGACCCATCGTCTCGGCCATCGCCCCACGGAGCTGTCCGGCGGAGAACAGCAGCGCGTCGCCATTGCCCGTGCTCTTGTAAATCGCCCCAAAATACTTTTGGCCGATGAGCCCACCGGGAATCTCGATTCCAACACCGGTGAAGCTATTCTTTCGTTGCTACGCGATTTGCAAAATAATTTGGGCATGACCATTATCATGGTCACGCACGAACGGCCGCTCGCCGAGCGCTTTGCGGATCGCCTCGCGATCATGGGCGACGGCAAACTCCTTTCGGCCACTGCCGCCGTGAAAAGGATTGCGCAATGAAGTCCCGCGACCTCACCGATCTGGCTATTCGGAATCTTCGCGAAGCGCTGCTGCGCAACGCCCTCACCACGTTGGGCGTCGCGGTCGGCGTGGCTTCTCTTGTGGCCATGCTTTCTCTTGGTGTTGGATTGCAGCAGCTCGCCGCCAAGCGGCTTTCGCAAAGCGGACTCTTTGACACTATTTTGGTTACTCCGAAAAACAATTTCCGCGGAATGGGCCGACCGCCGCGTGAAGCTGTTTCGGAGAAGCTTCCTCGCGTGCTCGATGAAGATGCGCGCAAGCAAATCGAAAAACTTCCCAACGTGATCGAGGTTTATCCTCAGGTCCGTTTTTTTACCGAAGTGCGTTTCAATAACAAACCCTTCGCCACCGTCGTCGCCGGTATGCCCGATTCCTCTCGTAATTCCGGCTCGTTTGACGGCATGACTGGTAATTTCTTTTCTTCCCCGAACGCGAATGAAGCCATCCTGCAGATTGAATTTGCGAAAGATCTTTCGGCCCAGCCGGCTTCTCTTGTCGGCCAGGAACTTGTTCTTCGCTATGCCGAGCGGCAAAGTTTCGCGCCGAATGGCGCCGACGCTTCGGCCAGTTCTTCCAAGTCAACCGGCGGCTTTTCTGTCGTGCCCAAAGAACTGCATTTGAAAATCGTGGGTGTCGTGGAGACTGAACCTGCCGCCGGTTACGCCGGAATGGGTAATGCTCGGCTGCTTATGCCGCTGCAAACGGCTTCCGCTCTTCGCGCCGCGCAGGTCAACGACCTTCGCGACATCGTTCGCGATAATACCGTGAACAAAACGACGTATCCATCGTTGTCTGTCCGCGCAAAATCCCCCGCGCAGGTCGACGCTCTGGAAACTGCAATCAAAAACATGGGCTTTGGTGCTTTCTCCCTTTTGGATGCTTCCAAATCGCTGCGCACCTTTTTCTCGGTCTTCGATCTTCTCCTGGGAATTTTCGGCAGCCTGGCGCTGGCAGTCGCCACTCTCGGCATCGTCAACACCTTAGTGATGGCGATCCTGGAGCGCCGCCGCGAAATTGGCGTGCTCAAAGCGCTTGGCGCTGCCGATTCCGATGTTCAGCAGCTTTTCTTCGTGGAAGCCGGCGTGATGGGTTTGTTCGGCGGAATTTTCGGAGTGCTTTTCGGTTGGCTTCTCGGTCGCGCAATCACTTTCGGAACCAACGTCTATCTCCATCGCCAGAATCTGAACTCCATCGAGCTCTCTTCCGTTCCTTGGTGGCTGGTTCTCAGTGCGCTGGCTTTTGCCGTGCTTGTCAGCCTTGTTGCTGGACTTTATCCTGCTTCTCGTGCTGCGAAGCTCAATCCTGTTGATGCGCTGCGCTATGAATAGAACTGCGCCTCGTGGTTCGCTGCTTGCGATTGCTCTTCCGCGTATGATTGTTGTGCTGCTGCTGATTTCTCCTGTTTGTTTGTGGGCTGCAACGGGAAGAGTCGAATGCAATTCCGTTGCTGGCAAAGTCCTTGCGGGCAATGTTGCTTACTGCATTGTGTTGCCGCCTTCTTTCGATGCGGATAAGACCAGGCATTTTCCTGTTCTGTATTTTCTGCATGGGCTTGGCGACAACGAACAGTTCCTTGTGCATTCGGGCGCTTGGAATTTGGTGGAGGATTTGCGGGAGCGCGGCGAGCTGAAAGATTTTCTGATTGCGACACCGGACGGCGGAGCCGGTTTTTACATTAATTCGCGCGATGGAAAGAATCGCTACGAGGATTTTCTACTGCAGGAGTTTTTTCCGTTCATTGAGAAGCGCTACCGCGTTTCACCGGGCCGGGCCAACCGCGCGATCTCCGGTGTTTCCATGGGCGGCTACGGCGCGCTGCATCTTGCGTTCCGGCATCCACAGCTTTTTTCTTCCGTTAGTGCGCACAGTGCCGCGTTGATTGATAAACTGCCGAACTTTTTGGGCGGAGTGCAGCAGTCGCCGCGGTCAAGAGTGCTGGGAGGAACGTTTGGCATCCCGCCTAACCCGACGTTCTGGGATCAGCAAAGCCCGATTGCAATTGCACGCGCTGACAACCTTGCTGGCCTGAAAATCTATTTCGATTGCGGCGACCAGGACGACTATGGCTTCGACGCTGGAGCAACCGCTCTCGACAAAGTTCTTACTGCACGCCGCATTGTGCATCAATTCCATCTCTATCCCGGCCGCCACGATTACACCTACTTTGCCGCGCACATTCCCGAATCGCTGAAATTTCACTCGCAACTCTTTGCAAGTCGCTGAGCCTGCATTCCTGAACGGGTGCGGCTTGCCAGGAGTTTCGCGCTAGGGCTGCTGCTCCCCTGGGGTGTGCGCTGCTTTTCCGGTATAGAATGCTGGACGCCACGCAATCGATGGCCGCGGGAGGTTTCCATGCCCCATTTCGTTTATCTGATTCTGTTTGTATCGTCTGTGTTGATCTCTTTCGCGGTGCCCACTCGCGGGCAGGAGAAGCCCGCTGATAAATCCGCTGCGCCCGCCATTTCCGGCGCACGCGGCGAATTCCTTGACGAAGTCGCATACTACGAGCAGCGGCTTACGCACCTAGCCGACGCCATCCCTGCTGAGAAGTATTCCTGGCGCCCGGGCGAAGGCGTTCGCTCGATCGGTGAAGTGTACGCTCATGTGGCTGCGGCGAATTACGGTATTGCGCGCGGGCTCGGCACTGCGCTTCCGAGCGGCATTGATCCGAAGGCCATTGCAGCGGCTGCGAGCGACAAAGGCAAAGTTGTTCAGGCGCTGAAAGATTCTTTCGCGCATTTTCGCAGCGCTGTTCTGGCCATCCAAGATGCGGATCTGAACAACCCACAGAAGATGTTTGGGCGAGACACAACGGTTCGCGGCGCATTCTTCCTGATTACCGGACATTACGGCGAACATCTGGGGCAATCGATCGCGTACGCACGGCAGAATGGCATCGTACCGCCATGGAGCGAGGAGCGCATTAAACAGGAAGCAGAAAAGCCGAAGCCAGGAACGATTGCGGGTCATAGCAGCGCGGCAGGAGTCAATCTGGAAAAAGTGAACGGCATTGGCGGATTGTTTTTTCGCGCAAAGGACCCCAAGGGCCTGGCGGAATGGTATCGCGCGCACCTGGGAGTAGCTGGGGTGCCGAATAATTACGGCGACCCTCCTTGGCAGCAGGAAGCGGGGCCCACGGTGTATGCGCCGTTCCCCGCGGACACGAAGTACTTCGGTGATCCGGCAAAGCAGTGGATGATCAATTTCCGGGTGCACGACTTGGACTCCATGGCTGCGCAGCTCCGCGCCGCTGGCATCGCGATCGAGATTGACCCGGAGAAGTATCCTAACGGGCGTTTCGCGCGCCTGCATGACCCCGAAGGCAATCCCATCGAGCTGTGGCAACCGGAAGGAAAGGGGAAGTGAGAATCAGGAGAGTCCTCAAGGCCTTAAGCCCGGATTCTTGAGAGCGCAGATGTCGGAGCTAAACTTCGATCGCCTAAAGAAAAGCGACCCCAGTGGGCGCCCGCCTCAGAAGCGGCCCCTCCCAAAAGACAGAGAAAACCGAATGCTCCAAGGATTCAAACTACGAGAGAGAATTCGCGGAATTGTTGAAGCAACGCGAAGGCTAGGCTGATTCAGCCGTATGTGGCCAGCAATCGGTTGATTCCGGTCGGCGGAGGACGAAGCAATTCAAAGGCCACGAGAGACTGACCCCTGCTATGATGCACGGCTTGTGGGTGGGCCGGGAGGACGGATGGGATTTGCGCAGCGGGTGGCGGAAGTTCGGACGGGGTTTGAGCGGTCGTTTTGGGTGGCGAATGTCAGCGAGTTGTTTGAGCGGCTGAGCTACTATGCGGCGTTCGCTTCGCTGGCGCGGTATTTGCACGAGGCGCTGAATTTTCCCACGCAACGGGCAACCGATCTTTCGGGATTGTTTGGCGGGCTGGTGTGGTTCCTGGCCATTTTTGGCGGGGCGATTTCGGACCGCCTGGGATTCCGGCGGGCGCTTTCCCTGGCTTACCTGATTTTGAGTGTGGCGTATTTTTTGCTGGGATCGATTGGGTCGCTGTGGCTGGCACCGATTCGCGACGCGATTCCGCTGGGATTGTTTGTCGGATTCATCCTGATATTGCCGGCGCTGGGGATTGCGCTGGTGAAGCCATGCGTGGTGGGGACTACGGCGCGCGCGTCGAACGAGAACGTACGGTCGATCGGCTACTCGATTTACTACACGCTGGTGAATATTGGAGGGGCGCTGGGGCCGTTCGTAGCGTCGTGGGTGCACCGGCACATGAGCGTGGAGAACGTGTTTCGCGTTTCTTCACTAAGCGTGTTCGGGATGTTTTTTGCGGTGCTGCTTTTTTTTCGGGAACCGCGCAAATCCGGAGACGCACGCACCGAGAGCATCGGCGCGACGATTCGAAATTTCACCAAGGTCCTGGGCAATCCGAAGTTTATGATTTTTTTGCTGATCTTTTCGGGCTACTGGATCGTGTATTGGCAGATTTTCATCACCTTGCCGATTTACGTGCACGACTACGTGGACCCGGCGGCGGACACGGAGAAGATGCTTTCGATCGGGCCGCTTTTCGTGATCGCGTTCACGGTGCTCTTCAGCATCATGACGCAGAAGATTTCGGCATTTCGCGGGGTGTTGCTGGGGACGCTGGTGTCCATGGTGGCGTTCGCGATTCTGGGACTGCACACAAGCGTGGCCGCCGCCTATGGCACGCTGATCGTGATTGCCATTGGCGAGCTGATCCAGCAGCCGCGGTACTACGATTACATTTCGCGGCTGGCGCCGGCGGGGCAGCAGGGGACGTATATGGGATTTGCATTTTTGCCGTTGGGGATCGGGTCGTTTTTGGCGGGAAGGATCGGTGGGGCGTTGCTGCATTATTTCGGGGAGGTGCGGGGCCGGCCGCAGTTGTTCCCTTGGTCTCTGGTGGCGGTTGGGATTGCGACCACGGTGTTGTTGTGGATTTATGACCGGATGGTGAAGCCGGGGAGCGAAGAGAAAGCGGAAGGGTAGGAGCAAGGACCGAACAAGAGCCAAAGGAAAGATGCAACACAGGGCAAGCGCGTAGACAGCGCAGAGAAGAGGAACCGAAGAGCGAGGAAAAGAAGTTGGGTGGCGTTCGATCGAAAAAGCCCACCCAATCGCAAAAAACGCAGTGGAGGCAGGGAATGCCAGTGCCCTACGGGATTAGTTGACCAGGCGGCGGAGGGATTCGAGGGCTTGGCGGGCGAGGGAGTAGCGCGGCTCGATTTCGATGGATTCCTGGAAGCAGCGCATGGCGGCGCCGTACATTTCCTTGCCGAGATAAGCGCGGCCCATGTTGTAGTGCGGAAAATGGCGCGGCTCATAGCGCCGGGCTTCGACGGCTTGCTGCAGCCAGGGAATAGCTTCATCGAATTGGCCAAGTTCGATCATGTAGGCGCCGATGTCGTTGTAAGGATTGCCGAAGTCGGGATCGAGCTCGATGGCGCGCTTGCATTCGGAGATGGCGTCAAGGAGCTTGCCCTGGTAGTGATAAGTCCAGCCAAGGAATGTGTGCGCTTCGGCAGTGGGGTGCAACTCCAAGGAAGATTGATAGAGTTCGACGGCGCGCTCGTAATCGCCCTCCATTTGCGCCTGATATGCATCCTGCAAGACTTCCCACGCCCGCGTGAGGGTTTCCTGGTTCATGGGTCCCATTGTGAGGGAAGAAATTGAAGGACGTCAAAGGTACGAAAGTGCTAGCTGTGCGTAGGGGACACTGTCCTAGTTGACGGGCGGGGGCGTGGGTGGAAATTGAGGGAAAGAATAGGGACAATGGTAGTGTCCCAATTGGGGAATGGGGGAAACCGTGAAACGATCGGTGATTGTGGTGGGAATTCTGGTAGCATGCGCGCTGGTAGCGGGATCGCGAATGGTGCTGGGCCAAGAGAGCGGGAAGAAGTCTGGTGCATCGGCCAAGGGCGGTGCGAATGCCGCGGCTGTGGCGCGTGGAAAAGAGTTGTTTCAACAGAAATGCGTGCTGTGCCATTACGACACTAGCGATCAGAAAAAGATTGGGCCGGGACTGAAGGGTTTGAACAAGCGAGGCACATTCACGGTGAATGGGAACAAGATTACGGATGAGAGCTTGAAAACGTGGATCGAAAACGGCGACCAGTTGATGCCGCCTTTTAAAGAAGTGCTGGAACCGGGGCAAATCAAGGACGTGATCGCGTACGTACGTACACTGTAGGGCGGCGAAGATAGACAGGCAGACCGTAGGATCGATATTAGAAAGCTTCGATAAAAAGAAAACCCCCTGGCGTGGAAGAATCCATACCAGGGGGTTTTAATTTGCATTTCTCCCGGGCGGGAGAAAAGGCTACTTCAGGACGGCGTCTTTCAGAACCTTGGCGGGACGAAGGCGGACAACGGTCTTGGCCTTGATCTTGATCGCTTCGCCGGTCTGGGGATTGCGGCCCATGCGCGCCTTGCGGTGCGCCTTGACGATGCGGCCGATTCCGGGGATTACGAACTTGCCAGCCGGGCCCTTGGCTTCTTTGACGGCGAGCTTGTGCAGTTCATCGAAAAACAACACGATGGCCTTCTTGGAAGTGCCGACTTTTTCGGCGAGGTGCGAAACGATTTTAGTTTTGCTCAGTGGCTTAGCTGCCATTTCTTGTGTCTATCCTCCTGAATTATCTATCGACCCCGAAGAATCGGGGCCGGCCACGAGCACGAAAACCCCTGTAAATCTGCGGTAAAACTCGGGCCGCAGGAGACTATAGCGAACGCGGAAAAAGAACGCAAGTGGCAAACTGCAAAAATCGCGGGAAAAATGCGAGTTTTTTGGAAGGATGTGCAAAACGTGCAGGTTTCATGCGGGTATGGTGATGAGCGGCACCGCGGGGAGGCGTGAGGATTGTGGTATTCCGCGTAATTCGTATTTGAGGCGAGGAGGGATTGTGAGCGGTGACTCCACGTGTGCGAACTGGAGCAGAAAATTTCCGCGGTAGTGAAGCCTGCAAGGCGGCCGGTGGCGGTGGCATTTCTCGACGCGGAGCCTGCGGATACCAAGAAGTTTGAAGGGACCGAACCCTCGGGATGCAGCTTCTGGAGACTGGCGGCGGGCGGGGGGACGTTTTATACCGTGCCGGAGAACCACTTTAACTGTGCGGTTGGGGCGTACACCCACAACATTGCTCTTTCGCCAGAGCGTGAAAAGGAAACGGAGGAGACGCTGAAGATGATGTTTGAGCTGGGCTACGTGAAGCCGGAGGAAGTGCCACAAATTCCGCGGCTGCTAAAGGCGCCGAAAGCGATCCGTTATTCGCCGTTGGGAGAGGCTGCCGGCGTGCCGGATGTGGTGCTGTTCGCACTGAAGCCTGCGGGAGCAATGTTGTTGCAGGAAGCGGCCAACCGTGCGGGTGTGGGAAACGGGATGCCGGCGCTGGGAAGGCCGACGTGCATGGCGCTGCCTGCATCGCTGGCGCATGGTGCTTTGATCAGCCTGGGATGCATTGGAAACCGCGTGTATACCGGACTTGGGGAAGATGAGATGTATGTGGTGATGTGCGGGAAGGATTTGCAGGCCGTTGCGGAAGCGCTGAAGACGGTTGGCGGTGCCAACACCGCGTTGTTTGAGTATGCGAAGGGACGACGTTCCTACCTGGCGACGATTTGATCGCCAATCGGACCGTTAGATTGATGGGCGAAATCGGATAGAGTGCGACAAAACAGAAGCGCAGGATGGCCTTTGAAAGACGCGAAGGAGAAAAAATGAACGACCTGCGCATGATTGCGATACCCAGCAAAGTAGCTGGGCTTGTTCGAACAACCATGAAGTCCCCTGGATATGGGCATCCTGCACATAAGGAAGTTGCCGCTGGCTACGGGCCTTGCCGTCATTGTCTGCGGACGTTTCGGGTCGGGAGCGAGGAACGAATTCTGTTCACCTACGATCCATTTCACGAAGTGGCTGATTTTCCGCTTCCCGGGCCGGTTTTTATTCATGCGGAGGAATGTGGAAGATACATGGAAGGGGCAGGTTTCCCTGAGGAGTTGAGGGAGCACGCGTTGACGCTGCTAGCTTACGGGGAAAACCGAACATTCTTGCGAGAAGAGTATGTGGCGGACGGAAAAATTGAGGTGGTGACGAACCGTTTGTTTGAAGAACCTGCGGTGCGATATTTGCATGTCAGGGACACGACTGCGGGTTGTTACGATTTGCGGATCGAGCGTGGGTAGCTTGATTTTTTCGTTGGCAACGTGAGCAAGTAGGGCCGCCCGCCACAAAAGGGCGTCTCTACAATACAAAGCGGACGTGAAAGGCCGCATGGAAACTTTGGGAGCGGATTACAGCACGCCACGATTGGGTCCCGGTAAAAACCACTGGAATAGTAAAAAGCGGGCTCCGCGGGGAGCGGTTCGCGCCGCGAACGGAAGAAAAAACCGGCCACTCCGGTCGGGATGACAGCATAAGTCAAGACAAGGCGGATCGTTAGAGATTGGCGAGGTCTTCGTAGAAGTGGGCTATGGCTTTGATGCCGTTGTAGTAGTTTTCGAGGAGGATGTGCTCGTCCGGCGCGTGGGCATTTTCATCGGGAAGACCAAAGCCGATCAGAACGCAGGGAACTTTGAAGGTGTCGTGCATCTGGGTGACGAACGGAATCGAGCCACCCTCGCGGATGAATACTGCCCTCTTGCCGAAGCCCTTCTGCATCGCGGATTGAGCGACCTGAAAAATCGGTGCGTGATAGGAAGCGACCCACGGCTTCCCTGTGCTCAGGACCTCGAACTTGCATTGAACGGTTTTTGGCAGAAGCGCACGGACCTGCTTTTCGACGAGCTTGGCAATTTTTGCCGGTTCCTGGTGCGGAACGAGGCGGGTGGAAAATTTGGCGTAGGCCTTTGACGGGATCACGGTTTTTGCACCTTCACCCTGGTAGCCACCCCAGATTCCGTTGATTTCGAGCGTTGGACGAATCCATAGGCGTTCGACGGTGGAAAAACCCTTTTCGCCGAAGTAACCTGGAGCACCCACAGCCTTTTCAAAATCTTTCACTTTCCAAGGCAGATGATTCAGCGCTTTGCGTTCCGCGGCAGCCACGGCGGCGACATCGTCGTAGAAACCGGAGATGGCGACGCGGTGATTCTTGTCGTGCAGCTTGGCGAACAGCTCCGTGAGGATGGTGAGCGGATTCGGTACAGCTCCGCCGTAGACACCGGAGTGCAAATCGCGCGCGGGACCGGTCAGTTCGATCTGATAGTAATTCAAACCGCGGAGACCGTAGGTGATGGATGGAACACCCTTGCCGAGCATGGCGGTGTCGGAAACTACGAGGGCATCGGCTTGCAGTTTGGCTTTATTCTTCTGCACGTAATTCCAGAGGCTGACGCTTCCGACTTCTTCCTCACCCTCAATTAGCACCTTTATGTTGATGGGAAACTTTCCGTGGAGTTCATGAAGCGATTCGAGAGCTTTTAAGTGGATATGCACCTGGCCTTTGTCGTCGGCGGTGCCGCGGCCAAAGAGATTGCCGTTGCGCTCTTCGGGAAGAAATGCGGGTGAGGTCCACAGGTCCAGGGGATCGGCAGGCTGGACGTCGTAGTGCCCGTAGAAGAGGACCGTCGGCTTGCCGGGAGCCTCCAACGATTCGGCGTAGACCAGTGGATGAAGATGGGTGGGAACAATTTCTACGGTCTTGAAACCAGCAGAGCGCAGGTGATCGGCGACCCATTGAGCGGCGCGTTCGATATCCGGCTTATGCTCGCTCTTTGCGCTGATGGACGGGATGCGAAGGAAATCGCACAGCTCGCTAAGATGTTTCGGGCGATGACCTTCGATAATTTCAGTAAGGTTCATGAAAATACCTCGGACGCAAGAAATGCGCTCTATTACAGATACGAAATGATTTCAAAGAAAGTTGCGGCAGCGGAATGGACAGAACCTGGCCGGTTGCCGAGGCCGCGTCTTTCAGTGTAAAGGGAGAGCAAAAGACAAACAAGTTACGGAAGGCAGAGTTGGCCCGAAGGCACGTCTGGTAAAGGTGGCAGGTCGGTTGAGAGCCAAGGACGTGATGGCTGGGAACACCTGTACGAGAGGGCAATTGACGGCTTCCGGGGGACAGGCAAAGATGACGGTATGAACGAAGCGATGTTTACAACCAGCCGCCGCAGCCAACGCAAATTTCACAAAATGCGCGTACAAGCGCTGGGCCGCGCCCACGATGGCCGGAAATTCAAGGAAATCTGCGAAACGCAGGTGGTGAACGAGCACGGTGGCTTGCTGTTTCTGCGCAACGAAGTGGACAATGGCGAAACGCTGGTGATCGTGAATCCTTTGACGCAGGAAGAGCAGGAATGCCGGATCGTTTTTGTGGGAGAGACGCTGGACCGGGGACAGCGTGTGGGGGTTGAGTTTTTAACCCCGGCGCCACATTTCTGGGGCATTGATTTTGAGGCTCGTGTCGTCGCTCGTTCGGAAGTTTCGGATAATTCCCGCTAAGCGCGGCAAAACTTCGCGCAGTCCAAATTCCTTCCATAATTTTACATTCACAAGCGCGAACTGCCTGGCCATCGCGTTGCTCCCCGCGCGGATCGTGGCAAGCAGGGTGAAAAGGCGCTACGTAGGTGGGCCATTTTGATCCGAGCGAGATCAGGGAGCGAAGACCTGCTGTTCGCGAAAAGCTTTTTGCCAATCGCGCAAACCCAGCAAAGCCAAAAACACAAAGAACAGGTAGAGTGCGCTGGTCAGATACAGGTGTTTGTACGCGAAGACGCCCGTGTAGATGGTGTCCACTACGATCCACAGCCACCAGTTTGCGATGTGTTTGCGGGCAGCCCAGGTGGTCGCGACGAGACTGTAGCTGGTGAGAGCGGAATCAATGTGAGGGATGGCGGCGTCGGTGTAATGGGCCATGAGATAACCCAAGAGCAGGCTGCCGGCCGCACCTGCAGCGATGCCTCCCGCAATCCCGCGAAGGGAGAGAGGTTCGACGCGAACTTCGCCATCTTTCCGCATACCCAGGCTCCAGTGCCACCAGCCGTAAAGAGTGAACGCAGCGAAAACGAATTGCAGAAGCATATCGGAATAGAGTTTTTCGCGATGAAAGACGGCGGCATACAGTCCGCAGGCGACTAATGTGACCGGCCAGGAGATGAGCAAGCGGCGGGTGGCGAGCCAAATGCCAACGGCGCTGAAAATTACGGCGACCACTTCGAGAAGCGACATTAGCGTTTGACTTCCGGTTTAGAGACGGCGGCGATTGAAGTAGCTCGATTTTCCGGCGCTGAGGTGTGTTGGCCGGCCCAACGGGAGAGATGTTCCAGCAGGCGCTTCCCAGCGTCGGTCAAAAACCAGCTTGCGTGTCCGAGAAGATAGGTTTTGTAGGCGACTTCTGCTTTCGCCGGCGAATTCAGAATGCGGATGAAATAGTCGGTTTCGGAAAGGGCAAATTCCGCGTGGACTAGGGGCAGGAGCGCGCCGACTGCGTTCGCTTCCTGCCGCGAGAGAGGGCGCACGGATTCATAGCCGGCCAGAAAAGCATCGATATGTTCAAAATGAACGATGTCAGCGTGGGTTTCTATTTCCAGCCAGCGGATGGCGTTGCGCTCGATGGCGGTGGAGATATCGTGGATCGCATTGGTGCGGTCGGCGAGACCGAAATCGATGATTGCGGAAACGTCAGCCCGTAGAGATTTATCGCTCCAGAAGAGATTGGAGGCGTGGAAGTCGTTGTGGGTCCATAACGACTGGAAAGAGGAAAGATGCGGGCGCAAGTTGCGGTGAAATTCCGCGAAGACCCGCTGAACTTCGCCGCCCCAATCGCGGTTGTTGAGATAAGCGTGTAGGGTTGGCCGCTCGTTGACGAAGCGATCGAGCTCTGGCCAGGGATTTTCCTGCGCGAAGATCGTGAAGGAGGTTATCAGAGTGGGAGTCTTGCGAGCTGCGGACGTGTATCCGGCGGCCGCGGCGTGGAGGCGTGCCAGCGCGCGCCCTGCGTTGCGCGCGTGGGCTTCGCTCGAGAACGGTGTCCAGGAATGTGCATCTTCGTAGAGGTCTACTCCGGGAGCATATGGATGGACTTCGTATGTCCATTCGCCGGAAGATGCAGCTGTTTTTCCATCGGCATCGGCGAGCGGCGCAACGACGATCGGATCGCGCTGGTGTAAATATTCAAGCAGACGGTGTTCTTCGAGCAAGTCTTCCTCTCGGCGAACTGAGACATGATGGCGCTTGACGAAGACTTTTCCGTGCGGAGTGGACACCACACTAGCCGCCGAAAATGGCCGCGGGCTGAAGCTGAGGATGGCGTCCGCCTTTGCGGCTGCGGGAAAGCGGCGGAGGAGCCGGTCTGCCTCGTATAGCGTGAGGTACGGCCAGTCCGGCTCAACAAAACTTCCGTCGAGGCCGTGGACCTTGGGTTTTTCGCTCACGAATGTACCCGGGTGAAACGTAGATGCTTTTCGTTTTGTGTGCTCAGTCTCGTCATGGTGATCCAGGCAAATTTCGTCTTCTGAAAATACCAGGAATGCGGAGGCTTTACGCCGGTGCTGAAGAGTCTGCGTGACAAACTGGAAAAGCGACCTCAGCGGCTAAAGCCGGTTTGAGTCGCAAGAAGTTACGGCACGGCTGAAGCCGTGCGCTCCCGTTCTCATGCAGGGTCTGAAGCCCCGGCCTCCTAAAAAGAAGTACAAGAAAATTCTGATACAAGACACTAGAAATTGTATTGCATAGATAAGCGCACGGTCGCGGGTGCCCCGAGATGCAGGAAGGTATCGCCCACACTTGCGCCGGTGTCTTTCCAGTAGCGCTTGTTGAGGACGTTTTCTGCAAAAAGGCGAAAGGTTACGCGGCTCCACTCTCCTTGGGGCGTGTAGCGTACGCCGAGATTAAGAAGGTGGTAGCCGGGTACGCTGACGGATGCATCGCGAGTCGCTTCCTTGCGAGCGGTGTAGCTCCAGCCGGGAAGGAAATGAAGACCGGTGATGTGTGGCACGTCGAGATCCGCGAATAGCGAGGTTCGAAAGCGCGGAACGTTCAGGACCTGCTTGCCGTTGAAGTCGGGCGTTTCGGTTCCCGAGGAAATTGCCTGCAGAAATGCGGCAGTGCTGGTGAGCCGCAGCCAACTCATCGCTTTGCCCTGTGCGCTGAGCTCGAGTCCGCGATGCGTTTCATGGCCCTCGGAAACAAAGGTCACGTTCCCCTGGCCGTTCGGCTTTGGATAGAAAAAAGGTGACCGCATGCGGAAGACTGCGGCGGTCAGCAGTAGGTTGTGGCCGGGCTGATACTTCACGCCGACTTCGGCCTGGCGGGTGAAATAGGGAGCGAGAAATGCGTTGCCGTTTGTGGCCCAGAACGGCGCTTGCAGGCCAAGGGAAAGGGCCACGCTGTAGTTGCCGTAGATAAGGATTTCGTCCACAGGACGCCAGGAAGCAGAATATTGCGGAAGCCAAATACTCTTTTCGGTTTTCAAAAGTGTTAAGGCCGAGCCGTCTGCGTTCAGGGTGGAAAAATTGTGATCGTGGAGCGTGTCGTATTGGCCGCCGACGGCGAGATCTATTCGCGCGGGAAGATGGAGGTGATCCGCGACGACAAGAGCGTACTGGTGCGCGTCTTCCGCAAGCAACACGGGGCCGGGCGTTGGAGGATGGGTGGGCGGCGCCGGCGGAAAAGTTTGTTCCGGCTGATAGATATTTTCGGTGCCGACATAGGTGTAGACGACGCCCGTGTCGGCAGGCACGGCCGGATCAAAGAGCGCGAGATTCACGCTGCGACGCTGCAGGCTGGTGCCGATGGCGACGTCGTTCGTGACCGGGCCGGTCTTCAAGCGGCCTTGAAGGATTGCTTCGAATTGATCGTTGATGCGCACTTCACCTGGACTGCGATAGTCGTAAACGTCGTAATCGCCGGTGGGGCTGAAAAAATACGGGAGCGCGCCCGGTTGATTGCAGATGGGAACGTTGTAGCAGCCATAGGGATAGGCGATGTTGTCATCCAGCAAGGTGTGGGATCTTCCCGCAGCTACAAAAAAATGCCAGTAGGTGGAAAAGCTTCGATCGAGCCGAACACTGGTATTGAAATCGTCGAAGGTGTTTGGTTTTGCCCACGGCTGGTAGCCCAGCATGATGTCCGGGGAAACGTTTGTCGGAACGGTGGTGCCTCCGAGCAACTGGTAGCCTCCGACAGAACGTTCGACGAGATGCTGGTACTCGAAATCGCCTTTCAGGAATGTGTCTTTATTGATCTTCCAGTCCGCGGCAACCGCGCCCATGGCTCGTGCGCCATCCGCGCCGTGGACGTAGGAGCGGATTTCTTCTCCCGCAAGATTGACGCGCACACCGAACTGTTTTTGCGCGCCGAACAGAGCGCCGACATCAAGGCCACCATCGGCGGTGCCGCGGTGATCGGTGGCGAAATTGAGCGTGCGGACGGTTGCGGGCCGTTTGGTGACGTAATTAATGAGGCCGCCGCCGGAAGCGACACCACTCTCGAGGCCGTCCACTCCTTTGAGAATTTCGACCGACTCTTTATTTTCGAGCGGGACCAGCTGCTCTCCGGCGATCGTGAGGCCATTGATTTTGAGACCAGAAGCGAGGTCCAGCGGGAAACCGCGAATTTCAAAATCCTGATACCAGCCAACCGGGGCATAGTCTTCGCCAACGGACGCGTCGTTTTTGGCGACATCGGAGAGTAGCCGGGCTTGCTGATCGTCCAAAAGGCTGCGCGAAACCACCACGGCGGAAATGGGAGTTTGTTGAACGGGAAGATTGTTCAGATTGCCGATCACGAGAGATTCGGGCTTGTAATCATCCTGCGTGCCTTCCACCACAACAACTTTACGATTGGATTCCACAGCGAGCTTGACGGCAAGGTCATAGGTAGCCCCCGCGGAGATGACAATTTTATTGGCGCGGAAAGTCTGGAAACCGCGTGCGGTGGCCTCGACAGCGTAGGAACCGGCCGGAAGATTTCGAAAGACGAATTCGCCCGAAGGCGTGCTGATCGTGGATTGAACCTGATTGGTTGCTTCGTTCGTGGCTTTGACTTCGGCGCCGGTCACGACAGCGCCGGAAGCATCCGTGATTGTTCCCCTGATAGTTCCCAATGGGACTTGGGCCGGGACGGTGTGGGCGCATAAGATCGCGAATAAGACGGTGAAAAGAATGCGCGTCGAGCTTCGGACTGCTTTGAACCTCATGACCTTTTTATGCCCGGTGTAAACCATGGATAAGGATGACGGATGGACGCCAATCAAACAGTCGCGGAGAGCCTGCAACAATGTACAGGCAATCTCGCTACATAGCAGGAATACCTGTGTTTGAGGGACTCGTCAAATTTTACTTATTTATGGTCCCTGATAATGGGCGTGATGAGGGCTGCCCAGCTAAGTTGGGGCGCCGGGCGGGCGCAGCCTCGCGGCTCGCTTGGCCCGTTTTTGGCGTTTCGTCGGGGCTTGCAACTACCCGCGAGACGGCTTCCTGTACAATGCGGGACACGTGGATGAATTATTGATAGACATAAAGAGGGAGTAGAAATGAAATCTTCGAAACTTTCGGTAGTCGGTTTGCTTGCTGTGCTTGCGGTTTTGCTTGTTGTTGCGGGGAGGATCCTGCGCGCGGCTTCGCCGCACCCGGGGCCCTCGGGCTATCACATTGCAAAAACCATTCCGGTGGCGGGCGAGGGCGGATGGGACTATCTGATCGCGGATCCCGATGCCCGGCGTCTCTATTTCTCGCACGCCACGAAAGTTTTAGTGTTCGATGTGGATGCGGGCGTGCAGGTGGGTGAAATTCCCGATACCCAGGGGGTGCACGGTGTCGCGCTTGCACCGGAATTGGGGCGCGGGTTCACGAGCAACGGTCGCGCCAATACGGTAACCATCTTCGACCTGAAAACTTTAAAGAGTGTCGGCTCCGCCAAAAGCGGGACGAATCCGGACGCAATTATTTACGACGGCGTCACCAAGCGCGTTTTTGCGTTTAACGGCCGAAGCAAGGATGCCACGGTCATCAACGCTGCGGACGGCAGCATCGCCGGCACCATTCCCGTCGGCGGCAAGCCGGAATTCGCGGTGTCCGATGGCCAGGGAAGCGTCTACGTGAATGTAGAGGACACCTCGGAACTGCTTCACATTGATGCCCAAAAGATGTCCGTGATTCACCGCTGGCCGCTGACTCCTTGCAAGGAACCTAGCGGACTGGCGATGGACTTGAAAACGCGCCGGCTATTCGCGGTCTGCGATAACAAGATGATGGCGGTTGTCGATGCGGATTCAGGAAAGATTGTCGCCACGCCAAAAATTGGGGAAGGGGCGGACGCTGCCGCGTTTGATCCTGGAACGAATTATGCTTTTTCTTCCAACGGTGAAACTGGAACTCTTACCGTCATTCATGAAGATTCGCCGGACAAATATTCAGTAGTGGAAAACGTAGCCACAAAAAAGGGCGCACGAACGATGGCGCTGGATACCAAAACTCACAACATCTTTCTTCCAGCTGCGGATATGATTCCTCCGGCCGCCGGCCAGAAGTGGCCGAGCGTCAAGCCGGGGACGCTGGAATTGATAGTGTTATCGAAATAATTTCCAACCGAGCCGGCTTGGTAGAACCACGCTACAGCTACCGGACCGGTTGGCTTTCTCTTTATGGGTTGCGTGCACCGGCGAAGCACGCGGAAATTGGTTGCAGGGGTTGCAGATGAAAGCCAATCGTTTCTCCGGGTTGCACCCAGATTGGCGGGGTGATGGAGCCTGCAATAATGATCTGTCCCGCCCGGAGAGTCTCCCCAAAGAAAGAAAGCAAGTTTGCGGCATGGGTAACGATGTCGATCAACTCTCCGGTCAAGGCCTCAAAATTGGAAGTATTTGCCATTTCCGCGTTGTTGCGAAAGACACGGGCGTTCAACCCCGCCAGCACGCCGCCTGCGTGCGAAGCGTCACGATCGCTTAGAATGACGTGGCGCTGATAAATGTTACGGGCCAGCGTTCCTTCGACATCGTCCGACGGATGATCCACGTCTGCGAGTTCAATCGCGGCGCCAAGCGCTGCGATTGCCGCAATCGTCACGCTGCGGCCGGCGCCCGCAGACAGATCTTTTCCCAGATAGACGGTGATTTCCGGTTCTGCCGCTGGTTTTTTCCAGCCAGCTATTTCAACGGTTGAGTTCGATGGGAGCACTGCGTCTGCCATCAGAAATCCGACCAGGGGAGCGCTGATGCGCAACCGCTCCATCGCGGCAGGTCCGCCGAACGCCAGCTTCCACCCGAGAGGCTTATTGCCCGCGTGCAGCAACTCGCGTCTCCAGAGAAGTTGTTGGTTCATTCCCGTTACGATTCGCGGGTCATCCCAAGCAGCAGGCATCGCGCAAGTCCAATCTTCGCTCAATAACCTTCCGGGGGGATTTCATAGCCAGCGGCCTCGAGCGATCCCGCGCCGCTCCATCCCCATATAAGAACAACATCTTCCTTGCCGGTATTGTCGAATCCATGCCAGTGTCCGCGCGGCGTGAAAATGACGTCCCCTTTTTGCGAGGGTTCCCGACCGGTATCGGTGTAAATGAATCCGCTCCCTGCAATGACCACGAAAAATTCATCGCAATTCGGGTGGCGGTGCTTGTCGTGACGCGCTCCCGGCGGAAGAACGGTCCAACCGATCAGGAGTTTGTCGGAGCCAGCGGTTTTCTGGTCAATGAGAAACTGGACCTGCATGTTGATCCAGCCTTCCTCTTGCGTCAGTCCGCCAACGTGCGGAACGTCGCGGAGGTTCGTGCGGTACGGTTTCATTTCGACATTCCTCCCAGTCGCCGATAAACCTCGTAAACAATCACGAAATCGTGTTGGTCCAGGCCCAGTCCGCGGCAGGCGTTCAACATTTCGTTCGCCGCAGCTCCCAGTGGAACCGGCACTCCCATTTTTCTTCCCAGCGTGAGCGCCAGGAGCATGTCTTTTTGCTGAAGATTGACGTCGCCGTAGGTTGCGTCGGATATATGCCCGTCCAGAATAAGAGGCGCACGGTAGGTGATGACCGGCGAGGCAACCACGCTCTTCAACATCGCGTCGACGGCCACTTCTCGCGGCACTCCACCCTTTTCGGCAAGCGCAACACCTTCGCAGAATCCGATCACCTCGATCACCAAGGTCATGTTCAAGGCTACCTTGAGCTGCACCGCAAGTCCCTGGGCGCCGATGTAAGTTACCTTCGGCCCGATCGCGAGCAACACCGGCTCTAGCCGGTCGAAGGTCGCTTTTTCTCCGCCTACCATTAGCGAGGCCTTGCCCTGTCCAATCGTCAATGTGGTTCCGGAAATCGGGGCATCCATCATGGTCAATCCGGCGTTGCGGAATTCTCCGGCGATAAAGCGGCTGGCTTCTGGATCGATTGTGCTCATGTCCAGATACGCGGCGTCTTTGCGCAACCCGGCGATGATTCCGTTTTCTCCGAGAGCCACCGCTCGGACGGCGCTATCGTCGGTTACAATCGTGAACACCACTTCCGATTGCGCGGCCAGATCACGCGGCGTCTCTGCCCAGTGCATTCCCAGCCGGAGCAATGTTTCCGCCTTTTTCCGGGTGCGGTTCCAGCCGGTCACCCGGTGTCCGCCGGCAAGTAGCCGGGGCACAATCGCGTGGCCCATATCGCCCAGGCCTATGAATCCCACGTTCACGACACACCTCCAGTTCCCCATTTTCAGGAGCACGGCGCGTAAATTCGGCGCCGTCGCTCAGGCTTTCGCTACCAGACTCATTCGTCTTCCGCTAGTGTTTCAGATGTTTGTCAAAATAATCCAGGAAGAGTTCAAACGTCTTTTGCTGGATTTCATCGGGTTTGTACGAACCGTCCGGTTGATTGTGAATGAATACGTAGCCATGTACCGGATGATTGAAGCTCGCCCATTGCACGTCCTTGCCGGCTTCTTTCATCCACTCGTAGGTCAATTTAAAAATGCCCTGCTGGTGATCGCTATCGCGGCCGAAAATCAGGATTGGAGTATGGATTCGACGAATGCGCTCCATCGCTTCCGGTTTGTTGGCATTTTTCCGGGCCACTTCGATATCGTTGTACTGAATCTCATTGTCTTTTCTCGGCGCATCGGGGCCGGTGTTCACCGTCAGGAATTCATGGTCAGCAGGTTCGATGCATACTCCCGCGGCAAAGGTGTACTCGCTCGATGCCTTCATGATCATCTCGCCGCTGTGGCTCACGCCCATTGCGCCAACCGCGTTTTTATCAATGTAGGGAAGCGTTTGGAGATAACGGATGACCGCGATCAGATCTTCATGATCGAGCGTCGGGCCGGACTTCAGCATGCGCCGGTCACCGCTGATGCTATCAGGCAAATTCTGCGGCGGCTTGGACTGTTCATAGGCGTAGGGAATTTCGTTGCGATAGTTCACCGTCACCACGACGTAACCCTTAGCAATCATGCGGTCCTGCATTTGGGAAAAGCTTTCCGAGAGTTGCTCCACCTTTTTCATGCCTTCCCGGCCTTCGCCCCAACCCATGGTGATCGCTGGGAACGGGCCATTGCCTTTGGGCTTTCGAATAAGAATCGGCACATAGATTTCATCCCTGGTTAGCACGAACGTATAATCGCCGGGAATTCTTGAGCCGTTGACCCCGCTGCTCGCGACCAGGTAGCCATGCGAAGGGATGGATTCGGCTGCTGCCCTGCCCGAACTAGCCTGGGCTCTAACACTCGCTGCGCCTAGCAGTGCAACGAGAGGCACAACCAGCACAGCCACAATCCCCAAAGCAATTCGTTTGCGTCTTACATTCATTGTTATTCTCCGGTCTCGGCTTGAGACCACTCTCGATAGACGGAACCCGCGGTCTGCGGAATGTGGTTCTACCACCTGACCTTTTGCCACGTCAACTGTTCTGATGTATGCTGCAACTCGAATCGCATTTTTGCAGGATTTTTTCATTTATGTTTGGGAGGCTTCTTTGAAAGTTGCCCATGCCCTCTGGCCCACGGGCCTGCTGCTCTCGAGCTTATTGCCCCAACTCAGGGCTCAGACGGGCGCTTCCGCCGAGCCACCTCATCCCCTGGTGCTGACCGAAGCCATACCTACCCCAGGGGTCCAGGGGCGTTTCGATCACTTTGGATTCGATGGAAAGAATCAACTCTTCGTGGCGGCTCTTGGAAATAATTCCGTTGAAGTGATCGACATCAGTGCCCGGCTGCGCGCACATTCCATTCCGGGCATTCCCAATCCCCAGGGGGTTGTCTATGCCGCGGACCTGAAGAAACTGTTTGTCGCCAGTAGCAAAGGCAAATTGCGGATTTTTGATGGCAGCAGCTTCGATCTCATTAAGGAAATCGATTTTCATGGCGATGTCGATAACCTGCGGTACGATCCCGCCACCCATCGTGTCTACGTAGGTTTCGGTGAAGAGGAAACCGGCGCTATCGGCATGGTCGATGCAAGCTCCAACGAGCGCCTGCCAGAGGAATACAAACTCGGCGCTCACCCGGAATCATTTCAACTGGAATCCGTAGGGCCGAACATTTACGTAAATCTTCCGGACCTAAAACAGATTGCGGCGATTAATCGCAAGACCGGAGAGGTGACGCGCTGGCCGCTGACGCTGGAGCACAACTTCCCCATGGCTCTGGACGAAGCGGATCACCGCCTGTTTGTCGCTACCCACGAACCTGCGCGCATGGCTGTTCTGGACACCAACTCTGGCAAGACGATCGTCGAGCTTCCCTGTGTTCAGGATGCAGACGAGGTCTACTTCGATTCCGCGCGAAAGAGAATTTACGTTCCTGGCGGCGAAGGTTATATCAGCGTCTTCCAGCAGACCGACCCGGATCACTACCTGCCGCTCGCCAAAGTTCCTTCCACGCTTGGGGCTCGAACCGCCGGCTATTTTGGAAAAGGAAGAAAGGGGTTTGACCGTTTCTTCCTGGGTGTACCTGCGCGTGCCGACCATGGAGCGGAGATCTGGATCTACACCGTTCAGGATTGAACGCCAGTAGGTCAGGGTTCCAACAGGTCGGTGTCTGAGTTGAAAATTACACCGCACCATTTGTCCGGTCGGGCTCCTGATTCTCTCTTCCTAGGATTGTGGCGGTGGGGCCTTGCAGTGGGTTGACCAATTGGTCGCCACGGTCGATTATGGACTCGCTCCGGCAGGGTCCCGAACATACACTGGCCTAAATTAAAGAACAAATCAGAATCATAGGAATTGTGAATAGCGTTTCGGTGCATACGCTTGGTAGAGACAGTAGGGATGCAGTCGGTGCCGAAATCGTTCCGTTGTGGGCCAAATTCGCTGGTCTGTCCAATGAACCAGTTGACTGTTTTGGGTCTTCAATCACATTCTTTTCTGCATAGAATGAAGGATATGATTGACATTGGTCTTCGTATGATGGTATAGCGACTATACCTATTTCGTGGGGGAGGTTCCGAATGGTATTCAATTCGCGGGAGCATTTCGTGTCCGCACCTGTCAGGTACAAGAATTTCACTTGGGTTTTCACGGCGCTTTGCATGGTTGCTTTGTTGTTTTGTTCCCCGGCGCTGCCGCAAGGGAACACCGGCCGAATTCTAGGCGTCGTTACCGACCAATCTGGCGGTTACGTCGCAAACGCAAGTGTGGTCGTCACCGACGTACACCGTGGGACCAGCCGCAATCTGATAACGGACGACAGCGGTAGCTATGTCGCCACCGGACTTCTTCCAGGCACCTATACGGTTCGTGCAGAAGCCAAAGGATTCAAGGCGTTCGATCGGCAGAATCTTTTGTTGGAAACCGGGAAAGATATTCAGGTCGACGTTGTTCTGCAAACGGGTTCGGCGAACGAGGTAGTGACCGTCACGGAAGAAGCTCCGCTCGTTGACGCCACCAGCAGCACCCTAGGCGGCACGCTCAGCAATCAGATCATCAACGACCTTCCTCTGAATGGCCGCAATTACCAGAACCTCCTAACGCTCCGCCCAGGAACGACGGTTTACCCAGGTGGGGGGCCATGGACACAAACCACGAATGGGGTCCGGCCCGAAGACACCAGTTATCTTGTGGATGGGCTGAGCAATGACGAGGCTTTCATGGGGTTTAGCGTAACCAACGCGGCCGCTGTTGCCGGCGATGCCGCAACTATTTTACCCATTGACGCCATCCAGGAATTCAACACCCAGATGAACCCCAAGGCGGAATTCGGCTGGAAACCGGGAGCCATCACCAGCGTCGGACTAAAGTCCGGCACGAATCAGCTTCACGGTTCCGCTTATGCGTTTGGGCGTTCCGATGCCTTTGATGCCCGCAATTTCTTCAATCACTTTAATTCGGACGGCTCCGTTCAAAAGAAAACCCCTGTTGAACTGGAGCAGTTCGGAGCCACTGCCGGCGGGCACATCGTCCGCGACAAACTATTCTATTTCGGTGCGTTTGAAGCTCGCCGGTACACGGTCGGTAATTCCATCCAGGTAAATGCCCCGACGACAGTTTCGGCTGGAGATCCCTCCATCAGTGTTGCCGACGCCCTGGCGGGGCTGCAGGCACACGGCATTCCGTTCAGCACTCAGAGCCTTGCTCTTCTCGGCTGCCCTGCGAACGTCGCTGCCCCATACACCTCCTGCACCGGCGGCGCCTACGGTCCTAATGCCACGGGACAAAAAACAATCAATGGAGGTTTCCCGGATACGGACTCTTCGAAGAACGCCCTTGGCAAGGTGGATTACCACCTCAATGATCGTCATTCCTTGAGCGGTTCCTATTTCTTCGGCAACGACACCATTCTGGCCGAAGATGCACCCGAATTGCTACCCGCGTATGGCACCAAAATTCATTCGCGTGCCCAGGCGGTGGCGGCACACTGGGCCTGGATTCCCTCCGCTCAATGGGCCAATGATTTGAGGGTGGGGTACACCCGCTTTCTCCTGACCATCATCCCTGCCAACGCCACGACGCCCGATCCACTCAACACCGGTGTGACCAACCCTATTCTCCAAGGAGTACCCAACATCCGCATCGACGGCTTCACCGAACTAGGTGGCTTTCATAATTTCCCCAAGCTGGTTGGTCCAGACAACGTCTACGATTTTGTGGACCAGGTTTCCAGTTTGCGTGGAAAACACGCGCTGAAATTTGGCGGGGAGATTCGCGTGGACAAAGTCCACCAGGGCACCTACCGCGGCGGCCGAGGACGTATCCGGTTTCGAGCGAACAACCCCCTCTTTTCGGGAGAAACGTCCTTGGAAAGCTTCCTGGCCGGTACTCCGGACAGCGCAGCTCTCTTGGCTGGCGATCCAGTACGAGACATGACCCAGTGGTTGTATGCCGGGTTTATTCAGGATGATTGGCGGATTGCCAAACGAGTCACCCTGAACATTGGACTGCGCTATGAATTCCAGGGGGTTCCCACCGAAGCCCATAATCGGCTGGGAAACTTTGAGCCTGCTGTCGGTCTTGAACAGGTCGGCAAGAACATCCCTTCACTCTACAAGCATGATGCCACCAATTTCGCGCCGCGCGTGGGTGTTGCCTGGGACGTAAAAGGCGATGGAAAGACCGTCGTCCGAGCCGGTGCCAGCATCGTTTACGACTTGCTTTCCATGAGCACCTTTCTCTCGCAACAGAACACCAATAACACGGTGACCCTGGGGGCCAATGTGATTCCAACAGGCGCGGCGATTCAAGTTGGTGGTGTGAGCACGCCCGGCATCGGGAATATTGTGGCCTCTGGCATCACGCTTAGCTCTTCCCAACTCAATTGGAATGGTTCCGCCGTGGGTGGTGCGTCCATCTATCCCGCGAACCTGGTTCAACAGGTTGCCTGCGGAGACGGCATCGGAAGCGACGCCGGGCCGTGCGATGTTTTTGCGTTCCAACGCAACTACAAGACTCCCTACGTCACCACCTGGACGTTGGGTGTCCAGCGTACCATCTCAAGTAAGATGTCACTGGACGTCGCTTATGTGGGAAACCACGGCTCCAAACTGACCGGCATTCGAGACATTAACCAGGCCGCGCTGGGTTCTAGCTACACACCAGCAGGCAACCAGGTAACGCGCCCCTTCTATGTGCAGTATCCGTATCTGCAATTCATCAACTACTACTCGAACCTCTACCGATCAAACTACAACGGCCTGCAGGCCACCTTCACCGGCCGCAATTACCACGGCTTTGATTTTGTCGTTGGCTACACCTATGCCCACGCACTCGACCACCAATCCTATAACTGGAACCAGTATTTGCCCAAAGACAGCAACAATCCGAACGGCGAGTACGGGGCTAGCGATTTCGACATCCGGCATCGTTTCACCCTCTCGGCCACCTATTCCCTGCCGAACAAGAAGTCCTTTGCCCAACTGCTGGAAGGCTGGCAGGTCAACTCCATTTTGACGCTGGAGAGCGGCCAGCCATGGCAGGCGTTTGACACCAGTAATGATTTCAGCGGAACCGCCGAATTTGCGGATCGTTGGAACTTCTTCGGCAACGCGGCCGATTTTAAGTCGGGAGGATCGCGTTCGATACCGTTCTGCACGGCTGGCGGATGCACCTATACCGAGTCCGGAGTTCTCACGGTAAACCTACCCACTGCTCAATCGGCCCAATTCTATAGTCAGTGTACGGCCCACGGAGGCGGGACGGGTTGCTATGTGAGCTTCAACGGCAGGTCCGTGCTGGCCCCGCCGGCAGTAGGCACGTTCGGCAACTCCGGCCGCAACATTTTCCGCGACACCGGCTTCCACAACCTGGACCTTTCCATCTCCAAGAATTGGAAATTCAAGGAACGTCTCACGGTGCAATTCCGTGCCGAGATGTTTAACGTAACCAACCATCCGAACTTTTCAAATCCCTGGGGCGGGGCGAGTGGCTTCGGTGCTGCTGCCACGGCCGATCCTTCCGTGGGCCCATTTGGCTGCGGTTGTAACACCCCTGACGTCTCGGCAGTGAACCCTGTGCTGGGCTCGGGAAGCGCGCGCGCCATCCAGTTCGGACTTAAGTTTCTCTTCTAGTGCGCTACTGGAAGGACTGCAACCCAAGAAAAGGGCCGGCACATTCCGGCCCCTTTTTTGTTTCGTTGATTTCGAACAAACAGGGGGATTAATCGACAATGAATTTTCTTCGCTTGTGCGCCATCGCTCTCGCGGTGGTATTCAGTGCCATCGTTTTTGCGACATTTCCCAAGGGCTCTCTGGCTGCTGATATGGACAAGGCCGTCATGCAGGCTGACCGCGCTTTCGTGGAAGCCGTGGCGAAGGGTGATGCGTCAAAATTGACAGGTTTGCTCGACAAGGACTTCACCTGGTGCGATTCCAACGGTCAAACACGGAGCGCCGCCGAGGTTGTGCGCTCCGTTCCCAAAGACTCGCTGGGTGAGGAATCGGGAGTCGAGCTGAGCGAGCGGAGCTACGGGCAGGTTGGGGCGGTCAACGCAAGCCGCGGCAAGAGCCACATATTGCGGCTCTGGGTGCAACGAGCCGAGGGCTGGCGTTTGCTGGTCTACCACGAGGTGACGCAGCTTGAGCAGCCGTCGACTTCGACGGGCTCGGGCGTGCAAGAGTGCGAAAACCCTTGCAAGTCTGTTCCCTTCGAGCCCGCCAATGAAGCGGAGCAAGCGATCATTGCCTCCTGGCAGGGCCTCGAGACCGGTGTGACCGCGCATGATTCTGCTGCCTGGGCACCGCACATCGCCGACGAATTTATCCAGATCAGCTCCAACAGCGACCATCCGATTACTAAGAACGGACGGATGGCTACCCTCGACAAACAGAAGCAACTGGGTGTGGGCTCGGCGCCTACCCCGCTTGTCTCCGCGAAAATGTTTGATTTTGGCGACGCGGTGGTGATGACGTGTCTCCATCAGCCGCATACCGGCAAGCCAATTCATGTAAGCCGGTTGTGGATTAAGCGCGACGGCCAATGGATCATGGCAATTAGCTACCAAACCACCATTCAGGCGGGTACTTCACAGTCGGACTAAATCCATTCGCTTTCGAGAATGGTCGCGGGACGGGAGGATGCACGTACTCCTCGAAATGGTGAATATGAGACGAGTTTCTCCTTTGAAGGCCGCAGGCACGACTACATTTTGCGCGCTCGTTTCGATGCTCGCGCTTTCTTCCGCAGTTTTTTCAGCAAGTTATGAGTCCGTGGCGCAAGCGGACTCCGCATTTGTGCAGGCCTTCGAGAAAAAAGACAAATCCGCGCTGAATCAGATCCTGGACGCGGATTTTATCTGGATCGATTCCAACGGGGAACGATTGGCTCGCGCGGAATTATTGCGGAAAATTCCAACCGTTGCCAACGTTGCTGTCGAAACGCAACCAACCACTTACGGGGATACCGCCGTTGTTCGTGCAAACCGGGGCAGGATGAATGTCCTGAGAGTCTGGGTGAAGCGCGCATCGGGTTGGCGCGCGATGCTCTATCAGGAAGTGCTACAAGTCGAAAAATCGGAGCCGGCTGGAGGCAAGCCTTCCGTTGAATGCGTGAACCCCTGCAAGACAATCCCTTATCAGCCGCAAACGCCAGCCGAGAAAGATGCGATCGCTTCCTGGCAAGGGGTGATGAAGGCCATGGCTGAGAATGATGCGGATGCTTACGCACCGCTGATTGCCGATGAATTTACGGCCACCGATACGTATCACGACCGGCCGTACAGCAAGACCGACCGGCTTTCTCAAATCAGCGAACAGAAAGTGAGCGGGACGCGCTCGGCGCCGCCGGAATTGTCAGCTGCCGAAATGTTTGATTTTGGTGAGTCCGTAATGATGGTCGCCAAAGAGCAGCGGCCAGGCGCTAAATCCTATTTCAACACGCGCATGTGGGTGAAACGGGACGGCCGCTGGCAGATGCTTTTCAGTTTTAATACCCGTATCGAGTGATCAGGCGCTCTGATACAGCTTGGTCATAACAAATTCGCGATGGCCGAGGGCTTCCGCGCAGGTCAGGCGGCCGTTGCAGGTGCGCAGCATGATTTCAATCAATTGATCGCCGGCCTGATCGAGAGTCATTTCCCGCCGCAGAATTCCTGAGACGTCCAGGTCGATATGTTCGCTCATGGTCCTTGCGGTTTTTGGATTGGCGGTGAGCTTGATGACCGGTTCAATGGGATTGCCGATCACGTTGCCCTGGCCGGTGGGAAAAAGGTGCACCACGAAACCCGCAGCGGCTTGCAGCGTGACGCACTCCGCCGCCGCCGAGGAGGTGTCCATGTAGTAGAGCCCCGGGCCCTTCGCTGGCGCTTCGGCGGGTTTCAAGACATCGATAAACTTCGCCTTCTTGCCAATCTTTTGCAAATTTCCGAAAGCTTTTTCTTCGATGGTTGTCAGGCCACCGATGATATTGCCTTTGGTAGGTTGCGACTCGGAAAGATCACTGGTTTTGTGACGTTCGATGACTTCCTGATAGGCGTGGAACACCCGCATGAATCGCTCAGACACGTCTTTCGTGGCGGCGCGACTCGCGCAGACAAGCTCGGCGCCGGTCAGTTCGGAAGTTTCTCCGAAGCAGGTTGTAGCACGAAGCGGATCGAGCTTGTCGATCAGGTTACCAACCGTAGGGCATGAGGCGAGCCCGGAAGTGGTGTCGCTCTCGCCGCATTTTGTGGACACGAAAAGATCCTCGATCGAGCACTCCTCGCGCTGCTTCTCGCTGGCCCACTGCACGAATTCACGGGCTTTGCGCGAGGCATTGGCGATTGTGGTGATGTCGCCATTGCCCTCGATTGCGAATCCAGCCACCGGTTTACCGGTTTTCGCGATGCCATCGACGATGCGCCCGGTCCAGCCTGGCTCGATGCCGATAACCACACAGGCGGCAACATTGGGATTCGAGCCTGTGCCGATGAGCGTACGGAAGTGGAGCTCAAGATCCTCGCCAAACTGCAAGCGGCCGTAAGCATGCGGCAACGCCAGAGTGCCTTTGATATTGTTCGCAACCGCTTCAACCGCAGCGTTGGACAAATCATCGAGCGGCAGAATCACCACATGATTCCGGATGCCTACTCTTCCATTCTCGCGGCGATAGCCGAAAAACTGATAGGGTCCCATCCTCACCACCTCTTGGTCTTCATATTGTGAACGTGCACGTGATTCCCCTTGCCGATGGCTGCGACCGTGCGGCCGACGTCGTGTCCATACTTTAGAACTGTGTCGCCGGGCTTGCTATCGTTGAGGGCGATCTTGTGGCCGAGGGGAACCGCATCGAGAGCCTTGAGCGTGATGGTCTCGTCGGTCTCCATGATCCAGCCGGTCAATTCCTGCCCGGCTTGCGCGTTTTCAACCACCATCACGCCCACGGTGTCGGCTTTGTCGTGAACAATAAAGTGTGTTGCCATCTTCTAGGACCTCGACGATTTCAAGTTTGGAAAATCAACCAACTGCCGGCTTTTCTGCCGGCGCGTCCGCGACCCCATCCTTCAGAAGGCGATTGACCTCGTCGGCAGCTCTGCCTACTTCGTCTCGAATGGTCTTCTCCGCCAGTCCGGCGTCTCCTCGACGGATCGCCCGGAGCAAACAGCGAAGGTTTTTCGTGCTGTCGCGCCCGCGCTCCAGCGAACGTTTCGGATGCGTCAGGCCCAACGCACGCCAGCGCCAGATTCTGCCGTGCAGCATCCCAAGCATCGTGGAGAGAGTTGGACTCTTGGCCCCTTGGAATAGCGCGTCGTAGAAAGTGTTTTTTGCCTCGAGCATCTTTTCCGCGTCGCCGGACTCGTAGGCCTTCTCGACGACGGTGAGTGCCTGTTCCAGATGTTCGATCTGTGCGCCGGTCGCTTGTTGCACAAACAGGCGAGCTGCCAATCCTTCGAGGACGGCGCGAATGGCGTAAAGATCGCGAGCCTCTTCGAGAGTAAGCGTACGCACGACCGGTCCTTTATTGGGGATGATCGTTATGAGGCCTTCGGATTCCAATTGGCGGAGTGCTTCACGAATGACAGTGCGGGAAACCCCCATCATGGAGATCAGTTCGCGCTCGATGAGTCGTTCACCGGGATGAAGACGGCCTGCGATGATGGAATGGCGCAATTCGGCGAGGACTTGACGGCGAAGTGGCGCTGCCAATTTGGGGATGGTAGCGAGAGGGGAAGAAAGGCGAGGTAAAAGACTTGACCAAGTCATATTCTCGTAATACGGTACTATGATATGATTTCTTCCGCAACATTATTATTGCTCGTACCCGCGAGGACTGCGTGACTTCTTCCCCCGTCAGACTAGCCATCGTTGGATTGGGCCGGTGGGCCAAAGTCTTGACCCGCGCTTCCGCCAAATCGGAGAAGTTGAAAATTGTAGCCGGTTATAGCCGTTCACCAGAAAAACGCGAAGTCTTTCAAGCGCAGCTCTCGGTTCCAGCCGCTCCGACAATGGACGCGATCCTTGCCGACTCTTCGATTGAAGGCGTCATCCTGACGGTACCGAATGAACAGCATCTGCCGATGGCCACGGAAGTGGCGAAAGCCAGAAAACATGTGTATACCGAAAAGCCCATCGCCAGCACATTGGTGGAAGGGCTGCAGATTGCGGCGCTCGAGCAGAAGTACGGAGTTACAGTAACCGTTGGCCACAGCGCGCGATTGATGGCCGGGATACGGAAAATCCGCGAAGCGATTGATCGTGGTGAGCTGGGAAGGGTCGCCTTCATCGAAGCAAATTTTTCCAACAATCGCGCTCTGGAACTTACACCCAAAGCGTGGCGCTGGTATAGGGACAAAGCTCCGGGCGGCCCACTTTCGCAGCTGGCCATTCACCAATTCGATGTGTTGCACTATCTGGGCGGCGAAGTGGTGGAAGCAAGCGGAATGGCTTCAAAGCTTTCGCCGGTGGGCGCGGAGGTTGACGACCAGTCCATGACGCTGGTGAAATTTGCGGACGGGAAAGTCGGCTATGTGGGATCGTGCTGGACTTCTCCGGGAATTTTTTCTGTGCGGGTGTTCGGGTCGAAAGGGTTGATGCATTATGAAATCGACTTCGATACCTGGGACACGCCGGACCAGCTGCACAAGAAATCGGTGCTCTATATACAACGTGGCGCAGACGGCTACGCGAAGCGGGAAGAGCTGAAAGTACCGCAAAGTGACATGTTCCGTGCGGAGCTGGAAATGTTCGCGGAAAGTTGCCGATCGGGAAAAGCGAATGAATTGAGCGCGCAAAACGGAAACGTGGCGGTGGCGATGGTGTATGCCGCGCTGACCTCCATCGAGCAAAATGGCCAGTGCATTTCGATAGCGAGCATTTTGCAGGACGCGCAGAGCCGATTGCCCGAATGACAGGAGGGCCGATGCTGGCAAGCCGGTATTTTGTGGATCTGACGCAACCGGAAATTGCGGAGCAGTTGAAGAAGAATCCCCTGGTGATTTTGCCGCAAGGAAGCGTGGAGCAGCACGGGCCGCATCTTCCGACCGGCACGGATATTTTCGCTTCGAACGTAATTGCGCATGCAGTGGCAAAGCGCATGGATGGATTGGTCCTGCCCGGCGGTCCGTTGGGCGTCACCCCGCTGCACATGCCGTTTGAAGGAACGATCACGCTTTCCCCGGACACGTATATGCGAGTAGTGACCGAGACGGGTGCTTCCGTGGCCCAGCACGGCGCGAAATACTTGCTGATTTTGAACTGGCACGAACTGAACATCCCGCCGCTAGGAGTTGCCGCGGACCTGTTGCATCGCGAGCACGGAATGACAGTGCTGACGGTGCAGGCATGTTTTGTGGCGGAAGACATGTTTGGAAAAGAGTGTGGCGGATTGACCCATGGCGGTGAAATCGAAGCATTGGCGGTGTTGGCCTACCGGCCTGATCTGGTGCATCTGGATCGAATTGATTATTCCTCCGACCACGCACATGGGCACAAGATCGACGCGTTGCGGCGCACCCGCAGCTATCAACCGGTGCTGACCGATGTCCGTTCCATTGCGCCAACCGGATGGTACGGCAGCCCACAACACGCAACAGTCGAAAAGGCAGAGAAAATGCTGAATCAGGTTGCCGATTCCATTGCGACGGAATCCGCGGAAATTTTCAAACAGCTCGACCGGATCCAGGGCGGGACCGCGGAAATCCGGAAAGTCAGCAAGGTGCGCTGATGGCAAGGCTGTATACCCAGGGCGATGCCAGGCAGATGGGCCTTCCAGGACGCAAGTCGCTCGAGATTGTTTCGGGCCAGCGCGGCGCAAAGGGACTGACGCTGCGGCTTGTGGAAATTCCGGTGGCTAAGTCGGGCGATGCGCCGCGGGCGGCACACCAGCATTCCGATTTTGAAGAGTGCATCTACACGCTCTCTGGCCAAGGCACAACCTTCGCAGATAGCGGCGAGTTCCACCTTAGGCCCGGCGACACATTGCTGATGCCTGCCGGCGAAAAGCACGTCACGCGCAACACCGGCCGTGAACCTTTGGTATTGCTGTGCTTTTTCCCGGTCGCGGATATTACGACCGCCACCCAAGAGCCTGGTGTACCTCCCCGGAATTCAAAACAGTTATGAGTATTGATGTGCTGTGTCTTCGGCCTGAAGCGGATTTTCAGCGAGCGCGCGCACTGCCACCCGCTTGGCTGAAAGTCGCATACCGTGCCGCCGGCGACACCGATGTTGCGGAATTGATGAAGCAAGCGCGTGCCTTGGTGATCCCAGCGGTCGGCCCCACATTGCCTGCGGAGCTGTTTGAAGCAACGACAGTCAAATTTATACAGGTAACGGGGGCGGGATTGGACCGGCTGGACTTGGCGTTTCTGCGACAACAAGGCATTGCCGTCGCCAATGTTCCGGGAGGCAGCAATGAAGCGCTCGCGGAATATGCCGTTACGACGGCCAGCGTTCTCTTGCGAAGATTTTTTTGGGCGGATGCGGAAATTCGCAATGGCAACTATCGCGATTTTCGTGCGCGCATGATCTCGGACAGCCTTCTAGGACTTGCAGGGCTAACTGTGGGTGTCGTGGGATTTGGAACTATCGGAGTTGCGGTGGCAACCGCCTTTCACGAGCGAGGCTGTTCGATTCTCTACCATGATCCAGCGCCGCGAGACCCGCGTGCTGCAGAAGCTCTCGGCGCGAAAGCAAGTTTCCTGGAAGAGCTACTGCAGGCGTCAGACGTTGTGAGTTTGCACGTGCCGCTTCTGCCGCAAACTACCGGCCTCGTCGGGACTCGCGAGCTTGCAGCCATGAAGCCTGGCGCAGTTTTGATTCAGGCGTCGCGCGGAGGCGTGGTGAATGAGGCGGCGCTCGCTGAAGCCTTGCAAAGCGGAAGACTTGGAGGAGCGGCCGTAGATGTGTATTCGACAGAGCCGCCGGGGCCGGATCATCCATTGCTCGCGCTAAAAGGCGAAGCGGCGCGACGCGTTTTATTCACGCCGCACATTGCCGGAGTAACGCGGCAATCCACTGCTTTTCTTTGCCGTGCTGCGTGGCGAAATATGGAACGTGTTTTCGCGGGGAACGAGCCGCCGCAGGATTTGGTTACCTAAGATAGGTTCAGAATGCAGATTCCGCGCTACACCATGCGGGGTTTTGTGTGACAGGGAGAAAACGTAGTGGGCAACGTAGCAGTGGCTCGAAAAAGCAGGCCCTGGTACACGATTCTTTACGTACAAGTGCTGATTGCGGTGGTGATGGGAAGTTTCGTCGGGCATTTCTCTCCCAAGACCGGAATAGCGCTGAAGCCGCTTGGCGATGCATTCGTCTCGCTGATTCGCATGATGATTGCGCCGGTGATCTTTTGCGTGATTGTGCAGGGAATCGCGTCCATGAGCGACCTGAAGAAGGTCGGCAAAGTGGGTGTGAAGACGCTTATTTATTTTGAAGTGGTATCAACGCTGGCGCTGATCATTGGAATCGTGGTGGCCGTGGTATTTCATCCCGGTACCGGGCTGAATATTGACGCTGCCACGCTAGATCCAAAGGCGGCTATGGTCTACGTTGGACGCGCCAAAGAGACCGGCTTCATTCCCTTTTTGCTGGCATTTATTCCCCGGACCTTTATAGGCGCGCTGGCCGATGGCGAAGTGCCGCAGGTGCTTTTGATTTCGATACTGACAGGTTTCGCGATCGCATTGATGGGGGAGTTTGGAAAGCGGGCGCTCGATGCGATCGAAGTTGCCAATAAGATCGTGTTTGGAATTGTTCGTATTGTCGTTCGGGTGGCACCGCTGGGGGCGCTGGGAGGAATGGCGTTCACGGTAGGAAGTTACGGAGTGGCCTCCCTCGCGAATCTTTTGAAACTGATGGGAACTTTCTACCTTTCAAGTGCGCTGTTCGTGGTGGTGGTGCTTGGAACGATCGCACAGCTTGCAGGATTTTCGATTTTCCGGTTTCTGGCTTATATCAAGGATGAATTGCTGATCGTGCTGGGAACAAGCTCCTCGGAAACCGTGCTGCCGGACATGATGCGGAAGCTGGAAGGTTTGGGAGCTTCACGCTCGGTGGTCGGGCTGGTTTTTCCAACCGGGTATGTTTTCAATACCGACGGTACAAACATTTATTTGACGCTGGCGGCGCTGTTCCTTGCGCAGGCGACCAATACGCATCTGTCGTTGGGACAAATCGGGGGAATTCTGTTGTTCGCACTGGTGGCCTCGAAGGGCGGGTCGGGGGTGACGGGCACGGGCTTTGTTACGCTGGCAGCGATCCTGGCGGCGGTCCCCTCCATTCCGGTACAGTCCCTGGCGTTGCTTGTGGGGATTGAGAAATTCATGAGCGAATGCCGGGCGTTGACAAATGTGGTGGGAAATGGGGTTGCCACACTGGTGGTAAGCAGGTGGCAAGGCGAACTGGATGTGGAGAAGATGCGCCAAGTGATGGCCAAGCCGCCCGAAATCACTGAAACCAATTCGGCTTGAAGGGCGTTACACTTTCAGATTGCTCACCCGGCGTGAGCAATGGAAACCATCGTTTGCCCGGAGGGCTCATGCTTTCGACGGCCATTGATCGACGTAGCTTCCTGCGTGTTTCTGCAGTGAGCGGTGGTGGATTTCTACTCGCCTGCCACATGCCGGTTTTCTCAGAGCTGCTTCGAGGACAATCCGCAGCGCCGCAACCTGCAACCCCGAATTTTCTTCCCACAGCGTTTATTCGCGTGGCCGCAGACGGGATTGTAACCATTACCGCCAAGAACCCGGAGATTGGCCAGGGAGTCAAGACGCATCTACCGATGATCATTGCCGACGAGTTCGATGTGGATTGGAAGGACGTGCGGATTGAGCAAGCGGATCTGGACGAAACAAAATACGGACCGCAGCGAGCGGGGGGTAGCACGGCAACACCGGTGAACTGGGATCCGTTGCGACGCGTGGGAGCCGCTTGTCGGCAGATGTTTGTTGCCGCAGCTGCACAAACATGGTCGGTGGCGGAAACGGATTGCGAGACTTCTTCTGGGCGTGTGATCCATACCGCTTCGAAGCGCACGCTGACCTACGGCGCGCTGGCGGAAAAAGCGGCGACATTGGCGCCGCCGGACCTTAAGAGCGTCAAGCTGAAGGATCCGAAGAATTACAAAATCATCGGCGAGCCGACCATGGGCGTGGATGTTCCTTCTATTGTGGCGGGCAAGCCGATTTACAGCATCGACTTTCGTGTTCCCGGAATGTTGTGGGCTGTCTATGAGAAGTGCCCGGTCTTCGCAGGGAAAGTGGTGAGCGCGAACGTGGACGAAGTGAAATCCTTGCCGGGAGTGCGACAGGCATTTGTGATCGAAGGGACGACAGAGCTGCTTGGATTGCATGGCGGCGTGGCCATCCTGTCGGACACGTGGTGGCAGGCGAACTCCGCGCGCAAGAAACTCCAGATTAAGTGGGATGAGGGCACAACGGCGCAACAGAGTAGCGCAGGATTTTTGCAGCACGCCCAGGAACTTTCCAAACAAGAGCCAACCGTCACGTTGCGCAAGGATGGTGACGCGGATGGGGCACTGCAATCGGCAGCGAAGATTGTCGAAGCCGCGTATGACTACCCGTTTATCGCTCACGCGCCGATGGAGCCCGAGAACTGCCTGGCACATTTCCATGATGGAAAACTGGAATTCTGGTCGCCGAGCCAGACCCCGGAATCTGGCCGGCTGCAAGTGGCAAAGGTTCTGGGGATTCCGCACGACGACATTATTGTGCACATGAAACGCGCCGGAGGAGGATTTGGGCGCCGACTGACGAACGATTACATGCTTGAAGCGGCCGCGATCGCCAAACGCGCAGGCGTACCGGTAAAGCTGCTGTGGACGCGCGAGGACGATTTCCATCATGATCACTATCGCCCTGCGGGATTTCATTTCCTGAAGGGCGGATTGGATGCTTCGGGAAAAGTTGTGGCGTGGCGCAATCATTTCGTGACTTTCGGCGAGGGCGAGCAGTTTGCTCCCTCGGCGAATATTCCCGGCAACGAATTTCCGGGAACGTTTTTGCCGAATTTTCATTTTGGCGCGTCGCTGATGCCGCTGGGAGTGCCCACGTATGCATTGCGCGCGCCGCGCAGCAATGCGTTTTCCTGGGTGTTCCAGTCATTTACGGACGAACTTGCTCACGCAGCGGGTAAGGATCCCGTGGAATTTCGGCTGGAATTGCTGAGCCTTGCACGCTTGACCACGCCCGACGTAAAGCCGGACCCCTTTTCCGGCAATATGGACGGCGCACGGATGCAAGGCGTAGTGCGCCTGGTGGCGGAGAAATCCGGTTGGGGCAAAAAAAACTTGCCGAAAGGTACGGGGATGGGTGTGGCCTTTCAGTTCTCGCATCGCGGATATTTTGCGGAAGTGGTGGAGCTCAGCGTCAATGCCAAAAATGCGGTGAAAGTGAATAAGGTGTGGGTGGCCGGTGACATTGGGAGCCACATCATCAATCCGAGCAATGCGGACAATCAGGTGCGCGGAGCGATTCTGGAAGGGCTGAGCTCGGTGATGAGTTACGAAATCACCATCGACCGCGGACGCGCGCTGCAAAGCAATTTTCATGAATACACCCCAATGCGGATGAACCAGTTGCCTGCTGAGATTGAAGTGCATTTCCTGCGCACCGATAATCCGCCAACGGGATTGGGCGAACCTGCGCTGCCGCCCGTTCTACCCGCGGTGTGTAACGCGATCTTTGCAATAACGGGGAAGCGAATCCGTTCCTTGCCTCTGGCGAAGCACGGATTCAGTTGGGCCTGAACGATATCGTTCGGCTGGTTGGTTAAGGGCGACTATCTGCCGCTGGTTGCATTTCCAGGTTTCGCACCAGCCAAGGAACGAGTACTTTGCGGAAAATCACGGGGTCCGGCCAGATTTTTACCTGGCGTCCCAGGTGGCCGCCCTGCGGATTGATCCACGCTTCTTTCGGCACATCGCCGCTGCTCAAGAAAAGATAGGCATCGGAAATAGGCACCTGGCTGTCCAACGCGCCAGCGATGATGAGCATCGATGTTGTGGGTTTGCCCAGCAAGTGTTGGTTCACAAGGGATAATTTCGGCAGGATTTCGCCCAGATCGTCAACCTTGTTCGCTCCTTCAAAGATCGACATCAGCGCGGGCCCCAGTCCGAAAAGATATTCCCTGTTGCCCAGCGTTTTTTGCAGAACGAAATCTTTTTGGAAGGTTGCATCTACCGGCGGCGACTGGGCGACAACAGCTTTCAGGCGGGTGCGCTCGATGATCGAGAGTTTGACCGCCCAATAGGCGCCGAAGCTCTGGCCATCGACGCCAATGCGTGTTTTGTCGACTTCCGGGCGAGTCTCGAGGTAGTCGATGACTTTGGAAAACATGCGCTCCGCGTTTTCGCTGGCCTTGATGGGAGCTTGACCGGTGCCTGGCGAATCGATGCCGATGAACCCAATGCCGTAATTCAGGACCACCCCAAAATTCTCGCTCAAGTCTTCTTTGCGGCTGTCGAGGCCGCTGATGGCGATGACAACTGGTACTGGACCTTTGGCATTTTTGGGGATACGCAGATAGCCGACGATCTCCGAGCTTTCAAATGGAATATGCACCACCTCCAGCGGCGGGTCCATCATTTGCGCATGAGCCAGAAATGCTTCCAACGCTTTTCTGTACGCGCGTTTCTTGCCCGGCGAAGCGGGAACCGGCCAGCGTCCAAAGGAATACAGGCGCCAGGCGCGGATGTAATCAGCGTCAGCCTTGGGGGGATTGCTGGATTGCAAGGATTTTCCTTCCGCCATGTAACGATCGGCAACGGCACTGAATGCGGCGGCCCATTCGTCATGGTCGGAGGTCTTGATATTCCCGAGGGCTTCGCGGACATCGGCAGGATCGAGGCCGATGAGCGGATACATGCCATTTTCCGCGCGTTTTATGGCTTCGCTCTTGACTTCGTCGAGTGTGCGCTCCTTTTGCTGCTGAGCGCGCAATTCGGGCCTAAAAGGGAACAGGCTGACTACCGCAAGCAGGCACAAAAACATTCTGTGACCCAAGGGCGTTCTCCTCATGATATGGGCTTTGACTTGGCCAGCGCCGCATCGTAGTACGACGGGTCATAATATTTTTCTGCTGCCGGCGGGTGACCACCCCACTGGCCTTCGACTTCCGCACGCAGCTTGAGAACATTTTCAAACCCGCGAAGATCCAACTGCGCGTCTTTCTCGAAGCCACCGGGACGGATGATGTTGAGCTCGTAGTCTTCCGCGGCGATTTCCGGAGCGAGATGATATTCGCCGGTGAGCAGTTCGATTACTTTTTGTTTGTTAGCCGGGGCAAGCAGCCAGCGTTGCGCCTCAATGCAGGCCGAAAGAAGCGCGACAAGGAGTTCGCGATGATCCTTCGCCCAAGCGCGCTGGGTGAAAAATCCAGCAGCCTGGTAAGGCCCGATCATTTGCTGCACCGAGCCCAGACTCAGGAACCCTTCGTGTTTGGCTACCAGCGAAACCGGCGGCCCCAGCATGGAACCGGCAAAATCCTTGTGCTCGCGCATGGCGACCAAACGCTGGGGTGTCGCGCCATAGGGTTTGATCTCGTAGTCTTTTCCGGCAGTCATGCCGTTCTGCAACAGGATTTTTTTCATTTGCAGCGCGTAAGCCGTGTTCGGCGCATCCACGATCAGGGTTTTCCCGCGCAGGTCCCCTATGGACTTGATGTCTGGTTGAGCTATCAGTTCGTTCTGCGAGCCTTCGCCGCCCATAACGATGACGATGTCCTGGTGAGCAAGCTCGACCATGGCTACGGCGTTATCGACGGCAAGATAGGCAAGATCGCCTTTTCCTGCGGCCAGGTCGGCGCGCAATTCGTCGGAATTCTTCTTATTGTCGTTCTCAACTTCAATTCCGTATTTTGCGAACAGGCCTTGTTTATCGGCGATGGCAAATTGGATTGGGCGCCCCAACAAGGTGAGGACATGGATTTTCTGGGGCGAAGTGGTCTGTGCGTGCACGACTCCGCACCTAAGAAGAGCGCACACGACAAAGCACAGACCCAAAGAAAAAATGGCTTTCATCGGAATTCTCCTAGCGAGAAAAATCAGGCCGCCCCTTCATTGAGTTTGTCGAGCGACCATTCGGTCACCGGCGTGGGATCCAGCATCGGCTTGCCCAGATTCGGGCAACTCAGTGCGTAGAGCCCGGTATCGGTTGCGGTCCAAATGATATTGCGGTCCCATTCGATGAGCACATTGTCCACGGTGCGATCGTAGCTCCCGAATTTCTTGAGGTCACCCCCTTGTGGGGGGACGAAGTAAGCCACTTCCTCGGGCTTGTAAAGATCGCCGATGTCGTAACACCGCAGGCCCGCGATAAAATACGAATACGCGATAAATTCCTGCCTGGGCTTTCCCGGGGCTTTCAGATGCGGCGGATTGTGCGTGCCGAAACGCCCGCGCTTAAAGCAGAAATCGCGGTAGGGAGCTTCCGGGGGAGGAATAGGACGGGGAAGTTGAGCGACCGGGACGGGATGTTCTTCATCGCGAATGTCGATGATCCAGTTGGGGAGATAGATCTGATTGCAATCGGAGTTTGTGGTTTCGCCATTGGTGATGACGAATCCGCGATTCAGGATGCCGCAATAAATGGTGTGGAATGCGATGCCCATTCCCGAATATTGGGGAGGTGGTTCGAAGCGTCCAATTTCCTTCTGATGCGTTGGATCGGAAAGATCCAGGATGATGAAGCCGTTACAACCGAAAGCGCCGTAGCCGCGGTTGCCACCATCTTCCAGTTTACGGGGAACATAGACCGGGCCGTGAAGTCCCGCGAAGGGCGTCTGATCGGCTACCACTTTTGGCGGGACCAATTTTGACCAGATCCATTTGCTGTATTCCGCTTCTTCCCCTTTACGAGAACCAGGAACCCACCACATGGAGACTTCTTTCGCGCTGGTGGGGTCGGAAACGTCGACAATCATGTTGCCGTTTACGAGTTGCCTGAAGTAGGACGGTTGATGGATGTAGGTATCGTCCGGTGCGGTGTCCAGGTATGCGTACTTGCCGCCATCGTAGTAATTCCGGTGCGTGCCCTGGCCCGTAGCACCGGTACTGAACTCGGAGAGCTTTACGATCTTGGATGGATCGGTCGCATCGTAGAACCGCACACCGCGCAATCCCTTGTAGTTTTTCCTCTTGTCATCGAGATGCGGATCGTCGTATTTGCCCAGGGGCGCTTGCGGAGTCGAATCCGTGATGGGGGTCTGCGCACCGGTCATAAGGATCCACTTTTTTAAATTCTTGTTGTAGGCCACCTGAACTTGGTAGCCTTCAAAGCCGCCCTTGTTAAACATGGCGGGCTTTCTGACGTCGCTGACATCGATTACATCTCCTTGTTGGAAGATGTAGCGACGCTCGCCGATGGACATGATCTGCATCTTGCCGTGGCGCGACTGGCCAGGCATGAAGTGAGCGAGAATCTCCATATTACGGATGTAGAGACGACGGTCAAGATAGGAGATGCTGTTCGGACTTGGATGGCCGTGATGATCGGCCCAGGCTGCAAGGGGTGAACTTGCCAAAGCCAACCCAGCTCCCGCGGCAGTCCAGAGGAAGTCCCGGCGCGTTGGCGTGAATATACGCTCCCCAGAATTTTGTGATTCGATGGCTCGAGGCTTCCCTGGGCGTACGGGTTTCCGTTGTTTCATGCGCGGCTCCTTGGATTTGGGGCCTGCCGGAGCATCTAGGGCATCCGCACATCCCCATCTTTCTGAGCTAATCCTCTGGACCTGTGCAGACCTTAACGCAACGGCGAAAAGGGCGAAGAAGATAGCTGTACAGTCAAATGGTAGGACCCCTGTACCACTGGGGGAGGATAGGTGTCAACAAATAAATTCTATGAATCAAAGATTCTTATCCTTAGACTGTACAGGGAGGGGACAATCAGGTACAGTGGTAGGACCAATTACATCACCTGAGCGTCGATCCTACCGGAAGAGCCCGCATGCAGTCGGGCCCACTAGGGTCATGGAGGCCAACCATGGCAATCGCCACAGTAAACCCATCCACAGGAGAACTGATTAAGTCATTCGACGCACTAACCAGCGCTGAGATTGAGACCAAGCTGCAAAAAGCGATCGACACGTTTGGAAAATACCGCAAGGTGCCTTTTGCACAACGGGCCGAATGGATGTTGCAGGCAGCGACGATTCTGGACAACGAGAAAGAAGCTTTCGCCAAGGTCATGACGACGGAGATGGGAAAGACTTTTCGTTCGGCAGTGGATGAAGCAGCAAAATGCGCGTGGGTCTGCCGGTATTATGCGGAAAACGCGGAACGTTTTCTTGCCGATGAGATCGTCGAAACCGGGGCAAAGCGGAGCTACATACGTTACCAGCCGCTCGGGCCGATCCTGGCAGTGATGCCGTGGAATTTTCCGTTCTGGCAGGTGTTGCGTTTCGCATCACCCGCGCTGATGGCCGGAAATGTTGGGCTGCTAAAGCATGCCTCGATCGTTCCACAAAGTGCGCTGGCAATTGAAGACCTGTTTCGCAGGGCAGGATTTCCTGACGGGGCTTTTCAGACGCTGCTGATCAGCGCGCGGGAAGTGGACAAGATTCTGGGAGATCCTCGGGTAATGGCGGCAACGCTAACAGGCAGTGAACAAGCGGGGATTGAAGTAGGTATTGGCGCTGCGAAGCGAATCAAGAAAGTGGTTTTGGAACTTGGCGGAAGCGATCCATTTATCGTGATGCCTAGCGCAAACCTTGAGACCGCCACCAGCACGGCGGTGAAGGCGCGCATCTTCAACAATGGACAATCGTGCATTGCCGCGAAACGCTTCATCGTCGCCGAAAGCATCGCGGAGAAATTTGAGAGACTTTTTGCGGAAAAAATGGCGGCCTTGAGAGTGGGCGATCCATTTGATGAGCGTACAGAACTCGGGCCGCTTTCGACACCCGAGGGTGTCACTGACTTGGACCGTGACGTACGCAAAACCGTGGAAGCAGGCGGGAAGATTCTGACAGGGGGAAAGCCGCTGGATCGGCCGGGGAATTTCTACGCGCCAACGGTTTTGGTCAATATTCCTCGAGACTCGCCGGCATACCAGGAAGAGCTGTTCGGTCCGGTCGCCAGCGTCTTTCGCGCAAAAGATGTCGACGATGCCATTCGAATCGCCAACGACAGCCGTTTTGGATTGGGAGCCAGTGCCTGGAGCAACGACGCCACGGAGCAGGAAAAATTTATAAATGGACTAGACGCAGGAATGGTGTTTATCAATCGGATGGTGGCTTCCGATCCGCGGATTCCCTTCGGAGGCGTGAAGTGGTCAGGCCACGGCAGAGAACTGGGAGCCCTTGGAATCAGGGAGTTTACGAACATTAAGACGGTATGGGTTGAACAGGGGTAACAAAGCCTTGCGGGATAGAGGGGTGAATGGTAACTTGGTCCAACAACTCGACCATGCTCCGCTCAACGCTGCACAAGGTTCCCTCTGGAGCGGGTAGATCGATGAGTCGACGAATTCGGTGCGGATTCGGAGGTTGAAATGTACAAAATCGTTCGTTCTTCTCGGCTCTACGAACAGATCGTGCAACAGGTCGAGGAATCCATACATAAGGGCGCTTTGAAACCGGGCGATCAACTGCCTCCCGAGCGTGAACTTGCCGAGCAATTTGGGGTGAGCCGGACCGCTGTGCGTGAAGCGGTAAAAGCCCTACGCGAGAAGGGGCTGGTAGAGGCCTATCCGGGGCGAGGGACCTTTATTACCGACGGAACTTCCTACACCATGCGGCAATCGCTGGACCGCTTGATGCGCTCGGGGAATGAAGGCTTCGCATTTCTTGCGGAGGTTCGAGAAATTCTGGAGCCGGAGATCGCTGCGCTGGCTACCACCCGAGCAGACCAAGATGATTTGGCGGCAATGAAGGAGCAGGTAGGGGTAATGGATGCTGCCAAGCAGGATCCCGAGGCATACATTGAAGCAGACCTTGATTTTCATCTGGCACTGGCAGAAGCAGCCGGCAACCCAATTATACTTTCGCTAATTGATTCGATTGTGGGATTGCTGCGCGAACAGAGGATTGGAATCTTCCAGGTGGAGGGCGGGCCAGAGCGTGGCCAGCATCATCACAAGCGGATTCTGGAAGCCGTCGAGCACCGAAATTCCGAGGGAGCTCGTGACGCAATGAAGGCGCACCTAAAACAGGTGCGGGAAGATTCGCGGAACGCGCCCAGCGAGTAAGACCAAACAAAGCGGCAGGAGCGATTTAAGAAAGGTGCGGTCGTGGCTAAATTAGGGTTTGTCGGACTGGGCGTGATGGGCAGCGAGATGGTGAACCGGCTGCTGAGCAAGGGCCACAACGTCACAGGCTATAACCGGACGCGATCAAAGGCGGAGTGGCTGGTCAAAAAAGGGATGAAGTGGGCCGACTCGCCGCGCGCGGTAGTGAGTGAATCGGATGTAACCTTTTCGATGGTGACGAATTCGGCGGCGCTGGACGCGATCATGAATGGTCCGGACGGCATGCTTGCTGCGGTCACACCTGGAAAATTGATCGTCGATATCAGCACGGTCGGCCCGGCTTTCAGCCGTGAGATGGCCAATAAGGTCCGAGAAAAGGGCGGCGACATGGTGGACGCCCCCGTATCCGGCAGTGTGATCACGCTGCAAGAGGGCAAGCTCTCGGTGATGGTAGGCGGCCGCAGGGAAACCTTTGAAAAGGTGAAGCCCCTGCTGCTGGACATTGGACCGAAGGTGACTTACGTGGGGGAAAACGGCCTGGCACTGGTGATGAAGATCGGAACCAATCTGAGCCTGGCGGTGCAGATGCTGGCGTTTAGCGAAGGCGTGCTGCTGGCGGAAAAAAGCGGAATCGCGCGTGAAACGGCAGTGGATGTCCTCACCCACAGTGTCATTGCTTCCCCCATGGTGCAATATCGCGGACCGTTCGTCCTGAAACAACCTGACGAGGCTTGGTTCAACGTGAACATGATGCAGAAGGATATGCGTCTTGCGCTGGAGCTTGGGCTGCAACTGGATGTGCCGATGCCGACGACAGCGGTTACCAACGAATTTTTGACCGCCGCGCGCGGCATGGGGCTGGCGGAAAAAGATTTTGCGGTGGTGTTCGAAGTTTTGGCGCAAATGTCCGGGGTGAAATCATGAAGACGGTCACGGATCCCACAAAAACAGAAGCAGGGGCGCAGACTGAGTTGGGAGTCCGGTTGTACCGGCAGATGGTGCGCATCCGTCTGTTCGAAGAGCAGGTGAACGAACTGTATACGCGTGCGCTGATGCCTGGACTGGCGCACCTGTACATCGGCGAGGAAGCCGTTGCCGTGGGGATTTGCGAGACACTGAAGAAGACGGACTACATCACGAGCACACATAGAGGCCATGGGCACTGCCTGGCAAAAGGTGCAACGCCGGACCGGATGTTTGCGGAGCTTCTGGGCAAGGAAGCCGGTTATTGCCGCGGCAAGGGCGGGTCGATGCACATTGCGGATCCCGCAACGGGAAATCTTGGTGCGAACGCCATCGTGTGTGGGAGCGCCGGAATTGCGACGGGCGCGGCGTTGACGGCGAAGCGCTTGAAGACCGATCACGTCGCGGTTTGTTTTTTTGGTGAAGGTGCGCTCGGGCAGGGCGTGCTGTATGAAGTGATGAACCTGGCGGCGCTGTGGAAGCTCCCGGTCATTTATGTCTGCGAGAACAATCTCTACACGGAATACACGCATTATTCGGAGACTACCGCGGGAGACATTCTGGCGCGGGGAACCGCCTTCGGCGTGCATGCGGAAAACGTAGACGGGCAAGATGTGCGCGCCGTGTATGCCGTGGCGCAGAAATTCGTGAACCGGGCGCGCAATGGCGAAGGGCCCGCGCTGCTGGTTTGCAACACGTATCGCTACACGGGGCATCATGTGGGCGACATTAACCGCGAATATTACCGCTCCAAGCAGGAAGAGCAAGAATGGAAGACCAAGCGGGATCCCATCCAGAACATGGGGGAATGGCTGGTCAGCCAGAAGTTTGCCGACGCGAGCGCGCTGAAGGAAATTGAGGCCGAAATTCGGGAAGAAATGAAAAGCGCTGTTGAGTTTGCGATTGCCGCACCATATCCGAGCGTGGAGCAAGTTGATCAGGACGTGTATGCCTGAAACCGAAACAGCCCAACGAGAGCTGACTTTTGCGCAGGCGGTCCGCGAAGCGCTTGCGGAGGAGATGCGTCGCGATCCCCGCGTGTGCATTTTTGGTGAAGACGTGGCGGAAGCAGGCACGCCGTTCAAGGTGTTGTCGGGCCTGGTGGAGGAGTTTGGAGCGGAACGCGTTCTGGACACGCCGATATCCGAGGCGGGCTTTACGGGAATGGGAGTCGGCGCGGCGATGACCGGATTGCGGCCGGTTGTAGACATCATGTTCGGCGACTTTCTGACCCTGACGATGGATCAGCTGGTAAATCAGGCGGCGAAAGCACACTACATGTCCGGTGGAACCTGGAAAGTGCCAATGGTGTTGCGGACAACACTAGGCGCGACCCGGCGATCGGCGGCGCAGCACTCACAGTCGCTGCACGCATGGCTCTGCCACGTGCCGGGTTTGAAAGTGGTGATGCCCTCGACTCCCTACGACGCAAAGGGATTGTTGAAGACGGCGATTCGCGACGACAACCCGATCGTCTTTTTTGAAGACAAGATGATGTACAAGCAGAAGGGCCCGGTGCCGGCGGAGGAATATACGATTCCGTTCGGAGTTGCGGACGTGAAGCGCGAGGGAGAAGACATTACGCTGGTAGCTACCAGCAGCATGGTGGAAGTGGCGCTGGGAGCAGCAAAACTGCTGGAAAAAGTTGGCATCAGCGCTGAAGTGATCGACCCGCGCACGATGTGGCCGCTGGACGAAAAGACCTTGGTGGAATCGGCAAAGAAAACGTCGCGGGCGATCGTGATCGACGAAGGTTACGGGCGCTACGGAGTGACGGGGGAAATTGCATCGGTGATTGCGGAAGGAGCGTTTTTCAACCTGGAAGCTCCGGTGAAGCGGATGGGTGCAATGCATGTGCCGATTCCATTTTCGCCGCCGCTCGAAGACGTCACTGTACCGACAGACCAAACGGTGTTTGAGGCAGCACGCACACTTTGCGGAAAATCCTGAAGGCATTTGAAGGGGAGGCGTAGCGTGGCACTGAAGACATACGGCCCGATGGCGGTGGATTGGGAAAACCGCATCGATTTCGATCGCTTGCGCAAGGAGCGATTGGCGCGGGCAAAGGCACTGCTGGCAAGGTCAGAGATGGGCGCGCTGTTGTGCTTCGACATGAACAACGTGCGGTACATAACGGCCACGCACATTGGCACGTGGGCACAGGACAAGATCAGCCGCTTCTGTTTATTGCCACAAAATGACGAGCCGATCTTGTGGGACTTTGGCTCCGCCGCTCGGCACCATCAGCAGAACTGCCCTTGGCTCGGCGATCGCTCCCGGCCAGGCATTCCCCTTTTGCGAGGCGCGATGTCTCCGGAGATGGGACGCGCGGAAAATGTAGCCAAGAAGATCAAGGTGGAGCTGGAGAGGCGCGGGCTGCTGAACGAGCCATTGGGAATCGATGTAGTGGAGCCGCCCATTCTTTTTGCGCTGCAAAAGGAAGGCATAAAGATAGTGGATGGCCAGCAATTGATGTCTGACGCGCGCGTTATCAAAACCCAAGACGAAATTTCCCTGTTGAATCACTCCGCGATGATGGTGGATGCGGCCTACGACGAATTGTATCGGGCCATGAAGCCGGGGATGAGTGAAAACCAGGCCGTGGGGCTGGCCAGCAAAGTGCTGTATGACCTTGGCTCCGAATATGTGGAGGCGGTGAACGCGATTTCCGGCGAGCGTTGCAACCCGCACCCGCACGTGTTCAGCGATCGCGTACTGCGACCTGGCGACCCGGTGTACTACGACATTCTGCATTCGTACATGGGCTACCGGACCTGCTATTACAGGTGCTTTTCGATTGGCTACGCTTCGCACGCGATGATCGACGCTTACAAACAGTGCCGCGACTATCTGGATGCGGCGATCGAATTGGTGCGGCCGGGGCGTACCACCGCGGAAATCGCGTCGGTGTGGCCGAAGGCGCAAGAATTTGGGTTTCCGGATGAAGAAGCGGCGTTTGCGCTGCAATTTGGGCACGGGATCGGACTGGCGATCTGGGAAAAGCCGGTGATCAGCCGTATGGTGTCGCTGGAATATTCCCACGAAATCAAACCCGGGATGGTGTTCGCACTGGAGACATTCTGGCCGTCGAAAGATGGGTGGAGCGCGGCGCGCATCGAAGAAGAAATCGTGGTGACCGAGACGGGCCACGAAGTGATCACGCGCTTTCCCGCGGAACAACTGATGGTCGCGGGTGCCCACTATTTCACGGTGAACGGACCGCTCCCTACAGCGCGCGAGAACGAGGCGCCTCCGAGCAAACACGTGAAAGAAATGGTGGCCGCCAGTGCAAAAAAGGAAGGAGTGTTGGCCTCGGATTGATTGGCTGAATCCCGGCTTCCAGAAAAATTATGGCTATTAGTGTGGTGATGCCCGCGCTCGAAATGGCGCAGGAAAACGGCAAGCTGCTCGCGTGGCGCAAGAAAGAGGGAGAACGCGTCAGCAAAGGCGAACCCTTGCTCGAAATCGAGACCGACAAAGCAGTGGTAGAAGTAGAGGCCCCGGGCGACGGAATTCTCGCAGGGGTGACGGCGGAAGTGGGAGCGGT